>Ga0075423_10003115_pt1 | contig 15221 bp, 12 predicted proteins | sample SoiMethybrSBSTD2_FD_80114 | JGI IMG/M metagenome (GOLD analysis project Ga0075423, IMG submission 80114) | Bulk soil microbial communities from a Populus tree surrounding site in Tennessee, USA - Soil MetaG P. TD hybrid SBSTD2 | ecosystem: Environmental > Terrestrial > Soil > Tree plantation...
GTAGTCAGGTCTTCGTGAGCGAGTTCCGCGCGACCGCGCGGCGTCGTTCCTGGACTCGTCTGACGAGTCTCGTCATGCGTCGTCGCGAGAGCAGGCGGTTCGCCACCACGACGATCTTGTTGCGCAAACCGGTGACGATGACGCGCTTGCCGCGGTTGGCCGCACGGTAGCCTGCTTCCGCCACCTCGCGCGACGTCATCGTTTGCGGCCCGCCTGCCGGCGCGTCGGCGCGGATGCCGGCACGGCCATGGAACTCCGTTATGGTGGGCCCCGGGCAGAGCGCCGTCACGGTTACGCCGGTTCCCGCAACCTCCTCGGCCAGCGCTTCCGAAAAGGACTGGACGTACGCCTTCGAAGCATAGTAGACGGCCATGAGCGGTCCGGGTTGGAACGCCGCGAGTGAGGACACGTTGACGATCTGGCCGCGGCGGCGCGCAAGCATACCCGGTACGACGAGCTTCGCGAGATGCGTCAGCGCCGCGATGTTGAGGTCGATGATCTCGAGCTCGCGGTCGAGATCCGTTTCGTGAAAGTAGCCGTGCGTGCCGATACCGGCGTTGTTCACGAGCGCGACAATACGGTCGTCGATGGACCGCAGTCGGGCCGCGAGATGCTCGCGGTCGAGCCGTCGTGCGAGATCCGCTGGGAACGCGTCACAGGCGACGCCGTACCGATCGGCGAGCGATCGGCCGAGCGACTCGAGCGCTTCGCGTCGACGCGCGACGAGGACGAGGTCGTGTCCGTCGCGCGCGTACAGCTCGGCGAAGTCACGACCGATTCCACTCGATGCGCCAGTGACTATCGCGATTGGACGGCTGTCACCGCGGCGCGCGGTGGCGGGAACAGATGCTGGGATTGCGGTCACGGTCGCCTCGCTTGACCCCATTCCACCCCCCTTCTACTTTTCGGGCTTATTCCCGAGTAGCTCAGGTGGTAGAGCGGGTGACTGTTAATCACCATGTCGGGGGTTCGAGTCCCTCCTCGGGAGCTTATAGCATAACGAATCAGGCCGCCCAGCAATGGGCGGCCTGATTCGTTTGTGCCTCACCCGAAATGCGATGACATCGCGGCGCTTCGGGATTTCGGACAGCCGGCGCTTCAGCTGCCCCTATGGTATCGACCGCGCTCGTGAGCTCGACGAGCCGGAAATCCCGGAGCTGCCAGCCGCCGGCGACACATGGAACGCGAGCCGCCCGTACAGCGTCAGATTAACCCCGGGCTCGCCCAGCGCCTCTAACGCCACCTCGCCCGGCCGTTCCGGCGTGAACTCGAAGTCCGCCGTCTCACCGCTCGGCAGGTTCACGACACTCGGCCGGACCGTGGCCTGCGCCGGTGGCAGCGGGAATCCGTCCTTGGCGATCGGGCGCCACGACAGCAGCGTCGAGTCGCGCACCAGCCGCACGCGCATGCCGGCGCGGAAGACGGCGATGTCGGCGATGCGGAGCCGGTAGGTCCGGCCCACCTCGAGCGCCTTCGGAGCCGGCGTCAGCGAGCCGTTGATGTAGACGCGCTGTGGGACGCCGTCGGAGAACAGGACAACCAGGTCGCGCGCCGGCTCCCATCGCTCACCGGGCTCCAGCACGACGAGCGCCCCAACAAGCCCGCCGTACTGCTGGCGCAGATCGTCGAGATGTGTGTGGTACATGAACGTCCCTGCCCGCTGCGGCGTTAGGCGTACCTCGAAGCGCTGGCCAGGTCGAATGGCGGGTGCCGTGCGCCCCGGCGTCCCGCTCCAGCCGGCCACTCCATCGTAATAGCTCTCCAGCTCGATCCCGTGCCAGTGCACGGCAGTCGGCTCGCCGGAGCGGTTGACCACCTCGATCATGGTCGGTTGCCCGCGCGTGAGCACGAGGACTGGGCCGGGGTACTCCACCGAATCCGGCTTCGGCTCGGCGCCGCGCTGCAGCACGTACCCGAACCGGCGGTCGCGATCGCCCGGCGCGGAATCGGACTGAACGAAGAGCCGCAGCCGCTTCGCCGGCCGCGACGCGTTAGGCGCCGGGGATCGGCCCGTCACCGTAACGCCGAGAACCAGCCCGTTCATCCCCGTGAAGACGTGCCGATCCGGGTCGCCGGCGTGGTACGTCGAAGGGTAGTCGGCAACATCGCGCCGATCGATGGGTGCAAACTTGGTCGTGTGGGTGGTCAGGTGGCAGTGGAAGAGCCACCGGCCCGCCCGGTCCGGCGACCATGTGATCGCCGCCGTGTTCCGGCTGGCGACGGTTTCGGTGTCCACCATGCGGCGCTGCTCGGGCGCGTAGATCGAGTCGGCCTCCGCTTGCGGCCCCCCGTGCGAGTCCACGCGGAAGTAAAAGCCGTGGAGGTGCATGGGATGCGCCTCCTGGGAGGCGTTGACAATGCGCCACCGCACCGAGTCGCCTAACGCGTACTGCAGCCGCTCGCTTTGGGGCCACGCCTGTCCGTTGACGGCGTTGAACTGTCGAGTCAGAGCCCCGTGGCGATCCCTCGCCGAGGCCGCGGCCGCACCCTCTTCCCGGTCGGCGAGCTCGGTGATCACGAAGATCCGATCGTCGGGGACGTGCCCCGGCGGGTCGACGATGATCGCGCCAGCAAGCTGGGAGTCGAACCCGCGCCGTGGCAGGAGCACCGACGGCAGATCGTCGGGCACGCGGACGCTGTAGGCCGGGACCCAATACAGATAGGTGCCCTCGTGCCGCGCGACGAAGCGCGCCGTGGCCGTGTCGCCCGGGAGCACCACGAGCGAGTCGCGCACGGCGGCGCCATCGCGCAGCCCGCGCACGACGAGCGTATCGTCGAGCGGGTTGCGGACGGTTACGCGGACCGGGGTACCCACGCGCACGCGGATCAACGGCCCAGGAATGGTCGGCGCCTTCCCCTCCTCGGCGAAGGCGAGAAGCGTGAACGCCGGCTCACTGTCGCCCAGGATGTGCCACGCGACAGGGGTGACCGTGAGGCGTAACGCAAGCGTATCGCCGGCCATCGCGCCGGCCGGTGTGCGGTTGTCGTTCGCGACCGCGCGCTCGATGCTCGCGGTGACGCGGCGCGCTTGTATCAGCGCGAGCGATGCGCGCTACACTGTGACGAGGGACCCGAGCGATCGGTGCGCCGACACGGGTCCCCTTTTCGCCCGCTTATTGCTCCGGGGCGACCGCGCGGAGAATGTCGCGGAACCGCGGCTCGCCGCGGATGGGATCGAAGCCTGGATCTTTCAGCGTCGCCGCGAGCGTGCCGTCATCGCGCGTGCGGAGGAGTGCGTTCAGCGCCCGCTTCGTGTCGCCGGCCGCGACGTAGCCGAGAGCGAGCTGACTTCCCTGCTTCGCCGTGAACGGCGCCTTCGGTGGAACCCGCTTAACGAGACTCGCCAATCGGTCTCGAGCCGCGCGCTTCTCGCCAACGCGCGCCTCGAACGACGCGATCAGCGTCTGCGCCTGCCAATCATCGCCGAGTCGCTCGGTCACCTCGGCATCCGCCCACGCGCCGCGCAGGTCGCCGCGCGCCGCGTTCGCGCGCGCGCGGAGGGCGTAGGCTTCCGGATCCGTCGGCGACATGGCGAGCGCGCTGTCGATTAGACGCCGCGCTGCATCGGGCTGACGCGAACGAAGCAAGGCGATCGCCGCGTCCGCGAGCGCTCGCGACCCGGGATTCGCACGTTCGCGGCTACCAAGCGGAAGAGGTGTACCAGGCGGTGGAAGCGATACCCCGCTCGCTGAGGGATCCTCGACCGTCCGGGCCGAGGCAGTCGTCGATTCGTTCGACGACCTCCCGATTCTCGCCGCGATCTCCTCGCGGACTGACGGCGACGACTTGGGTGCGGCCGCTCGCCTGCCGGCGCCGACGGACGTCTCGGGAAGCACTGGCTTCGAAGGCAACGCCGCGCCCGTCGTCTGCGGAATCGGCGGCTCGGTGGCCGTGCTCGAGGCGGTGCTCGCAGCTTCTGCGGTCGGTGGCGCCGCGGCCGCCGCAGGACGCTCGAAGCCCGCGCCGAACAACGCGTAAAAGCCGAATGCCCCCGCGAGCGCGCTGCCACCAACGAGGACGGCCATTCGCGCTGTCGAGCGTGGCTCCGCTGGCAGGTCGGCGAGACGCGGCAGCGCCGCTTCCGGCGGCGGCGGACTGGCAGCGGCGCTGGCCTCCATGCCACCGCGCCGGAAAGGAATCGTTGATGCACCTGCCGACGGCGGCTCCGCTTGCGTCTCTGCGGAGGTCAACAGCGCGCCCGCCGCCTCGCGACGGCGCAACATTGCCGTAGTCGGCGTGTCCTCACGGAGCTGCTCGACGAACTCCGACGCCGAAGCCCATCGACGCAGCGGGTCCTTCTCCAGGGCGCCCTCGAGGGCGAGCAGAAGCCGCTGCGGCGTGTCTGGCCGGAGCAGCGTCAGAGGAGCCAGGTCCTGATGCTTCTGCTTGTAGATGATTCCGAAAAGGCTCTCGCCTTCCCAGGCGCGCTTGCCGGACAGCATCTCCCAGCCGACCACGCCGAGGCTGTAAAGGTCTGCACGGCCATCGACCGCAGCGTTGTCGATCTGCTCCGGGGCCATGTACGCGGGCGTGCCGATCGCCATCCCCGTTGCCGTGACCTCGGAGTCGCCCTGCGTCGCCTTCGCGATGCCGAAGTCGGACAACAGCGCCGACCCCCTGTCGGCATCGATGAGAATGTTGTGCGGCTTGACGTCGCGGTGGATGACACCGTTCGCGTGGGCGTGTTCCAGGGCGAGCCCGATGTCGCGCAGGATCTGCACGCACTCGTCGAACCGAAGCTTGCCGCGACGGCGGAGGATCGTGATCAGCGACTCCCCGCGCACGTACTGCATAACGAGACCGACGTGGCCGCCGTGCAGCCGTCGCAGCTCGTATTGGTGGACGATGTTGGGGTGCCGAATGCGCGCCATCAGGCGCGCTTCGCGCTCGAAGCGCGAAAGCGCGTCGGCGTCCGCAATGTATTTCGACGAGATGACCTTGATCGCGACGTCATGCCCGGCGGTTCGGTGCCGCGCCAGGAAGACGGACCCCATGCCACCACGGCCCAGCTCGCGCTTGACTATGTAGTCGCGCTCGAGCTCGGAGAGGTCAATGCTGGGATCTGGGCGAGTTGCGGTCATCACGTTGGCAAGCTGGTGCATTCAGTCCAGCAGAGACCGCACGAGGCGGCTTAAGCAACTCACGGCACAATGTAACCCCTGCCGCGCAAATGCGCCTCGACAACCTTTCGGTTGTCAAGGTGCGTGTGTCGCCTCTACAGGTAAACCCGGATAAGACTTTACACTAGCTAGCTCGGCCGAGGCGCCGGGCCCATTCGCAGATCGAGTCCGCGCTCCCCCGACGGCACGTCCGTGCCGTAATAGCCGTCTATGAACCACCTGACGACACGATCGGTCAATTCGTTAGCAGCCCGATAGCTGATCCGAGCCGCCGCCGCATCGATGATCGCGCGCTTGAGCGACACGATCACCATCTCTGGTGTCCGACGCTCAGCCTTCGCGTTCCGAACGTAGTCCAGAACCGCGTGACGCAGATCATCATCGTCGCGGGTGGGTTCGGAGAACGACAACGCAAAGAGCTGGCGAAGGTCATCGCGACCACCCGAGGCGAGTTGCACATGCGATTCGGCAGATCGGCTCATGATTCAACCTTTTCGCTGGATCGAGGAGCGATGAGGCCGCGGCGCAACAGCGTCGGAGCCACAACTCGAAGATCCGCGTCCCGACTTTCTTGAGCCACCCGTGCATTTAACGCCGAACAATCCGGCGTTTTGCTTGGTGTCGCAAGGACCTCGGGACCGGACGGCTAGGAACTGCAAGATTCATGTTCGACGACGGCGCCGCGGCGAGCGGCGTCACCAATCGACGCACACCGTACGACTCACTAACCGGCCAAATCCCGAAGGATACCGGGAGGGATCGCCCATACCAGACGCCCCTTTCCTGCGCCTGGCTTGTCGTCGAACTCGATCAGACACGCACCACCCTTCTTCAATTCGATGACGGACCGTTCGGACCCGGTGACGAGATATGAGACAAGTCGCCCGAGTTGGGGCTCGTGCCCGACAACAGCGACGACACCCTGATCGAACCGCGCCAGGCGCGTCACGACGTCGGCGAGCGAGGTTCCCGGCTCCAGCTCGCGAGCGGTTTCGACCTGATCCAGCTCGTACTCGCGGCGCAGGATATCCGCCGTCTGCGCGGCGCGCGTAAACGGGCTCGAGACGAGAATATCGATGCCTGGCAGGATCTCACGAAGTCCACGCGCGGTGCGCTTCATCTTCCGGGTGCCTTCGGCCGTGAGTGGACGCAAACCGTCCTCACGGCCGGTGGCCGCGAAAACCTCCCGATCCTCGGCGATCGCGTGCCGGACGACGAGCAGTTCCACGAAATCGGACTACGGCTTCTTCTCGACGAGGGCCTTTATCGCCGCCGGCATCTCGAACACGGCCGGGTCCGCAGCGTCGTAGTCGACGGTGCTGATGATCAGCACCTGCTCGTTGCCCATGAGCTGCTGCGTTAGGCGTGTCGCGATCTTCTGCCCGCCGAAGTCCTTGTAGTCGCTGACGAGATTCGTCACTTCAAACGTGCCCATCGGCGATTCCTGCTTGCCCATCGACGCGATGAGCAAACCGGACGCGACGCTGTAACAGTCGAACGTCTCGCGCCCGGACTTCCAGACCATCTTGACCTTGTAGCATGGCTCGCCGTTCATCTCGGTCTTCTCGACAGTCTCCGCGGACGCGACGTTCGGACCCTGCCGGGACGACGCGCCGAAGCTCGACTCCTCGCGCACGGCGTCGAGCTCGCGTCCGGTCATGAGCCGAGGCCCCTGCATCGGATTGATCGACCAGCCCGTGGTGCCGTCGTAGCCCTGCTCAAACTGGCCGATGGAACCGACATTGATTCGCATCATCGTCTTGTTCGGCCGCGCCTGCGAGATCTCGAGATCACCGGACACCCCTTGGGCTGGCACCTCGAAACGCCCCTTCGTCCGCACCGATTGGTGCTTGGCCATCACCGCGGTGGCGTTCGTCGCGGCGACGAACTTGGCGATGAGCTCCTTCGCCGGCGGAAGCGCCGCGGTCCCCTGAGCGCCGGCGGACGTTCCGGCTGCGATCGTTAGGCCTGCGGCCACGGCGAGTCGCCGAGCGGTAAGTGAGCGACGTGGGCTGACGAGCATGAAACGCTCCCGGGAGCGATGGATGGACGACCTGAGCGCCGACGTGGCGCTCGCGAAATATGGTCGAAAGGCGGGCGACTGGCGCCAGCGAATTGTGCCTATGGTCAAGGATTACGTGGCCGAGGTCGCTCGAGCCAGCGAATGGCAGCCTCGAGCGGAGCGTCCCGACTCGCGACCAGATCGGCCTCGGTGAGCGGTACAAGTTCGTCAGGCGCGACACCGCGTCCTTCGATTGCCCTTCCATCCGGCGCGACGAAGTCGGCCACAACGTGCATGAGGACGTCGCCGTTCGGCATCCGCGTTGCCACTGCCGGCAGCGCCTGCCCGGCAGTCCATTCGCCGAACAGACGTGCGCGTCCAATCGCCTGCATGGCGGCCGCGAACATCTCGGAAGTGCTCGCCGACAATCCGTCCACGAGGATGGCGACGTCGCCGGCGAACGGCTCTACGGAAACGCCGGCTTCCGTGGCGCGCCGCGGATTCGCGACGAACCGCATCTCCTCGCCGCCCGAGCGCATGATTCCGAGCGTGCGCGGCTCGTTCATGAAGTGTCCGGCAGCGCCCATCATCATCCCGGCCACACCACCGAGGTTACCGCGTAGGTCGAGAATGATGCCACCGCAGTTCCGCACCGAGTCTACGGCGCGATCCAGCGCCGGCATGACCGGCGGCATCCAGTACTCGAAGTGGATCACGGCAGCGCACCGTCCGTCAGCCAGCGTTCGGCGACTCATCTCGAACGTCGCCGGGAGTGGCGGCAGGTTCCCGAAGCTGGAGAACGGCCCGCGCATGGAGTCGAGTGTGATGGCGACGGTCCGCCGCAATCCCGAGCCGTCTCGCGCTACAAGCTGTACGGTGGTGCCCGGCGTCCCACGCAGCGCACGCATCGTGTTTGTGAGCAGCGCCAGCCGACGTGGACCCACAGAATCGGCAGAACCTAACGACGGAACGGTGAGATCATCGATTCGTTCCACCGTCCATCCAGGGCGCACCCCCGCCCGGCTCGCGGCGCTGCCGCTGTCCGTCCGCCATACCACAACACGTGAACCGAGCACCCGGAGCGCGAGGCCGGCGGTGCCTAACGTCGAGGTATTCGCCGCGGTGCCGCTCGCCGGAGCGGCGTGTGCCGGGAGCAACGCAAAATGCGACTCCCCAAGGCGAGCCAGCATGTCATCAATCACCGCGCGAAGAGCGCTGTCGGACTCCGCGCGGACCGCGCGCGGCAGTAGATCCCGACGCACCTGGGCCCAGTCGAGACGGGTCACGCCGCGCCGCTCGAGCGTCACACCAATGGTGCGCCACGCGGAATCGAACGTCGTCACGGCAAGGGACGAGTCCACGACCCGGTATCCCGTATCCCGCACGATCCCGGGTCGTGTTGTAGACTGCTTCCCGGTGTGACGAGACGTGCCCGCCAGGTCGGTGGCCGGCGCGGATAACACAACCGTCAAGACGAACGCTGTCGATTTGATGAGAAGCATTGCGGGGGCGACGAGGTGGAGCGGCCGACCGCGACCGAGTTGGCTCCATTTATTCGCTGGGGCGTCAGCCGGGCGTCAGCAGAGACAAGGACGAGCAACTCACCGGCTCGTTCACGATGCGGTGGATGGCAGTGGTGTCCCGGCGCGAATTGTGCCCCTCGCACACCGATCGCTGTGACAGCCGTTGCGGGCAGGCGTCCACATTGTGCGCGCCATACCGCGTGCCCTCACTTGCGCCGCCTCCGCGGTCATTATTAGAACACAACATGCCACGCACTCGCCGGTATAATCGCGCCCTGCTTGCGGCGCTCGTCACGCTCGTGCCTCTTCGTGTCGCCGCCGCCCAGTCCCTGGGGCCGGGCGCGCGCGTTCGGGTCACGTCCAACCAGATGGTTGCACCGATAGTCGGAAGCTACCAGGGCATGCGCCGCGACACGCTTGTCGTGATCGAAGACGGCGTCGGCGCGCGAATCTGGAGCTTCCAAACCACGGCCGTGGACCAGATCGAGGTCAGCGTCGGGATGAAGGGCGGTAACCGCGATCCGATGATCCGCTGGGGCCTGATCGGCGCGGGCGTCGGGGGCGGCATTGGCCTGCTCACTGCCTTTACGCTCGAGAACAGCACCGATTCCCGATACAACGAAGCGTTGAGCACCCTCCTCGGTGCCGCGATGGGCGCTGGGTTCGGGGCATTCTACGGCTCACGCAAGCTCGCGGAGCATTGGGCAACGGTACCCCTGCCACGCCAGGTTGGCGTGGTGCCTTCGGCGAACGGTATCCGCATCGGGCTGTTCGGGTCCTTCTGACCTCGCGACCGCGGTCTATGTCAGGGCCTCTCGTTGGCGTGATCATGGGCAGCAAGAGCGACTACGAGCATCTCGCGCCGGCATGCGCGCTGCTCGAGGAACTGGGTGTTCCGTACGAGTCGCGAGTCGTTTCGGCGCACCGCACGCCCGACTGGATGTTCGAGTATGCATCCACCGCGGAGGAGCGCGGCTTGCTCGTGATCATCGCTGCCGCCGGCGGCGCGGCGCATCTGCCCGGCATGGTCGCGTCGAAGACACTCGTCCCCGTGCTCGGTGTCCCGGTCGCCGCGACGATGCTGAACGGCGTCGATGCGCTGCTTTCGATCGTGCAGATGCCCGCCGGTGTTCCGGTCGGAACGCTCGCAATAGGTAAACCCGGGGCAACTAACGCGGCCATCCTCGCAGCGGAGATCGTCGCGCTCCGTCATCCGGACGTTCGTGAACGGCTGCGCGCGTGGCGCGAACGACGTCGAGACGACGTGCTCGGACAGACCCTCCCGTAGCTCGGAATGATTCAACCTGGCGCAACCATCGGCATCCTTGGCGGTGGTCAACTCGGTCGCATGACGGGATTGGCCGCGCGCTCGCTCGGATATGACGTCCACGTGCTCGATCCGGACCCGAACTGCCCCGCGTCGGCGATCGCGAGTCGAACTGTTGCGGCCCGCTTCGATGACGCCGACGCCGCCGCGTCGCTCGCCGAGCAATGTGCGGTCGTGACGCTGGAGATCGAGCAGATCGGAACGGCCGCGCTGGCGGCTGTCGCTGCACGCACTCCACTGCGTCCGGGCGCAGAGCCGGTACACGTGATCCAGGACCGGATTCGCCAAAAGACCTGGCTGGCAGCAAACGGGTTCCCCGTAGCAGCGTTTCGCGCTGTCGCGTCCCTCGACGAGAGCGTCGCGGCCTTCGATCAGCTCGGGCGCTGCATCTTCAAGTCGACGAGCGGCGGCTACGATGGTCGCGGGCAGATCCGCGTCGCCTCGGCGGACGCTGCGGCCGATGCATGGAAGTCGCTCGGTGAACGGCCGTGTCTCGTGGAACAGTTCCTCGACATCGCGAGCGAGATCTCGATGCTGGTCGCGCGACGGCCTCCGCGCTCCGCACCCGGCGACGAGCCGCGCCAGGTGACGTTTCCACCGTCGTTCAATCATCACGAGCACGGGATTCTCGACTGGTCGGTGTTGCCGGCGTCCGTGGCGCCGACTCAGGTGCGCCTCGCGGACGGCGTCGCCAACGGAATTGCGTCGACGTTAGGCATCGAAGGCCTGATCGCCGTGGAGATGTTCGTCCTCCACGATGGCTCGCTGCTGGTGAACGAGCTGGCGCCGAGGCCGCACAACACGTTTCACTCGACGGAGCGCGGGTGCGCCACGAGCCAGTTCGAGCAGCTCGTTCGCGCCGTATGCGACCTGCCGCTTGGCAGCACGGAGATGCTTCGGCCGGCAGCGATCGCGAATCTCCTTGGCGACCTGTGGAGCCATGGGACGCCGGACTTCGCCGCTTCGCTCATGGTTCCGTCCGTGCGACTGCACCTCTACGGCAAGGCGTCGGCGCGACCCGGGCGAAAGATGGGACACCTCTCCGCCGTGGGCCTCACCGGTGAGGAGGCGCGAGACCGCGTGCTCCGCGCGCGAGCGGCGATGCGAAACGGGGCGTGAGACGCCATCGGCGCACGCTCGTTAGGCGCCGACCTCGATGACACGAAACGGCGATTGCTCTGGCCAGCATTTCTTGAGTAGCGGCATCGAGACGTTGTACACGGGCGTGCCCGACGCCGTGCGACCCTCCAGACAACCGTTATGCGCGTGTCCATGGATGACCGCCGTCACCGGATAACGCGCAAGCGGCTCCTCGAGGCGGCTGCTCCCGAGATAGGGAAAGATTTCCAGCGGCTCGCCCTCCACCGTTGCTCTCACCGGTGAGTAGTGCAGTACCGCAATGCGGTGCTGCGACCGAAGTCGTGCGAGTGCGCTCTCGAGCTTGAACGCCTCGTTCACTGCCTCACGCACGAAGCTCTTGATGATCTCCTCGCCCCACGGCCCGAGCGCGCCGCGACCGAACCCTCCGCAGAAGCCCTTCACGCCGGCAAATCCAACTCCTTGCACTTCGCACGAATCACCGTCGAGGACCGTGACTCCGGCGTCGGCGAGGATCTGCCGCACCTCGTCCTGCTTTCCTGCTTCGAAGTCGTGGTTCCCGAGCACGGCGACGCACGGCACTCGAAGCGCGGTTCCGATGTCGCGCGCCAGGACGCGTGCTTCCTCGGGCAAACCGTAGTCCGTGAGGTCGCCGCACATCACCAGCAGATCCGCGCGCTCGGAGACCTGGGAGAACAGCGACGACAGTGCTCCCTGACCGGTCTTGCTGACGTGGATGTCACTCATCGCCGCGAGGCGAACAGTACCGTTCGTAGTCACCATGGCGGTCAGCTCGTGATTGACGGACGGCGAGCCAGCTGAGCTAGCCCTACTCTTGCAAAGCGGTGGCGCATACAGCTGACCTCTTCAACAAGCGTTCCGTGCCGCATAAACCAAACTCCAGAACGCCGAGCGAGATCGATCGTGACATGGCGGCGCGGTACACCCGGCGCTTCTATCGCGATGTTCTCACGATTCTCGATCGGGCCAATGTCCCAACTCTGGTGGGCGGCGCATTCGCGTTCTCGCATTTCACAGGGATTCAGCGGCCAACAAAGGACTTCGACCTGTTCGTGCGCCGCGAGCACATCGACCGTGCGCTCGATACGCTCGCTTCCGCGGGATTTCACACCGAGCTCACGTTTCCACACTGGCTCGGGAAAGCGCGCTCCGACGAGTTCCTCGTGGACCTCATCTTCGGATCGGGCAACGGCGTCGCGGCCGTGGACGATGGCTGGTTCGATCACGCCGTCCAGGCGGAGGCCGTGGGTGTGCCGGTCTGGCTATGTCCCGCCGAAGAGTTGCTCTGGTCGAAGGCGTTCGTGATGGAGCGCGAGCGCTACGACGGCGCAGACGTGATCCACATCCTTCACACACAGAGGCGCAGGCTGGATTGGGCGCGCCTGGTCGATCGCTTCGCGGGCCACTGGAGGATCCTGCTACTCAATCTCGTGCTCTACGGATTCGTGTATCCTGGCGAGGAGTCGCCAGCCCCCGCGTGGGTAACGGACACGCTGCTCGCTCAGCTGAACGATGAGATGTCGGAGCCGCCGACGAACGAGCGTCTGTGCCGCGGCACGCTGATCTCGCGCGAGCAATACCTCGTGGACATTCTGGAATGGGGTCTCGTGGACGCCCGGATGAAGCCGCGCGGCCCGATGAGCGCCACCGAGATCGCCCACTGGACCGACTCGATCGGCAAGCTCGCCTAACCGCGCAGGGTCGCGTCCTGTCGAACGCGGTCGGTCAACTCGCCGCGCGACGCGACACCCAGTTTCGCGAACACATTGGAGAGGTGCGTGCTCACGGTGCGAGACGAAATGCCGAGCGCTGCACCGATCTCCTTGTTCGACTTGCGTGCCGCCACGAGCCGCGCGATCTCGCGCTCGCGGCCAGTGAGGGCCCCAGCGCCCTCGGCGATCACGCGTGCGGGCGGACGCGCGCCGAGATCGCGCAATTGATCGCGTGCGGCGCGCAGCTCCGTGTCGGCGCCAATGCGCGCGAACACATCGTGCGCGCGCCGCAGCTCTCGAGCGGCGTCGTCGCGGTCGCCGAGTGCCACCAGCAACTGGGCGAGGTTGCGGCGGATCCGCGCCGCATCGAACACGAATGGGACCGCGTCGAGCTGGTCGGCTGCGCAGCGGAGGAGCTCCGCGGCTCGCGGCAGGTCGTGATCACGCAAGCGCGCAACCAATGCGTCGCTGGCCGTCGCCCACGCCAACCCGAGCGTGTGATTCATCTGCGTCGCATCGCGCCGCAACCGCTCGCCGTACTTCTGCACGCGGCCGAAATCCTGGATCCACAGGGCGGCCTCCAGGATGATCGGAATCAGTCGGTGAATGGACCACGCCACGTAGCTCGAGCGGTCGGCGATGGCGACGCCCGCCTCGCCTAACGCGATCGCGCCCTCGCGGTCGCCCGTCGCGAGCGCATACGCGGCCATTCCCGTGTGCGCCGGCACGACGCTGTGCACGTCCACCGCCGCATGCCCGGCGTCCGCGGCGCCGGAGATCGCCCAGCTCTCGTCGAACAGCGATTTCGCCTTGGCCAGCTCGCCACGCCCGAGATGCATGAGTCCCGTCCACACGAGAAGTCGCGGCAGCAGCGTCTTCGCGCCGAGCGCGCGGGCGATCGGAATCGTGCGCTCCGCCAGCGCGAGTCCCGATTGCCAGTCGCCTATGCCTGACGCGTACTCGATCGAAACTTCGCTTGTCCAGGCGGAGAGAACGGGCGAGCCCAGCTCCTCGGCGATTCGGTGCGCCTCACTCACGTGACGCGCGAGCTCGGCGGCATTGCCGGTGAGGCCCGCGAGAACCGCGATTCCCCAGTGCGCGCTCCACTCCACGGCGCGCTCGTTCGCCGAGCCCGCGAAAGCGATCGCGCGCTCACCATGACCGCGTGCTTCAGCTGCACGGCCGACGAACATGTTGAACTGCATGAGCGCGCCATGGATGCGCGCGAGCATCCCGGCGTTCTTCAGGCGCTCGGCGATGCCGAGAGCGTCGCCAAGCTCGCGAAGCGCATGACCGGGGCGGCCGAGCCCAATGTGCGCAGCAGCTTGCGCGATGCGTATTCGCGCAGCGAGCCGCTCGTCCCCCGTCAGGCTCGCGGCCTCGAGGGCCGCCGCGTAGTGGTCGAACGCCTCATCGTGCTGCCCCGCCCAAAAGCTGACGAGGCCAAGCCGCCGTTCGATGGACGATATCCGCACAGAGTCGCCGCGCTGGCGCGCGTACACGAGCGCGCGTTGCCAAAGCGTGCGCGCGGCTGCGTACTCGCCATTCCGCTGCTTTGCCCGTGCGAAGTCCTCGACGAGGGCGGCAACGTCGTCCGGCTTTCCAGCGAGGGTGACGGGAGCGCCGCCGTCGACGAGATCCAGCGCGGCGCCGAGATAGGTCGCAGCCTCACGCGTCGCATATCTGTCCAGCGCCGATCGGCCAGCCGCGTAGAGGTAACGCGCCGCTTTTGGCACAAGTTCGGCCGACGACGCTCGCGAGAAATGGAACGCAAGCTCGTCGGCGTGCGATTCGGCTGCCGCGCCATACATCCGCTCGAGCGCCGTCGCGATCCGGCCGTGCAGGAAACGCGTACGCGCCTTCCCGAGCTCCGCGTAGAGTGTCGCCTGGATGGTTGGATGGGTGAAGTCGTAGTAGACACCTTCGACGGCATCGGCATCTACCAGGACTCGATCGCGCCGCAACTCGTCGATCGCCTCTACCAGCGACGAGGCGGGAAGGCTACTCACTGCTTCGAGTGCCTCGTATGACGCTCTCGTACCGAGCACCGCCGCGATGTCGACCACGGTTCGCGCACCCGGGGAGAGACGTTCCAGGCGCGCCACGATCGCATCGCGTACTGTTCTCGGCAGGTGGAGATCCGTCAGATCCCATCCTACCCAGCGGCCGTCTTCGTGCTTGAGTTGACTCGAATCGAGGAGCGACTTGAGGGTCTCCTCGGTGAAGAACGGATTGCCTCGAGTGCGCTCGTACAGAAGGCCGGCGAAGTTGCGTATGGTGGATGGATCGACGTCGAAGAGGCGCGCAAGGAGCTCGTCGCTCTCCGCGCGCGACCAGGGCTCAAGCCTAACGATGCTCGCGGCGCCGAGCCCCGAGAGCGAACGCTCCGTGCTGGCCAGCGTGGCGTTCGAATCGTGA
>Ga0075423_10003117_pt1 | contig 15219 bp, 12 predicted proteins | sample SoiMethybrSBSTD2_FD_80114 | JGI IMG/M metagenome (GOLD analysis project Ga0075423, IMG submission 80114) | Bulk soil microbial communities from a Populus tree surrounding site in Tennessee, USA - Soil MetaG P. TD hybrid SBSTD2 | ecosystem: Environmental > Terrestrial > Soil > Tree plantation...
CGAGTGGATCGACATCGAGCATCCCGACGCGGACCCCGGAGACACGCCCTCGACGCGTAATCGCTCGGGCGACAACGGCAGCGGCCCCTACCTGCAGGCGCGCGCGGCGGGCGGCGTCCGTCTCAGCAAGTGCGAGGGCATCTGCCAACGTGACGGCAAGTTCTACGTCGTCGATTCCGAGGCGGGCGTGGATGCGTTCGGCCGTGTCGGCAACGGCTTTGGCGCGATCTGGGAGATCGACCCGGCCACGGACACGCTGCGCGCGGTCTTTGTCGCCGGCCGCCAGCTCGTCGCGGACAACATCGACAACATCTGCGTGAGCCCGCGCGGCGGGCTCCTGCTGTGCGAGGACGGCCATCCCGTGGTCGACCGCTACGGACCGGGCACGCGGATGATCGGCATCACGGCAAAAGGCGAGTCCTTCGCCTTCGCGAAAAACGTCGTCTCGCTCGATGCAGCCCAGATCGCAAAGGCCGGCAAGAAAGTCGCCCCGCACGACTACCGGCCGGAGGAATGGGCCGGCTGCTGCTTCGACGCGAACGGCGAGGTGCTCTTCGCCAACCTCCAGCTCCCTGGCATCACCTTTGCCATCTGGGGGCCCTGGGAGCGCGGCAACCTCTAGAAAGGGGACGGTCACATTTAAAGGGGACGGTCACTTTTAAAAGTGACCGTCCCCTTTAAATGTGACCGTCCCCTTTTGTCCATTTGTGTCAGTGGTTGCGAATTGCGCGGGCGTGGCTGCCCGGGCGGGGAAAGCTCGCCGAAGATAGGCGCACCACCTTTCCCGGAGGCCTCCGTGCGCAAGACCCTCGCATCCGCCTTGACTCTCGCCAGCCTCGCCGGCGCGACGGCGAACGCCGCGACGCTGCCCTGCCAGGAAGGCCCATTCCGCCAGTTCGATTTCTGGGTCGGCGAGTGGGACGTCCGCGACGCCGACGGCAAGGCTGCGGGCGCCAACCAGATCACGAGCGAGGAGAACGGCTGCGTCCTCATCGAGCACTGGCGCTCGGTCCAGGGCGGCCACGGCCAGAGCTACAACTACTACGACCCCGCGACGCAGAAGTGGAACCAGCTCTGGATCGGCCTCGGGATCCTGCTGCACATGGAAGGGAGCTTCGCCGATGGCAGCATGAAACTCGAGGGCCCGCTCCAGTACCTCACGCAGAACAAGACGACGACGCTCCGCGGCACCTGGACGGCGCTGCCCGACGGCCGTGTGCGCCAGCTCTTCGAGGAGTCCACCGACGGCGGCAAGACCTGGGCGCTCTGGTTCGATGGCTATTACACGCGCCGCTAGCGGCGCGCTCGCGTTGCTGCTCCTCGTGTCTCAGACCGCCCGCGCCACCTGCGGCGACGAGCCGCGCCTGCACGCGCTCGACTTCTGGCTCGGCCACTGGGACGTGACCGCGGGCGGCCAGCCTTCCGGCAAGAACGACATCGAGGCGATCCTCGGCGGCTGCGCGGTCACCGAGCATTGGCTCGACGTCGAGGGCAACGCCGGCCTCAGCCTCTTCTGGTACGACCGGAACGCCGACCGCTGGAAGCAGGTCTGGGTGACCGAGCAGGCGCTGCTGCCGGGCGGCGCGAAAGAGAAGACCGAGGTGCGCGAGCTGACGTCACCCACGGAGATCCGCTTCCAGGGCCGCTATCCCGGCCGCGGCCCGGGCGTCGTCATCGACGACCGCACGACACTGACGCGCGAGGCGGGGAACCGCGTGCGGCAGCTCATCGAGGTCTCGAAGGACGGCGGAAAGACCTGGGTTTCCGTCTTCGACGCCGAATACCGCCGCGTGAACTAGGACGGCCTCGCCGATTGCCGGAGACGCCGCGCGCCGGCGCCGGCGTGACGACGCAGGTGCCGGAACATCGTCGAGCGGCTCTCGAACCCGACCCGCCTCGCGATCAGGTCCTGCCCGAGCCCGGTCGAGCGCAGCAGCCGCGCCGCGACCGCCGCGCGCTTGCGCTGCAGGTAGGCGAACGGTGTCATGCCGTGGATCGAGCGGAAGAGGCGAATGAAGTGATAGCGCGACAGCGTCGCCGCCCGCGCGAGGTCGCTCATGTCGAGCGGGCGCATGTAATACGTGTGGATGAAGTCTGTGCTCCAGCCGATGCGACGGCGAATCTCGCGCCGCGTCGAGGTCCGCACCATGCCGAGCGCGTCGACGGCCGCGAGGTCCTGGTAGTGCACGCGCAGCATGCGCTCCAGCAGGTAGCTGAACTGCTCCTCGTACCACATCTCGTCGTCAAGCCCGGCGTCGACCTGGCTCGAGATGTAGCGCAGGAGCGGCGTGACGAGCCGGTCGTGCGGGTGCAGGTGCTCCGCGAACTCCACGGACTGCGCGGGCACCTCGCCGCCCGCGTCGAGCACGCGCTCGGCGGCCAGCCGCAGCGCGCCGAGCGTCTCCTCGGCGAGCCCCGGCCGGAAGAAGATTGCGAAGCTGTGCACGAGCTCGCGGCTGCGCAGCGTGCTTGCGTAGGTGCGCTGGTCGTTGAGGACGAGGTAATTGTCGTCATCGACCCCGACGGTGCGCCCGTCCACGTGGTAGCGCTCGGGCCCGCCCCAGGCGGCCTTGATCGAGAGCGACTGCGTGAAGGGCGAGAAATCCGCGTGGCGAGAGCGCGCGGAGACGATGCAGTTCTCCCGGCCCCACCGCGAATAGAAGGCGCGGCGGTACTCCTGGTTCGCCGGGATGTCGTCGACCGCGGGGAAAGTCCGGCAGAGCAGCATGTCGCCCAGTTAGCCGAGATTTTGCGATTGGATCAACGGAAGCGATCCGGGTTCCCGGACCGGCCGCCTGAGCGACGCCGTCCACTCAGGGCACCGTTGCAAAAGTGCGGCGGCCCGAAGGCCGCCGCGAGTCGTGAGGTTAGAAATCCACCGTCGCCCGCAGGAAGACATAACGCCCGAGCGCGTCGTAGGTCTGCGGATAGGTGTTTCCGTTGCCCGTCGTGCCGACGGCGCCGCTGATGGACGGGCTGTCGTCGAGCACGTTGTTGATGCCGAGCGTGACAGACGCCTTCTCCGTGACCGCCCAGTTCGCGGCAAGGTCGAAGTAGTCCTCGGCGGGCAGCTCGCGGTCGAGCTGGCGGCTGGGCATCGGGTTGTTCGGTCCAGTGAGGCCCGTGACCGCGCCGTAGTGACGCCAGGTGAGCGAGAGGTCGACGTCCCAGGGCGTCTGCCAGCTCGTCCGGAACCGGTGGCGCCACTGCGGGTTCGGGATGCCGCAGACCGTCGAGTAGAACCCGACGCAGTCATACCACTCGCGCGTGATGTCCGGGCTCGGGTGCAAGTCGATGCCCGGGGAGGGCAGCGTGACGAGGTCCATCAGGTAGGTGCCCGTCAGGTTGAACGCGAGGCTGCCGAAGCGCCCGATCTCGATGCCGGTGTAGCCGATGTTGATGTCGTAGCCGCTCGTCGACAGCGAGCCGATGTTGGTGTTGTGGTCCTCGACGTATCCGCTGCCGTTCGTCCACAGCTGGCCCGTGGCGGGCGTGCGATGGATGCGCGAGCAGGCAGCCGCGTCGTTGTTGTCGTAGCACGCCGTCCAGGTGTTGTTGGCGCCAAAGGTCGTAATCGTGTCGTCGATGTGGATGTCGAAGTAGTCGACCGTCACGGCGAGTCCCGGCACCCAGCGCGGCTGGAACACGATCCCGTACGACCAGGTGTCGGACGTCTCCGGGACCAGCGCGGTGTTGCCCGCCTGCTGGTAGTAGTACTGCGCGGCCGGGCTGTCGAGCGAGGCGGATCCCACGAGTCCCGCCGGGACGCCCGTCGCGATGCACTCCGCGGCCGTCGCGTCGGGATCCGGCGCCGCTGCGCCGCAGGGATCGCCCGGCGCGTCGAAGAGGTTGAGTCCCTGTGCCAGGAACAGCTCGACGATGTTCGCGGCGCGCACCGCGCGCTGATAGCTGCCGCGGAAGCGGACGTCCGCGACCGGCGCCCATTCCATGCCGAACTTGTAGGTGTCGGTCGTCTCGTTGCCGTAGTCCGAGTAGCGGTACGCCGTGTCGAACGAGAGGCTCTCGGCGAAGGGCTGGTCCTGGGCGATCGGGAAGCGCGCTTCCATGAAGAGGTCGTTGATCTTCGTCGCCCCCTCGATCGGGAGCACCGCGCCGCCGCCGCCAGAGAGCTGGTTCGCCTGCTGCAGCGCGTCGACGCTGTTGCTCATCGTGTCGCGCCGATACTCGGTGCCGAACACGACCTGCAGGCCGTCGGAGGCGAGCGGCGACTTGACGCCGTAGACGCCGAGGTCGCCGTCGATGACGCCGTTGTAGATCTCCTGCGAGATCCGCCCGATCTGCAGGCCGTCCGCCTGCAGGTAGTCGAGCTGCGCCTGCGTCACGCCGCCCGGCTGGAACGGGTTCCACGGCACGCAGAGCGGATCGGTACCGTCGACCGCGGACTGGCAGGTCGGCACGCCGCCCACGAGGTGGACGTCGAGCGCGCGCTGCATCCGGCTGACGACGAAGTAATTCTTCGTGCCGGTGTTGGTGCCGACGCTCGAATACTGCGCCGAGACGTCGTAGCCCCAGGCCTCGTTGATCGCGCCGCGCACTCCCGCGACCGCGCGGAACGAGGTGTTGGCGAACGCCTGCTGGCGGCCGCCGCCTTCGACGTTGCGCCGGCCGATCGACATCGCGACGTCGGTGCCCGCGGCGATCTCCGCGGGACCGCAGCCGATGTCTGCGAGGTTGTTGACGGGCAGGAACGGGTTGTCGCAGTTGATGGTCGTGGTCGAGAAGAAGTCGCCGCTCGGGGCGATCTGCGCGATCGAGGAGTAGTCGCTGAACATCAGCTGCGTGTAGACGTCCGCATGCTCGCCGAACTCGTAGTGGCCCATCGCGCCGAGGCTGTAGCGGCGCTCGGGTCGCTGGTAATGGTTGAGTGGGCCGTAGTTGTAGAGGTCGGTCGTCGAGTTGAAGTTGCGGAACGAATCGGCCGTGTCGGCCGTGAAAGCGTAGTTGACGAAGTCGCTGAACACGCCGGTCGCGTTGACGGACGAGCCTCCGCAGGCGAACGACCCGACGGGGTTGGGGTTGAGCGAGCAGGCGGAGTAGTCACGGTCGGCCTGCAGCACGGCATCGCTGTCGAACACCGTCGCGTAGGCCGTGAGGTTGCCGCGGCCATCGCCGCTGTTGACGCCGACCATCAGCGAGAGCTCCTTGCCCTCGCCATCGGTCACCGAATCCTTCGGCAGGTTGTACTGCGCGGGGTTGAGCTCATGGAGCCCCGCGATGGTGTCGCGGAGCTTCTGCTGGCCGGGGCCGCTGAAGTCGTTCTCGTGCCAGTAGAAGTTGTACTGGCTCGCGACCTGCACGCCCTCGAAGTCCTTCTTCATGATGAAGTTCACGACGCCCGCGACGGCGTCCGACCCGTACACGGCCGATGCGCCGCCGGTCAGCACGTCGACCCGCTCGATCATCGCCGTCGGGATCTGGTTGATGTCGGGCGCCTGTCCGGCGATCGCAGGGCTGCCGTAGGGCATGCGGCGGCCGTCGATCAGGACGAGCGTCCGGTTCGGCCCGAGACCGCGGAGGTTGAGCGTCGCCGTGCCGGTCGAGCCGTTGCTCACCGTGACGTTCTGCGCGGCGAAGGCCTGCGGCAGCTGGTTCACGAGGTCTTCGATACGCGTGACACCCTGCGTCACGACGTCGGCCGCGGTGACCTGCGTCACGGGCGTCGTCGACTCGAGGTTCGGTTGCGCGATGCGCGAGCCGGTCACGACGATCTCGCCGATATTCTCCTGCGCGAGCGCCGGCGCCGCGCCAGCGGCCGTCAGCGCCCCCGTGAGGAGCGCGCGGCGCACCGCCGCCGCGACTTGTTGCTTGCGTGCCATGGTTCATTCCTCCCGCGAACGGCGGTCCCGTTCGCTCCGTGGCCGGACGCTAACAACGGGAGTCGCGAGTCGAGTGCGCGCTGGCAAAGCGCTGAGGCAACTCTCGCGAGGTGCGACGGCCTCGCAAGTCCTCGCCGTGACTGGGCCCCGGCGATGCGCCCGCCGCCCGCGCGCGGATTCCGGACGTTCGCCGGGACCAAGGTTTCAACGCGTGCTCGCGCGCGCGAGCGTGCCGTCGCGGGTGCACCACGCAATCGCGCAATGACTGATCGCTTCGCGTCGGAACGGCGCAACGGAATCGACGCTCTCACCCTGCAGAATGGCGGCGAGGCTTGGGAGCGGCAGGGCGATGGCGATGAACGGCTCGAAGCGGCTGCGGGTGCTCGTGGTGGACGGCGACGACGTGGCGCGCCGGAAGCTCCGCCTCCTGCTCGATTCCCTGGAGTCGCTCGAGCGCGTTGAAGACGCATCGACCGCGCCGCAGGCGTCCGCGAAAATCGGCGAGATCACGCCGGACCTCGTCATCCTCGACCTCGACCTGCCCGGCGCGGCGGCCATCGAGGCGCTCCGCGCCGGCGACGCGCCCTGCCTCGTGGTGACAACCGCGCACCCGGTCGAGACGCTCAGGACGCTCGACCTCGACGCGGTCGACTGCCTCGTAAAGCCCATCGAGCGCGAGCGGCTCGCGATCACGCTCCGCCATGCGCGGCGCCGGCTCGCCGAGCGGCGGGTCGCGGGGCTCGCGCTGGAGCTCGCGGGCGCGGCCGCGGAGGTCCGCGGCCTGGCATCGCCCGGCGCGAACGGCCGTTATCCCGACCAGATGACAATCCGCGTGCGGCGGCGCATGTTCGCGCTTCCGCTCGCCGACATCGCCTGGATCGAGGGGGCGAGCCAGTACAGCCGCGTGCACGCGAAGGGCGGCGAGTACTTGCTCTCGCGATCGCTGGCCTCGCTCGAGTCAGAGCTCGACCCGACGCGGTTCTTCCGCATCCACCGGTCGGCGATCGTGAACGCGGACCACGTGCGCGAAGTGATGTCGCGCGGGGACGGCCGCTACAACGTGTACCTGCAGGGCGGGGAGGCGCTGCCGCTCGGGCGGGGAAGGCGGGACAGCCTGCGGAGGTTATTGGGCTGTCTGAAAGGAGGAGGGGACAGTCCCCTTTTCCCGCAGAGCCGGGAAAAGGTGACAGTCCCCAAAAAAGCGGCGGCCCGAAGGCCGCCGCGAGTGGTTGAAGCCAGACTATCCGAACAGGATTCTTAGAAGGCGATCGTCGCCCGCATGAAGACGTAGCGACCGAGGGCGTCGTAGCTCTGCGGGAAGGTGTTGCCGTTGCCGTTCGTGCCCACGGACCCGCTGATCGACGGGTTGTCATCCAGCACGTTGTTGATGCCGAGCGACACCGAGGCCTTCTCCGTGATCGCCCAGTTGGCGGCGAGGTCGAAGTAATCCTCGGCGGACAGCTCGCGGTCGAGCTGACGCGTCGGCATGGCGTTGTTCGCGCCCGTGAGGCCCGTGACGCCGCCGTAGTGACGCCAGGTGAGCGACACGTCGACGTCCCACGGTGTCTGCCAGCTCGTGCGGAACCGGTGACGCCACTGCGGGTTGATCGGGCCGATGCCGCCCTGGCTGCAGACCGACGCGTAGTACCCCGTGCAGTCGTACCAGTCACGCGTGATGTCGTCCCGCGGGTGCAGGTCCACCCCCGGTGCCGGCTGCGTGATGAGGTCGACGAGGTACGTACCCGTGAGGTTGAACGCCAGGCTTCCCATGCGCCCGATCTCGAGGCCCGTGTAGCCGATGTTGACGTCGTAGCCGGACGTCTGCAGGGACCCGATGTTGATGTTCAGGTCCTGCACGAAGCCGTTTCCGACCCACAACTGGCCGTTCGGGTTGCGGTTGATGCGCGCGCACGCCGCCGGATCGTTGTTGGCATAGCACGCGGTCCAGGTGTTCGGCGCGCCGAACGTCGTGATCGTGTCGTCGATGTGGATGTCGAAATAGTCGACCGTGATCGCGAGGCCCGGCACCCAACGCGGCTGGAACACGATGCCGTAGGAGGACGTGTCCGAGGTCTCGGGCACCAGCGCCGTGTTGCCGCCCTGCAGGAAGTTGTACTGTCCCGCCGGGCTGTCGAGGGCCGTCGAGCCCACCTGGTTCGCGGGCACGCCCGACGCGATGCATTCCGCATCGCTCGCCGACGGGTCACGCGCTGCCGCACCGCAGGGGTCGCCCGCGGCGTCGAACAGGTTGAAACCCTGGGCCGTGAACAGCTCGACGACGTTGGCCGCACGCACCGCGCGCTGGTAGCTGCCGCGCAGGCGGACGTCCGCGACCGGCGCCCACTCGAGGCCGAACTTGTACGTGTCGGTCGTGTTGTTGCCGTAGTCGGAGTAGCGGTACGCCGTGTCGAACGAGAGGCTCTCGGCGAACGGCTGGTCCTGGGCGATCGGCAGGCGCGCTTCCATGAACAGGTCGTTGACGTGCGTGGCGCCGTTGATGCCGATGGTCGCGCCGCCGGACCCGGACAGGTCACCGGCTGACTGCAGCGCATCCACGGTGTTGTTGAGCGTGTCGCGCCGGTACTCGGCGCCGAACACGACCTTCAGGCCCTCGGAAGCCGACGGCAGCTTCACGCCGTAGACCCCAAGGTCGCCGTCGATGACGCCGTTGTAGACCTCCTGGCTGATTCGGCCGATCTGCGTGCCCGCCGCCTGGAGGTAGGCCAGCTGCGCCGGGGTGACCGCGTTCGGCTGGAACGGATTCCAGGGGACGCAGTTGGGGTCGCTGCCGTCGATGACGGACTGGCAGGTCGGGACGCCGCCGACGTCGACGACGTCGAGCGCGCGCCGCAGGCGACTCGAAACGAAGTAATTGAGCGTGCTCGAATTGGCCGCAACGCTCGAGTACTGCGCCGAGACGTCGTAGCCCCAGCCCTCGTTGATCGCGCCGCGGACGCCCGCGACCGCCCTCATCGAGGTGTTGGCGAACGACTGCTGGCGCCCGCCGCCTTCCACATTGCGGCGCCCGATGTACATCGTGACGTCCGTGCCGGCGGCAATTTCCGCCGGCCCGCAACCGATGGCCGCCAGGTTGGCAGCCGGCAGGAACGGGTTGTCGCAGTTGATCGTGCTCGTGTCGAAGAAGTTTCCGGACGGTGCGATCTGGGCGACCGACGAGTAGTCGTTGAACATCAGCTGGGTATACACGTCGGCATGATCGCCGAACTCGTAGTGGCCCATCGCGCCGAGGCTGTAGCGTCGCTCCGGCCGCTGGTAATAGTTCAGCGGGCCGAAGTTGTACAGGTCGGTGGTCGCGTTGTAGTCGCGGAACGCCGTCGGCGTGTCGGTCGTGAAGTCGTAAGCCGCCGGGTCGTCCGCGTCCAGGAAGTTCGTGAATCGCCCGCCCGCATTGGTCGAGGAACCGCCGCAGGTGAAGGATCCCACTGGATTCGGGTTCAGCGAGCAGGCGGAGTAGTCACGGTCGGCCTGCAGGATGGCGTCGCTGTCGAACACCGTCGCGTAGGCTGTGATGTTGCCGCGGCCGTCGCCGCTGTTGACGCCGACGATCAGCGACAGCTCCTTGCCGGCGCCGTCCGTGACGGAGTCCGAAGGAAGCGCGTACTGGGACGGGTTCGTCGCCTCGAGGCCGGCGATCGTGTCGCGCAGCTTCTGCTGGCCTGGCCCGCTGTAGTCGTTCTCGTGCCAGTAGAAGTTGTACTGGGACGTGACTTCGACGCCTTCGAAGTCCTTCTTCATGATGAAGTTCACGACGCCCGCGACGGCATCGGAGCCGTACACGGCCGAGGCGCCGCCCGTCAGGACGTCGACGCGCTCGATCATCGAGGTCGGGATCTGGTTGATGTCCGGCGCCACGGAAGCCGAGGTCACGCCGCCGTACGGCATGCGCCGCCCGTCGATCAGGACCATGGTCCGCGTGGAGCCGAGGCCGCGCAGGTTGAGGGTTGCCGTGCCGGTCGCACCGTTGCTGACCGTCACGTTTTGCGCCGCAAAAGCCTGCGGCAACTGGTTCACGAGGTCTTCGATGCGGGTGACGCCCTGCGTGACGACGTCCGCCGCGGTGACCTGCGTGACGGGTGTCGTCGACTCGAGGTTCGCGGACTTGATGCGCGAACCCGTCACGACGATTTCACCCAGGCTTTCCTGCGCGAGCGCAGGGGCCGCCCCGGCCGCCGTCAACGCGCCCAGGACGAGCGCGCGGCGTACGGCTGAAGCAACCTGGTATTTGCGTTCCATTGATGTCTCCTCCCGCGGACGGGCTTCTGCCGCCCGGTTGGTTGCACGAGACAACCGACCCGCAGCGCCGCCGGGATTGCCGTTGTTTACGGGCAACACAGGCTCGCCACGGAGATCTGTTGCGTGCTATGACCATACGGTCGAAGGCGTCAGAAAAACCGGCACTTGGCAAACCTTCCCGGCCGTTCGCAAGTTTTGCGGAACGAACTGCGGGTTCACTGCATCAGATGTTGCAGAATGCCAACGGCCTGGCGGGGCGGCTCGACATGGCGGAGAACGGCACAGTCAGGGTGCGCGCGCTGATCGTCGACGACGAGGAGCTCGGTCGTCGAATGCTGCGCTCGTTACTCGCGCCGGATGACGACGTCCAGGTCGTCGGCGAAGCGGCGTCCGCGGACGAGGCGCGCCGGAAGATCGCGGACCTCCAGCCCGACCTCGTCTTCATGGACATCGAGATGCCGGGCGGCAGCGGCATCGATGTGCTGCAGTCGATCGCCGAGCCGGCGCCTTACATCATCTTCGTCACCGCGCACCCCGAGTTCGCGCTGCCCGCGTTCGAGGTGCACGCCGCCGACTACATCGTGAAGCCGGTGCAGCGCCAGCGCTTCACCGGCAGCGTGATGCGCGCGAAGCAGCGCATCGCGGAGCGCCGCGTCGCGGGGCTCGCGCGCCAGATTGCCGGCGCCGTCGCGCCGAACGGCCATGGCAACGGCGCGCACGCTGACGCCGCGCCGCCGCCGACCAAGTACGCGGACCAGATGACGATCCGCGTCCGCCGCCGCATGTTCTCGCTCGACATCAGCGACATCTCCTGGATCCAGGGCGCGAGCCAGTACAGCCGCGTCCACACGAAGAACGGCGAGTACCTGCTCTCGCGCACGCTGGCCTCGCTCGAGTGCGAGCTCGACCCGCGGAAGTTCTTCCGCATCCATCGCTCGGCGATCGTGAACGCCGCGCACGTGCGCGAGGTGCGCTCGAGCGGCGACGGCCGCTACAACATCTACCTGCACGGCGGGCAGGCGCTGCCGATGGGCCGCGCGCGCCGCGAGATCCTCGAGAAGCTCCTCTCCGGAATCGGCAGCAGGGATCATTGATGGCCTCGCGCGTCGAGTCCGGCGTTGCCGCGGGCCTCGACGCCGACCGCGTCCTCCCCGTTGCCTCCGCCGCCGACGCCGCCTCCCATGGCGAGGACGTCGAGTTCCTGATCGGCGAGCGCCTCTCGCGCTGGTGGATCCTCGCCGGCGCCTGGCTCGCGATGGCCTTCTCGGTCGGCTTCGGGCTCTACGTCAACTACGAGGCCCAGGGGCTCGAGGTCACCTTCCTCGACACGATGATGGCGATGATCCCGCACTACTTCTTCTGGGTGCTGGTGAGCCCGCCGCTCTACCGCGCGCTGCACCGGACGATCCAGGGGCCGCGGCGCGCGCTGTGGGGCTCGACGCTCCTCGCCTGGAGCGCGATCGCGCTCACCGGCTCGACCGCGATGTCCTACTTCAGCTACGTCATCCGCCACGACCTCGCGCCGAGCTTCGAGCGCCTCTACGACGTGTACTTCCTGCCGCCCGCGGGGCCGGCGTTCTGGGCGATGAACTTCAGCATCCTCGCGATCGCGCTGACCGCGTTCGCCGCGGTGCGCATCCATCGCCTGCGGCTGCAGGCGCTGTGGGACGCCGCGCAGACGGAAGTGCGCGGCGCGCGGCTCGTGGCGCAGCTCGCCGACGCGCGCCTGCTCGCGCTGCAGGCGCAGATCAACCCGCATTTCCTGCTCAACAGCCTGAATGCGATCGCGGGGCTCGTGCAGGTCGGCGAGCGCGACCGCGCGTTCGACGCGATCGGCCGGCTCGGCGAGCTCCTGCGCATGGCCATGCGCAGCGGCCAGGGCCTCAACATCCCGCTGTCGGAGGAGGTCGACTTCCTCGAGAGCTACCTGAAGCTCTGCAAGCTGCGCTTCGACTCGCAGTTCCGCTACATCGTCTCGATGCCGGAGAGCGTCGGCGAGCGGCGCGTGCCGGCCCTGATCGTGCAGCCGCTGATCGAGAATTCGATCCGCCACGGCATGGAGCCTGAACGGACGCTGCACGTCGCCGTGCGCGTCTACCTGAAGAACCGCGACCTCGTGATCGAAGTGGAGGACGACGGGCGGGGCATCGCACCGGACCAGGGCGGGCGGCTGCCGCAGGGCCACGGCCTCGCCAACGTCGCGGAACGGCTCAGGATCTGCTTCGGAGACTCCGGGCGCATCACGCTCGAGCCGCGCGCGCCGCGCGGCACGCTCGCGCGCGTCGTCATCGGCGGCTGAGCGATCGCGAGCCCGCCGCTCAGGCGAGCATCAGCGGCGTGAGGTGAAAAGCCACGTTCGTGAGGCCGTGAGCGAGCAGAGGGAACAGCAGGCTGCCGGTGCTGAAGCGCAGCCAGCCGTAGATGATCCCGCCGCTGAAAGTCCATACGGCCGACCCTAGGTCGAACGAAAAAGCTCCCTCGGCATAGCCCAATCCGTGCACGGCGCCGAAGGGCACCGCCGCAATGAACACCACGACCCACGGCACCTGGGCCGCGGCGCTCTTCCCGCGAACGAGTCCGAGGAGCAGGGCCGGCGCAATGCCGCGAAATGTCAGCTCCTCGGCGAGGCCAGGCATGAGGAGCTGGAAGGCAACCGTTTCCGCGTCGGGAGCAGGCGGCTTGTGCAGGAGCGCCAGCACCACGCCCGTGGGAACGAGTAAAGCGAGCGCGATTGCGCCCCCCTTAACGTTGCGTCGCGGCAGCATGAAGCCCGTGGCGTCCGCGCTGATTCGGAGCCCGGCAATCACCGCCGCCGAGAGCAGGATCGAATAGATCTTGCCCGCCCAATTCCAATGCGCCGGGTTGAGATCGAAGATCTCCGACGTGTAAGGCAGGCCGGTGACGAAATCGTCGAGTACGACATAGGCGACGAACAGCAGGCCGAAACCGTAGGTCAGACGCTTGTCGAACGGCTTGAGCGCAAGAAAGGCGAGAAACGTCATCGCCAGGTAGCCGACGGTGTAGAAGACCGTATCCATGTGGGATGCGCGCGCTCAGCGACCCAGCGAATTCCTGCGGGCTTCGACGAAGTAGCTGATGAGGTTCGCGAGCCCGATCGCGGCCGGGATAAGGCCGAAAATCGCGACCTGCCCGTCGGTGACCTCGCGCAGCGCGAAGTAGAGCACGACGCCGAGGAACAGCCCGGAGAGCCCGCTCTTCAGCGAACCGAAGCGCTTGCCGTCCGACTCCGGCTCCGGGTCGGGCGGGAGCTCGATGCCTTTCTCGAGGGCGGTAATGCGCTCGCGGTGGCGGTGCTCGGCGCGCTTCAGCTTCTCGCGGTGGCCGGCGATGATCGCGACGATCGCGACGCCGACGCCGAACACGATCCCGAATATCGGGATCAGTAATGCGACCAGCTCTTCGTTCATGTCGTTCATATGCAGGCTCCCACTCAGGCGCCGAACAGCATTCTCATGATTGTCCAGACCGGCTCGAGCGCCGCTCGAATCCCGTCGGCCGCGAGGAAGGCGGCGATCGCCGCGAGCGCGCATTCGAGCGCCCGCGTCTCCGTCGCCGAACCGTTTCCTGGCCGCTTCACGTCATTTGATACGCGGCGCGCGGGCCGGGGGTTTCGCCGGCCGGCGATAAAATAACCTGAAACCCGCAGGGGCCGCCCTGCGTATCAACCTGCGAGAAGGTCCAACCTGAATGCCGGCCGACGAGGCGATCATCCAATTGATCCAGGCCGGCCGGGCGCAGGAGGCCTTCGAACGCCTGGTCCCGGCCTACCGGCGTCGCGTATTCGGACTCGCCTACGGCATCCTGCGCGACCGCGCCGCCGCCGAGGACCTTGCGCAGGAGGTGTTCGTGAAGCTCTGGCAGGCGCTGCCGCGCTACGACGGCCGCGCGCAGCTCTCGACCTGGATCTACGCGATCACGCGGAATGCCGCGGTGTCGGCGCTCCGCAGCCGCCGTCCATCGCTTTCGCTGTCGGACGCCGCCGTACGGGCGGAAGTGGAGGGCATCGCGCGCGAGAGCGCGGGCTCAGCGGACGACGCGGCGCTCCGGCGGTGCATCGAGGCGCTCCCGGATAAGCAGCGCCAGGCGGTCACTCTTTATTATCTGGACGAGCGGCCGGTCGACGAGGTCGCGGCCATGATGGGCATCCCGGCCAACACCGCGAAGACGCACCTGCATCGCGCGCGCGCGAGCCTCGCCGCCGTGCTGGGCGTGAATCAGGAGGACTCCGCATGAGCGACCGCGGCCTCGATGCGCGCCTGCGCGCGCTGTTCGCGCACGCCGACACCACGCCCGGGTTCGAGGCGCGGGTCCTCGCGCGCATCACGGCGCTGCACGCCACGCCCGACGCGAAGCTCCTGATCCTCGCCGAGCGGCGCCGCGAAGCGACGCGGCAGCGGCTGCAGCAGGAGGCGTGGACGAACTCGGCGACGGTCGCCGGCATCGGCGGCGCGCTGATCGCGCTCATCTGGCGCGAGGGACCGGCCGTCACGCACTGGGTGGACCAGGCGTTGGCGGCCGCGTCAAGCTTCGGCGCGCTCGGGAGCGTTGCGATCATCGCGCTCGGCCTCGGCACCTGGGTCGCGCTGCAGAGGTCCCTGCCGCGATAGAATCGCGGCCATGAAGAATCCCGCCGTCGACACCTACATCGCGAAGTCCGCGCCGTTCGCGCGGCCGATCCTCGCGCGCGTGCGCGCGCTCATGCACAAGGCCTGCCCGAAGATCCAGGAGACGATCAAGTGGGGCGTGCCGCACTTCGAGCACGACGGCATCGTCGGCAACATGGCGGCCTTCAAGCAGCACGCGGCCTTCGGCTTCTGGAGCCAGAAGCTCCTCAAGGTGGAGCTCGGGAAGGACGCGGCGAAGATGTTCCCGTCGCCGGAAGACTCGAGCATGGGCGGGCGGAAGCTCCGGTCGCTCGACGACATGCCGCCGGACGCGCTCATCCTGAAGACGATCAAGGCCGCCGTCGCCCTCAACGTTTCCGGCGTCCGGCCATCGCGGGAGCAGAAGCGCAAGCCACCGCCGAAGGCTCCGCCTTATCTTGTCGCAGCGCTCGCAAAGAATGCGAAGGCGCGCGCGACCTACGAGCGGTTCACGCCGGCGCAGC
>Ga0075423_10003119_pt1 | contig 15217 bp, 18 predicted proteins | sample SoiMethybrSBSTD2_FD_80114 | JGI IMG/M metagenome (GOLD analysis project Ga0075423, IMG submission 80114) | Bulk soil microbial communities from a Populus tree surrounding site in Tennessee, USA - Soil MetaG P. TD hybrid SBSTD2 | ecosystem: Environmental > Terrestrial > Soil > Tree plantation...
AAGCACCGGAGGCGTAGCCTCTTGGCTACGTTGAGGATGCTTTCGAGGGGAGAACGAAGCTGACGGGCTTTTTCAGCAGCCTGCTAGGAGAGAACTACCAGGTTCGGAACGGGCCGCAATCGAGATGGATGAATTTCGCGCGAGGGTAGACCCCCACCCCACCATAGCGCAGCTTCAATGCAGCATGGCGAAGCTCGCGAACCTTGACACCGGGAATATAGAAGTCGAGCGCCTGTCCCTGGACATGGAGGCTGTGTTGCGCGACTCGCCGGCTCCGTTTCACGAGCTGCGCGTTGTACTCAGGCGACCGATAGCCTGAAATCACGTGGATCTCGTTCCCGCCACCCACTGTGTTCTGTACGAGATTCACGTGCTCCAGCATGCGCACATCGATGGCGGCAACTTCTCCTGTGTGATGGCAACGCAAGATATGATTGACCTCGTCCAGCGCCATAAGGTCGTAGTTGCCTGCGTCATCACGATACCGAACTCGCAGTCGTTCGTCCGTGCGCACGTTGAAGAAGGTGAGTTCCCCATCAGGAAGTTCGTTCGCACGCGCAAGCGCAAGGGAAGGACAGAGCAACCTGCTACCGAGCAAAAGAAGCCCGACAACAGAAGTCTTTAAGAGGGATCGACGAGTCCAAGACGAGGAATCCGGATCCTGCAAAGAACCACTCCGAGAGAAATGCACTGCAGTCTGTCAGACGATGGGTGCTTTTGTATCAAATGGCCTAGAGCCAGTCAACCCTACAGCGCCCGCTCTTCGAATCTTTTTCTCTTCATCCCCTCCGCCGGCGCGCAGCGGCGCTGCGCACCTTCGCAATCATCACGCAAGATTCCCCTTCTTTCAACTTCTCCCTAGACAGGAGAACCCAACATAGGTAAGATCAAAAAATTAGGAGTGACGCTCACGCGATGGCCACCATTCTTGTTATCGACGACGAAGAATCGATCCGGAACCTCCTGAAGGAAGTCCTTGAGAGGGCCAAACACCATGTGCTCCAAGCCAGCGATGGCCGAGAGGGGTTGAGGCTCTACCAGCAGAACAAAGTAGACCTGGTCCTCATGGATATTCTGATGCCTGGAACCGACGGTCTCGAAGCCACCTTACAATTGACGCGGGAATATCTCGATGCGAAAGTCATTGCTATGACCGGTGCCCAAGGCGAACGCAACTTCCTCGACGTCGCGAAACTCTTTGGCGCTCGCCGTGTCTTCGAAAAACCCTTCAACCTCGACAAACTCGTCCAAGCCATCAACGAAGAGCTCGCCAAGTAGCGAAAACGATCCATCCGAATTTCTTCGGCCGCATCATCTTTGTCAGCTTTCAGTCGTTTCGCTCAGTCTTGTCGCCAGAAGATGCAAATGCCTGGCAATAGGACCGTCATTTCGTCATGATTCTGGCTGGAAGGAACACGCAACCTTCGAAATGAACACCCGCACGAAAACGCTAGACCTGAGCTGCCTTATCATCTGGATTGTGTTTATTCTTATGGTGGGGATATTGCCCCTGAGCAACTTTGTGGGTCACTCACACTGGGAATACATCAAGTGGTTTCCGACCGATACAGATCTCCGCTCACCAAAATACCTTGTCGACATCTTCTCAGACATTGTCGGGAATACCGCGCTCTTTTTACCTCTTGGCTATTTTCTGAGTAGGGTGCTCATCTCTTGCAGCCCTTCACGACAATTGTTCTTCGCTGCCGGGATCGGTGGCACACTTTCACTCGGAATTGAATTCTATCAAGTCTATAGCCACAACCGCTTTCCTTCAATCATTGACGTCATCACCAATGTGACCGGAACACTCATCGGGGCCCGCTTTTCCCTCTCCAGGAAAAGCCCCTTGCCAGCCTCGCAGAACCCGACTCTAACTCCCAACCCACCGGATCGTAGCCGCGCTCCTTAAGACAGCGCTGCACAAACCGCTTCTACGCATTGCTGGAAGGCGAGCGACGAAAAAAGACTTCCCGCAGAAACGCTGCCGTTACACCACATCCCGCATGATCAACCATCGCACCACCCACTGCCCCGGCTGCAGATCCGACCGCGCCACGGTTTTCTCAGAACCAGCCCGCTATATGCTCATTAGAAAAGGACGGTTCGAAAACTCTCCTCTAATAGCCTTGATCAGGATCGAATACTGAGTTCTTTCCGCACAAGCCCACGCATCATCACCGGATCGTTGTAGCCCACCTCGCTGAGCGCATCCATCACGTGCAGGCCCCTGGTCTTCGCCAATTCCTTTGCTTTACTGTAATTCTTTGCGCTGAACCGCGCCACTGCCGGCTGACCGTTCACAATCTGACAAGCCAGGAGCTCGCCGTTCACTTCGAGCGTACCGCCCTGCTCGACCAACGTCTTGGCCTGAGCCGACGTAATGCCATGGAGCTGTGCAAACTCCTCCAGTCCTCCCGTCTCAACAAGCCGACCATCCGGCATGATGCAGAGGCGCTTGAAATGCGGGGACCAATCCTTCCGGAAATCGATGTACTTGATATCGCCGCCCTTGGCGACGGCGCGGTCCAACGTGCGGTAATCGATCCCAAGATTCTTCTGCTCGAGCTTGGTCCGTAACTCTTCCGGCAGCGTCCAGTGAAAGACAAGCGCCGCAACTTCTTCAAACGGAATCCCCCGTGCCTGAGCCAATTGTTCCGCCTCGGCAAACTGCATGAGATCCAAGGTCCAGGTCTGTTTCGGAGTCTCTCCAGTCGGATCGATTCGACAGGCAAACAGCCCCCGCGTCAGCACCCCACCCACCTGGGGATACACATAGACCCCGCCCTCGGTCAGGAGCGTTGTCATCGTCTCCAGCGGGATCTCATAGCTCTCGGACAAAACCTTGGCATGCGCAGCCAGATCCTCTTTATAGGTCATGGCGCACACCGTGACATTTCCCGGTGCGTCGAATTCGGAGTAATCTTCAACCACATTGTAAAGAATCGTGGCCTTCGGCTTACCGGATTTTTTCTTTATTTTAAACATGATAGATATGCACTTAAACTATTGATAATAAAATATTATATGACATCACATTCCAAGATGATGGTAAGCGGGCAACGTCATCAATCTTGTGTCCTCAACCGGCCCACCTACCGTAAAGTGATACAGCGACTGAAGCGAATGCTCCTTGATCCCCACGATCTCATGCACCGGATCGTCGAAGAAGCATCCGATCCCAGTGGCCCGCACCCCCGCCGCTTCCGCTTCCAAGTACAAGACCTGCCCCAGCAATCCCGATTCCCAGAATAGACGTGGGTACCACCAAGCGCCTCCCTTCCGCAAGCACCCTTCGAACTCGGCCAACATCCCTAACGAGAAGGCGCTGTCCCCCGCGATATCCTGATGGCAACTCACTTGCACCGCGGCTCTCCTGGCATCGCCTTCAAGCAGCCAGTAGAGGGGCAGATCCAGCAGACAACCAGGCACCGGCGTCCAGGTCAGCTCTGGATTCATGGATTGTTGGATGAACGACAGCCTCTGTGGATCACGGACCAGAACATACAGCCCTGGTGTGAGGCCGTCGACGCGGTGCACGAACAGCACAAGATGAATCGTAGGCTCGTGGGGCCAGACGTCCCACGGCATCGGTCGATCCATTTGCGTCAGATCCGAACGAGGCATCACCCGCTGCATCATGTGGAAAAATGTCGCGGCTGAGATTGACGTCGTGCCATCGAACGACACGGCGCTCCGCCGCTGGCGAATGATCTGCCCGGCGGATGGGGTATCGTGAGACGTCAAAGGCGAAAGGTGAAACGTAACCGGTCTCGGAAGAGAGACAGAAACGTGTTCGCAGGAAGTCTTCCAACTCGCCTCCGCCACCTCATCAATGATGTCCCAGTGCACCCCGTGCTCACCACTCAACCGATTGGCCTTCCCATACCAGCTGCATTCCGCAAGTTCCTTCACCTTCGCTGAATCAAGAAACAACGGAATCTGTGTCTGCTCCCCACGTTTCACGTCTACCGTTTGACGTCTACCGTCCCCAAGCGGCCATATCGCAGCCAGGCAGTCCGGATGTTCCGGTTCTACTTCGCCAAAGTCAGCGATGCGATCAGTACCCAACAACATCGCAACGGTATGGTGTGCCACGCCGTCCAACAACACCATGTTCCAGCCGAGTGTCGCCGCCGCGATCCGCGCTGATCCAATCGCATGCCCGATATCGTGGTTGCAGTACCGGAACGCTCGCTCGCCATACTTCCAGGCTTCCCGCCAATGCACCGAGGTCAGACCACATAGAAATGCGCCGGCAGGAAAGGGAGCCAACACACGCGCGACTTGTTCGGCGGAAAACTCTGTCCGGCACTCCAAGCCATGTTCCTTTGGCGCGTAATGATAGACCCCGGGAGTCAGATCAAGGCCATCGAGTTGCGGAAATACCGCATAGCCTTCCGTCGGGTGCAAATTGCCGGAGGACGGATTACTCCGCAACGCCCATTCCGACGCCCCTGCTTTCTTCCATGCCGATAGAGCTAGGGCAAACTCGAAAAACCGGGAAAGCGTTCGGACATTGACGGGCTGAGAAGGAACCATCCCAGGCTGATAGATGGCTTCGTACGACGGTGAGACCGGTTCTTCGTCCGGCTTCAGCAATGGAAGCCGGACCAGCTGCGCTCCCTCGTACCGACGAAACGGGTCCGGCTGGTTCGCCCAATCCAAATAGCCAAGCGCACGAGCATAGCGATTGAAATGATGCTTCGTCTGCATGTGATAGCGGATGACCCGATCGACAGGATCCGTCGAGACAGATTCGGTTGCTTTCGTGGGAGATGGATTGTCTGTACTCATATGAAAGGTATGGGCAGTCTACAGAGCGGCGTGAAGGAAAGTAAACGAGGCCGCAACGGTTCCCCTGATTGTGAGAAGTAGTAGATGTTCTCTTAGCACATTGACCTTCCTTTCACCCTCCACGTATTCTGTCTCAACACAATTCGAGGCCACCTATGCAATTCGACGCAGCCCTTGCCGCGCAAGCGGCGCTTCAAGAATCAGAGACTGATCTCGGTGCCGACTGGGATACCGCCGTTGAACTGGAATCCACCTTTTCCTCCAATGCCGGATCGACGGCGCGGGAGGCCTATGAGGGGCTGCTCTCTCTTGCCACTCGTTATCCACAAGCCCATGCCTTTCAAGCCTTCTGCATCTACATTACCTGGCAGCAGGTGACGGAAGAAACGATCGCCCGGCACTTTCAGACCGGGATGAGGCTCTCTGAGGCCTTTCTGGCTTCACGTGAAGGAAAAGACCAGCAACACATCGACTACGTGACCGAGCTCCTGGAGTCATTTCGTGGAGGGCTTGGCTTGGACGAGGAAGATGAGATTCAGGTGGAATTCAGAAAAGACACGCCGAAGGGTGGAGACTAACTGGAAGAGCGTTGGGTGCTAAGTCCTGCGTGCTCAGTCAGGGGGTATCTGAGGCTGATCGCTGAGAGATGCCGGCGGTTCCGGGTCTGATTCGTCAAAGCCACAGTGCGGACAGGGCATACAGACCGGTCCATCACAACAGTGATAGATATATTCCCTCCCACATTTTTTGCAGTTCGTGTGAGCCATCGTGACGTGCCGCACGGTAGCAAACTTTCCGATTTCGCTCAAGACCTTCTGTATGGCGGACGTCGATAAACATCGCGCGCGCATTTTTCTCCACCGCGGGCAATTGGCCCAGGCCAAGGCTGCATATGAACAGGCCGTCGCCGATGATCGCCTGGCCGAAGACGACCGGGCCCTCTCCGACTCGCTCGGCAATCTGGGCAACGTCTGCGCCCTATCGGGCAACCTGGATCAGGCAGAATCCTGTTATCGGGAAGTCCTCACGATCCAACGCACAGAACGGAATCAGCATGCCATCGCCCACACGCTGGTCAATCTGGGCAATCTCCACATCGGCGCCGACCATCCGGAAAAAGCCCGCCCCTACTACCTTGAAGCGTTGGATCTGCTGCGCGATCTCAACGACGATCGGGCGCTCGGCATTCTCTATAACAATCTGGCGTTGCAAGAAGCCCGTGAGGGACGGTGGGAGCAGGCGGTCACATCGTTCAAGCAGGCCCTCGACCATCATCGGATTGTCGGAAATGAAGAAGGGTTGGCGGTGACCTATAGCCAACTTGGCAAATGCTTTCTCGACCAGGGCGACCTGACCAGAGCCGAACGCTGTCTCAACAATGCCTCGGAACATTACATCAAGCTCGGCAATGAACCGGCTGAGGCCGCGGTGCTCAGAATCCTTGCCACGCTGTATGACACTCGTCGAGATTACGTGTCGGCCCGGCGATGTCTTGAACGCGTGGTCTCTCTCGATCAGCGATATGGGCTGCCTGAACTTCATACCGACTCGGCCTCTCTCGGAACGCTGAAACAATCCGGTTAACGTTTCGTTGCTCATTTGCCTCTCCAACAGTTTCTGTCCAGCATTCTTTCATTTTCCACCGAACCGAATTCGGCCTATTCCTGGACAGAACTCAACCCTCTGCTATCTTTGAGTGGTCACACCTGTTGCTTCAAGCTTTACCATGAAATAGCCGACAGGAGATTGACATGGAGACCGCATGCCATTTCTTGCTCGGGTCCTCACAACATGGGCTCTCTGTGCGCTCATGACCGCGACCGGCGTACAGGCCGCAGAGGTCTCGCCCAAAATCACCATCGGCACGCAAGAGGTCGGACTCACTGCCGGCTACCTGCTTCCGCATCGGCTCACGACGGACCACACAACCAAACAGCAAGGCCCGGCCATCATGCCCTCCTGGATGATGACCATCACTGATCCGGTGGGCGATAGTTGGTATCGGGGTCAGGTGTCGGTCGGCGCCGAAATGGTCTATATCCAGTTCCAGGAACCGTTCCTCACGCACGGTGTCGGTTTCACCCCGAAAATCAAATACAGTTTCGTCGCACTGGATCGTATCCGGCCCTATGCCGAATTCGCCGGAGGTCCCTTCTGGACCGATCTCGCCGGAAAGATTCCGGAAGAGTCCAGCCGGTTCAATTTCGTGTTGACGGCCGGATTTGGGATCTCCTACTTCCTGACCGATCAAACCGCATTCAACGTCGGCTATCGCTTTCATCATATTTCCAATGCCGGCACGCACTACCCGAACCTCGGACTCAATGCCAGCCTGCCCTTTGGCGGTTTCTCATTCTTTTTCTGAATCAGGAGGACGCACGATGATCGGCCAAACTTTTTCACGACCATTGATCGGTGGAGCGCTCATCATGGCACTGGGCCTTGGAACCGGCTGTGCTTCCCATTGGATCGACCTCGCTGAACAGAAAGACGCGCCGACACCGTTACAGACCTCCGTCCCAAGCGATTTACGCGTCCCCCTGCTGATCGAAACGATTCAGACGACTCAGAACGGCGTCGCCCTGGCCACGCCGATCGCCGTTGAGCACCAGATTCTCGGTGCCTTCGAAGCCACAAAACTCTTTTCCCAGCACTTCCAGTCCGGCTATGCCCAGCCGGCAACCAACCAGCCCCATGTCACGATTCGACTCACGATGAACAACTCTGTGGAACCCCATGCCGGCGGGGCGGCCTGGAGTGGGTTCATCATCGGCGCCTCCATGTTCCTCTTGGCTCCAATTGTCACGCTCGACTACGACTACGGCACCCAGATGGCGCTTGAAGTCGAACGGTGGGACGGCCAGACCAAGCAGTACCAGGCTTCCTCCTCCGGTACCGCACATTATCACCTCTTCGCGGCAAGCCAGCATCTGATCGATGAACTGAAGGGGCAAGTAACGGAAACCTGCCTGACCCAGATACTCGATCAAGTCATCCGCGATACTCCATTCTATATCGCCGGTGAGATCGCTCCATCTGAGACGACTATTCGGACTGTCTCTGTGGGATCGAAACGTTCGAAGACCCCTGCTCATCCGGTATCGACCAGCCTGGAACCGGCGACCCGATAACAGGCTTCAGCAATCTGATCGAACACCTCCCAGACCAGACCCCTTGATGGGTCTGGCCCCCTCGTTCACGCAATGCTAAGATGGAGGTCATTTCCTAAGCGGGAGGCCTATGGATCTTGATGCGTTTAGACAGATGGTCGCCAAAAACCCACGAGGCTTTCTCGGCCGTTTCGGGCTCGGGAATAAACTCATTCAGGAAGGCGGGCCTCTCGAAGAGATCGTCGAGCACCTGACCGTCGCCACGCAGCTAGACCCCACCCACGTCGCATCGCACCTGGCCCTGGGCCGCGCGCTGATCAAGCTGGGCAAAAAGGATGAGGCGAAGCCTGTCCTCGCTGCCGGTATCGACGCCGCGTTATCGGGCCGGTCCAACGGTGGGGGTGATCTCGTGCCGGAGCTGCAGCAGTTGCTGCGTGCGCTTGAATAAACAGGCTACACGACAAGGGAGTTTGCTATGAATCTTGATGAAGCCAGAACACGCCTTGAAACAGCCGTGACTCAGTATGGTCAGCATGCCGCCCCGGCGATCGATTTGGTCATGAGCGAAGTCCGGTCCGACTTGGGCAAGGGCGCGTTCAACGAACTGGTCGACGAGTTCGATCTGGAACTCTTGTACGGTATCGCTCCGATGGAAACGGACCACTCGAACAGCTAACCAGTGAGAGTGACCTCGCCTTGCCACTGATCTGGGCAGCGATTTCCGCACATGGGTTTGGACACGCCGCGCAGGTCGTGCCGGTCCTCAATGCCCTCGGCCGGCTCGTTCCCGACCTGCACGCGATCTTGAGAACCACCGTCCCCCCGGCGTTCTTCAGCGATCGCCTCATGATCCCCTGGGAACTCAGCGCTTCACAACAAGACATCGGCTGTATCCAGGACGGGCCCCTGTCGATTAATGTGGAGGCGACTTGGCGCGCGCATGAGCGATTTCATACGACATGGACCGACCGGATTCAGCATGAAGTGAGGGAAATGAGGACGGTCTGCCCGGATGTGGTCCTTGCCGACACACCGTACCTGGCCATCGAGGCCGGAAAGGCCGCGGGAATTCCCACCGTCGCCTTGATGAACTTCACCTGGGACCTGATTCTCTCGGAATACGTCGCTCCGCCACCCATGGACGGCTCGTCGCTCCTTGATTCAATCCGGCGGAGCTACGCCCATGCCGATCGTGCCCTCCGCATCACCCCTGCTCCAAAGTTTGATACCTTTCAGCACATTGATACGATCGGACCCATCACCGACCCGGCCTCTTCGGTTCGCGACCAGCTTGGCTCAGTGCTTGGTCTGGCTGCCGGGGAACGGACGGTGCTCGTGGGATTTGGCGGTATTCCGCTGACCTCACTCCCGCTTGCCGATCTGGAGCAACTCACGGGCTATCGGTTTCTCTTCGATGGGCCCATTCTACCGGGCAGCACCACATTCATATCGATTCACTCACTACCCTTTTCGTTCAAAAGCTTGATGGCCTCTGTCGATGTCATCATGACGAAACCGGGCTACGGCACCATCGTCGAGGCGGTTGCACTTCATCAGCCGGTCGTATACGTCCGCCGATATAACTTTGCTGATGAACCGCCGCTGGTCGACTATCTGCATCGCTACGGACGCGGCGTCGAATTGTCGATCGACGACTTTACGCAAGGCCGCTGGGAGCCGGTGTTGAAGCAGATACTGGCACTCCCCCAACCTGCCTCCATGCCGCCGGCGCTGTCCGGCGCGCAGGATGCCGCCACAATCCTCGCCCCCTATCTCACCAGGTCGGGACCCTGACCATGCGTCTCTTATCAGACGCTCTCTTCCCGGCACTCTTCTCACCCACTCACTTTTCCAGACTCACGCAACTCAATTGGGACAAACAGTTCGCCGTGTTCACCTGACCTCATGAAATCATGTGCGATGGACCGTCGAGAACCGGTCTAGTTCGGCGATAAATACCTCTGGAAGCGGCTTGGGGGATTTGCTATTCTCCTGCTCCATGAACGCCGCCGCCATCTATGCCAAACATCCTGATTATGTACAGCGCGATGTAGCGGGAGAATGTATTCTCGTTCCCATCCGCCGATCCCTTGCAGAAGCAAACAGTATCTATGTCTTGAACGAAACGGGAGCGGCCTTCTGGAATCGCCTTGACGGCAGACAACGGCTGCAGGACATCACGACGGCCTTCTGCATAGAGTACGACGTCACAACGGAGCAACTGCATCAGGATTTTGAGACCCTCCTGGCAGATCTACTTTCGATTCATGCCATTGAAGAGGTTGCCGTTGCCGATGGTCCGACGGGATAGACTCCATCATCTCCCCGAGCGGTTTCCCGTCTTCTGCCAGTGGGAAATCACCTGCCGCTGCAACCTCCACTGCGTGATGTGTTACACAGATTGTTTCAATCGTCCCGACTTCATCCGCGAGGAGCTCACCACCCATGACATTCTCCGTATCATGAACGAGATGGCCGACGCCGGCACACTCGAATTGTGCTTGACCGGCGGTGAACCAATGATCCGTCCCGACTTCTTTCACATCTACGAGCACGCCATCCGCCGTGGTTTTCTTGTGACGGTATTTACCAATGGCACTCTGATCAGCGAGGCTGCCGCGGACCGTTTCGCGGCATTACGTCCCCATCGGATCGAGATCAGCCTTCACGGCCTGACGAGAGAGACATTCGAGCGCATCACCCAAGGCCCGGGGTCCCATCACCGCTGTCTCGACGGTATCAGGCTGCTGCTCGATCGACAGATTCCCCTGACACTCAAATGTACAGCGATGACGCTCAACCAACATGAAATTCTGGCGATCAAACGGTACGTCACCTCGCTTGGAATGGTCGGCTATAAACTCGGAGAAGACTTGCGGCACGAACTCGATGGCGGAGCCGGTCCGTTTCAATACGCACTCTCCAACCAGACGCTGGTCGTCCTCAACCGTCAAGACGACGATCTCTGGGAAGAATCCTGCCACCAAGATCAAACCGAACCGCCGCCCTGCCGGAGCGGCATGCAGAGGTTCCATATCGATGCGTACGGGATGCTACAACTCTGCTCTGGCAATCGGCATCAGGGGTATGACTTGCGGCAGGGCTCCTTTGAGGAAGGATTCTATCAGCACCTTCCTTCTTTCGCTTGCCGCAGGAAAACCTCTGCGATGAAGTCACTCCTTCACCCTACAATGAACCATGCTTGAAACACGTTCGATCCCTAAGATTGAGTATAAGGATTTCAGCTTCAAACTCCACGAACAGGCGGAGCGATTGGACTGTGTGGTGAAGGCCCAACTCGAGCTCACCTATCGGTGCAACCTTCATTGCGTCCACTGCTACACAGATCCGTACAACGCAAAGGAATTCTTTCCACGAGAACTGAGCTTCGAAGAAATCCTGCGTCTCATCGACGAGATGCGCGATATCGGTATCATCTGGTTAAACCTTACCGGTGGCGAAATCTTTATGCACCCACGTTTTTTCGATATCTATGAATACGCCTATCATAAAGGCCTTCTCCTGATGTTGTATTCAAACGGGACGCTCTTCACGAAGGCTATCATTGAGCGGCTCAAGCGATCACCCCCGTTCTCCATTGACGTGTCCTGTCATTCGATCCATGAGCAAACTTTTGACGGGTTCACACAGGTTCCAGGTTCATTTCGAGCGTTTATGCGAGGAATGGAGTTGTTACAACAGAGCGGCCTTCCGTTCTGCTTCAAAACCACGGCCATGAAGTGGAATAGGGAGGAGCTACCAGAGATAAAACAATTCATTGAGTCACTCGGGCAAAAATTCGGTTTTACGACGGCACTGTCCCCTCGTTTGAACGGTGACCTCTCACCGTTAGACCACCGTCTGTCCACCGAAGCAGTCAAAGCGCTGGACAATGAGAGGTACGGTACCGCGGACGATGCTTCGTGCACAGAGCCTTCCGACTGGCTTTCATCCCCTTCAGACCGACTGTTCCGATGCGGGTGCGCCACCAACACCATCCACATCAGTGCCTGGGGCGAACTCGGCACCTGCACGTTGCAGTATGAGCACCGTGCATCCCTTCGAGACTATTCGCTCAAGGATGCAATCGACAAAGTCTTTCACGCGGTACGAGCGAGTCGGTATCAGAGCGATTCGCCTTGCCGAGCCTGCCACATCCGCCGATTTTGCGAGAAGAAACCATCAGAAGCCCATTGGGAATGTGGTTCTGCCGAAGCGCCGATCCCGTACAACTGCGATGTGGCCCTAGCGCGTGCAGAGCGACTTCTCCGCAAGCCACTTCTTCACCCGTTACGCGGAATCCAAAGACAAGAAGCACAGCGACAGTGAAACAGCATGGCTCCTGAGAAATCGAACTATCCATTACGGAGGGAAATACATCATGGCTGAGAAACGGCCGTACAGTCCCCCGCAAATCTTTCAAGTGGACTTGAACCTTGAACAGGCGATTCTTACTGTCTGCTCCATCGGTGTGACCAGCGTCATTGGCAGTGGCAACGCCAGATGCTTGCCTGTTCAATCAGGCTTGTCAACCGGGTGCAAGAACGCGTCAGCGTCTGGTGGTATTTCGGATTCTGGGGCTCGCACCTCGTAATTCGAGATCGAGCTCATGAGAATCGTTCTTCAAATAGGAGGCTTAACGATTCGCATGGAGGAACAGGATAACTACGCCTGTTCAATGTGGCCCGCGTCTATATACCAGTCGTTTATTGGCCCTCCCAATCAACGGGTGGACATGACCTTGACTGTCAAGGTCATGACTCAACTCCCTGTCATCCGACACGAACAACTCCTCTTTGATACCGGGCATGGGCTGTGGAAACTCTATGCAGCAGGCACCGATTACTTCTTTGAATCCCTCGATACAATGACCCTCGCGCCCCGTTGTCGCGCGCTGATCTCATCAGACTTTGCTCAGCTCCAAGTGTGGGTTTGCGGCCAATGCGCCGCTGCTCGTCTGAGCTGGAATCCCTTACACATTCTCAATCCACTCGTCGAAGTGTGCCTCCTCACTATGCTCGCCCGAGAGGGCGGCCTGCTGCTCCATGCTGCCGGTGTCGTCACAGAGCGGGACGGTTGGATTTTTACTGGCGATTCCGGGACGGGCAAATCGACAATCGCCCGCTGGTTTACAGCAAGCGGAGCGACTGTCTTAAACGATGAACGAATTATCCTTCGTAAAGTTGAAGGGCAATTTCGTGTTTGGGGCACGCCCTGGGTCGGAACCGACGGAATTGGCCGGAACCAATCCGCGCAGCTGACACGTCTCCACTGCATTCGTCACGGGATAGACCGCCACCGCATGCGACCACTCTCCTCTCTCGAAATCAGCCAACGTGTCCTTCGCCAAAGTTTCTTCCCGCATTGGGACCGTACAGCAGTAGCCGGTACGCTCGCCTTTCTCAGTGACCTGATCAATCATGTTGAATGCGTAGACCTCGAATTCGTGAAGGACTCAGACATTGTCGACTACCTCAAGACAAGCGGCATCGAGTCTTCTATGGTGTCCCGATGAGGCATCTGTCGCTGGAACAGTTTGAGAATTTCCTGTTGCCCAAGGTGAATGACACCCGGACACCCGAACTGGTGATCTTCGAACTGACGTACGGCTGCAATCTCAAGTGTATTCATTGCTCTAATCCCACGCACAAATCACTCCCGCATGAGCTGACGACTAAGGAAGTATGTTCTATTCTGGACCAACTTGTGGATCTCGGTGTCTTGACGCTCTGCTTTACGGGAGGCGAGCTGTTTGTCAGACCGGACGTCTTTGCCATTCTTGAGCGAGCTAAACGTTTAGGTTTCTTACTGGAGCTGATCTCGAACGCCACCCGTATCACACCAGCCGTCGCCGATCGCCTTCACCGCCTCCAGTTTCAACGATTGTGCTTCTCCATTTATGGCGCCACTCAAGCCATCTACGAACGCGTCACTGGAATACCCGGTTCTTTCAAGCAATTTCTCCAGGGACTCGAGTGCGCCGCCTCTATGCAGCTGCCAGTTTCCGCTGTTCGGATGCCGGTTATGACTGTGAACGTCCATGAAGTCCACGATGCGAAAGCCCTAGTTGAATACTATGGTTTCAAATTTCAGTACTGTGCGGAAATCTTTCCACGAACGGATGGCGATCCCGCTCCGTTAGCGTTTCGGCTGTCACCGGCCGACAAGGTCCGACTTCTTGAGACCCTCGGTGACGATCACGCAAGTCAATCAACTGATGAGGTGTGCCCATCTACTGATCGCTTCATTGAATGTGCCTGTGGCCGTAACCGGTTTGCCATCACACCGTACGGAGAAATGAACCTCTGCACCGGCTTCCCCATACCCCGTTACGATCTGCGAAAGGGCACAGTCAGGGAAGGATGGGAAGTTCTCAAGTCAACAGTGGATGAGGCTCGGCCGAATCACCATTATGAGTGTCCTTCCTGTGAACTTCGTCGGTACTGTAGTCAAAAACGAAACCATGCTTGGCTCGAAACCGGAGATATGAGTTCCTGCCTGCCGCATTTCAAGCAGTGGGCTGAACTGGAGCATCGCACCCATGCCCTCCTCGACCCTCGACGACCTCACTGACGCCTACACCCGAGTCAGCCTGATCAACAAACGGCTGCTCGATGAGTGTGAGATCGTCGGCTTGGCATTCCGGCGTCAGGGCATCGAGTGCATCCTCCTCAAAGGAGCGGACCTGCTCTCACGCCTCTATGGAGTGCGCGGAACCAGGCCGCTCTCCGACGTAGATCTGTTGGTCCATGAAGAGGACCTCCCTGCCATTCATCGCCTGCTGATCGAAGCAGGATTTGCGCAGCAGATCGACGGAAACCCGGCCTATCTCTCGCCTCAATCCACACTCTCTCTGGATCTCATTTCAGAACTCTGGTATCTCGACGAGGAGGGACTTGCAGCGCTGTGGGGACGGGCACGCACTCGATCGCTCGGTGAACTGACGATCAAACAATTGGCCTCCGATGATCTGTTGCTCTATTTGATCGCCTATGCGGTCGTCCACCGCGGTCAGCTCTGCCCCTCCTTTTTCACCGATCTCCGGTTGCTGATCGAGAAGGAACATCCCCATTGGCCTACGGTTGTCGAGGAGGCGATCCGACACCATATGAAGATTCCTCTCTACCATGGCCTGCGGCAGCTGATATTATCGAACCCAACTATAGGAATTCCGTCATCGATAATCCAGCAGCTCACGCCCTCGACCGTGGCCGAGAAAACACTGGAGTTTCTTGTCCGAAGATTGGTGACAACCCAGCCCCTCCCCGAACTCGGACACTTTTTATTGTGGATTACGCAACCACCGGGAC
>Ga0075423_10003120_pt1 | contig 15215 bp, 12 predicted proteins | sample SoiMethybrSBSTD2_FD_80114 | JGI IMG/M metagenome (GOLD analysis project Ga0075423, IMG submission 80114) | Bulk soil microbial communities from a Populus tree surrounding site in Tennessee, USA - Soil MetaG P. TD hybrid SBSTD2 | ecosystem: Environmental > Terrestrial > Soil > Tree plantation...
CCGGACGACGGCGCAGCCACGTCGTCGATCCACGCAGCGGACTGCCGCTGCAGCGCCGTGCGCAGGTGACGGTGCTGGCCCGCACGGCGGCGGTGGCGGAGGCCCTGTCCACCGCGATGCTCGTCGCCGGCCTCGACGCGATGCCCCGGCTCGCGCGCCGCTTCGGAGTCGACGCCTGCTGGGTCGAGGGCGCGGTTGTTGTCGCGACTCGAGGCTTCCGTCTCCACCGCCTGAGCCCTCTCCCCTGAGGGGCAGAGAGGGCAAGGGGGGAGAGAGTTTACTCCCCCCGCTTCGACAAGGTGACGCGCGGTCTGTGCCCCGGCTGACCGAACCCGCGCACGCGCTCCGCCAGATCGGCCGGCCACGCGCCCTCCGCGATCCGCCGCGCCACGAGCGCCAGGCTCAGCTGCGCGACCTCTTCCCAGCGCCCGCCCGCTTTGAGCGCCTGCTCCAGCGCCGCACGCGCGGGGTCGCCCTTCTTCGGAAAGGCGAGGGTGTGGCGCAGAGAGATCCGCGCGCGATGGGTGGAGCCGAACACCGACGAGACCTCGAGGGCGGCCGCATAGGCGACCAGTGCGGCCTCGGACTCGGCGATGCGGGCGTCGAGCGCCTGGCGCTCGGCGTGGAGCGCGGCCAGCCGGTCGACCAGCGCCGTCCCGTCCTCATGGCGCGGCGCGAGGAGCGATGGCATCACGGGCGGGAAGAGATGCGCCCACGCCGGGCAGATCGGCTGATAGGCGCAGCGCTGGCAGTGGCCGCCCTCCCGCAGCGTCCACGCGGTGTCGGCCTGGATGCGCTCGACGAGGCCGAGGGTGCGCGCCTCGAGCTCGCGCAGCGCCTCGGGCTCGCGCCGCGAGCGCAGCTCGAGGTCGTGCGCCGTGTAGTGCCAGATCAGCTCGACGTTCCGCGCGTGTCGAGGGAAGTGCCGCTGCACGCCGATCTGATAGAGGGCGAGCTGGCGGTCGACGTCGACGTCCTGCTGGGTGGCGAGCCACTGGCCGGTCTTGTAGTCGCGGATCTGCCAGGTGCCCTCGCGCGTCACCGAGAGGCGGTCGATGTAGCCCTGCATCCACAGCTTGCGCGCCTCGTCGAGCGGGAAGAGGATACGCCGCTCGACGGCCACCGTCCGCTCCTGATCGAAGGGGTGATAGCGGGCATAGAAGTCGCCCAGTTGGCGGGCCCCGAGCGCCTGATAGTCGGCGGCGACCCGCTCGGGATCTCCGATCCGGATAGTGCTCGCCCACTGGGCGTCCCACGTCTTGCGGTAGCCGCCGAGGACCTCGTCGAGCGTGGGCGTGTGCCCGACCTTGACGCTCCGGTAGAGCGCCTCCAGCGCCGCGTGCACGTGGCTGCCGAGGAACATCTCCGCGGTCTCGACTTCCGGGACCTTGACGCGGTCCACGTACTGGTAGCGGTACTGCCGCGGGCAGGTCTCGTAAACCCGCAGGCGAGAGTGCGAGAAGACGGGCATGGCCGGATCCTACCTCGGGAGACGAAGGATCGCTCGCGGCATGAGCGCTTGTCGACCCCCCCGGGCCTGGTGTAGAGTCCCACCCACGCGGGGTCCCACCGCTAGTCCCTTCTCTTGGCCCGATCCGTTAGGCAGGGAGGACACTATGCGCCCTCGGTTCCGTCCTTTCGCTCTGACCCTCCTGATCGCCCTGGCGTGGCTGGTCGCGACGCCCCCTCCGGGTGACGCCCAGACGCCCAAGCGCGGCGGCACGCTCCGCGTGTCCTACGGCAACGAGATCGCCAACCTCGACTTCCACACCGCGCCTGGGTACGAAATGATGTGGGTGGCCATGAACGTCGGCTGCAGCCTCACGAACATCACGCCCGACGGGAAGTTCGTGGGCGATGCCGCGGAGTCGTGGACGACGTCGTCCGACGGCCTGCTCTACACCTTCAAGCTGCGGAAGAACGTCCTCTTCCACGACGGCACCCCGGTGGACGCGGCGGCGGTCAAGTTCAACATCGACCGCATGCGTGACCCCGCCACCAAGTCGGGCATGCGCCCCTTCTACGAGCCGGTCCACAGCGTGGAGATCCTGGATCCGCAGACCGTCCAGGTCCGGCTCAAGCACCCCTATGGCTTCTTCCTCCACATGCTGTCGGCGTATCGGACGGGCCTGATCCTCCTCTCGCCGACCTCCCTCCAGAAGTTCACGGAGGGCGACCGGAAGCAGGGCAAGGCGGGAGCAATCATCGGGTGCGGGCCCTTCAAGTACGTCGAGTGGATCAAGGGCAGCCACCTCGCGATGGAGCGCTTCGACAAGTACTTCGAGCCCGGCCTCCCCTACCTCGACAAGGTCATCGTCCGCGTGATCAAGGATCCGGTGACGGAGATGGCGGCGTTCAAGGCCGGTGAGGTGGACTTCATCGCCTCCTTCTCGCCCGAGCACGTCGACACCATGAAGGCGCAGAATCCGAAGGCCCAGATCTTGACGGGTAAGGAAACGACGCCGATGCTGGTGGCGATGAAGGTGACCATCCCGAAGGACGGCAAGCCCATGTCGCCGGACCGCACCCCCCATCCGATCTTCGGCGATGTCAGGGTGCGCAAGGCGATCGGGTGTTACGGCGTCGACCGGCAGGAGATCGTGAAGATCGGCTTCAAGGGCCAGGCCACCCCGTGGGTGGCGATGGGCATGCCGGGCACGCTGGACTCGGTGAATCTCAACCACATGTGCCCCCACGACCAGGCGAAGGCGAAGGCGCTCCTGGCCGAGGCCGGGTACGGCCCGTCGAAACCCCTGACCCTGGAGCTGATGACCAATACCGAGAAGAGCGTGTTCAACGTCATCGCCACCGTCGTGAAGGAGCAGCTCGCACGCATCGGCGTGACGGCGAACATTCGGCTGGTGGACAAGGTCACCTGGATGAACACGACCCTCGGCGACGCCCCGTGGGACATGTATGTCGAGGACCTGCTGTCTCTCATCACGATCGACAGCAACGGGTACCTCTCGTCGGCATACGTGTCGACCAAGTCATCGGCGTGGAGCCACCCGCGGCACACCGACACCAAGGTGGACGAGTACTTCGACCGCTACGCCAAGGAGCTCGACGTCAAGAAGCGCCAGGCCCTCGCGAAGGAATTTCAGGAATACATGGTCGACAAGATGTACTGGAACGTGGTCTCCGGCTCGCCCTTCTACATGGTGGCCCAGCCGTGGATGAAGGGGTACACGTACAACGCGGAGTTCGAGGTCCACTACCACAAGGTCTGGCTGGACAAGTAGCGTCCGCGATGCGGACTTACATCCTGAGACGGCTGCTCGGGATCATACCGACGGTCCTCATGATCACCTTCGTGGTGTTCGTGATGATGCGGTCGGTTCCGGGCGACCCCGTCGTGTCCCTCCTCGGTGACGCCTACACCGAGGAGGACGCGGTGCGGGCGCGCGAGGAGTACGGTCTCAACAAGCCCATCATCGTGCAGTACTTCATCTGGCTCGGCAAGCTCGTCCGTGGAGACTGGGGCGCCTCGATCCTCACCGGGCGCCCAGTGCTCCAGGACGTGCTCATCCGCCTCCCGGTGACCCTCGAGCTCATCGTGCTGTCCATGGGGGTGGCGCTGCTGATCGCCGTCCCCGCCGCCATCATCGGAGCCTTGCGTCAGAACACCTGGGCCGACTACACGGCCACCTCGGTGGCGATGATCGGCGTCTCGATCCCGGAGTTCTTCATCGGGGTGCTCCTCCTGCTCCTCTTCTCCATCGGGCTCGGGGGGCTCCTGCCCAGCTCGGGCTGGATCTACCTGCCCGGGACCTGCCCCACCGTGATCTGCGGGGCCAGCCTCTGGGGCAATGCGCAGCATGTCCTGATGCCCGCCATCGCGCTCGGCGTCGGGCGGGCCGCCATCCTCACGCGGCTCCTCCGCGCCAGCATGCTGGAGGTGATCCGCACCGAGTACGTCACCACCGCGCGCGCCAAGGGGCTCGCCGAGCGGCCGGTGATCTTCAAGCACGCGCTGAAGAACGCCCTCATCCCTACGGTGACGGTGATGGGGCTCCAGATCGGCTTTCTCATCGGCGGCGCCATCGTGGTGGAGACGCTCTTCGCCATGCCCGGGCTGGGCACCTTCGGCATCGACGCCATCATCGCGCGTGACTACCAGCAGGTGCAGGGCTTCGCCCTGCTGACCGCGCTTGCTTTCGTCGTCATGAACCTGCTCGTGGACCTGACCTACACCTTCCTGGATCCCCGGATCCGGTACGCCTGAGGAGACCATGACCAAGGAAGACGACGGGCTCGTGACGAAGACGATCAGCGGTGGCAGTGTTGGCGAGGCCAACCTGCCTTCGACGGTTGACGTCGTCGTGGGCGCGCGCGCCAAGGGCTCGGTCTCGCCTTTCGTCGAAGGGGTCCGCCGGCTCCGGCGCAGCACCACCGCGCTGATCGGCGCGGTCATCGTGGGGATCCTGCTCGTGGTGGCGATCTTCGCGGACGTGCTGGCGCCCCAGAGCCCGATCGCCAGCGATCAGAAGCACATGTTCGAGCGCCCGAGCTGGGACTATCCCCTGGGTACCGACCAGCTGGGCCGCGACATGCTGAGCCGCGTCATCCACGGCACGCGCATCTCGCTGCTGGTGGGGGTGTCGTCGGTGCTGCTCGCGCTGTTCGTCGGCGTGCCGTTCGGCATGATCGCCGGGTTCTACGGCGGCCGGGTCGACACCTCGATCATGCGGGTGATGGACCTGATCCTCGCCTTCCCCATCTACCTGCTCGCCATCATCCTGATGGTCATCTTCACGCCCACCGCCGGGCTGATCGGCACCATGAAGGTCACCGGCGCCATCGCCATCGTGCGCATCCCCATCTACGCGCGCCTGGTCCGGGGGAGCGTGCTCTCCATCAAGGAGAAGGAATACATCGAGGCGTCCCGCGCCCTCGGCGTGCGGGATCCCTGGATCTTGGTCCGCCACGTGCTGCCGAACTGCCTGGCGCCCATCATCGTGACGACCACGCTGGGGATCGCGACCTCGATCATCGTGGAGGCCACGCTGTCCTTCCTCGGCCTGGGCACCCAGCCGCCGACGCCGAGCTGGGGCTGGGACCTCAAGGCCAACGTGTCCTTCATCCAGGCCAACGCCTGGCTGGCCCTGTTCCCAGGGCTCGCCATCTTCGTCACCGTGCTCGGCTTCAACCTCTTCGGCGACGGCCTGCGTGACGCCCTGGACCCGCGGCTGAAGTAGCGCGGCCGCGCGGGAGTCAGCGCGGGGCGAGCTGCTCCATGATCTCCAGCGTGCGCTCGATGGGCAGGTCGGCGAGGGTGAAGTTGCCCTCGAGGAACAGCTCGGTGAGGCCGGCCTCCGCGTAGCGCTGCACGTCCTCGCGGATCTCCGCCATCGTGCCCCAGAGCGCGCGGCGCCCGGGCCCCTGCGGCGCGTCGTGGAGGCGGAACGAGCCGCGGCACACCACGTGGAGGCTGGCGGGATCGCGCCCGGCCTTGTCGGCGGCGGCGCGGATGCGCGCGATGAGCGGCCGCACGTCGGCCAGCGGCATGTTGCCGCCGTTGAACCCGTCGCCGAGGTTCACCGCGCGATGGATCACCACGTCGCTGTAGCCCCCGATGGTGATGGGCGGGTGGGGCTTCTGGCGCGGCTTGGGGAGCACCTTCGCGCGGGGCACGTGGTAGAAGTCGCCGTGGAACTCCACCTCGTCCTGGGTCCAGATCGCCTTGAGGCAGCGGAGGAACTCGTCGCCGCGCCGGCCCCGCTGCTTGAAGGGCACGCCGGAGGCGTCGAACTCGTCCTCGGACCAGCCGAGCCCGAGCCCCACGTCGAGCCGGCCGCCCGACACCTGATCGAGGGTGGCGAGCTGCTTGGCGAGGAGGATCGGCGAGTAGTAGGGCATGATCAACACGCTGGTGCCGAGACGGATGCGCTTGGTCTGCCCGGCCACGAAAGCGAGCGAGACGATCGGGTCGGCCACCGACTCGAACATCTTCGGCCAGGGCTGGCCGGGCATGGGCGGGTAGTCGCCCTTGGGGCGCGTCGCGTAGAGCAGCCGCTGCAGCACCCACAGGCCGGAGTAGCCGAGGGCCTCCGCCCGCTGCGCCACCCGCACCTGGTTTTCCGGTGTCGCCCACGCCCCCGCCACGTTCAGCGCCCAGCCGAGCTTCATTCGAGCCTCAGGGTTTCGATGTCGTTCCAGAGCACATCGGGGAAGAGATAGGAGGTCGTGTAGATCTCGCGCACGATCCCTCGGGGATCGATCAAGAAGACCTTCAGCACGTGCCCGAGCCGCGGCGCCCTCGTCCCGTTCGCCGTCGGCTCCAGGCGAACGTCCTGCCCGAAGCCGTCCAGGAGCGGGACCAGGTCGCGCGCGGAGGCGGTGGTGAGAAAGGCCCACTCCAAGCCGGGGCTCCCCTCGGCGAGCACGCCGTTGGCGTAGCGGCGCATCGCCGCGGGCGTGTCGTGCACAGGGTCGAAGCTCAGCGTGACGAGGCGCACGCGCTCCCGCAGGTCGGGCGATTCGCGCAGCCGGTCGTACATCGCGTGCAGCACCTGATAAGCGAGGGGACAGCCGCGCGCGTCCGCGCAATTCGTGTAGATGAACGAGAGCAGGGTGATCTTGTCGCGGGTGAAGCGGGCCAGCCGCGCGCGCCGGCCCCGCACGTCGAGCACGGGGCCGTCGGGCGCCGGCATGATGGCATGAAGCTGATAGGTGCCGGGCGCCGGCGGCACGAAGTCCATCACTGCCGGCGGATCGGGTACCGCCGGCGGCTCGTGGGCCGCGGCGGCGCCCGCACCCGCCAGCGTCACCCCGAGGAGCGCGAGCGCCCCCGCCGCCGTCGCGGCGAGGGCGCGGAGGGAGCTCACCGCGTCGACTCGGCGCTCGCCGTGCGCACGCCTGGATAGGCCAGCCGCGCGCTCTTGGCGCCGAACTTCATGTGGTGCGCGCGCCCGAGCTTCTCCTTGATGAAGTCCACCTCGAAGGCCGGCGTCAGCTCCTTGCCGTCCCACTTGAACGCCCGTACGAACTGCTCGTTGAAGTCGCCGGTCTTGTCCCAGTTGGCGAGGAGCGAGGAGGCGATGTATACACGCTTGCCGTCCCAGCTCTGCGAGATCATGTTGACCTGCTTGCCGGTGACCTTCTCGTACGTCTGCTTGGGCTGCTCGGGATTCGTGAGGTCGAAGTAACGGGTGGTCCCGTCCATGAACGTGTTGACCCAGAGCCCGCTGCCGTCGCGGTTGATGCTGATGTCCACGGGGAGCGGGATCTTGGCGGGGTCGCCGATGGTCGCGACCTCCTTGGCCCCCCACTCGCCGGACGCGTCCGGCTTGATCAGCCAGAGCTTGGACGTGAGCGCGGCGGCGGTGATGGCCCAGTTGTCGCCGTCGCGGAGCGACCAGCGGATCTCGAGCGGCGCGCCCGGCACGGCCAGGACCTTACGTGGCTGGAGGGCTTTCAGGTCCCATACGACCATGGTGCTCCCGAACTTCTTCATGGCCTCGGCGTCGCCCACGAGCTTGTCGAGCGGCCGCATGTAGTTGGCATGGCCGGTGAAACTCGACGAAAGCATGACGTTCTTTTGTGGATTGATGGCGAGGTCGTAGCCGTAGCCGTCGCCGCCCTTGTCGGTGGGCATGCTCACCACGTTGATGAGCTCACCGCGGTTCGAATAGACGGCGAAGCCGGTAGCGCCGCCCTTGTCCTTGGTATTGGAGAGGCCCTGCACGAGCATGCGGCCGGGCATCGCGTAGTACGTGTGAGGCCCCACGAAGCCGGTCTTCGTGGCGAAGTCGTTGATGCGCCTCACGATCTTGGGCTTGGCGGGATCGGTACCCACGTCGAACACCACGATCTTGCTGTCGTCGAGGCCGCCGGCCCAGAGGAAGCGACGGTCGTCCGTGAAGCCCATGTGATGCGCCTCGCCGCGGCCGCCCACGGAGACCTTGTGGATGACCTTGCCGTAGTCCGGCGACTTGGGATTGGCGGCGATGGTGACGAGCTTGTCGAAGCCATCGCCGAGCCCGGGGACGCCCAGCGTCCAGACGTAGACGTAGTCCTCCTGGCCCTTGATGAGATTGCCCATGTAGGGCGAGTTGCACGTCTCGTCGGCGAGGGCGGTGAAGGGGAGAGTGATGAGGGCGGCCGCGAAGGCGATCGACGGCAACCAACGCGCACACAGCATGAGGGACCTCCTTGCCGGCGCGTGAGGGCGGCGCCGGCGCAGCGAGTATAGCAAGAGCGCGACGAGGCTTCATCGCGCCCTCGCGTCGGGCAATGTGCCACTCGCGCGGCCGAATCCGGGGCATGGTGCCTGGAATCCCCGCGCTTCGAAGCGCCCGGCGTGAACACCTGCAAGGTTCCGGCCAGGGACATGCGAGGCTCAGCGACGAAGCGTGGACGACCGTTCAGCGCAGCGGTCGGAAGAACTCCCGGATCTCGCGCGCGAGGGCCTCCGGCTCCTCCAGGGCGGCGAAGTGGCCGCCCGATGGCATCACCGTCCAGCGCGTGATGTTGAAGACCTTCTCCGCCCATGGTCGCGGCGGCTTCACGATCTCCTTCGGGAAGGCGGCGTATCCCGAGGGCACCTCGGTGCGCGCGCCGTCAGGCAGCGGCCACTTGCCGTGCAGACGCGCGTAGTACGGCCAGAACGACGAGCCGATGGCGCCGGTGACCCAGTAGATCGTGATGTTGGTGAGGAGCTCGTCCTTCGTGAAGCGGCGCTCCACGTCGCCGCCGCAATCGCTCCACGTACGGAATTTCTCCACGATCCAGGCGGCGAGGCCCACGGGAGAGTCGGTGAGGCCGTACGCCAGCGTCTGGGGCTTGGTGCCCTGGATCATCTGGTAGCCGGTCTCCTCCTTCAGGAAATACCCCAGCTCGTCGAGGTACTTCTTCTCCTCCTCGGTGGGCGCACCCGGCCGCGCCACGTCACGGCGTAGCGGCAGGAGATTCATGTGGATGCCCGTCAGCTCCTTCGGCCGCCGGAAGCCCAGCACCGCGGTGATGAAGCCGCCCCAGTCGCCCCCCTGCGCGCCGTAGCGCGCGTAGCCGAGCGTGTCCGTCATCAGGCTGCCGAAGACGTCCGCGATCTCGGGCACGCCGAAGCGCGGCTGGCCCGGCGCGAACGAGAAGCCGTAGCCGGGCAGGGACGGCGCCACCACGGTGAAGGAGTCGTTCGGATCCCCGCCGAAGCGCGCGGGGTCGGTCAGCATGGGCAGGATCTTGTGAAACTCCCACACCGAGCCCGGCCACCCGTGCGAGAGCAGCAGCGGCATCGGCCTGGGTCCCCGACCCTCTTCATGAATGAAGTGAACGTCGATGCCGGCCACCGGCGCGGTGAACTGGCGGAAGCGGTTCAGCTCGGCCTCCCAGCGTCGCCAGTCGTAGCGCTCGCGCCAGTACGTGGTCAGCGCCTTCACGTAGGCCAGGTCGGAGCCGAACTGCCAGCCTGCCCCCGGCGGCTCGTCGGGGAAGCGCGCGCGGGCGAGCCGCTCGCGGAGGTCGGTGAGGACGGCATCGGGCACGGCGATCGTGAACGGCCGAGGAGCAGGCATGGCGCGATCCCTCAGAACACCGGGTTTTCGACGTAATGGCCCCAGACCTGGCGGAGTCGCGCCACGATCTCGCCCATCGTCGTGCGCGCCTTCACCGCCTCGATGGTGAGGGGCATGAGATTGGCGTCGGGATTCTTCGCCTCGGCGGCTAGGCGCTCGAGCAGCTCGCTCACGCGCGCGTTGTCGCGCCGCGCGCGCACCGCCTTGAGCCGTGCGATCTGGCGCGCCTCCACGTCGGCGGCCACCTTGTGGATGGGCACCGGCACCGGCGCCGGCGGCTCGGTGAAGACGTTGACCCCGATCAGCGGCTGCTCGCCGGAGGCGCGGCGGCGCGCCGTCTCGTAGGCGGAATCGGCGATCTCGCGCTGGAACCAGCCCGCCTCGATGGCCTTGATGGTGCCGCCCATCGCGTCCACCTTGTCGAGGATGGCGAACACCGCCGCCTCGATCTGATTGGTGAGCGCCTCGACGTACCAGGAGCCGCCCAGCGGGTCGATCACCTGCGGCACGCGCGTCTCGTGGGCGATGACCTGCTGCGTGCGGAGGGCCAGCTTCATCGCCTCCTCGGAGGGGATGGCGTAGGCCTCGTCGAGCCCGTTGGTGTGGAGCGACTGCGCCCCGCCCAGTACGGCGGACAGCGCCTGATACGCCGTGCGCACCACGTTGACCATGGGCTGCGCCTTGGTGAGGGTGGCCGCCGCGGTCTGGCAGTGGAAGCGCAGGCGCATGGACTCGGGCTTGGTGGCGCCGAAGCGGTTCCGGGCGAGCTTGGCCCAGATGCGCCGCGCCGCGCGGAACTTCGCGACCTCCTCGAAGAAGTCCTGCTGGGCCACGAAGTAGAAGGCCAGGCGCGGCGCGAACTCGTCCATGGGGACGCCGGCGCGCGTGACCTCCTCCACGTAGGCGATCGCGTTGGCCATGGTGAAGGCGACTTCCTGCACCGACGTCGCCCCCGCCTCGCTGATGTGGTAGCCGCTGATGTTGATGGGGTTGTACCGCGCGAGGTTCCGCGCCGAGTACACGATCATGTCGCGCATGATCCGCATCGACGGCCGGATGGGGAAGATCCACTCCTTCTGGGCGATGTACTCCTTGAGGATGTCGGCCTGCACGGTGCCGGAGAGGCGATTGAGGTCGAAGCCGCGGCTCTGCGCCAGCGCCACGTACATCGAGAGCAGGATCCACGCCGACGGGTTGATGGTCATCGACACCGAGATCTTCTCGAGATCGATGTCCGCGAACAGCGCGGCCATGTCGTCGAGGGTGTCGACGGCCACCCCTTCGCGCCCCACCTCGCCGATGGACTTGGGATCGTCGGAGTCGTAGCCCATGAGCGTGGGCATGTCGAAATCCACGCTGAGGCCCGTCTGCCCCTGCGCGATCAGGTAGCGGAAGCGCCCGTTGGTGTCTTCGCCGGTCCCGAAGCCGGCGATCTGGCGCATGGTCCAGTTCCGCCCCCGGTACATGGTGGGATAGGGTCCGCGGGTGAAGGGGTACTGCCCGGGGAGACCGATCTCCTCGAACGGCGTGTCCGCCAGGTCCGCCGGCGTGTAGATGCGCTGCACGGGGAGCCCCGACAGCGTGCGCGCGTCGGTAACCGTCTCCGGCTGGCGCGCGAGGAAGCCGCGCAGCTCGTTGCCTTCCCACGCGGCCTGCAGCCGCCGCGCCCGCTCGATCGCGTCCCGGTCGAACATCGTCGTCCTCCCTGGCTCTTCCGGCTAGCCCTTGGCGTCGTGGAGCGACGCGAGCAGCGCTCGCGCCGCCGCGTGCGGCCCCAGCTCGCGCCGCGCCACCCGCGCGAGGAGCGGGGCCATGTCGAGCGCGGGGTCGCCGATCGCGCGGACCAGCGCCTCGTGGGCGATGCGGAGCACGCGCTGCTGCGCGCGCTTCGCCCGCCGCGGCTCGAGCGCGTCGGTGGCCTTCAGCTCGTCCATGTGCGCGCCGATGGCGTCGAGGAGCGCGTCCACGCCTTCTTCCCGGGCGGCCACGCACGCCAGCACCGGCGGCACCCGCACGCCTTCGCGCGCCGGGAGCAAGGTGAGCATGGCGCGCAGCTCGGCCATGGTGCGATCGGCGCCCTCGCGGTCGGCCTTGTTCACCACGTGGATGTCCGCGATCTCCAGCACGCCGGCCTTGATGGCCTGCACGTCGTCGCCGAGCCCGGGCACGCTCACCACCACCACGGTGTCGGCGGCGCCCGCGATCTCCACCTCGTCCTGGCCTACGCCCACCGTCTCCACGAAGATGGGATCCCGCCCGGCCGCGTCCATGAGATCGATGGCGTCCGCGGCGGCCCGCGCGAGGCCGCCCAGCGCGCCGCGCGTGGCCATGCTGCGGATGAACACGCCGGGATCGAGGGCGAGGTCGTTCATGCGGATGCGGTCGCCGAGGATGGCGCCCCCCGAGTAGGGCGAGGACGGATCGACGGCGATGATCCCCACGGTGCGGCCCCGCTGCCGAGCCGCGCGGGCGAGGGCCCGCACCAGCGTGCTCTTGCCGCTGCCGGGCGAGCCGGTGACGCCGACCACGTGCGCGCGTCCGGTCTGGGGAAAGAGCCGCTCGGCCAGCGCCTCCGCGCGCTCGCCGCCCGCTTCCACCCAGGTGAGCCCGCGCGCGAGGCCGCGCACGGAGCCGGCGGCGATCTCCCGCGCGAGCGTCTCGAGGTCGTTCATGCCCCGCGGCCCGCCTGGCCGCCCAGGGCCTGGCGATAGAGGTCGCGGTCGTCGATCACGCGGCGGGCCTTGAACTCGGTGCGCGGCAGCGTGCCTTCGGGCACGAGCTCGAGCACGGGATGCACGCCGATGCGCGCGCGGAGGCGCGCCCGCATCTCGGTGCGTAGCGCCACCTGTCGTTCGGGCGCGGCGTGGGTCGGCGCGTACTCCGCCCGCACGAGCAGCTCGTCCATGGCCTCGCGCCGCGACACGATCACGCGGAACTCGCCCCCGAAGCCGTCCACCGCGCGGAGGACGTCCTCGATGGCGCTCGGGTAGATGTTCTCGCCGCGCACGATGATCATGTCGTCGAAGCGTCCGCAGAGCCCGGCGGGCAGCCGCGGGTAGGTGCGCCCGCAGGGGCAGGCCTCGTCCGTCCAGCGCGCCCGATCGCCCGACACGAGCCGGATCATGGGCTGGGACGTGCGCTCGAGATGCGTGTACACGGGCGTGCCCTCGGCGCCGTAGGGCAGGGGCTCGAAGGTCTCCGGGTCGCACACCTGCGTGTAGACCAGGTCCTGCCAGAGGTGCATGCCGGTGCGATGGCGGCATTCGCCGTTGGTCATCCACGGCGTCATCTCGGCCATGCTGCCCATGTCCACGCAGATGCCGCCGAAGGTGGACTCGATGAGCGCCTTGGTGGCGGGAATCCCCGCGCCCGGCTCGCCCGAGAAGAGCAGGATGCGGATGCCGAGCGCGCGCGGGTCGATGCCCTCCGTCCGCGCGGTCTCCGCGAAGTGGAGCGCGTATGACGGCGTGCCGTAGAACGCGGCCGGGCGCATGTCGCGCGCCCACTGCACGGCGAGGAGCGTCTGGCCGGCGGCGCCCGCGCCGAAGGGGAACACCGCCGCGCCCAGGCGCTCGGCGCCCACCAGCGCGCCCCACGAGCCGAGGTAGAGGCTGAAGAACGAACAGATCATGAAGCGGTCGCCGGGCCGCAGGCCGGAGGCCCACAGGATGCGCGCGTGCGCCTCGCCGATGCGCGCCCAGTCCTCGGCGCCGATCCCGAACACGGTGGGCCGGCCGGTGGTGCCGCTGGTGCCGTGCACGCGCGCCACGTCCACGGGGTCGATGCAGAGATAGTCGCCGAAGGGCGGATGCGCGGCCTGGGCGGCGCGAAGATCCGCCTTCTGCACCACGGGGAAGCGCGCGAGGTCCGGCAGCGACTTCAGCGTGTCGGGCGAGACGCCCGCCTCGTCCCAGCGCCGCCGATAGAACGGGCTCTTCGTCCACGCGTAGCGCACCTGGTGCTGGAGCTTGGCCAGGATGACCCGGTCGCGGTCCTTCGGCTCCGCGCGCTCGAGCTCCGGCGACCAGTACTCCGCGTCGCGCGCGGGACGATACGCGGGATCGTAGCGCGGGGGCCAGGCGGCGAGGGCGGGCCGGCTCACGGTCAGCGGGGGGCGCGCCCGGCCACCAGCTCGCGCAGGCGCGCGACGATGACGTCGGGCGGGGTGTCTTGCAGGATGACGTCGGCGACGCCGATGGCCTTGAGCGCGTCCACGTCCTCGTCGGGGATGACGCCGCCCCCCACCAGGATGATGTCCTCCGCGCCGGCCGTCACCATCAGCTGGCGCACCTTCGGCAGCAACGTCATGTGCGCGCCGGAGAGGATACTGATGCCCAGCACGTCCACGTCCTCCTGCACCGCGGCGGCCACGACCTCCTCGGGCGAGCGGTGGAGGCCGGTGTAGATCACGTCCATCCCGGCGTCGCGCAGCACGCGCGCCACCACCTTGGCTCCGCGGTCGTGGCCGTCGAGCCCCACCTTGGCGACGAGCACGCGAATGGGCTTCATCGGGCAGGGACCCGCGCCGGTTTGGGCGCGTCCAGGACCTCGCGCACCTTGGCGGCGAGGGCGTCGGGCGTGAATGGCTTCGAGATGAAAGCGGTGCCGGCCTCCAGGACGCCGTGGCGCACGATGGCGGTGTCGGTGTAACCGGACATGAACAGCACGCGCATGTCCGGCCGCGTGCGCACGAGCTGCTGCGCCAGCTCGCGTCCGCTCATCTGGGGCATGACGACGTCGGTGACCATCAACTGGATGGGGCCCGCATGCCGTTGGCTCAGGTCGATCGCCTCCTGCCCATGCCGCGCCTCGAGCACGGCGTAGCCGTTCATTTCCAGGATCTCTCGCACCACCTCGCGCACGCGGGGCGCGTCCTCGACGAGCAAGACGGTCTCGGCGCCCCGCTTTCCGCCGGCGTCGACGGGGCCGGCGCGGTCCGGCTCCTCGGCAACCACGGGCAGGCAGATCTTGAACGTCGTGCCGTGCCCCGGCTCCGAGTAGACCCAGATGTGCCCGCCGCTCTGGCGCACGATCCCGTACACCGTGGAGAGCCCGAGGCCCGTGCCTTGCCCCGGCTCCTTGGTGGTGAAGAAGGGCTCGAAGAGGCGCGCCTTGGTGGCCTCGTCCATGCCGCAGCCGGTGTCGCTGACCGCGAGGACGATGTAGCGCCCCGGCGTCGCGGCGCCGTGCCCCATCGCGCCCGGGGCGTCGAGCTCGAGCTGATCGGTCTCCATGGTGAGCCGTCCGCCGTCGGGCATGGCGTCGCGCGCGTTCACCGTGAGATTCATGATCACCTGCTCGAGCTGGCTCGGGTCGGCCTTCACGTAGCCGAGATCGGGCTTGGGCACGAACACGAGCAGGATGGTCTCGCCGACCAGACGCTGGAGCATGGCCTGCATGCCCCCGACGATGCCATTGAGGTCGACCACCTTCGGCGCGAGCACCTGCTTGCGGCTGAAGGCGAGGAGCTGACGCGTGAGCGCGGCGGCCTGCTGGGAGGCCTCGCGGATCCCGTCCACGTTGCGACGCAGCGGGTGCTCCTCGGGGAGCTTGCGGCGGATGAGGTCGCTATCGCCCTGGATCACCATGAGGAGATTGTTGAAGTCGTGGGCGATGCCGCCGGCGAGCTGGCCGACCGCGTCCATCTTCTGCGCCTGGCGGAGCTGATCCTCGCTCTCGCGCAGGGCCACCTCGGCGCGC
>Ga0075423_10003122_pt1 | contig 15213 bp, 16 predicted proteins | sample SoiMethybrSBSTD2_FD_80114 | JGI IMG/M metagenome (GOLD analysis project Ga0075423, IMG submission 80114) | Bulk soil microbial communities from a Populus tree surrounding site in Tennessee, USA - Soil MetaG P. TD hybrid SBSTD2 | ecosystem: Environmental > Terrestrial > Soil > Tree plantation...
CCCCTACGTCGCGCGCCGGGAAGGAGTTTCCGAAACACGGTCCGTTCACTGCTGAAACGCCGAAAGAGAGACGAGAAGGAGAAAGCCGGGCAGGACCGCGAGGACGCCGAAGCCAAAGCTCTTCCGCGCCATCACCGAAACGCCCAGGGCCTCGATCGCGGTGGCCCAGAGGAGAAGCGGATCGGTGGCCGTGTCCGCCACGTGCATGAGGCGGCTCAATTCCTCGCCCATGAAAGCGCCGATTCCGAGATTGACGACCAGCGTTCCGCGCCCCAACGCGATCCCCATCCGAGTCATCTGATCGACGATCCCCACCACGCCGCCGTACGCCGCGATGCAAAGGTAATGGATGAATCGCAGCCGGGCACCGAGCATGAGGTTCGCGATGAAATAGAGCAGCCCCGCCGTGACGAGCAGCGAGAACAGGAGCACCACCGGGCCGCCGATGACGAGCGCGGATTTGGTGGGACCCTCCATCACCTTGCTCACCGCCTCGATCTGCTCGGGGGGAGCGTTCTTGGCCTCCAGCTTCGCCACGGTGTCGTTTCGAAGAATCCCCGAATGCGCCAGCACCAGACCGAAAACGAGCTGCGAGACGAGGAGTACGAGGATCGGAGCCAGGACACGCGGCCGGGCCGAAAGCGCTTGGAACGTGGCTTTGGGCTTGGTGAACACGCCGACCAGCGTCCCCAGCGTGGACACTTCGGGTGATTCCGGGCCATCCGGGATCGAACCTGGGCTGTTGGTCGGAACGGTAATCTCGTTCATCATGCCCCCCAGTGGATTATAGGTGCACGTTCAGGCGAAAGTTGAATGGAACCGCAACCGTGCACTTCACGGGGATTCCACGCGCCGAACCCGGAGCGAATTCGAAACGATACAAAGCGTCGGTCGCGGCCTGAATCAGAATCTCGGGTGCCGTCGCCTGCACCACCCAGACGCGCCTCACGCGGCCCCGCTCGTCGACGTTCGCGTTCAGGACCACGGTCCCTTGTCCCCCTTGGGACTTTGCGGCCGCCGGGTATTCGGGCACGACACTGCGGACCACTCTCGGGGGTACATCGAAGGCGTAAAAGACCTCGGGCGCCGACCCCTGCCCGGCTCGATCGGAGGTTCCCTCGGCCCCGCCGGGTGCGGTAGGCGGGAGGCTCGAGACAGCCTCGGGGGTGTAGCGCAGCTCCCTGGTCAACGTAGGCGACGTGGTCCGTGGGATGGCATGGGCTGCCGCAGGCGGTGCCTCGGAGGAGGGTGCGGCTCTGGCGGCCAGACCTGCCGTCTCCCCCACGCCGGTGGCCAGCACGAGACGCAGCGGCCGCTCGTCGAGCTTGTAGGGCCTCGGGACGTACGGTGGGGCGAGCACCATGGCGGCTGCGTGGATCGCAAGCGCGATCAGAATCGACAGCTCAATGCGGCGGTAGTAGCTCCGTTCCAAACGACGGGGATCCGGGAGTCCCAGGCTCATGGCGAGGTACGGTGCTCCGTCGTCAGCATCACGCGAGGTGCCCGCGCTCTCTCGATCTCGTCGAAAATCCGGGCTACCGTGCCGTAGGGCACGCTCGCGTCCGCGTAGAGCGCGATCGTAAGTTTCGGGTTCAGCTCGAGCTTCGAGGCGAGAACCTCCGCGACACGCTCCATCGGAACGGCCGCGTCGTTGAACGCGACATCGCCGCGCGGACCGATCCAGAGGCGGATCGCCTCTTCCTTACGGATCCGCTCGCCGGTCGTCGCACCGGGCAGCCGGACGGAGAGCGCCTCGCGCGCCTTGAAGATCGTGGTGCTGAGAAAAAAGATCAGCAGGAGCATCGCGATATCCGCCATCGAAGCGGTGGGAATCACGTTGTGATGATGCGCCCGGCGGCGAATCTTCACGGGGCGCCCCCTGTCTGGATCGAGACCTGGCGAGCGCCCGCGAGCTTCACCTGATCGAGCGTCTTCACAAGCGCGGCGTACGGCGCGGCGGGCGCGACGGTGAGGACCAGGAGCAGGTCGGGCTTTTCCCGAAGCTTCATTCGGATCGCGTTGCTGAGCGTTTCCATGGGGACGGCCACGTTGTCGAGCGTCACCGATTGGTCCGCAGCCACCTCGACCCGCGCCGTCTTCGATTGCTGAACGACGAGGGGCACTTCCCCGAGGCCCGGCAGCTCGAGCGAGATGCCGCGCTGGGTCGCGAAGATCGTCGTCGAGAGAAAGAAAATCAGGAGCAGGAAGGAAACGTCCGCCGTGGAGACAAGCGGGATCTCGGGATGGGGATGCCGGCGTTTGACGATCTTCATCGAGCTGCCGGAGTGCCGGGCGGTTTCAGAGTCGAGAGAAACGTCTCCCACTGCTTGGAATAGGTGGCAAGGGCGTCGCTCAGCTCCGCGCCCGACTCCTCCATGTCGATGACAAACTTGTCGATCCTCGAAACGAAGTAGTTGTGAGCGGTCTGGACGGGGATCGCGACGATCAGCCCCGCCGCGGTCGTGATGAGCGCTTCGTAGATTCCGGTGGCCACGAGCTTCGCAGAAACCTCCTCCGCCGCCGCGATCGCCTCGAACGCGTGGATCATCCCGGACACCGTGCCGAGAAACCCGAGGAGCGGAGCGATGTTCGCGACCGTCGCCAGCCAGATCAGCCCGCGCTCGAGCCCGGCGGTCTGGATCGAGGCGGCCGTCTCGATCGCCTTCTCGACCGCCTCGGGACCCTTCTTCGCGCGGAGAAGACCCGAATGGAGAACCGCGGCGATCGGGCCGCGCTTCGAGTGGAGCATTCTTTGAGCGGGCTCGAAGCCTTGATCTTGTAAAACGTGGAGCAGCTCTCCCATCAGGCGCCTCGTGTCCGTGCGCGCTTTGGCAAAGAAGTAGAGTCGCTCCAGGATGATCGCAAGGCCGAGAACCGAGCAGAGCAAGATCGGGTGCATGAAAACCCCGCCCGTGACGTAGAGCTCGATCAGCCCGCTTTCGTTGGGTATTCGGCCATCCACGCCGCTCTTGGCCCAGGCGGTTGCGGCGATGAGGAGGGCGGCCCCGGCGGCGATCCCAAGCCGGAACCGATTGGGGAATCGAAGCTTGAAGCGTGAACCCATGTCCGGGGAGACTAGCCGCCCGGGCCGGGGGTGTCAAAAGGAAAAGGGCCCGCGTTGGCGGGCCCTTCCGACCCGGTCTCTCATTCCGAAAAAGGGGCGGGGCTCCTAGAAGTGGAAGTCCATCGGGATCTCCACCCAGACCGCCACGGGCTTGTTATTGCTGAGCGCCGGCTTGAACACCCATTTCTTGATGGCGTCCACGGCCGCCTCATTGAGGCCCGTCACGCCGCGGATGACCTTCACGTTCTTCACGCGGCCATTCTTGTCCACGAGCACGTGGAGAATGACCTTGCCCTGGATCTGCGCCTCCCGCGCGAACTCCGGATAGGCGGGCTGCACCTGCGTCACCGGGGTCGGCGGATCCTCGTAATAGACGAACTCCCCTTCCGAAGGCAGGTCATCCGAGGCGATGACGAGGCTGTCCTTCCCTGAGCCGCCCACGCCGACCGGCGCGTTGATCGCGGCAATCTCCTGCTGCGTCATGATCGTCTGCTCGGGCGCCTGGGCATCCGGCACGGGAACCGGCGTCCCGATCGTCGGCTTCACGATCGGCTGGTTCGGAATGACCGGCGGCGGAGGCGCGTTGGAGAGCGACGGTGGAGGCGGCAGCGTCTGCATGCGGATCACGCGGCCCGTATACTCCACCTCGTCCTTCGGCCTCCAGACCGTGGACAGAACATAGATGCCCACCAGCGTCAGGTGGATCGTCGCCGACATGATCAGGGCCTTCCGGAGCAGTCGCTGCGAGTTGGCCTTGAGATCCGCCGCGCCGATCGGGATCCGCTCGGTCGTGTCCCTGAAATCCATCGTTGTCGCCGCGGTCGTCGACGTCACAGCGTCTCGACCTCCTTCTTCTCTTCAGGCAGGAGCGGCGCCAGGGAAAAACGATTCAGCTCGGCGAACTGCAGCTGGTCGATGATGTCGACCATGTATCGATACTTGGCCTTGCGGTCGACCTTCACGAGCACCACCAACTTTGGATTCTTCTTCCCCTCCGCCGCGAAGATCGGCTGGAGCTTCTCGACGTCGACCTCCTGAAACGGATCCTTGGCGAGCCTCCAGAAGGCGCGTACGCCCCCGCGCGTGCTGTCTTCCGGCGCGATCACGCGAAGCGTCATCACGTTCGATTCCGCGATCTCGACCTTGGCGTTGGGATCCGGGGGCAAGTTGATCTCGAGCGCCTGCGGCTTACGGAACACGGTCGTGCACATGAAGAATATGAGGAGCAGAAACGCCACGTCGACCATCGGGGTCATGTCGATCTTGATCCCGATACGCTTCGGTTTGCGTCTCCTGCCCTTCTTGTGTTTTACGCCACTTTCAGGGGTGTCTACGGCACCCATGGGGAGTTGCTCCTTCCAATTGCTCCGGCGTCGAGCCTAGTGACTCAACGCGCTCTTCTTGCTCGCGATGAGCTCCGTGACCAAACTAAAGGTGATCGTGTTGGTCTTCTGCATGATCGCCATGATGTCTTCCATCGTCCCGTAATCGGCCAACTTGTCGGCCTTGATGGCAACCCTGAGCCTGGGATTCCGGTGGCGGGCCTGAGAGACGACGTTCTCGAGATTCGCGATGTCCGTATACTCCTGCGGATTCTTCCCGAGTTGATAGAGGATCTGGTTTTCTTTCGAAACCCCGATGATCATCACGTCCGACTCCGGGACCTTCAAGTTGGAGTGGCTGTCGGGAATCGTGATCGGCACCTTCTGCGGGGGATCGAACTGCGAGGTCGACATGAAAAAGATCAGAAGTAGGAACGCCACGTCCACCATGGGCGTCATGTCAATCTTGATCCCGATGCGTCGAAGCTTCTTGACGGGCATTTACTTCGTCGCCTCTTTCATCGAGAGGACCTCGATCACCTCGACGGTCGCCTCGTCCATCCCGTAGTTGAAGTTATCGATCATCGTGACGAACACGTTGTAGAGCACGATCGAGAAGATCGCGACGAAGAGACCACCGGCCGTGTTGATGAGCGCCTCCGAAATACCGAGCGCGAGCTTCACGGCGTCTACCGAGCCGGTTTGGCCCAGAGCGGCGAAGGAGCGGATCATCCCGATGACCGTGCCCAGAAGTCCGACCATGGTGGCGATGGACGCGATGGTCGCGAGGGCGATCAGGTTCCGCTCGAGGAGCGGGACCTCCAGCATGTTCGCCTCTTCCATCGCCTTTTGCACCTCTTCCATCCGGGTTTTCAAGTCCAGGTTCACCGAGCGAACCACCGCATAGCGGTCCAGCCCCGCGCGGAGAACGTTGGCGAGGGATCCGCGCTGCTTGGCGCATAGCTCCGCGGCGCCCTCGATGTCCATCGCGTCGATCTTCTGCCGTATGCTCCGCATGAAGACGGGGAGCGGCTGCCTTCCGCGCGCGCGGCTGAGCGTGAACAGGCGTTCGAACGTGAGGGTCACAGACATGATGGAGAGCATGATCAGAAGGGCGACCAGGTACCCGCCCTTCTTGATGTAGTCGGGCAGGAACATATAGACCACAATCGCGATCGCGAGCGCGACGATGGCCACAAGCGTCATGAACACACCCTGTTTCACTTCGACCTCCTCCTATTCCAGTTGGGCGAACCGATGATCCCTGTCCCTGCGAGTATGCAGCAGGCCCCCCGCTCCGGCAACCACGTCTATTTGAAGCTCTTCAGCGCCTCGTCCTCCGTGTCATAGACGTCGAACACCAGCGAAAGCTTGGTCACGACGAAGATATTCTGGATCTTCTTATCCACCGCGCAGAGCTTCATCTGGGCGCCCCGCTTGGCGTAGTTGCTGTGGGCCGCGATCAGCACGCCCAGGGAGACGCTGTTCATGAACGACGTCTGACCCAGATTGATCAGAAGCTTCTTGTTTCCCGCTTCGGCCAGCTCCTTGATCTTGGCTTGGAGCTCATCGGTCTCCTTGCCTCCAAGGAGCATTCCCTTCGGCGTGCTAATCGTGACGTCGCCCACGGTCCGGACATCCAGACTCATCGTACCTTCCTCTCCGCGGCGCCTGCCGCCCTTGCCTAGGGTGTCCCCCCGACCGGTTTCCCACCCGATTTCGTCCCGCTCGTCTTCGTCCCGCTCGTCTTCGTCCCGCTCGGTGCCGCCCCGCTCGGTGCCGTCCCGCTCTTCTTCAGGGACTTCTGTTCCTCGTATTTTCGGATCAGCTCCAATCCCCTGGACGCGTCTCTGTTGTTCGGATCGATGTCCAGCGCCTTGTTGAACTCCATCTTTGCTTTCGGCACCTCGCCGCTGTTCGAGTAGGCCTGCGCGAGCCAAACGTGCCCCTGGAGATTCGCGGGGTCCAGCTGAACCGCGTGTTCGAGATAGGTCGCGGCTTCGGGCCAGTTCTTCTGGAGCAGGAGCACCACGCCGGCTCCCCGATACGCCTCCGCGTTCGTGGAATCCTGTGCAATCGCGGATTGGTACATATCGAACGCTTCCGGGAGCGAATCCAGCGAGGTCAGGGTCTGCGCGATCCAGACCCGCGCCCGCGTCTCCTTCGGGTTCACCGCGAGCGCGCGGCGGAGCACGTCAACCCCCGCGACCGGCTGTTTCACCGCGAGGAGTGCCAGGCCCAGGTTCAGGAGCGCTGGCATGTAGGTGGAGTCAGCCTTGAGCGCCGCTTCGAAGTACGGGATCGCGCGGGCATGCTGTTGGTTGGCGAAATAAAGGAATCCTAGTTGGAAGTTGGCGTCTTTCGCCAACGCAGGATCCATCTGGACGGCGCGTTCGAGCTGCGGGACGGCCTTGGTGGAGTCTTTGGTCGCGACATACATCGTGCCGAGGCGCAGACGCTCCTCGGCGGTCATGAGCGTGTCGGCGCACTGCGCATACAGGTCGTAGTACTTGAGCGCGTTGTCGGTGTCGCGTTTGTCGAAATAGAGCTTCCCGAGCGCGCCCGCCACCTCGCAGTTGCCCGGCTTCACCTCGTTCGCCTTCTCGAGCACGACGATCGCCTCCTCGCGGTCCCCGGGCGCGGGACTTTTCGCCAGGGCGCGGCCCAGCTCGAGGTAGCCGTCCGGATCGTCGGGCTTGAATCCCGTGTACGCGCGAAACATCTGGGCCGCGTCCTGAGGGCGGTTCGCGCGGAAGTAAAGGCGCCCCGCCTCCAGATACGCGGGAGCATAGGTCGAATCCACCTCGATGGCGCGCATGAACGACGCGAGCCCCGTATTGAACTCGTTCATTCCGACGAGGGCCCGGCCGGCGAGGAAATGGGTCTCGGGGTTCTTGGGATCCAGCACGGCCGCCTGGACGTACTCCGGCGCGGCCAGCACCGGGATCTTCTTCCGCTCGTAGAAACCTCCGAGATCCAGCCGCACCCGAAGATTATTCGGATCGGTTTCCCGGGCGCAGATGAACGTTTCCTCGGCCTGCTTGCTTTCCCCCTTGCCCTCCAGGGCGAGCGCCGTTCCGCCAAGGAAAAGCGCGCGCCCCTGCTTGAGCAGGGTCCCCTTGCGGAACACGGCGAGAGCCTCGTCCCATTTCTTGTCCTTGAGGTGGGCCTGCCCCAGCGCGTAGAGAGCGGGTGCGTCCTTCGGGTTGTACTTCACCGCTTCCTGAAGCTTCGCCGTCCCCTCTTGCAGCTTGCCCTGCTTGCGGAGGAGATTCCCCCACGCCGTCAGGGCCTCGACGTATTTGGGATCGATCCGAACCGCGGTCTTGTATTCGACCATCGCGCTGTCCGGCTCGTTCAGCTTCTCGAGCGCGCTTCCGATGAAGTAATGAGGCTTCGGCCCGTTGGGATCGAGCCTCAGCGCCTGGGTGAAGAGCTCCAGCGCGCGTTTGTAGTTCCCCCCCCGATAGGCCTCCACGCCCTGCTTGATGATTTCGCCCGACGAAAGGGCGTAGGCCGCCGCGGCGGCCAAGAGAAGTCCTCCGACCACGAGCGCGGGCAGGATGCGGTGGAAACGCCGGTTCACTGTGCCTCCTCTGCTGTCCGTACGACGCGGACGGATACCGTGGCCGGTGCGTATCCATATCTGGCGACAACCTGCTGCCCGTCCATACTCGTCACGAAATTGATGAAATCGGTCGCCGTGTCCGGCGGATTCCCGCCCGTGCACAGGGCAATGCTGCGCAGGAGCGGGTAGGTTCTCAGGATGAGGGTCTCCCGGTCCAGCGCAATGTACGGCATTCCGACCGCCGACGACACGGCGAGGGCCCGTACCCGGGGGTCCACGAAGTCCCGCGAGACACAGGCGATGGCATTGGGGCGCGTCGCCACGATGTCGACCATCTCCTGCTCGCTCTTCAGGGCGTAGACGCCGGCTCCGTACGGCTCGCCGCCGAGCAGAGCCTGCTGAATGAACTCGTACAGCCCGAGCCTCGGGCCGCTGGTGAGAGGGATGACGGCGCCCCCCTGCTTCCAGCCCAGCTCCGACCAATCCAGAATTGCTCCCCGATAGACGGCGCCCAGCTCGGTCCGAGAAATCTGGCGGACCGGCGAGCCCGGGTTCACGATCACCGCGACCCCGTCCCAGGCGATCGGGAAGGCCCTCAGGCCCTCGCGGGCCACCGCGGCCTTGACTTCCGGATCGGTCAATTCTCGCGTCAAGATCGACATGGTCACTTCACCGTTGACGAGCTGCTCCATTCCTTCCGCCGAACCATTCGGCACGATCCTGATCTCCGCCGCCTTGGGATGCCGGTCCCGGAAGGCAAGGACCTCACCGCGAAGCAACGGGACCAAATGCTCAGCGCCGGCAAGGACAATCGATACGGGTAGGGTCTCGCGAGGGGGGGATGGCGACGAACACGAGCCAAATGAAGCCACCAGCGTGGCGGTCGCCCAAATCAGCCGGTGCCTTTGCGCCCGGCCTGTAACTCTCACGGTTTCAGAGTACCCACCGCTCCCGATTCTGTCAACGTCACGCCTCCCAGGTCGCGGGACCGAACCCTGCTTGTACTACCCCGTTCCGCTCACGATTATTCCTCCCCAGGGGGTAGCGGACGAACCACGCCGGGGGCCAGGCTGAACGCCTTGCACGCAAAAACGCCACCCTCGTGAGGGTGGCACGCAGCGTGTCCGGGTGATCGAAAAGAGGCTGGAAGTTAGTGCGGGGTAGGAGATTCTGTCAACGGAATTCTGGTCGCGCGCCACCGTCCTGGCTAGGGTCGCAGGCGATTCAGCAAACGCGGGAATGGGATCGTCTCCCGGAGATGCTCGATGCCGCACAGCCAGGTGAGCGTGCGCTCGATCCCCATTCCGAACCCGCTATGAGGCACGGACCCGTAGCGCCTGAGGTCCAGGTACCACTGGAAGGCGTCGAGCGGGAGCTTGTGCTCGTGGATCCTCTCGACCAGCCGATCCAGGCTGTCCTCCCTCTCCCCTCCTCCGACGATCTCCCCGTAGCCCTCCGGCGCGAGAAGGTCGCACGAGAGGGAGAGCCGATCGTCGCCGGGATCCCGCTTCATGTAGAAGGCCTTTACCGCGGCCGGGAACCGGTGGACGAAGAACGGTCGATCGTACGCTTCGGTCAGTACCGTTTCGTCGGTCGCTCCGAAATCGTTCCCCCACTCGAAAGAAACCCCCTTGTCGTGCAGCACCCTCGCCGCATCGTCGTATGAAACCCGTGGGAAGGGAGCGCGGACCCGCTCGAGAGGCGCCACGTCGCGCTCGAGGATCTTCAATTCTTCGCGCCGCTTCTCGAGAACACGCCCCACGATTCCCTCCACGAATCGCTCGATCAACACCATGACGTCGTCCAGGGTGGCGAACGCCACCTCGGGCTCCACCATCCAGAACTCGATCAGGTGCCGGCGGGTCTTGGATTTCTCGGCACGAAAGGTCGGCCCGAAACAGTAGCTCCTCCCGAACGCCATCGCGGTCGCCTCGTTGTAGAGCTGCCCGCTTTGCGTGAGATATGCCTTCTCGTCGAAGTACTGGGTCTCGAACAACGTGGTCGTGCCCTCGCACGCGGACGGCGTGAAGATCGGCGCGTCGGCGAGAATGAATCCTTCCGCGTCGAGCCAATCGCGACAGGCCTGGACCAGCGTATGGCGAATCTTGAGGACCGCCGCCTGGCGTTGCGACCGGATCCAGAGGTGGCGCTGATCCAGCAGGAACGAGGGACCGTGTTCCTTCGGCGTGATCGGGAAGTCCACGCTCGCCCCGACGATTTCGATGTCGCGGAGGGAAATCTCGACGCCGCTCGGAGCGCGCTTGTCCTCGCGCACGACGCCGGTGACGCGGACCGAGGATTCCTGCGTCACGGAGGCGCAGCGCGCGAAGATCGCCTCGGGGAGCTCCGCCTTCACCGCGACGCACTGAACGGTTCCGCTCCCGTCCCTCACGAGCAGGAACTCGAGCTTGCCGCTCGAGCGACGGTTGTAGAGCCATCCCTCGAGAAGGACCTCGTCGCCGATCTTCTCCCGCAGCGCCCGGATTCGGGTCGCGTTACGACTCATCTTCCCACCTCCGCTGGATGCGATGAATTCGCGCGCTTCGAAGCCGGTGAGGATACCATGCCGGGGGAAATTCCCTTGACACCCCTGACGCCGCGCGCCTAACGTGCGCCCGTGGCGCGAATTGAGCCCTTGAGACCTCGACGCGCGTGGCTCAAGCCGCTTGTCCACGCGGCGGCAGCCTCGCTGGCGCTCGCGCTGATCGCGCCGATAGGGCCGATACGCGCGGGCACCGCGGCCGCCTACTCCGGTCCCGACGCCGTACGGGAAGAGCTGGAGCAGATGCGGAACGCGGGGCAAGTCCGCGCCTTGGCACCCGCCCAGGCCCGCTATCGCGAGGCGCTCGAATCGCTCGCGAAAGGAAACGACGCCGAAGCAACGCGACTCCTCGCGGCCGCGGCAGAGTTCGATCCCGAGTATCCCGACCCCCACTTCACCCTCGCGCGGGCGCTTGCGTTCAAGAACCCCGAGCGCGCGGTCGGAGAGCTTGGCGAAGCGCTCCGAATCGTGGGCCGGAGCTACTCCTGGCAGCGGCACCTCCTCGCGAACGCGCTGACCGCCTTCCTCGTCGTCTGGACGTTGAGCCTCCTGGTCGCGATCGCAGGGATCACCCTTCGGCACCTTCCCCATCTGAACCACGTGATTCTCGAGCTGGTGGGGCGCTCCAAGGGTTTTGCGGCGCGCGGGGGCGCCACGATCATCGCGCTCTCACCGCTCCTCTGGGGGCTGGGCGTGATCCCCACCGCGACGGTGTACGCGGGGCTCCTTTCGTTCCGGGTCGGACGGCGCGAAGCGTTCCTCGTCGGGCTCTTCATCGTTTCGACGATCGCGCTCTCCAGCTTCTCGAAGTCGATCGCGCCGTGGGCAGGACCGCCGAGCCTTGAAGAGCCGAGCCTGCTTGTCGACCGCGCGCTCGGCTCGGGTTCCGATCCCGAGATTCGAGCCGCGCTCAAAGCACTCGAGTCCCGAGACCCCGCGGAGCCGCTCTACCCCTTTACCGCGGGGACGATCGCCCGCCGCGAAGGGGATTTTCAGACCGCGGAGCGGCGGCTCGCCCGAGCGGCCGCCCTTCGCCCCAACACCGCGTGGATCCTGACCAACCTCGGCAACGTCCACTTCGCGCGAGAGGATTACGCGCAGGCTCGCGAGGCCTATGAGTCCGCCGCGAAAGCGGCGCCGGGAGCGGTCGAGCCGCATTTCAACCTGGCCCAAACGTACACGAAGCAGCTCCTCTTCGCGGAAGCCAACCGGGAGCAGTCGATTGCGTCCTCGCTCGCGTTCGACCGCGTCCGCGATATGAGCCGCATCTCCGCGCCCCAGCTCAATCGCACGGTCATGGAGGCCATGCCCCCAGTACAGGCGTTTTGGGACCTCGCGCGGAGGACCGCGCAGGAGCGTGGAATCGCGGCGACCCAGGCAAATCCCTACCTGACCTTCCTCGAGCGGCTTGCGCCGCCACCCCCGTTCGCCATTTTCTTTCTCGTCGCGCTCTTCCTTTTCTTCTCGGGACTGGGACAGATCCTCGGGCGATCCCTTGCCACGCTCCACTGCTCGAACTGTCAGAAGGTAGTGTGCCGCCGTTGCGTGTACCGCATGCAGCAACGCGCCTTCTGCGACGGGTGCTTCGCCGCGGTCAAGGGACTGAAATCGATGGAGTTCACCCGGCTCCTGCTCACGGGCCGGGACCGGCGCGCCTCACGGCGGAGAACTTTCTGGGAGACGGCCACGACGTTCCTTCTCCCCGGCGCGGGGCAGATGCTCCGCGGGGCGAGCTTGAGCGGTTTCCTCGCGATCTTGATCATGGTGTTGGCGGCGGTGCTCGTGGTCGGAAACGGCGCGCTGGTTCCGTCGATCGACGTGTTGCCGCTCGATTCGGCAGGCTGGGCGAAGCGAATCCCGCTGACCCTGCTTTTCGCCCTCACCTACGTGCTCACGGTGACGCGCTACTACGCGAAGACCACGACCAAGGTTCCCGGCATCGCACATGGTCTCGGCCGCGCCCAGGGGCGTCCGGCGCCGCGGGAGAAGGCCGAAGGAGGCGGGCTCTAGATGGCACTGCAAGGCAGCCTCGACGATTTCAGCCTCCCTGAGATCTTGCAATTGATCGCCGTCCAGCAAAAGTCCGGCGTGCTCAAGCTCACGGCGGGCTCGGAGGTCGCGGTGATCTTCTTCGAGGGGGGCCGCGTGGTCTCGACCCGCGATCGGCGCCGGAACGCGCGCGACCCGCTCAAGACCTTCCTCGTTCAAACCGGCTACATCACCGCAGCCCAGCTCAAGCAAATCGAGACGATCGAGTCCGAAAGCCGCCGTGAGTTGACCGATATTCTCCTGACCGGGAACTACGTCCCGGGGGACCAGCTTGCGAGCGCCCTGGAGAAACAGATTCAGGACACGTTCCACCAGCTCTTGACCTGGAAGCAAGGCACCTACCACTTTTCCGGTGACGCCAAGACGGTGCCCAAATTCGCCGTGAACGTCCGGCTGAACACCGAAGGGCTCCTCATGGAGTCCATGCGGCGGCTGGACGAGGCCGCCCGCTACAAGGAGGTTCTCTCCTCGCCGGCGATGGTCCTGCGTCCTAAGGCGCTCGCGGTCCCGCCGAAAGAGATGACCGCGGAGGAGCGGCGCGTTCTTCCCCTCGTCGATGGCCTGCGCCCGCTCCGGGACATCGTCGCGCAATCGAAGCTCGTGGAATTCGAGGTCTACGAGGCGGCCCATCACCTGCTCGACCTGGGCATCGTCGAGATCTCCCTCGGAGCGGCGCCGCCCAAGGTCACGCCGATCGCGAAGGACGAGGTCAAAGCGCCCCCCGCGCGGAGCTGGTCGATCCCGGTCGCGATCTTTTTCGTCCTGCTCTCGATCGCGATCGGAAGGTGGGCCACGCCGGCGCTCTACGCCCGGGCGGAGCGCGCGAGGCCCGTTCCCGCGCTCTCCCCGAGCATCGACGATTCTCAGCGTCTCGCGCTCGCGCTCGAGGTCTACCACTCCATCCGGGGTGAGTACCCCACGGAGCTGCGGGCCCTGTCTCGCGAGGGCTACCTCCCGCCCTCCACGGTGTCCTCCTTCTACAGCCGCTTCGATTACCACAGCGACGGGACCACCTACTCTAAGACCGCCCGCTAAACCTCGAACTCAGAGATCCGCGGCGAGCAGCTCGTCCGCGGCCTGGATCGCCTGCTCCGGTCCGATCGAGCGAAGGCATCCGTACCCGATCGGGCACGTGCGCCGGAAACACGGGGAGCATGGATAGGCGGCATAGAGATTCCGCACCCAGGGGGCGTCCGCGGCGCTCCAGACGGGGCTCGTCGACCCGAACACCGCGACGGTGGGCCTACCGAGCGCGGCCCCGAGATGCATGACGCCTGAGTCGTTCGACACCACGAGTTTCGCCCCGCCCAGGAGCCCCGTGAGGGCGGAGAGATTCGTGGCGCGGGCCAGATTTCGAACGAAGCTCCCCGCCATGCGCTCCGTCTCCGCCGCCGCCGCTGCGTCCTCATGCGTGCCGACGAGGATCGAGGTCAGGCCGAAGCGTGTGCCCAGATGCGTCGCGACCGCCGCGAAGCGCTCCGGGTCCCACCGCTTCGCGGGGCCGTAGCTGGCGCCCGGCGCGAGCACGGCATACGAGGTGCCGGCGACCCCGACGCCTTGGAGCAGCTCCTCCGCGGTTCTGCGCTCCTCGGGAAGCGCTATCAGCCGCGGCACCGCCGCGCCAACCACGAGCCCGGCCGCGCGAGCGAGCGCGGCGTACTCTTCGACGCGGGGCGCCGTGCGCGACGGGCCGGAGCGTGGAACGCGCCGCGTGAGCAGTGCGCCGCGAAGCTCGGCCGCGTACCCGATCCGCTCCGGGATCAAGGCAAGCGCGGCGAGGATCGCCGACGAGAGTGAGTCGGTCAGAAGCAGCGCCGTCCCCGGCCGGGCGCGCCTCAGCGCGCCGACCGCGGCGAAGCGGCGCGAGCGGGACCAGGGGATGAACTCGGCCGAAGGAAACCGAGGCTCAAGGAGCGGCGCAAAGCCCGCGGGACCGACAAGGATCGCACGCCGGGAGGGGTCGCCGGCGGCCGCCGAGACAACGGGGAGGGCCTGGATCAGGTCGCCCAGCCAGTTGGGAAGACGGACCAGGATCGGACGCGGCGGTAATGCCGGCGAGGGCACGGGAACCTGGCCCCCGGTCTAGGGGATGACCCCCAGCTCGCGGCCAACTTCCCCCAGGATTGAGAGTGAGCGGTCCAGATCTTCTTCGGAGTGGGTCGCGGTCACGATGGTGCGCAGGCGGGCCTTCCCCTTCGCGACGGTGGGATAGCCGATGCCCTGGGCGAGAACGCCGCGCTCGAAGAGGCGGTCGGAGAACCGCATCGCCAGCTCCGCCTCCCCGACGATGATCGGCGTGATCGGGGTCTCGCTCGAGCCCGTGTCGAAGCGGAGACGCTGGAGGCCCTCCTTGAAGCGCCTCGTGTTCGACCAGAGCCGTTCGATCCGCTGCGGCTCCTGCTCGAGCACGTCGATCGCCGCAAGGCACGCGGCCGCGACGGCGGGTGGGTGCGACGTGCTGAAGAGAAAGGGGCGGGCGCGATGGTAGAGATACTCGATCAGGCTCTTCGAGCCGCAGACATAGCCGCCCAGGACGCCCATCGCCTTGGAGAGCGTGCCGACCTGAACGTCGACCTGTCCGTGGAGGTCGTAGTGATCCACGGTGCCGCGGCCCGCGCGGCCCAGGACGCCGCTCGCATGCGCGTCGTCGATCATCATGATCGCCCCC
>Ga0075423_10003123_pt1 | contig 15212 bp, 11 predicted proteins | sample SoiMethybrSBSTD2_FD_80114 | JGI IMG/M metagenome (GOLD analysis project Ga0075423, IMG submission 80114) | Bulk soil microbial communities from a Populus tree surrounding site in Tennessee, USA - Soil MetaG P. TD hybrid SBSTD2 | ecosystem: Environmental > Terrestrial > Soil > Tree plantation...
ACACGGTCGCACCAGCGACCGGCGCGCCGTCCGGCGAGCTCACCCTGCCTCTGATATCGGCGGAGGGTCCGCCAAGCGGGTCGAGGTCCTCGGCGGTGGTCGCCGAGATCGACTCGCGTCGCGCCTCCAGATCTACCGTCTCGACGAGCTGAGTGACGAGCGTGAAGGCCTGTGCGAGGACGCGCCCGTTCTGATGGACCGCCGTGATCTGCGCCCAGATGCCGGGCGTGACGTTCTCGACGGCGTATCGCCCGTTGGCATCGGTCGTGGCGGTTGGAGCCGGCCGCAGACTCGGACTCTCGACTCGCACCGTGGCTCCGGCGATCGGCGTGCCGTCGGCCGAGCGGAGCTCGCCGACAACGCGACATTGCGCGAAGGCATGGTGAGCGCTGACAAGTGTGAAGAGGAAGGAACAGACCAAGACGAGGCGCAGGCGGATCGGAAACATGCGCCGGCCCGCGATGCAAGCGAGATGCTAGCGGCGTGCACCGTCCCCACCGGAAGATGTCACGATCGCGCTGTCACCTGTCATGGTCGGCGTGTCTTCGGCCGGAGACAAGCGATGTTATCGGAGTGAACATTCCGTGGCGCCGGTCACGCTCTCGCAATAACTCTGTAACAGTTGGCCGGGGATCGGGGATGATGGCGCGACTTCGATACCCTCAACAAGGAGACGCTGTGTCTCGAGGACGATTGCTTTCGGTCATGTGGTGCGCCGTCACGCTCCTGGTCGTGCCCCTCTCGGTCGGCGTCACCGGTCAGAAGAACGGCGACTGGCCGTTATACGGGCGCGATGCCGGTGCGCAGCGGTTTTCGCCCCTGACGCAGATCACGCCGCAGAACGTCAACTCGCTGACGCGGGCGTGGACCTTCGATACCGGGGGCACGGCCATGCAGGTGACGCCGCTCGTCATCGACGGCGTCATGTATGTGACGGCCGGCACCAACCTCTTCGCGCTCGAGCCCGAGACCGCCAGGGTGCTCTGGAAGTTCTCGCACGACGGCATGTCGCAGCGCGGCCTCGCCTATTGGCCCGGAGACGCGAAGACCGGCTCCCGTTTCTATACGAGCGGCGGCGATGGCCGCATGATCGCGATCGACGTGAACAGCGGAAAGCTCGTCATGGACTTCGGCATGGACGGCTACGTGGATCTCAAGGCGAGCGTGACCGTCGATGGCGCCACGGGATCGTTCGGGCTTCCTTCACCACCGGCCGTCTACCGCAACGTCGTGATTACCGGCGGCGCCAACGGTGAAGGCGCGCCGGCGACGGGACGGCCCTATGGCGATATTCGCGGCTGGGACGCGCGCACCGGCAAGATGCTGTGGGCGTTCCACACCGTGCCGCGACCGGGTGAACCCGGATACGACACGTGGCCCGACGGCGCCTACAAGAATCGATCGGGCACCAACACGTGGGGCTTCATGACGGTGGACGTCGACCGCGGCCTCGTCTTCGCGCCGATCGGCAGCCCGACGGCCGATTTCTACGGCGCGGATCGGCACGGCAACAACCTGTATGGCAACTGCCTCGTCGCGCTCGATGCGCTGACGGGCAAGGTGAAGTGGTACCAACAGCTCGTGCACCACGATCTCTGGGATTACGATCCGGCCGCGCCCCCGGCGCTCATCGACGTCCGGCGCGGCGGCCAGGTCATTCCGAGCGTCGCGCAGATCACGAAGATGGGGATCCTCTTCATCTTCAATCGCGTGACCGGCGAGCCGATCTTCGGAATGGAGGAGCGCCCCGTCCCGCAGACGAACGTTCCCGGCGAGTGGACGTCGAAGACGCAACCGTTTCCGATCAAGCCGGTCCCGCTGGCGCGGCTGACGTTCGATCCCGCGAAGGACATGTACGCGCTCACGCCGGAGCACGCCGCGTGGTGCAGGAACCTCTGGGAGCAGAACCAGCTGACGGCGTCCGGGCCGTATGCCCCGATGCCGCTCGGGCACGACGTCGTGACGTTTCCGAGCACGCTCGGCGGCGGCGGGTGGGGCGGCATCTCGTACAACCCGCAGCTCGGGCTCGTCTTCGTCAACGTCTCGCATCTCGGCATGGTGGGCCGGATGGAATCGCGCACGGACCCGAAGACCGGAGAAGTGACCTATGCCAAGAACTCGGTGACAGGCGGTCCGTACGGGCGCTTCTGGAATCCCACCACCAAGCTGCCATGTTCCGCGCCTCCATTCGGGGAGCTGGTCGCGGTCAACGTCAACACCGGTGATATCGCGTGGCGTGTGCCGCTCGGGATCGTCGAGGAGCTCGAAGCGAAAGGCATCAAGAACACGGGCGCGCTCACGCTCGGCGGCAGCATGGCCACGGCCAGCGGTCTCGTGTTCATCGGCGCGACCGCTGACAAACGGTTCCGCGCCTTCGACGCGAAAACCGGGAAGGAGCTCTGGGTCGCCGAGCTCGATGCCGACGCGAAGGCGGCGCCCATGACATTCCTGGGCAAAGACGGTCGCCAGTACGTCGTCATCATGGCCGGCGGCGGACTTCAGTTGAGCCGGTCGACGCCGGCGTCGGGGTCGAACCTCTTCGCGTTCGCGCTGCCTTCGAAGTAGATATTCACCTGTGCTTCCGCCCGATCGTGAAGAACAACCCGCCCTCGCGCCCGAGCGTGCGCATCCACGCGATCTGGGTGAGCCAGCTTTCGAGCCCCCAGTTGTCGGCGGCGGGCGTGAACAGATCCTCGGGCGTGTCGTCGAAGACCGCGCTCGGATACGTGCGCAGATACTCGACGCCATGGTCCGCGAACCAGCGCTGCACTTCGGCGATGGTGTGACGATGCTCCTCGGGATGCCGGTACTGATCGCGCAGCCACGCCTCGCGGCGCTCCGGATCGTGGGAGCGATCGCGAAGGATCGGATCGAAGGGCACGACGCGATAGCCTGACACGCGCGCCACCACACGCCTCAGCCGCGTGGGAATGCGCGCGATCGCGTTGTAGACACCGACCACGATGACACCGCCCGGACGCGCGAGCTCGACGAGTCTGCCGAACGAGGCGGATGGGTCTGCCGTGTGGTGCACCACGCCCGACGAGTAGACCACGTCGAAGGCGCCGCGCTCCAGGCCGGGCTGACGGAGATCGGTCTCGACGAACTGCACCCGCTCGAGACCGAATCGCGCGGCTGCGGCCGCGCCGAGGGCCAGCGACGCGTGCGCGAGATCGGCGCCCACCACCATGCGGTCGGCGCTGGCGAGGTACAGGCACATCTGGCCGGTGCCACATCCGACGTCCGCGATGCGCGCGTTTCCGGGAATCGTGCGATCGAGGAGCCGGGCGAAGCCGTTGCGTTCGGCGCGGGCGCGAAGACTCTGCAGACTCTCACGCGGCGGATAGCCAGGGAACGGCGCGCACTCGTAGAAGCGACGCACCGTTTCCGTCACGCCATCCGACGGCAAGCGCAGATTGGGCACACCGTCGGCGACGTCGAAGCGCCTCGCGCATCCACTACACGACCACTCGGCCGAGAGCCTGCCGCCGCATGCCGGGCAGGCGACGAGCTCCCGGAGCATCGGTCAGAAGATGGCGTAGATGAACGGCGCGAGCGCCTCGACCGTCGCGGCGACGATCAGGATCAGCCCGAACAGGCAGAGGAAGATCGCGAGCGGCGCGAGCCAGCGGGCGCCGGAGTCGCGATGCCACAAGCCGCGAGCGAGATCGGCGATCGATCCGGGCGTACTCGCCAGGATCGCCATCCGTCGACGCATGCCGCCACGTTTCCTGATCATGCGACGTGCTCCCGTTTTGCTGACGCGGTGGCGCGCTTGGTCACGATGGCCGGTCCGGCGACGAGCGCGTCGATGCCGCACCGCCGGAACGTCGAGTAGCCCTCGAGGGCAGTATTGACGATGGGCTCCCCGGCCACGTTGAAAGAGGTATTGAGGAGCACGGGAATCCCGCTGCGGCGTCCGTAGGCCTCGAGCAGCGCGTGCAGCCGCGGCGCCATGCTGCGCTCGAGCACCTGCACCCGCGCGGATCCGTCCCTGTGCGTCACGGCCGCGAGCCCGGCGCGCCATTCGGGCCGCACCGGAAACACGCCCGACATGAAGCGCGCGAGCCGCGCGCCGCCGGCCGGCAGGTCGAAATACCGATCCGCGGCTTCGGCCGTGACCACAGGCGCGAAGGGACGGAACTCCTCGCGATGCTTGATGTCGCGATTGAGCCGATCCCGCATGGCAGTCGCGTGCGGCGCGGCGAGCAGGCTGCGATGGCCGAGCGCGCGCGGGCCGTACTCGCTGGCGCCGTCCATCCACCCGACGATCCGGTTGGCGGCGAGATCGTCCGCGACCCGCTCGACGAGCGCGGCGTCGTCGAGCTCGTCCACGTGCTGATCGTCTTCCCGCGCCGCCCGGGCGAGATGAGCGGCATCGACCGCCGGGCCCCAGAACGGATGATCCGGGATGTCGCGATCAGGGTTGTTGAAGTAGACGCGATCGGCGTAGAGCGCGGCGCCGAGCGCGCAGCCGGCGTCGCCGGGCGCGGGCGGCACGAAGACGCGCTCGAATCCGGACTCGGCGAGGATGCGGGCATTGGCCAGACCATTCAACGCCACGCCTCCGCCGAAGCAGAGATCCGGCAGCTTCGTCTCCTGCTGCAGGGCGCGGGCGATGTCGACGAGCGTGTCTTCGAGCACGCGCTGGACGCTGGCCGCGATGTCGGCGAATCGGCGCCCTTCAGCGGTGGCGACGTCGATCGGTTCGTAGGACGGCCGCGGTGGCCCGAAGAGGTCCACGAACGAGGACGAATACGATCGCGCCGCCGTCGTCTGGTACTCGAAGTACTCCGGCACGATCGCGAAGGCGCCGTCCGGCGTGCGGCGGATCACCTTGCGAACCTGATCGACCATGGTGGGACGGCCGTAGGCGGCGAGCCCCATCACTTTGTATTCGTCTTCGTTGACCGCGAAGCCGAGGTACGCCGTGAACGTGGAGTAGAGCATGCCGAGCGAGTGGGGGAATCGGACCTCGCGAAGGAGAGAGATTGTGGTCTTCTCACCCCGGGCTCCAGTGCCGGCCGTGAGCGTTGCCCATTCGCCAACGCCGTCGGCGGTGAGGATGGCTGCGCGAGGTGACGGCGACGCCAGGAACGCCGCGGCGGCGTGGGCCTCGTGGTGCCCCGTGAAGAGAATCTTCCGGCGATCGACGCCGAGGTGCGACGCGATGAGGCCGCGGACCCAGACCTTTTCGCCGAGCGAGTTCTTCATGGCATGGGGAAACGATCGCCACGATTGCGGGAACGCACGCAGCGTGCACGTCAGAATCCGGGCGAACTTGAGCATGCTGCGCTCGTAGAACACGACGGCGTCGAGATCGCCGGGGTCGAGCTTCGCGTGGTCGAGACACCACTCGACCGCGTTCAGTGGGAATCCCGCATCGTTCTTCCGTCGCGACAGGCGCTCTTCCTGGACGGCGGCCACCGGCACGCCATCCACGACCAGCGCGGCTGCCGAATCGTGATAGTGCGCGGAGATGCCGAGAATCTTCATGTCAGTACTGGCTCGTCGGCGACGCCGGACGGTCGGGCGGGATGGCGCGCCAGCCGGGCGTCTCGCGCCGCTCCGCGCGGCGGGCGGCCCAGGCGAACGGCGGCAGCAGAATGAAGTACATGCCGGTGAGCAGGGTGTCGCCGATGAGACCGGCGATCGCGGCCGCAACCCGCACATAGCGATTCCAGAGTCTCCGGCCGCGCGCACGCCAGACGTGATGCCGCTGACGCTCCGGGGTCAGGCGGCCGAGCTGCTGGTAGCTGTAGTTCATGTGAAAGACTTCGTCGCGCAGGACCTCCTCGAAGATCGCGCGGGTCGCCGGGTCGTCGTCGACGCAGTCCTTATAGATCGCAAAGCGCCCGGCGGCCGTTTTTTCCGCGATGTGGAGGAACGCGAGCAGCCTCGGATCCCCCTGGTCCTCGACGACGAGATCGTCGAGGCCGTGGCCGCCGGGCAACGGATTTCCGGAAAAGAATCCGCCCTCGCGCAGGGCCCGCTGCCGGAGCAGCGCCTCGCCGCGCTCGCGGAACAACACGCCGTGATGGAGCTCGTCGATCGCGTGTTCGAGATAGAGGCGGCGCAGCAACGGATCCGGAGTGACTTCGGAGGCGCGCAGGATGTCGCGGCCGCCGTCGGTCTCCACGTCTCCGAAGATCAACAGCTTCCGGACGCGCCGATCGTGATCGCTCCAGACCCACTTGTGCAGCGGCCGAAGCAGCCGATCCAGCGGCGCCGATCGAGGGACAGCGGCCATGGTGAGTGATTACATCTAGCATAGTCTTCGCGGCATGTCCGTAAGGGTTTCCTCTGTGTCTGACCGGCCACCGTCGAGCTTGTCGCGACGCCGCGCGATTGCGGAAATCCTCGTCGCGCTGACCGGCATCGGACTCATCGTCCTCGCCATCGTCGTGACCCAGAGCTGGCTCGATCGTCACGTGCTGCCGTCGTTCTACGTGATGCGCCGCTGGTACGTGTTCTTCGAGTCGTCGTCGCGAGTCGCGCTGGGGCTGCTGGGCCTGTTTCTGCTGCTGGTGGCGCGCCCGCGCATCGGCCGGCTCGGAGCCCAACGCCCGTCGGCCCTGGCGGCCGCCGCGATCGCCGCCGCTCTCGCGATTGGCGCGGGCCAACTCACGCTGAGCCGGCTGCATCCGGCCACCGAGTGGCTGCTCGCGCCCGTCGAGCCTTTTCGGCGTCCCGATCCGCGCCTCGGCTGGACGTTCGTCCCCAGCCGCGAGGCACACAAGACCGTCGGCGGACGAACGATCTCCTTCGCCTTCGACGCGGCCGGTCACAGGGTGCGGAGCGTCGACGAACCCGTCGATCCCGCGCGGCCGACGATTCTCTTTGCGGGGGAGTCGGTGATGCTCGGCGAAGGGCTGAACTGGGAAGAGACCATCCCGTCGCAGGTGGGCGCGCTGATGAACGTGCAAAGCGCGAACCTCGCGGTGCACGGCTACGCGACCGATCAAGCGTACCTGCGCGTCGAATCCGAACTGCCGCGTTTTCAGCGGCCCGTCGCGATCGTCACGCTCTTCATGCCCGCGCTCTTCGGCCGGAATCTCGACGACAACCGTCCGCATCTCGGACCGGGATTGACCTGGCTGCCGGCGGTGCCGCACACGCGGCTGATGTCGCTGGCGACGCTCATCGTCCCGTTTCGCCGCCAAACGACGGTCGAGCGCGGCATTGCGGTGACGTCCGAAGTGCTGCGCGCGACGGCGGCGCTCGCCACCGCACGCGGCGCCACGCCGTTGATCGTTGTCCCCCAGTTCAATCGAGAGGACGACCTCGAACGGACGTTCCGGCGCCGGATTCTCGACGACGCCGGATTGGCGTACGTGTTCGTGGAGTTCGAGGACGGCTGGCGGATTCCCGGGGATCTGCATCCCAACGCGCCCACAGCCCGCCGGATCGCTGTGGCCATCGCCGATCGGCTTCGGGCGAGCTCAGCGGCGGCGCCGGGATCCCAGGCTCATGGGTACGGGGTGCGACTCATGTGAGGGACGGAACGCGCGCACGTCACGATAGCGATTTTCTTCCGATGGCTTGTCGACTACTCTCAGCATGGTCGCGTCTCCTTTGCCCGTAGCCAACCGGGGCCTGTGTGCTTCGAACTCACCTGAAGGATACGCCGCCTTCTCAGATCCACTCATGCGCTTCAAACGTCCGCTTCGGGGCGCCGGACAACTGGCCAACGATCGTGCACTAGCTGCTAGGCTCGAGCGGGCTCTAATGAGCGATCGAGCCGACTCGCACGGTCGCCGGCATCCGCGTCAAGGAATAACCCGTTCGTTCTCACCGCGACGGCTCAATCGCCCGGGGTTAGAATCCGCGAGCAATGGCCGCGCTCGCTCCGGTTCGTGCCGCGCTCGGCGGCTTGATCCTCTCCACGTGCGTTGCCTTGGTGGTCGCCGTCGCGGCGGCACAGCAGGGACGGCTTCCCGACCAGCTCGATGACGCAGCCTTCTGGCAGCTCGTCGTCGATCTGTCAGAGCCGGACGGATTTTTCGCGGACGAGAATTACGTCTCGAACGAGCTTGGCTACGAGCGCGTCATGCAGCGCCTGGAGGAGGCCGCGACACGAGACGCTGTCTACGTCGGCGTCGGTCCCGAACAGAACTTCGCCTACCTTGGCGCGCTGCGCCCGAAGATGGCCTTCATCATCGACATCCGCCGGCAGAACCTGATTCAGCACCTGATGTACAAGGCGCTGTTCGAACTGTCCGACGATCGCCCGGACTTCCTGCAGCTTCTCTTCTCGCGCCGGCGGCCGCCGGGTCTGGACGCGAACACGAGCGCCGAGGCGCTCTTCCAGGCGTACGCGACGGCTCCGCCCGAGCAGCCGCTGTTCGACGCCACGTTCGCCCGGATACTCGAGGTCTTGACCGAGCGGCACCGGTTCGCGTTGATGGCGGACGATCGAGCGGCCCTGCGCAAGGTCTTCAACGCCTTCTTTTCGGGTGGTCCGCAGGTGATGTATGTGTTCCGCGGCTCGCAGGAGTTGCACCCGACCTACCTCCAGCTGATGACGGCGAGGGACAACGCCGGACGGAACTGGAGTTACCTGGGCACATCCCAGGGCTATCAGTACATTCGCGAGATGCACCGGCGTAATCTGATCGTTCCGGTCGTCGGCGACTTCGCGGGTCCGAAGGCGGTGCGGGCCGTGGGTCGCTATGTGCGCGATCATGGCGGCGCCGTCAGCGTGTTCTACGTGTCGAACGTGGAGTCGTATCTGTTCCGCGCCGGAACGTCGCAGCGCTTCTATGACAGTCTGCAGACCGTACCGTTCACGGGGTCTGCGATCTTCGTCCGTTCGTTCTTCGGAGCCACCGCAAGGGAGTGCGCCTCAGAGCGTCCGACGATCAGGACGCCGGTAACGAGCGCGGTGTCCACCGTGCTGGATGCCCATCGCCGCGGCGACCTGAAGACGCAATGCGACCTGGTGACCGCGAGCCGATAATCGCGGCCGCCCCTGGGTCCGAACCCCCCAATCTCACCCCGAGCATTTGTTCGGTCGTGGGCATCGCCCGTTCGCGACCGAACACCCGGTCGGGGCGGGCACGTCCGCCAATCGGGTTAAGTGCCTCATCGTCAGCCGCTTAGCTTTCACGCCTGCGCGGCACGGCGTTGGCTCTCGTTGCTGGCATGAACGCCGCTTTCCAGGACATCCGTTACGCCTTCCGGTCGCTCGGCGAACACAGAAGCTTTGCCGCCGTCGCGGTGCTCACGCTGGCCCTGGGCATTGGCGCCAACAGCGCGATCTTCTCGATCGTCAACGCCGTGCTGCTGCGGCCGCTTCCATACCGTGACGCATCGCGCCTCTTCGTGGTCTACGAGCAGCATCCGGCGCCGGTGTTCAGGACGCGGCTGAGCGCCGAGAACTTTCTCGATCTCCAGCGTGAGGCGCGCTCGTTCGAAGCGCTCGGGGGCTACATCGGCACCGGGTTCACGCTGTCGGGGCGGGGCGACGCGGAGTTCGTCGTCGGACAGATGATCTCCGCCGAGCTGCTCGACGCGCTCGGCGTCGAGCCGCTCTTCGGCCGCAGGTTTCGTCCGGAGGAGAACGAAGGCGGTCGCGACCAGGTGATGCTCCTGGGCCATGCGCTCTGGCAACGCCGCTACGGCGCGGATCCGCGGATCGTCGGGCAGACAGTGACCGCCAACGGCAAGCCGTACACGGTGATTGGCGTGATGCCGGCCGGCTTCGAGTTCCCGAACAAGCGCTACCAGCTCTGGGTGCCGTTCGCGTTTCGCGGCAACGCGCAGGGGCTGGTCAACCGGAGCTCGCGCTTCATGCAGGTTGCCGGCCGCGTGCGGGAGGGCATCTCCCCCGAACAGGCGCGGGCGGAGCTGACGACGATCGCGAGCCGCTTCCAGCAGGCGTACCCGCAGGAGAACGGCGATACGACGCTGCACATGGCATCGCTCACCGAGGAAACCGTCGGCGACGTGCGCACCGCCTTGCTTCTTCTTCTCAGCGCGGTCGGCTTCGTTCTGCTGATCGCGTGCGGCAACGTGACCAACCTGCTCCTCGCACGCGCGTCGACGCGCGTCCGCGAGATTGCGGTGCGCACCGCGCTCGGAGCCAGCCGCGCCCGTCTCGTCCGGCAGTTACTGACCGAAACGCTGGTGCTCTACGGCACCGGCGCCTGCGCCGGCATACTCCTCGCCGCGTGGGGACTCGACGCGCTCGTCGGCCTCGGTCCCGCGGATATCCCTCGCCTGGAGCAAACGCGGCTCGATGTGACAACGCTCGTCTTTACTCTTGGCATCACCTTGATGACGGGGATCGTCTTCGGCCTCGTTCCGGCACTGCAGGCGACACAGCGCACGCCCGCCGAACATCTCAAGGCGGCCGCGCGCTCGACGACGGCGGGGCGGGCGCAACAGCGTGCGCGTGCGGCGCTGGTGGCTGCGGAAGTCGCGTTGTCGCTGATGCTCATGGTCGGCGCCGGTCTGACGGCGCGTTCGCTGTTTCAGCTGCAGCACGTGGATACCGGCGTCAACGCCGAAGGCGTCCTCACGTTCAATCTGATTCCGCCCGAAGCGAGCTACCCGAAGGGGAACGACGTGCGTCGCTTCCATGGCGAGGTGATCGAGCGGCTGTCCCGGCAGCCCGGTGTGCTGGCGGTGGGCGCGACCTCGCATCTGCCGCTCAGCGGCCAGAACGTCGAGAACAGTTTCACGCCGGAAGGCTGGGTGCCGCCGTCGCCAGGCCAGTCCGCGGTGGCCGGCCTCCGGGGCATCGCCGGCCGCTACGTCCTCGCCATCGGCGCGCGCGTGACGGCCGGCCGGGCGTTCACCGATACCGATCGCGCGGGATCGCAGCTCGTGGCAGTGGTCAACGAAGAGTTCGTGCGACGCTACTGGCCCGGGCAGGATCCGGTGGGCAAGCGGTTGAAGCTTGGCGGCCTCGAGTCGGACGATCCCTGGCGCACCGTGGTCGGTGTGTACGCCGACGTGAAGCACATGGGCCCGCTGGCGGAGACGCGGCCCGAGGTGATGCTGCCGTACGCGCAAACCGATGATGTGTGGGTGACCCGATGGATGCGCGGCCTGTCGGTGGTGATGCGTACTGCGGCCGATCCGTCGACCCTGGTCCCGGCCGCGCGCGGCGCGGTGCGGTCGGTCGATCCGTCGGTGCCACTGGTCGAGCCGCAACGGATGACGGCCCTGGTGTCGGACTCGGTTGCGCAGCCACGATTCCGGAGCGCTCTCCTCCTCGCCTTCGCCGGCCTTGCCCTGCTCCTCGCCGTCGTGGGCATCTACGGCGTGGTGGCGTTCATCGTAGAGCAGCGCGCGCATGAAATCAGCGTGCGGGTGGCGCTCGGCGCGCAACCGGCCTCGGTCGTCGGCCTCATCCTTCGTCAGGGATCCATTCCGGTGGCGATCGGCGTGGTGGTAGGGCTGGCGGGCGCGTTTGCCGTGGGCCGTGCCATGCAGGAGCTGCTCTTCAACGTGGCGCCCGCCGATCCCGTCACGTTCATCGGGATGCCGATGCTGCTCGCCGGCGTTGCGCTCGTGGCCTGCGTCGTCCCCGCCCGGCGGGCCCTCGCGGTCGACCCCGCGAACGCGCTGCGCGCGGAGTAATTACCAGCCTTCGCTCGCCCTTCGGGCGAGGCTCCGGCTGGCAAGCCGCCCTTTGGGCGAGCGAAGGCTGGTTAAAATTCTCCCGCACATCATGTAATAGTCGGTCTCCTCGTGCGTCAAGGTTGGTGAGACGGACGAGGTGACCACAGCCAGCATTCACATCAACGAGCTGCCGATCTCCATGCCTTCCACGCCGCCGGTGGCGGGGTTCGCCGAGCTGTACGAGCGCCACTACGAGGCGGTCTTCCGCGCGGCCCTGCGCGTCACCGGGAATCCGGCCGACGCCGAGGACGTCCTGCAGACCGTCTTTCTGCGCGTCATGACCGGCGGGGTGGACGTCGAGAACGTTGCGCTGCCGACGGCGTATTTCCGGCGAGCCGCCGTCAACGCGGCCGTCGACATCCTCCGCCGCCGGGAGCTTCGTGCGGAATCGGCTTACGAAGACGGGGCGCTCCGCGTGGCGGTCCAGTCCCCGTTTCTGCTGAAGGAACGGCTTCGGCGTGCCCTTGCCATCCTCGAACGTGACGACGCGAGCCTGTTCCTGCTGCGTCATGTCGAGGGACTGTCGATCGAGGAACTCGCGGGGATGTTCGAGATGGAGAAGAACAACGTGTCCGTCAGACTCCACCGGATCCGGCACCGGCTTCAAGCCGAGATGGAACGCTAGGCCAATATCAACCACCCATGAAAGAACTCATTGCTTTCGCACTCGTACTGGCCGGGCTCGCGCCGGCCGTAGCCGCTCAAACCTCCGCAAACTTCACAGGCAAGTGGGAAGGCACGTTCAAGATGCAGCGCCCGGACGGCACGGAAGGCGATCCGCGTCCGGTGGTGTTCGACCTGACGCAGAAGGGCAAGGCGCTCACCGGCACCGCAGGTCCGGCTGACCAGCAGTGGAAGATCGAGAAGGGCGCCGTCGCCGCCGGCAAGGCCACATTCGAGGTGCAGCAGCCCGACGGACCGCTGTTCAAATTCACGCTGGCGATTGTCAAGGGACGTCTGCAGGGCGACATGGCAGGCGAGCGCGAGGGCGTCGTGCGCGGCCACGCCAAGGTCGATGCCGTGAAGTCGAGCAAGGACGCCGCGAAGCCAGGCAAGAAGTAGCGGGGTGCTGTTGGCCAGCTACGTCCCGGCGCTGCGCGCCTCGCGTGTGGATCCGGTCGTGGCGTTGCGGAAGGAATTGGACTGTCGGTCACAAGGGACAAGGGACAAGGGACAAAAGGGCCGACGTCTCGCGCGTAATAGTCGGCCTGCTCGTGCGTCAAGAGTGGTGAGAGGTGGCAGATGTCCGAAGAGCGACTGGACCGAGCGCTGCAGCAGATGAAAGAGGAAGACGTGGACGCCGGCACGCTCGACGCGGCGCGGGCGCGCGTCTGGGCCAGGATGACGAACGGCGTCAGCGCGATATGCGCCGAGTTCCGGCAGGACTTCCACGCCTATCTCGCCAGAGAGCTGTCTGACAGCCGCCGGATCCTGGTCGAAGACCATCTCAGCCGCTGTCCCGGCTGTCGCGCCCGGCTCGCCGAGATCCGCCTTCGCGCCGTCGGCGCTTCGGCGGGACACGTGAAGGGCGAGAGGACGGTCGTCGCGATGCCACGCGGCTTGCCGCGCCGTAGCCTTGGCGAAGGCGGGTCCTCCTCCCGGTGGATGCGATGGGGCGCCCTGGGCGCGGCAGCCGCACTGCTCCTGGCGGCGGTGTATCTCGGGCGCGACGCCATTGACGGCATGATGGCCCCCGGCGGTCCGCGGGCCACGGTCGTTTCCGCCAACGGTGGCCTGTACCGCCTGCCCGGCTTGTCCGCCGGAGCGCAAAGCGCGAAGGCGGATGGCCCGCTCGAAGCGGGCGCCGCCATAGGGGACCACGAGTCCGTCCGTACGGGCCCTGGCGCCCACGCGGTGTTGCGGCTCGCCGACGGATCGGTCGTGGATGTAAACGAACGAACCGAGCTCTTCGTGACCGCCGCCTGGAGCGGCCAGGCGATTCACCTCCAGCGCGGCGACATCATCGTCAAGGCTGCCAAACAACGCCGGGGCCACCTCCAGGTTCTGACCCGCGATTCCATCGCCTCGGTGAAGGGAACCGTCTTCGCGGTGTCGGCCGGCATGGGAGGCTCGGTGGTTTCGGTGGTCGAGGGATCGGTGGCGGTGAACCAGCCTGGCAAGGAAGTGCTTCTGAGCCCGGGCCAGCAGGCCGCCTCGAGTCCGGCGCTGGCGAGCTCGGTCGCGACCGCCGTCTCCTGGAGTCCCGAAGCGGCCTCCTACCTGGAGCTGCTCGCGTCCTTCGTGAAAATCGAACGGGAGCTGGCGAATCTTCCCGCGGAGCTTCGGACCCACTCGACCCTGCTCACGTATCTTCCCGCGGGTGCCGTCGTCTACGGCGCGATCCCGAATCCCGGGGTCACGATCAACCGGGCGCTCTCCCTCGCCGAGGAGCAGGCGGGCCAGAACGCGACGTTCGGGGCCTGGTGGAATTCCGAGACGGGACGGCTGTTGAGACAGATGACCGACCGCGTGCAGTCGGTGAACCCGCTGCTCGGGGATGAAATCGTCTTCTGCGCGAGCTTCCCGGGACTCGAAGAGCCCGTACCGATCGTGATGGCCGGCGTGCAGTCCGGCAAGCGCGCGGAGCTCGCGAGCGCGCTGGAAGGGCTTTTCGCCGCGGCGGGCGAATCTCCCGCATCGTATTCAGTTTCCGACGAGCTGATGGTCGTTTCAAACTCGCCCTCGAATGTGGCGTGGGCTCTCGCTCACCTGGGGCAGGGGGCGGGCTCGCCGTTTGCGACCGCCCTCGCGGATCGCTACCACCGCGGCGTGGGCTGGCTCATCGGCATGGATGCGGTCCCGGTGGTCAAGATGGCGTCCGCAGGCGACGCGGCTCCGATCGACATCGCTGGGGTGCTCGGAATGAAGTACCTCTTCCTCGAGCAGCGTGCGCCTGCGGGTGCGGTCGAGAACGAGGTCACGTTCGCGTTTCAAGGCGCACGAACCGGCATGGGGTCGTGGCTGGCTGATACCGGGTCCGGAGGCGCGGCGGAGTATCTCTCAGCTGATGCGCTCCTCGCCGCTTACGTCTCGACCCGCGAGCCCCTGCAGCTCTTCGAGGAGTTCGCCGCGCAGATCACCAGGGCGGAGCCGGACTTCGAAAAGGGCCTCGCCACGCTGGACGAGAAGCTGGGCGCCGGCTTCGTCCAGAATCTGGCAGGGGCGTTGGGCACCGAGGCTGCGCTGGCAGTCACGGGACTCTCGACCAGCGGTCCGACGTGGGTCATGGCGAGCGTAGCGAACAATCCGGCGGTCATCGACAGCTCTCTCCAGAAGCTGGTGGACGCCTTCAACGCGGAGCTCGGGCCCGACGAGCAGGCCAAGCGGATCGTGGTCCAGCAGGAGACGACGGGCGGACGGACGTGGACCACGATGACACCGGGAGGCCTTCCGGTCGGCATCGTCTGGACGTACGATCGCGGCTACCTCGTGGCGGGCTCGGATCGCGGCGTGGCCGAGCGTGCCATCGCGACCCGGAACGGCGGCTCGCCGCTGGTCTGGTCGCCGGGGTTCCTCGGCCAGCTCCCCGCGTCTGCCGGACTCCATCCGTCCGCGTTCGCCTGGCTCAACGCGAAGGGGGC
>Ga0075423_10003124_pt1 | contig 15208 bp, 11 predicted proteins | sample SoiMethybrSBSTD2_FD_80114 | JGI IMG/M metagenome (GOLD analysis project Ga0075423, IMG submission 80114) | Bulk soil microbial communities from a Populus tree surrounding site in Tennessee, USA - Soil MetaG P. TD hybrid SBSTD2 | ecosystem: Environmental > Terrestrial > Soil > Tree plantation...
ACGCCATCGGCAAGCCCCGCATCAGCGCGGCCGCTTCGACGCCCGGAATCGCCTCGATCCGACGCAGCAGATTGTCGTGGGCGGTCCTCGCCGCGCTTTCCGAATAGCCGGCGAACCGCCAATCGGTCTCGAGCATCGCCACGCCGTCAACGGCATAGCCAACGCGCTGCGCTCTCGTTGCTGCCGTCGCCTGCAGGAAGATGCTCGTGCCGCCGAGGAGCAGCACGGAGATCGTCACCTGCACGACGATGAGCGCGTTTTTGAGCGTGAGACGCCGATGATCGATCGGCTGCACGCCCTCGTCTCGCAGCGTCTGCAGAAGATCGACCCTGGTCGCTTTGACTGCCGGCGCCAGGCCGAACACCACACCCGTCACCAGTGAGAGGGCGATCGCGAACGCCAGCACGCGATAGTCCACGTTCATGTCCACTCTGAACGGGAGGTCGATCGTCTGCAGCGCTCGCATTCCCCACCACGCCAGCACGCAGCCGACGATGCCACCGGCGAGCGAGAGCAGCAGGCTCTCGATCAGAAGGTGTCTGACCAGCTGACGTCGCGTGGCTCCCATCGCCAGCCGCACCGCTACTTCCTTCGCACGCGCGGCGCCGCGCACCAGCAGCAGCGTCGCGAGGTTGCTGCACGCGATCGCGAGCACGAGGCCGACGATGATGAGCATCAAAGAGGCGAGCGCCATGAACGGCACATCTGCCTGCGGGTGAACGCGCACGTCGGTCGATGGAATCACGGTGATGCCCGGGCCCAACGCGAACTCGCCGGTGTTGCGAAGCTGCTCCGGATATTCGGCGGCGAGCCGTCGTCCGAGCACGTCCATCGCGGCTTTCGCCTTCGGCACGGTGGCACCCTCGCGCAGACGTGCTTTGACGAGTAGCGGGGCAAATATCGTCGGGGCGTTGCGGAGCGCGGGGTACGAAAGAATCGCGGGCAACGCCGTGATCGGCAGCCAGAAATCGGTGCCGAGACCAACGTCCATGGTGCCGCGATGATTGGCGGGACCGATCCCCACGATCGTCACAGCGGCGCCTTCGATCCGAATGACGCGTCCGAGGACGGATGGATCCGAATGAAAGAGTCGCGTCCACGCTTGATACCCGAGAACGGCCACGATTGGCGCGCCCGCTCGCTCTTCGGTCGCGTCGAACCAGCGGCCGCGCGACGGGCGAAGTCCCAGGACGTCGAGATAGCTGACCGTCGCGAACTCGGCGACGGCATTCCGAACGGCACCGTCCTGCAGGTAACGCACCGGGTTCGGAATCGTGGACGCCATGGTCGACGCGAAGACATCGGTGTATTCCGCCATCTCCATGTAGGCGGCATACGAGACGACGATCATCGGTTTACCGGCGGGGTCGTTCTGATAGATGTTGACCAGACGATCGGGGTCGGCGAACGCTTCTTTTCGAAACAACACCGCATTGACGACACTGAAGATCGCGGTGTTGGCGCCGATGGCGATGCCGAGGATCAGCACGGCGGCGGTGGTGAAGCGCCAATCGCGTACGAGGCGCCGAAGCCCGTGACGTGTATCGCGCACGAGAGCATCCCACGCGCCCGTGCCGCGAGCGTCGCGAGATGCTTCTTTGACCTGCTCGACGCCGCCGAATAACCGCAGTGCCTGGAAGCGCGCATCCTCGTGCGACATGCCGCTGGCCTGCAGGCGCTCGATCTCGCGTTCGATATGGAACTGCAGTTCTTCGTTGAGATCCGATTCGCGTCGATCGCGGAACACGATCGATCGCAGCCGGCTTCGCAGCATGTCGACGAGACGCATGACTAGGTTCTCTGGAGTACGAGATTCACGCCGGCCGACAGGCGCGCCCATTTTGCGACCTCCGTCTCGAGCTGCTTGCGGCCGGCTTTGGTCAGCAAGTAGAAACGCGCGCGGCGATTGTTCTCCGACGCGCCCCACTCCGCCTTGATCCAGCCCTGATGCTCGAGCCGATGCAGAGCAGGGTAGAGCGAGCCCTGCTGCACCCGAAGGAGATCGTCGGAAATCTGCTGAATGCGCTGCGCGATTGCCCACCCGTGCAGCGGCTCGAGCGCGATGGTGCGCATGATCAACAGGTCGAGAGTGCCCTGCAGGACGTCGGTCTGGTCGCTCATCCGCCTTCGCTCGGCCTCCGCTGAGAGCTACCGCGAGACGAGCCCGCCGCGTGGACTCGCCCGCTCTTGTAGATTAGCCAAGGGAGAATACGCCCGCGAGGCGGGAAAGGTTCACTGTCGAAGGTGCGCGATCGCTGCTTCGAGCTGTTGATCTACTCCGCGGAGAAGTGCGGCGCGTGTCAGATGTACTTCGATGTCGGGCGTGACGCCGTGTCCTTCGATGATCGTTCCTTTCGGTGTGCGCGGGTATCCAGTCGGGTATTGGAGAGCGACGTTTCGCAACGGCAGTCCCTGCAACGACGCGTCCATGTTCGCGCCTTTCGATCGGGTGCCGATGATGACGACGCGCCCGGCCTCCTGCAGACCTGCGGCGACGTCCTCGCTCTCGGACCCGCTCTCTTCATCGAGCAGGATCACCACTGGCCCGCGATAGCCGTTCTTCTGCGGCTTCGCCTTGTCGTAGTAGTCGTCGCCTTTGCGCGTCCGCATGATGGCGAGTTGCGTCTCTCTTTCAACGAGTCGGCCCGCGAGCGCGAGTCCCGCGTCGGTGTCGCCGCCGCTGTTGCCGCGAAGATCGATGATGAGGGCCCGCGCGTCTCTCATCGACTCGAGCACGGTGCTCAGCTTCTTCGCGACTGCGGTCGTGAAGTTGGTGAAATGGATGTAGCCGATGCCATCGGCCACGCGGCTGGATTCGAGCAACACGTATCGCTTTACCGGACCAACGGACGCCGCTGACAGTTTGTCTTCCGCGGGGAGCTGGTAGTCGACCATCACGGTTCGCGCAGCGTCAGCCTCGTCTAGAACCGCCAGGCGATGACTCTTCATGTCCCCAGCGAGAGCCGCCTCCGCATCGCGCGCCTTCGCGGCGGGAACGTCGTCAATGGCCCTGACGACAAAGCCGGGGCGCAGTCCGGCCCGATCGGCGGACGAAGCCGACACCACTCGCGTGATGACCACCTGACCGCCGATGTCTCTCAGGGCCACGCCGCGGTTCACGACCGATCGTCCGAGGATCTTGTCCAGCCCGTCGAGTTCCACCAGATTCAGGTGAGACACCGGCAGCTCCTTCAGCATTCTGCCGAGGAGGTCCAGCAGCTCGCGGTCGCTCTTCACCGTGCTCACCTGCGGCGCGTAGCGGGTGCGAACCGCTGACCAATCCACTCCGCCAAAGTGCGAGTCGAAAGACTTTTCGTCGACCGTTTTCCAGACCACGTCGAAGGTCTTCTGCCATCTGCGGGCCGCTCTGTTTTGTCTGCGCGAACCCGCGATCGAACGCAGGTACGCAGACGAGTGCGCCTGCGACGAGCGAGATTAGGTAACGCTTGAACCGCGACATGGCTGGTCCTCTCGAATGATCCTATGTTCATATGCGAAGCTATTCCGGGGGAATCATGATTCGTCATTCGCTCATCGTCGCTGTGTGTTGTGTTGCGCTGGGTGCTCTGGCCGGCGCTCAAACGAAGACTGTTCCGCGCCCGCCGGCGCAGCCGCCAGGGCAGCAGCCGCCCGGAGAGAGCGCGTCGCCGGATGGCTATCAGCCCGTGCCGCAGTGGCTCGGTCAGACGCGGGCGGCGGTGCCCGCGAAAACCGAGACGTTCACCGTCGAGACCTTTGCGCAAGGCGTGAACGGCGCGACGATCCAATTCCTGCCCGATGGACGCATCCTGCTTGCCGAAAAGAACGGTCGCCTCCGAATCGTCGGCAAGGACGGCAAGGTCTCGGAGCCGCTCGGCGGCATGCCCGCCGACATGTTCACGACCGGTCAGAGCGTGTTCAGCGCCCAACCCGATCGCGCCTTTGCCACCAACCGCACCATCTACTTCACATATGCCGTGCTGCCGGCGGGCGCCGATCCGACGAAGCAACGCTCGCCCGCACACGTACATGTTGCGAGCGCAAAGATCTCGGCCGACGACACACGCCTTGACGGCGTGAAGGATCTGCTCGACGCGGAAGGTACGGGTGGGCGCGTCATTCAGGCGAACGACGGCACGCTGCTGGTCGAGACGACGGTGCCGGCTGGGCTCGGCATCATCTCGTCGGAGTGGATGCAGCCGCAACAGACCGACAGCCTGATGGGCAAGGTGCTCCGCATCAACGCCGACGGCAGCGTTCCCAAGGACAATCCCTTCGTCGGCAAGGCTGGCGCGCGCCCCGAAATCTATGCGCTCGGCTTCCGCGATCCGCAGGGGCTTACCATCCAGCCGAAGACCGGAAAGGTCTGGACGAGCGAGCACGGCCCGCGCGGCGGCGACGAGATCAACGAGGTGGAGAAGGGCAAGAACTACGGCTTCCCGGTGGTCGGCTACGGGCGCGACTACAACGGCAAGCCGATCAACGGTGACAAGACGGCGCAGGCCGGCATGGAGCAACCGGTGTACTTCTGGACGCCCGACATCGCGCCTGCGGGGATTGCGTTTTACAGCGGCACGATGTTCCCCGGGTGGAACGGCAACCTGTTCGTGTCGTCGCTCTTAGGCAGGTATCTGGTGCGTCTCGTGCTCGACGGCCACAACCACGTCGTCGCCGAGGAGCGGCTGCTGAAAGATCTGAACGCGCGCATTCGCGGCGTCAACGAAGGTCCCGACGGTTCGCTCTACGTGCTCACGGACGGCAACGACGGCAAGATCTTGCGACTCGTGAAGAAGGGCTGATCCGGCCATTGAGCGGACTCCGGACCACGTTCGGCGCGCTGACGCGGAGGCTAAAGCCTCCGCTCTGCGGGAGTGTCGGCCTGGCGATGTGCGTCGTCGCGTACGCGCACGCGCAACAGATCGGCGCGACCGATTTGCGGCGGGGGCTCGCGGATCCATCACGCTGGCTGACTCACTCGGGCGACTACACCAGCAAGCGGCACAGCCCGCTCACGCAGATCACGCCGGAGAACGTCGCTCGTCTCACGCCACGCTGGACGTTCGACACCGGCCTCGGCTTCGGGCGCAGCGCGAAGTTCGAGGCCACGCCGATTGCGATTGACGGCACGTTGTACGTGACCGGGCTGCTGAATCATGCCTGGGCGATCGACGGCCGCACGGGCGCGCCCATCTGGCACTACGAACGGAAGCTGCCGCCTGACACGCGTGTCTGCTGCGGTCTGGTCAACCGCGGGTTTGCCGTGTTCGGCGATCGGCTCTTCATGACGACGCTCGATGCGCACGTGATGGCGATCGATCGAAAGACCGGCACCCCGATCTGGGATGTCCCGATGATCGACTATGCGCTGGGCTACTCGGCGACCGGCGCGCCGCTCGTCATCAAGGACAAGCTGATCGTCGGGATGGCCGGCGGCGATCTCGCCACGCGCGGGTTTCTCGATGCCTACAGCCTGGAGACCGGCAAGCGCATCTGGCGCTTCAACACCATTCCCGCGCCTGGAGAGCCTGGCGGCGACACGTGGCCTGCCGGTCATTACGGACGCGGCGGAGGAGGCACGTGGATCACCGGCTCGTACGATCCCGAGCTGAATCTTCTCTACTGGGGTGTCGGTAATCCCAATCCCGACTTCTACGGTGGCAATCGTCTCGGCGACAACCTCTATACCGCATCGGTGGTCGCGCTCGATTCAGATAGCGGACGCCTGCGATGGCACTTCCAGTACACACCGCATGACGAGCACGACTGGGATTCGAATCAGATCCAGGTGCTCGCCGATCTCACGATTGGTGGACGCGCGCGCAAGACGCTCGTCACGGCGAATCGAAACGGGTTCCTGTACGTGCTGGATCGTACGAACGGCGCATTCATTCAGGCGCGGCCGTACGTGACGACGACGTGGGCAAAGGAAGTGGACGCGAACGGCCGGCCGATCGAGCTGCCGAATCAGCGGCCGACGCCTGACGGCACGCGCACATGCCCCGATCTGGCTGGCGGCAGCAGCTTCACGTCACCGTCGTTCGACCCGGCGCGGCGGCTGTTGTTCGTGTCGGCGCGAGAGACCTGTCAGATGTATGCGAGCCGTTCGCCCGGGAAATACGAGCTCGGCGATCTGATGATCGGCGGCAGCACGTTCGATCGTGGCGGCACGGGCGCGCTGCGAGCGATCGATCCCGTGACACTGGAGCGCAAGTGGGAGGTGCCGTATGGCGGCCCCTCTTACAGCGGTGTGCTCTCGACCGCGAGCGGCCTGGTGTTCGCGGGCGATCACGCGTCCACGCTGATGGCAGTGAAGGCGGATACCGGTGAGAAGCTGTGGGGCCATCGTTTGCCCGGCGCGTTCTGGGGGGCACCGAGCACCGTGATGGTCGACGGACGACAACTGCTGCTCATGCCTGCGGGGCAAACGTTGACTGCGTTCGCGCTCGCGCCGCCGAAGTCGTAGTGTCCGGCTTCAGCCGGAGCTTTGGCCGTAGCGGCCGGCTTTAGCCGGCCCTGTTCACGTCTGCTAAGCTACGGCGCATGAAATCAGCACTCACTATCGCATTCGTCCTCACTGCGTGTGTTTCGTTCGCCCAGGAGCCAGCGCGCGGCAACGCCGCCCAAGGGCCAGGGCGCGGCAACGCCGGCCAAGGGCCAGGGCGCGGCAACGCCAACGCCGACCTGGTCAGGACGACGCTGCCGCTCGAAGGCGCGCCGAAAGCGATTCCAGGTCCATATAAGGTCGTGAAGGAGCCCGCCTTTGGCTCGGCGGGTCACGTCGTGTTTCGGCCTGAGGATCTCGGCGCATTTCCGCGGAAGGACAAGCTGCCGGTAATGGCGTGGGGCGACGGTGGCTGCGCCATCAACAGCGCACGCTACTCGGGCTTCTTCGAGACGATCGCCTCGCACGGCTTCCTCGTGATCGGCAGCGTGCCGGAACCGGGCGCGGCGCAACGGCAGCAGAACGCCGACGATCTGCGGAACGCGATCGCATGGGCGGAGAAGGAAAACGCGCGCGACGGCTCGCCGCTCAAAGGCAAAGTCGATCTCGAGCACGTCGCCGTGATGGGGCAGTCGTGCGGAGGATTTCTGTCGATCACGCTCGGCTCGGATCCGCGCGTGAAGACCGTCGGCATTTTCAACTCCGGAGTACAGCGCAACAGAGCGGAGTCGAACGACGAGGCGGTGCAGAAGATCCACGGTCCCGTGCTGCTGATCAACGGCGCCGAACGCGATTTCCTCACGCCGGCGTCGGTGGCGACCTTCGATCTGATCAAAAACGTGCCGGCGTTCTACGGCGCCCGCCACGGCGCCGGCCACACCGCCACCGTGGATCACCCGGGCGGCGGCGAGTATGCGAACGTCGCGTCGAACTGGCTGCTGTGGCAGTTCAAGAACGACAAGAAAGCGGCGGCGATGTTCGTCGGCGACAAATGCGATCTCTGCACCAACAGCAACTGGGACGTGCGCGCGAAGGGCTACAAAGACGCGCGCAATGAGGGCCCCGCATCGACCTTCGATCGCGGCAGCCATCAGCAGTCGTGGCAGAACGCGAACTACAAGTCGACGCTCTCGCAGTGCAAGAACCCGCCGCAGCCGTTCGCGATTCCAGGCGCCGGCAACGCGGCAGCGGCCACGGCGGCGCCGCCCGCACCGGTGCTGCCGCCGACGACGTCGATTCCCGGAGTGCTGGAGGCGCTTTCGAGCTGGAAGGTCGTCTGGTCGTGGGAGGGTAATAACGTTGACGGCCCAATCGCCGGCGACAACGGCACCGTGCTGTTCGCGAACAACGACGCCGGCGACGTCATCCAGTACGATCCGGCGACCGGGCTCGCCAAAGTCGCCCACGACAACATCAACACCGCGGGCGCTGTCTCGCGCAGCAAGAATGGCGCGCTGTTCGTCGCCGAACGCGGAATGGGCGGCGGCATCGAACAGCTCGAGCCGCAGCGCAAGATGCTGGCGAAGACGTTCAACGGCGAGCCGCTCGAGTGTATCGGCGGCGTCATCAACGATCTGACGGCCGACGCGAAGGGCGGCGTCTACTTCTCCGTTACCGGCGCGAGAGACAGCGGCGTCTTCTACGCGGATCCCAAAGGCGTGGTCTCGCAGTACGGAAAAGATGTGCCGCTCGCCAACGGCATCATCCTCAGTCCCGACGAGAAGACGCTGTATGCGACCAATGGCGCGATCGTCTACGCGTTCGACGTGAAGCCGGATGGGTCGCTCGCCAATCAGCGCGAGTTCGGAAAGCTGCAAGGCGGCGAGGGTGGCGACGGATCCGCTGTCGATCAGAAGGGCAACGTGTACGTCGCGACCGGGAAGTCGGTGGACGTCTTCGCGCCTGACGGCAAGTTCCTCGGCACGATTCCGGGACCACAGGGTCTGCACGGCACGTTCTTCGGCGGCAAGGATCGGAAGACGCTCTACGGCATCGTCTTCTACGGCACGTGGGGGACACCGAGCGCGCGAAACGCGATCATCGCGATTCCGACCCTCGCGCAGGGTTATACGGAGCGTGCGAAATAGTCTATCGAGCTGAGTTCACCGGCCGGATCGGCGTCCTGCCGGGCGGGGGCTGGATGTCGGAGCCGGTGCTTGGTCCCCAGACATCGATGCCCTCGGAACTGTTTCCTCTCGTCCCCTCGGGAGCAATCGGCCCGACGAGCGTGAAGCCGCGTCCTGTCGGCCGTGCAGGTGGACGAGCGGGATCGATCGCGAGATCCTTTCCGAGAATGAAGGCGAGCATCTCGTTCTGCACGAGCTGCGCTCCGATATTCCGTCTGAACGTCGGTGGATCGCTCTCGCCCCAGTCCTCGTGCACGATGTCGAAGTAGAGCGTGTTGCCGACGATGAAGATGTTCTCCATCGCTCCGATGGTGTAGGGGTTGTCGCAGCGGCCGCACACCACGCCCCGGAGCCGATCGCCGACGAGGAGAAACGTGAAGATCTGCCGGTTCATGCCCAGACCGAACGAGGCGATCCATGTGCCGACGACATCAGCCGGCCGCAACGTCTTGAACGGTCCGGCCTGCCAGTAAGCTGCGGCCGCTCCGAAGCCACCGCCACCGCCTCCGCCTCCACCACCTCCGATGCCGCGTGGCGCCGGCAATGCCGGTGGAGTGCCCGGCGGCAGGTGATACGCCGGCGCACCACCCGGGTCGGCGCCGCGTGGATCCTTGATGAGCGTCAGCGTCTTTCCGCTCCGTGTGCTCGCGGATCCCGTGACGATCAGCCGCCCGTCCATGAGCATGGCGCGCTGATCGTCGATCGATCTGATGCTGCCGTTCGGGTTGGCGAACGTCACGATGAAGACGAGGCCGGTCTTTTCGTCCCACGTGCCGTCGATGAATCCGATGGTGGTGGCGTCCGAGCAGTTTCGGCAGTACACGCCGGTGACCCGGTTGCCGCGGATCACGAACTCATAGATGTGCGGCTCGTTACCGAGCGGCGTTCGCCATCCGCCTCGCCAGTAGTCGGCGTTGAGCGCCGCGGCCGGCTGTGCGAGCACCACCGTCGCGAGCGACAGCAGCATCGCGACTGACACCCAACCGACACCGGCTACGGCCTTTCGCATGACGCTCCTCGACACAGATCAGTTCGTGTGCGCGATTGAACAGCCAATCTGAACACAAAACTGCTACGTTGCGCCCCTTTGGCTACTCGGCGTTCTCAGTCGAGGAATCCAAAATGGAAACTCGGAGAGGCATTCATGACGAAGCTCGTAGATGTGGTGGAAGTGACGGCGATTCGTCCGTTTCAGGCGAATACACCGGAGGCGGAACTGATCGACCTGCGCGCGCGCATCCACGCAACCAGATGGCCGGAACAGGAAACGGTCACCGATGCATCGCAGGGCGTCCAGCTCGCGACGATGCAGGCGCTCGCGCACTATTGGGCGACTGACTACGATTGGCGAAAAGTCGAGGCGCGGCTCGCCGCCTTGCCGCAGTTCATCACCGAGATCGATGGGCTGGACATTCATTTCATTCACGTGCGTTCGAAGCACGACAACGCGTTGCCGCTCATCGTCACGCACGGATGGCCCGGATCGATCATCGAGCAGATGAAGATCATCGATCCGCTGACCGATCCCACCGCACACGGTGGACATGCATCGGATGCTTTCCATCTGGTGATCCCGTCGATACCGGGCTACGGATACTCAGGAAAACCAACGGCGACCGGGTGGGATTGTCCCCACATCGCGCGTGCGTGGGTCGAGCTGATGAAGCGCCTTGAGTACACGCGATATGTGGCGCAAGGCGGCGATTGGGGTGCGCTCATCACCGAACAAATGGGTCTGCTGGCGCCTCCGGAATTGCTCGCCATTCACACCAACATGCCTGGCGTGTTTCCCGACGACATCAACAACGCGGCGTTCTCCGGGGCGCCGGCGCCATCGGGTCTCTCAGCCGACGAGAAACTCGCGTACGAGCGTTTGCAGTTCGTCTATCAGAAGGGTATCGGATACGGTTACCAGCTGGGTTTGCACCCGCAGACGATGTACGGAATCGTGGATTCACCGGTCGGCCTGGCGGCGTATTTCCTCGATCACGACGCGCGCAGCTATGAGCTCATCGCGCGCGTCTTCGACGGACAGTCGGAGGGCCTCACTCGCGACGACATTCTCGACAACATCACGATCACCTGGTTGACGAACACGGCGCTTTCTGGCGCCCGTCTCTATTGGGAGACGTGGGGCAAACTCGGGTATTTCAATGCCAAAGGTGTCTCCATCCCAGTTGCCGTGAGCGTCTTCCCCGACGAACTCTATCCAGCCCCACGGAGCTGGGCAGAGCAGGTGTTTCCCAAACTGATCCACTACAACAAGATGGAGAAAGGCGGCCACTTCGCTGCCTGGGAACAGCCGCAGCTCTTCTCAGAAGAGGTTCGCGCGGGCTTCAGATCACTGCGCAATTAGCGAGACTGGCGATCGCGCCGATAAGAGGGTGATGCACGTCCCCTTCCGCGCGAGTGCCTTTTCACTGCTGATGCTTCTGCTGTTCGACGTGGAGGCATCAGCGCAGCTTTTCGTTCCAACAGGCCGCGACACACTCCGGGGGCTCCCGGGCCTGGAGGTGGTGATAGAAGCGCCGACTGAATTGCCCCAGACCGAGCTCACGACAACCGCTCTACACGCCGCTGTCGAGCCGCGCCTTCGAGCGGGTGGCATCACCGTGTACGAGACGCAGAAGGCAAACCCGAGCGACGCGAAGGCGTACGTCTACGTCAATCTCAATGCGTTGTCGCTTCCCGGGCAATTGCACGCGGTGGCGATCCAGGTGCACCTGCGGCAAACGGTCCGCTCCACGATCAGCAGCTCGAACATCGTGAACGCAATGACGTGGGAAGAACACACCGTTACTGCCGTCGGTCCAGACGAGGGCGCACAATTACGCGATCTCGTTCTCGAGATGATCGATCACTTCATCGCGGATTGGCGTGCGGTGCACTGACTGGTCGCCTTGAACGATTAGCGAGCGCTCTCGACGGACTCCTTCACCCATCGTGCGATGAGCGCGGCGATCTCGAGGTTGTTCTTCTCGAGCATGAACATGTGCCCGTTGCCCTTGATGCCCACATCAGCGAGTCGCACATAGCGCACCGACGTCGCGCCCGCCTGTCGAAGATACGCGACCGTGCAGTGATCGTAGGTCGCGTGATACGACGCCTCCGCCTGCACGACGAGGATCGGAATCTGCTGCAATCGCGCGAGACGCCGGGCGGGTGCCGCTTGCGCCCAGCATCGAACGAGGCCCGGCGCGTCGGGAGCATCCTGTCGCACGAACTTCAAGTCCGACGGATTGGCGACCGGCGGATCGTAGGTGAGTGGCGGGGCGGTGAGTCCGTACGGTTTGGTGAGCGGGCCATCCTCGAACCAGTCGGGTGCGCCTTTCTCGACGTTGTCGTGCACCGGCGGACCGGATGGTTCCAGTGCGACGATCCCTTTGACGAGCGCTGGACGTGCGTCGGCCACGAGCCAGCCGAATGTGCCTGATTGCGAGTGTGTCAACACGATCGACGGCCCGATGCGATCGAGCAGCGCGGCGCCGGCGTCGCGGTTCAATTCCTGCTGACGCGGGAAGCTCGTCAGCGAAGGAAAGTTCTGCGCGTAGAACTGATCGAAGACTGGATCGCCCTCGACGCCGGTTCCCGGCCACTGAGTGTGGAGCACGGCTTGCGGCCACAGCTTCGATCGCTCGGGTGCCGTGAACCGTTGCTGCACGCGCTCAACGGGCTGACGAGTCTGCGGTCCCACTTCTGCCTGGTGCGGCGATCTGGCGCGCGACGGCTGATCGAGGACGTAGACGGCGTAGCCCTGACGCAGAAAGAACTGCATCCATCCTTCGCGGCCATCGGGCGTGCCGGTGTAATTCAATCCGCTCTGACCGCCACCAGAGAACATGACGATCGGATACGTGTGCATGCGCGTTGCCGGAATCTGGTACTCGACGTACATCTGCCCCGACATCGATCGGCCACCCTGCGAGTCGAAGTAGGTGCCGCCAACGAAGAAGTAGCCTTGCTGCGCGATGACGAGCGGCGGCGGTGCTTGTGCGGCCACGAGTACGACAAGCAGCATCAGCGCAAGACCGATCGGCAACGTCCTCATGACGCGCGATCCTATCCTCAACCGCTGCCCGATGCGCAGCCGCCAGCAGCAAACTAAGTCTCGTGGTCATTCGCGGACGCTGGTAGAGTGTGCGTCCATGAAGACACGACTCCTGCTCGTTCTCACCGCCTTGGCGCTCGCCACTCCGTCGTTCGCGCAGCTGGCGAGTCCCAACGCCACCGGCGCCGCGATCGGTCACATCCACATCAACACCGCGGACGTCGATGCCCAGACGCGTTTCTGGACCGGCGTCGGCGGGCAGATCGTGCAGCGAGAAAAGCTGACGATGGTGCAGATTCCGGGCGTCTACATCCTGCTGCGGAAACAGGATCCAACGGGCGGCACCAACGGATCGGTGCTCAATCATTTCGGGCTTTATGTCAAAGACTTCGCCGCAGCGGGCGCAAAGTGGAACGCGGCCGGCCTGAACTGGGAGCCCAACAAAGATCCGAAGGTCGCGCAGGGATACCTGACGGCACCCGATGGCGTGCGCATCGAGGTCTACGGGAACGACGCCATCGCCACGCCGATGCAGATGCATCACATCCACCTGATGGTCGCGGATCCGGACGCCGCACAAAAGTGGTACGGCCAGCACTTCGGTGCGACGCCAGGGAAGCGAAACACTTTTCTCACCGGCAATGTTCCGGGAACCGAGATCGCTCTGGGCAAGGCTGACGCGCCGCTGGCGCCGACCAAGGGACGCGCCGTCGATCACATCGGTTTCGAGGTGAAGAACATCGACGCCTTCGTCGCCAAGCTGCAGGCTGCCGGAATCAAGACCGACGCCCCGGTTCGCAACAGCACGAATGCGTCCGGTCTTCGCATCGCGTACATCACCGATCCGTGGGGCACCGAAATCGAGCTCACGGAAGGCTTGAATACGACACCGCTCGCTGGTAGTAAGTAGGTGTTCGCATCGCTCGCTGAGGTTAAACCGCGCCATGACTAAACGATTGATCGTCCTCTTGCTCCTCTTCGCTATTGCTCCTTGTGTCGGTGCGGCATCGGCACAAGCACCTGCGGCACCCGGTGCACCGGGGCAGCCGCCTGGTGGAGCGCTGCCTGGTGGCGGCCGCGGCAATTTCGCTCCGGTGGTGATTGGACCATCGGCGCCAGTGCCGCCAGCCGTCGCGATCCCACGACCGACGCCGGCCGAACTCGAGCAGACGAATGCGGCGTTGAAGCGTCTCATCGACAGCGACACTTCTTCCGCGCAGCCGCTATTGAAGAAGTTTCAGTCGCTGATGTTCCTGCAGCCGCCGCGGTTGAATGTCGCGGCGACGTTCACGCAGACCAACCAGCGCATGGGACCGCGGCACGAAGGATTCGTCGCCACGGCAAAGCAGGGCAACATCGATCTGCTCTTGCACGGCGATTCGATCACCGACTGGTGGCAGCTCGAGGCGAACAAGCCGGTGTTCGACAAATACTTCGGCAACATCCGCACGGCCAACTTCGCCGTCGCCGGCGACACGACGCAGGGCGTGGCGTGGGGACTCCGCAACGGAGAGGGGCAGGGCTTCCAGCCGAAGGCCGTGATGCTGATGATCGGGACCAACAATACCGGCCAGTCCACCGGCCCTGAGATCGCGGAAGGCGTCGGCGCCGTAGTGATGGAACTGCGGCGCAACTTCCCGTCGGCGAAGATCCTGCTGCTGGCGATCTTCCCGAGAGGCGTGCCTGGCGATCCCGTTCGCGACAAGATCGCCGAGGTCAATCAGATCATCTCGAGGCTCGACGATCAGAAGAACGTGTTCTACATGGACATCGGCAAGAAGTTCCTCGACGACAAAGGCGTGTTCCTGCCCGATTCGTTCCGCGCCGACAACCTGCACCCGCAGGCGAAGGGCTACGACATCTGGGGCGAGGCGGTCAGCGCCAAGCTCGCGGAGTTGATGAAGTAGGAGCTGTCATGACTCTCGACCGCACCCTTCGATTGGTCGCCGTTGCTGCTTTCGCGTTCCTCAGCGCGTCATCGTCGATCGTCGCGCAGCCCGGAGCGTTCGGAGGTGGGTTTGGACCGCCGCTCGCGGTCGTGCCTCCGACCAAGGCGTTCGCCTCGTCGGAGGAGCACTACAAGTTTCTTCTCGCGGCAGCCAAAGGCGGCACGAAGCACACGATCACGTCGGTGCCTCGCTGGGATGGATTGTGGGTGACGGCTGGCAACACCCACATGAACATCTTCATCGATCCGCCGGGGTTTACTGGAAAGGTTCGCGAGGGAGTGCTGACGCCGCCGTATGAGAAGGCGTACAAGGAACGATGGCGTCAGCAGACTGAGCTTGGCGAGGTGCAGTACGACCGCCTGACGCACTGCGAGCCGCCTGGATACCCGCGCTGGCTGCTCGAGCCGTACTCGCACGAGTTCGTGAATCTGCCGCAGGAGTCGTATCTGATCAACGACTTCGGCCCGGGGATCCGCCGCGTCTACATCGGCCAGGAGCACAAGAACGTCTACGGCACGCATTCGTGGTACGGCGACACGATCGGATTCTGGGACGGCGACAAACTCGTAACGAACACGAAGTATCTGCTGCCCGCCGACTTCACGCGCTGGTCGCCGATGACGAGCAATCAGTTCGAGTCGGTCGAAACGTGGCAACTCAAGAA
>Ga0075423_10003127_pt1 | contig 15198 bp, 16 predicted proteins | sample SoiMethybrSBSTD2_FD_80114 | JGI IMG/M metagenome (GOLD analysis project Ga0075423, IMG submission 80114) | Bulk soil microbial communities from a Populus tree surrounding site in Tennessee, USA - Soil MetaG P. TD hybrid SBSTD2 | ecosystem: Environmental > Terrestrial > Soil > Tree plantation...
CCGGCGGCGGCCTCCGCCCGGGAGGCGAGATCCCCCCCTTCGAACCGGTAAAAGCTCGCCCTTCCCAGAAGTGACGCCGACTGCATGAGAAGCCTCGCGGGGGAGCCGCCGGGCTGGCCCGAGCCTTCGCTGGCCGGGCGGCGATTCTGCAGGTCGCTCAGCACCTCGATCAGTCCATCCTTCCCCGATACGGGATGGACACGAAGCGGAGGGCGAAAGGCCCCGGCTCGAGCGAAGAGCCGGGTCAGGGAGTAGACCGACGAACGATTGGCATAAGCCCACTCCTGAAGCCGGCCCGCCAGGTTCATTCCGCGGGGAAGCGAGAATCGATAGACCCGCCCCCGGGATCCGGCGCTACGGCGCTGCGGCCGCACGGAAGCCTCCGACAGTATCTGGTGCAGCTCCTCGACGCGATCGGGCGAGACGGCAATCTCATAGCGGCCGGCGCTGCTTGCTTCCAATGATTCACAGGGCCCGAGTAGAAGAACCACCTCGGGTCTGCAGGGTCCTCCCAGGCGAAGGCCCGGAATCCCTTCGGGATCCACGAGCCATTTGTCGTCATGAAGAAGGCGATGGGAGCGGGGAACGCCCCGGAGACGGCGCACTGCAATTCGGGAAGCCGCGACGATTCCCAGACTTCTAGGGAACGGTGAAACCCACCCGGAGTCCAAGGCCACGGGAGCGTAGTCATCGGAGAGAAAGCCGAACCCGCGATCAGCAAGCTCCAGAACCAGGGATGTTTTGCCGAAGCCGGGAGGGCCGCAGATCAGCATGCCGCGATTGCCCGCCGAAACGACTCCCGCGTGAAAAAGCAGCTGCCCTCGCAGCGAGTCCAGGATGGCCTCGAAAACCATGGCGAGCGCGTGGCGCGTCCCGGTGGAGTTCCTGGGAAGTTCCCGGCGGAGACGGTTCACCGAAAGTGCCGGAGAGGGGCCTGCAAGCTGCAAAACCACCCGATGGCTCGCGGGTCCAACTCCAGGAGGCGCCACGAAATGGCGGAACTGAAAACCGAGGACGTGCAGGACCACGGGGCTGTCGGCGCGCACATCCAGAATCTGCGACAAGACCTGGAGACGCAGTCTACGTGAGGAGACCTTTGTCGCGGAGGTTTTGGATGGCGGCAAGAATATCGCTCCGGAGATCCTGCTCGTTCGAGGTCGCGAAGCCACGGCGCAGCTCACGCTCAAGAGAGTCCAGGTCATGCAGACCGTCGCTGAGGCGGAAGATCAGCGCCGCAGTCGGATTGAGGATGTGGAGCTTCTGTTGGACGGGATCGTAGACCATGAGGTCTTCGCCCACGCGTTGTTCCTGAAGATCGGCCCGCTTCTGAGGGAAGTCCTGGGACACGGAGCCAGATTCGGGATTCATGGCGCGGGCATTATGGTTGCGGGGTGATCGGGATGTCAACGAAGGGAAGCAGGCTGAACGTAAAACAGGGCAGCGTCGACTGGCGGCGCTGCCCTGTTTGGTTTATCCGGCGTGCTGGTGTTTGATTAGCGACGCGACTTCTTGGGATCCGAGCTGCTTCCCGATGGCGCTCCACTTCCCGAACTGGGATCCGAAGTCGGTATGGAATCGGGATAGACACACGAAGGACCGAGCAGATCCAGAACCTCGGATTCCGAAAAGCTCACTACGCTTGGAGAAACGTACTGTTGCGACTTCACTGCCATCTGAATCACCCCTTTGTCGCTTCCAACCCCTCCCAGGATCGGAAGCAGGCTTCTCCTTCATCGCGACGACGAATTGAAGGTACCCTCTTCCCGGATTTCAGTCAAGACTTTCTTTGTGGGTCTCGCGAAATCCAGGGGGCCTGAAATCCGCGCCAGATGCGGATCCTAGCGAATCAATGCGGACGTCAGTGAACAACGCCCTCGTTCTCTTCCTCTTCTTCCGCCAAGTCCATATTATCCAATGATTTCTGAATGAAGGTGGCCTGCTCGAACTCGCGGGAAGCCTGTTCTATCTTGCCCATTTTCATATAGATGCGGCCAAGATTGATATAGGGGAAGTGACGGGGCTCATAGCGTGCGGCGCCTTTGGCTTTCTCCAACCACGGAATCGCCTCCTCGATTTTCCCAAGGTGTACGAGGTAGGAGCCGATATCGTTGTAGGGGTTTCCGAAATCCGGGTCCAGCTTGATGGCCTTTTCGCATTCCTGGATTGCTTCATCGTAGCGCCCCAGGAAGGAGTAGGTCCATCCGAGAAACGTATGGGCCTCCGCCGTGGGATGCTCGGCGATGGAATCCTGATAGAGCTGAACGGCGCCCTGAAAGTCGCCCCCCATCTGCTTTTCGTAGGCCGCCCGCAACAGATGCGCAGCCCTTTCGATGTTTCGCTCCTGTTCAATCATTCGAAGACCTCACCCTCTGGAGATACCTCTCCGCGCTGCAATTTCAAGTTACAAAACCTGTCGCCGGGCACGGTTATTTCCCCGCCGGGGCCTAGCAACGAGGGCTAGCGCGAGCCAATTCTTCGGAAAGACTCAAGCAACACGATCGCCATCCAGGAAAACGCCGCAAGCCCTCCCAAGGTCAAGTCGCGCAGCGCATGAGAGTAAGAGAAATCCCGCAGATAGGCGACGAAGCCGCCGAGGGCTCCCAGCACCGCAATCATGCGGTACATCTGAAGCGTCTCGAGGCGGGGCCTCCCCCGGAGCGCGGCCAGAATTCGCGCCAGCAGCCCGACAAGCCCGCCCAGGAGGAGGATCAGACTCAGGAGAACTCCCCAATCGTGCAGGGAATCCGTCCCCAATCCGAGGACACGGGAGAAGCTTCCGGAATTCACTTGCAGATTCGATCACGAAGTGCGGCGCTGCACGGCCGATATCGCGTAGAAGGAAAAGGCAAAAATAATCAGGATGGGGAGGGCCAGGCTCCAAGGGCCGGGATTGGCCCGCCGCAGGTAAATCCAGAGACCGGCGGATACGAGCGCCGTAACGAGCGCAAGCAGCGAAACCCGGGTTGGAAGAGGCAGCGTCTGGTCCAGGAGGCGGCTGTGCCGGCAGCCGTAGAGGGAATAGATCATCAGGCCAAGCGCCAGCCACCCGAGAAACCGCCACCACGTAATCGTCGGAAGGCCGCGCATCAGCCAGATGCAGGAGGCGATTCCGGCGAGAGCGAATTCGGTGCGCACCACTTCGGGGATCGGGCGGCCGGTCAGCTTCGCCCAGAGCGCCACAACCGAGAAGCCGGCGCCGGTAAAGGCCAGGAGCAGGACCACGATGATTTCCAGCCTGCTTCCCCAATCCACCGCGCTGCCAAGCGCGGAAGGCAGATACCAGATCAGCGGCAGCCAGATGGGAAGCAGCGGAATCCAAGGAGTCTTGAAGGGGCGCGGCCGGTCGGGATCGGTGTGACGAAGCACGATGATCCCGACGCAGACCAGGACGAAAGCGAAAAGAGTTCCGATGTTGGTGAGCTCGATAATCTCATCGATGGAGGCGAAGGCCGAGAAGAAGGCCACGAAAATGCCGGTCCACAGAGTGGTGACGTGGGGCGTACGATAACGCGGATGAATCGCGGCGAAGATCCTTGGTAGCAGTCCGTCCCGGGACATCGAAAAGAAGATGCGCGGCTGGCCCAGCTGAAAAACCAGGAGCACCGCGGTCATCGCCACCACCGCGCCAAAGGAAACCACGCCCGCGGCCCAGTCCTTGCCGATGAACGACAGGGCCTTGGCCAGAGGGTCGGCGATGCCGAGCTCGGTGTAGGGGATGATTCCGATGAGGACCACGGCCACGGCGATGTAGATCACCGTGCAGAGGAACAGCGATCCGATGATGCCGATCGGGATGTCGCGCTTGGGGTCCTTGGTCTCCTCCGCGGCCGTGGAAACCGCGTCAAAGCCGATGAAGGAAAAGAAAATGATGGCGGCTCCGGCCTGGACTCCCGCCCACCCCCCGGGGAAGAAAGGAGTGAAGTGCTCCGGCTTCACGTAGGTGAATCCCACGATCACGAAGAGGATCAGGATGAGGATTTTGATTCCCACCATGACATTGTTGACCGAGGCGCTCTCCTTGACTCCGATGATCAGCACCCAGGTCACCAGGGCGACGATGGCCACCGCCGGCAGGTTCATGACGATGGGAAATCCGAACAGGTGAGGTGCCGAGGCCAGGATATCCGGCGTGCGCAAGGCGGTGCGCAGATCCGTGACCAGCCACCCGGGAAGAGTGAAGTTGAAGGCATGCTTCAATACGTCGTTGAAGTAGGCCGACCATGAAATGGCCACGGCGATGTTGCCCACGGCGTACTCGATGATGAGATCCCAGCCGATGATCCAGGCGATCATCTCACCCAGGGTGGCGTAGGCATAGGTGTAGGCGCTGCCGGCAATGGGAATCATGGCGGCGAATTCGGCGTAACAAAGCGCCGAGAAGACGCACGCCACCGCGGTGAGAACAAAGGAGAGGATGATGGCGGGGCCGGCACCGGGACGATCCGCATTGCCGGCCGTCGCGGTGCCGATGGAAGCGAAGATGCCGGTGCCGATCACGGCTCCGATTCCCAGCATCGTCAGATCCAGCCAACCCAGCGTGCGCTTGAGGGTGTGGGCCTGGTCCTCCGCTTCGCGGGTAATCCGGTCCACGCCCTTGGTGCGGAACAGCAGGTCCAGATTCAATTCCGGCGCTCTCCGGGAGCGGGTCCTGGGAAGGAGCTCGAAAGTCGCCGCACTATAGGAGATGCCCTTTGGGGTGTCAACTCGGATTCTCCCATCTTATTAGCAGCCCTCCGGACCGAGGTGGATCCGGGGATCCGAGGAGCCGGTGGACCGGCCCGGTTGTGCCCGGGAGGCGCCCCGGCTAGAATCCCGGCCGGCCGGTCGTGGGAGGTGTCATGTCGGACATGGATTTCGGTCACGTGCCCCTGGTGAAAGTGACGCGGGGGGATGCGGTGGAGTCAGTTCACTACGGGGCGATCGTGGTGGCCGATTCGCGCGGCACCGTGCTGTTTCACGTGGGCAGCCCCGAGGCGACGACCTTCCTGCGCTCGGCCGCCAAGCCGTTTCAGGTGCTGCCGGTCCTCACCTCCGGCGCCGCGGATCATTACGGCTTCAACCGCAAGGAGCTGGCGGTCATCATTTCTTCCCACAGCGGCGAGAAAATGCACGTGGATGCGGTGCGCGCCGTCCTCAAGAAAGCCGCGTTGAAGGAATCGGATCTGCAATGCGGCGCCCATGCTCCGTATTATCGACCGGCTGCGGCCGCCTTGGCGAAAAGCGGCAAATCTCCCTCGGTCCTTCACAACAACTGCTCGGGGAAGCACGCGGGAATGCTCGCGCTCTCCAGGCTCTGGAAGGCACCCTTGGGAAGCTATCTGGCCCCCAGCCACCCGGTGCAGAAAGCGGTACTGAGAGTGCTTTCGCAGTACTGCAACGTCTCTGAAGCGGCGATTCTCGGGGGAGTGGACGGGTGCTCGGCGCCGACCTTCGCCGTCTCCTTGCGTCAGGCTGCGCAGGGATATGCGCGGCTGCTGGATCCGCGCTTCGGCTCCCCGGAGGACCAAAAGGCGGCGGGACGTGCCGTGGCGGCCATGAGGAGCCACCCGGAGATGGTAGGTGGCACCGGTCGATTGGACAATGCCTTGATGCGGGCGGTGGGGAAGTCCTTTATCGCCAAAATCGGGGCTGAGGGTTTCTACGGTCTGGCCTACCGGGAGAAGGGGAAGGGGATCGGCATCGCTCTCAAAGTTGCCGATGGCAACGGCGACCGGGCGAGGGCCACGGCCACCGTCGAGCTGCTCGTCCAGCTCGGACTGCTCGGCAGTCAGAAAGCCGCGCGACTGCTCGATTCCCAGGGTCTCCCTCAAGTCCATAACGTCCGGGGAAAGCCCGTCGGGCGGGTTGCCGGCCTTTTCCAGATTGGATAGCCGGGCAGCCGCCTCCTCAACAGAAGGCTCGCGGGGCTCGAGTCGCCCCGGGAGGGGATTGAGGCCGGGTGTGCCGAAAGCAGCATGCTATAATGACCCCGCTTTGAGCCTCCCTTCCCCGGCCGGCAGGCGCCTCACCCAGGATCGGGGGCATTCCCCGGTCGACCCGGTGATGAGGTAGCGCAATGGGAACCAAAATCCTGGACGTCAAGGACGGCAATTTCGAAGAGGAGGTCCTGCACTCGGAAGTCCCCGTGCTTCTGGATTTTTCCGCCGAGTGGTGTGGTCCCTGCCAGAAAATGACTCCCATCATCGAGGAGATTGCGACGGAGTTCGAGGGACGTGCCAAGGTGGGCAGTGTGGACGTGGGAATCGCCCAGGAGACAGCCGTGCGACTCGGGGTTCTGTCGGTTCCAACGGTCATATTCTTCAAGGGTGGCAAGGTGCAGGAAAAGGTGGTGGGACCGGCCCAGAAGAGTGCGCTCGTTTCCCGCCTTCAGCGGCTCCTTTAAGCTCCCGCCTTCATGGTGTCGCTACAGGACCTACTCACCCGGTGGAGCAACGAACTGCGTGTGCTCCTGGAGCCACGTCTCCAATCGTTTTCCCCGCTCGCCTACGTCATCGTCTTCGCCGCCGGAGTTCTGACCTCCTTCACTCCTTGCGTCTATCCCATGATCCCGGTGACGGTGACGTACATCGGGGGAGCCCAGGCCGGATCGAAAAAGCGTGCGGCTTTCAGAACCCTGGTCTACGTCCTGGGAATCGCCATCGTCTATTCCGCGCTTGGCGCATTCGCGGCGCTGACGAAACAATTCTTCGGCCAGATCGCCACCAACCCCTGGATCTTCTTCGCCGTTGGGAATGTCATCATCCTGTTCGGTCTCTCCATGCTGGATGCGGTGGTCATTCCCATTCCGGGAATTCTGACGCGAGGCGCGAAAGGGGGGGAGAACTACCTGGGAGCCCTGGTCATGGGGATGGCATCGGGCCTGGTCGCGGCGCCGTGCACCGCGCCGGTCCTGGGCACCCTGTTGATCTACGTCGGCTCGAGCGGCAGCGTGGCCTACGGAGCCTCCCTTCTGTTCACCTTCGCCTTCGGGCTGGGTTTCCTGCTGTTGATCCTGGGCACCTTCGCGGGCGCACTGGCGTCTCTCCCGAAGGCGGGGACCTGGATGGTGACGGTAAAGAAGGTCTTCGGCCTCGGCATGATTCTCGTCGGGGAGTACTTTCTCGTCCGCATGGGAAGACTCTTGGTGTGATCCACGCTCTTCCAAAGCCCGGTTGCCTGTCACATAAGGTTTCGGCCATGACAGGCTCGACGGAAAATGCGAGCGCCTCGATTCCCGCGCGTCGGGCCCCGGTACGGACCTCATGACTCCTCACACTCCTGGTAACGATTCCCGGGCGAGACTTTCGCGCCAGCGGGTGATCCTGGCGGGTATCCGTCTGCCCCGGCAGCCCCTCTCCGAAGTGGAAGAGCACCTGGATGAGCTGCGCCGCCTGACGGAAACCGCGGGTGGAGTCGTGGTGGGAACCTTCGTGCAGGATCGGCCCCGCCCGGATCCGGCGACCGTTCTGGGGAAGGGCAAAGTAGAGGAGATCGCAGGGGCGTCGGACTCACTCAAGGCCGGCCTGGTGATTTTTGACGCCGATCTCTCGCCGGCCCAGGCTCGTAATCTGGAAGAGGGCCTGGGAATTCCGGCGCTGGATCGTGCCGGGCTCATCCTGGACATCTTTGCGGTTCGGGCGCGCAGCCGGGAGGCCAAGGTTCAGGTCGAGCTGGCCCAGCTGCGCTACTTGCTCCCGCGGCTGACTCGCCGCTGGACCCACCTGGAGCGCCAGGCGGGGGGCATCGGAGTACGGGGTGTGGGAGAGACACAGCTGGAAACCGACCGCCGGCTGATTCAGCAGCGGATCGCCCGACTGGTGTCTCAGCTGGGACAAATCGAGCGGGAACGCACCCAAAGGAGGAAGCGCCGGAAGGATGCTACTCAGGTGGCTTTGGTGGGCTACACGAATGCCGGCAAATCGACACTCCTCAATCGGCTGACCGGCGCCGGGGCCTTTGTCGAAGATCGACTTTTCGCCACACTGGATCCGCTGGTGCGCCAGGGGAGTGAAGCCTGGGATCGATTCCTCTTCATCGACACGGTAGGGTTCATCCGGAAATTGCCGCCCCAGCTGGTGGCGTCGTTCCGCAGCACTTTGGAGGAAGCTCGCGAGGCGGACATTCTGCTCCACGTGGTGGATGCGAGTCATCCAGGGTTCGAGGATCAGATGAAGACCACCCGCCAGGTGCTGGAGGAGATGAAGCTGGACGAGAAGCCGATCCTCAAGGTCTACAACAAAGCCGACAGGATTCTTTCGTCGCGGGAGCGGGAGCAGGCGGCAAGGACGGATCCCGAGGCGATCTTCGTGTCGGCCACCCGCGGAGAAGGTCTCGAAGAGTTGCGGAGTCGCCTCGAGGCGGTGGCGGCGGAGGAGACGGTGGTGGGAATGGCTGCCATCTCCCCCTCGGCGGGACCGGTCATCGCTCGAATCCACGCTCTCTCACGGGTTCTGGGAAGCCGCCTGGTGGATGGAAAACTGCAGATTCGCTACCGTGCCAGCCGGAAGGACGCGGCGGTGCTGACTCGTCTGATCCAGAAAGAGGGGGAAGCCTGATGGCCAATCGACTTCGAGTGGGGGTGATTTTCGGCGGCCAATCAGTAGAGCACGAAGTCTCCTTGATATCCGCCCGCTCCATCTTTCAGCACCTCCGCGTCGATCGCTACGAGGTCGTTCCTATCGGCATTACCCGTCGGGGACGATGGATCACCTCGGAGGATGGGGCGGCCCTGCTTCAGGATGGGTTGGAATCGGCCGGGGCGCGTCCCTGCTTCCTGCCGCCGGATCCATCCATCGGAGGGTTGGTGCTTCTCGAGGACCGTGGGAGCCCCATCCCCCTGGACGTGATTTTCCCCATCGTCCACGGGGGCCACGGCGAAGACGGAACGCTGCAGGGACTCTTGGAGCTGGCGGGTCTTCCGTACGTGGGCGCCGGTGTCCTGGCGTCCTCGGTCGGGATGGACAAGGACCTCATGAAACGCGTCTTTCGCGACGCGGGGCTGCCGGTCATCCGAAGTCGAACGCTCCTGCGCAAGGACTGGGAAGGCGCGCACCAGCAGGTCCTAGACTCAATTCCGCCTGATCTGGGCTTCCCATGCTTCATCAAGCCCGCCAACACCGGCTCCAGCGTCGGTATCACCAAGGCGAAAAACCGCAGCGACCTCGAGACGGGCCTGAACCTCGCCTTTCGCTTTGACCGAAAAGCCGTGGTGGAAACCGGAGTGGATGCGCGTGAAATCGAATGCAGCGTTCTGGGAAATGACACCCCGCAGGCCTCGGTGGTGGGTGAGATTGTTCCGTGCAACGAATTCTACGATTATGAGGCGAAGTATCTCGCCGAGGGCTCCGAGCTCCTGATTCCGGCGCCGCTCCCCGCAACGATTGCGGAGGAGGTTCGTCGGCTTGCGGTGGGTGCGTTCCGGGCACTGGACGGATCGGGCATGGCACGCGTGGATTTCTTTCTGGATCGACGAACCGGAGCCATCTACCTCAACGAGGTCAACACGCTGCCGGGTTTCACGCCGATCAGCATGTATCCGAAGCTGTGGGAGGCCAGTGGAGTGCCGTACGCCTCCCTGCTGGACCGGCTCATCGACCTGGCGCTGGAGCGGCACCGGGAGAAGGCGCGGGCCAGCCGCGATTTCGAACCCCCTTCCCGCTCCGGGAAACCTTGACATCGGAACGGCGGCGCATTATCGTAACCCGGTGATTGTGGAAAAGGCACTTTGGTCCTCTCCATGACAGACACCGGCGTACTCGTCCTCAACCGATTATTCCAAGCCATCCAGATTACTTCTGTTCGGCGGGCCTTTTGCCTGCTCTACAAGGGCGAGGTTCGCGCGGTAGCCCCGGACTACACCACTTATGGCTGGGAGGATTGGAAGGACATTCCGCCGCAGGGAGACGACGAGTTCATCGCGACACCCGGTTACCGGGTGCGTGTGCCGCGGGTCGTGTTGCTGCTCCACTTCGATCGGCTGCCGCGCCACGACGTGCGCTTCACCCGCAAGAACATCTTCTTCAGGGATCGGAACCGTTGCCAGTATTGCGGAGGCAGGTTTCCCACCAGCGATCTCAACCTCGACCACGTGGTCCCCTTGTCGCGAGGGGGGAAATCCACCTGGGACAACGTCGTATGCTGCTGCGTGCGCTGCAACAGCCGCAAGGGTGGGCTGCTCCCCCACGAAGCCAGGATGCACCTCATCAAGGTTCCCGTGAAACCACGTTGGCATCCGTTCGTCAAGCTGACCTTCAGCCACTCCCGCTACGAGTCCTGGAAAAACTTCCTGGACGTGGCCTACTGGAACACCGAACTCATCGACTGAATTGTGACAATTTCCAAAGGCGCACTCCGCTGGCGGCTCCAGGTGGAGTGTGATATTTTCGCGGCATCATGAACCGCGCGTATCGTGACGGCGGGGGCGGCTATTCCCTCGGAATCGGCGGCGCCATCACGCCGGCGGTCAAATACCTCGTCATCGCCAATGCCACGGTCTTCCTTTTCGAGTTCGTGATCCAAGGCCTCGGATGGGACGGCACGTTTATCCGACTCTTCGCTCTGGATCCCAGCCTGGTGTACGGCAGGCTCTACCTCTGGCAGCTGGCCACCTACCTCTTCCTGCATGGCGGCCTGGTTCACCTTCTCCTGAACATGTTCATGCTCTGGATGTTCGGCGCGGAGATGGAGAGAGTCTGGGGAACCCGGCGTTTCCTGAACTACTACTTCTTGACCGGGATCGGGGCCGCGATCGTGACCTGCATTTTCTCCCCGCAGGGTCGTACGATAGGGGCATCGGGTGCGGTGTTCGGGGTGATGCTTGCCTACGGCATGACCTTTGGCGATCGTTGGATCCACTTCTGGGCCATCTTCCCCATGCAGGCCAAGTATTACGTCCTGCTGATGGGAGGGATCGAGCTCCTGGCGTCGGCAAGCTGGGTTCCCGACGGCATCGGTCATTTCACTCACCTTGGCGGAATGCTTTTCGGCTACATCTACCTCAAGCGTGCGTGGAGACTGAAGGAGTGGGTGAGCGAAATGCGCTGGAAGGCGAGGCGGCGCAGGTTTCAGGTCCTGGATGGTGAAGAGAAGAGGAAAAAATACCCCTTCCACTAGCAGGTGAAAGGGGTAAGTCGATTCAGCCAGTCCTGCGCCGGCTCTACTGACAATGCTGATTCAGCAGACTCTGGAGGAGCAGGGAGACGTAGTTGTCCGGTGCTCCCGGGGGAACCACGGACCGGTAGTAGTTCAACACCACGCCGTTTTGTAATACTCCAATCCACAGCGAACGGTTGCGGGAAATGGCCGCCACCACCTTCGTGCAGGTCGGTGAGAGCGTGACGCTTCCGGCCACCGGCTCATCCGAATGGTGGGTGGTGGCTGGAGGTATTACGGGAACGTCCTGGGTCCCTTCCGGCAGGTCATCCGGGTCATTCGCCTGGGGACGACCGTGGTTGCGGGGGAGCAGCAGGCTCTGCGACAGCCACTGGGGTGGCGAGAAGCGGACCAGTTCCATGAAGAAATCCCGCGGGCTGGAAATCAGGTTCCCGGTCAGGGGATCGAACGTGGCGAGCATCACACTCGCGTTGCCTCCCGTTTCCACCCACACGACGTAGCCGGTTCCCGAGGCATCCACTCCGGCCTGCGGTTGCAGGTGATCGCGAGGAGAGTTGGTGAGAAACGTCGGATTCGACCAGCCGGCGCCGTCGAAGCGGGAATAGGCGAGCTGCTCGAAAGGTCCGTTGCTTCGGGACCAAATCAGGATTGGACCCGGGGCTCCGTTGGCCTGCAACAAGGTCGGGTCCCGATCCGCGGCGGAATCCTGGGTGGGGCTGATCACCCCGCCCACCAGGGCACCACTCAACGAAATCCGGGAAAACCTCAGGGCCGTTGCATTAACGGAGTGACCACCCGGGGCGGGGACCACATCCACGGAAGTCAGGGTTCCGTCGGGGTCGACGACCCGGACGGTCGCCCACGATCGGGAGACGAGGAGAAGGGCGACCGCCGAAATCAGAATCCATCGAGCGTACTTTCTCATCGTCGCACCTAACTCGGGTTCTTGAAATTGAGAATCTTGCTGACATCGAAAGTCTTCAGGAAGTCCTTCAGGAAGTCCAGACCCGGGTAGAACTCCTGCAGCTTCCCGAAATAGAAATCAGACTCCTTCTCGTTACCCTGCAGGAAGTGAATCTCGCCCAGCAGGTAGTAGCAAGTCTTGATAATGTCGGTGTATTGCTTGCGAACGGCCATGCCGAGGGCCCTGCGCCCGTAGAGCTCCGCCTTGCGAAGCGAGCGCAGCTGCATATAGGCGAAGCTTAGATCCTGGAAGCACTCCGTGATGCAGCGCTGATTCCGGCGCGGTCTCGCCAGCGCGAGCGCCTCATGGATGTGCAGGATGCCTTCGCGATAATCCCCCACCAGAATCAGGCAGTAACCCAGGTTGTCCAGGTAATGCTCGGTGGGCCAGCGCTCCGCCAGACCCGCTTCCCGGGCGATTTGCAATGCCACACGATACTCGGCGATCGCCTCCTGGAAGTAACTCTGCATGACGTACAGATTCGCCAGGCGATTATGGGCGATGGCCTTCCAATGGGGCTCCAGGAAAGCACTCTCGGCAAGCGCCTTCTTGCAGTAGAAGAAGGCGCGGTGGATGCGCCCCTGCTTGGAAAGGCTGGCGGCCAAGTTGGCCGAGGCGATGAACAGAATCTGAGGCTCGGTGCATCGCAGGAGAATTTCCCGAAGTCCCTGCTCGGCGGCGCGAAAATCCCCCAGACAGAGGTGGACGGTGGTTTGATTGCAGACCGACCGGTCAATCTCGTTCGAGTCTCCCGCCGACTCGGCGAGCTTTCTCGCCAGGGCGAAGAGGTCCATGGCCGTCTTGAAATTCCCGCGGCGAATCTCCTCGTAGGCTTCTTTCGTGAGCTGGTCGTAACTTTCCTTCCATGTCTTGTCCATGGCCGACCTACTCTTTCTTATGATCCCGTTCGTGGTGTGAGCCTGAGGAAAACTCCAGGTCGGGAGATGCCTCTTCTTCGTCCATCCGCTTGAATCGAATGAAATCCCAGACCTCCCGCTGGGATTCGATGTCAAGCTTCTGGAATTCTCGGAGGAAATCCACGTCCTTTTCTGAGATGCTGGGGGGAGCCTCTTCATGGAAGAATTCCGCGATATTAATCTGAAAAATGGTCAGAATCTTGAAGAGGGTCTCGAGGCTGACCTTGTACTCGCCGTTCTCCATCCGGCAGAGATCGGATTGCTGGATGCCGATGCTGGCTGCCAGTTCGGATTGGGTGAGGTTCCGATCCTTGCGCAGAGTTCGGATGCGATCACCGACTAGGAGGGGTTGCCGGTACCTGGATCTGATGGAGTTCACGGCCGTTTTCCCTTTTAAGCCACGAATCCGTTAAAACCCTCGGCTGGAGAGGCTTCCGGCGAATGCTGCTATCGCAAATTTCTCTTGACACGTATTGGGGCGGAACTTATAATCAGCCCCGTCAGCTCACAAGACAGCTCGTCTCAAACGCCAAAATTCTGATGCTCGGGTCGCCAGAAACAGTGACGCGGACATAGGGAGTTCCGGCCATGAAAACCGGGGATCACCACCTGTTGCCATGGAGAACACCCGCTGTCTCATGTCAGATTCCCTGGCTTTATCTTTCGTCGGGTAATGCTGAAGCGTCAGACGCTGGACGAATCATCAGAAATTTGACGTAAGTGTAGGCCCATGAGGGGCCTTTGTCAAGGCGATATTTTTACGGGCCGTCAGCCTGATCCAGCCGGTTCCACTCCCGTCCCCTGGACGGGCAACCTTTGAGAGGGTAGGTGGATGGAGTACAGGCCTCAGGAGCGAAGCAGCTCGGTTTCCAAGTACTTATCGGACATCGGTGAGTTCCCGATCCTCACTCGTGAAGAGGAGCATAACCTCGCCGCCGGTCTGAATGAGAAGGACCAGGCCGGCGCTCTGAATGAGCTGGTCGAATCCAACCTCTCCTTTGTCGTCAAGATCGCCTCGGAATACCGGAACTTGGGACTTCCCTTCGAAGACCTTCTCAACGAAGGAAACATCGGTCTGATTGAGGCCGCCCATCACTTCGATCACAATCGCGGCACGAAGTTCATCACCTATGCCATTTGGTGGATCCGAAAATCGATCCTCCGGGCCCTTTCTCAGCATTCCAACCTCGTCCGCATCCCCAACTATCAGCTCAAGAAGGTCAAGAATGTCCGAGCCACGGAGCGGGCGCTGGTGCGGTCGCTGGGGAGAAGGCCCGATCGTGAAGAAATCTCCCGCGAACTCCAGAGCACCATCGCCAAGATCGACGAGATTCTCCAGATCAAGCTGCGTGAGCTCTCTCTGGATGACAAGATCGGGCGGGACAAAGACACTCCGATCTCCGACTACCTGGTGGACGAAGGGTCGACCAACCCCGAAGAGGAGCTGCTCCGAGAAGAGAGCCAGAGCCTCATTCGCCTGGCCTTGAAGGACCTCAGCGAGCAGGAGCAGACTGTCCTGGTAAACCGGTTTGGGCTGGAAGGTGGACGCACCTTCACGCTCAAGGAGATCGGGGAACGGATGGGCATCAGCCGTGAGCGGGTGCGTCAAATTGAGGCTCAGGCCAAGAAGCGGCTGAAGAAGCTAATCACGAAGAACCGCGCTCTGGCCAAGCCCACGAGTCGTCGCAGCGCAGAAGCGGTCTTGGCGCGCCTTGAGCCCGTCAGGATGAGACTTTCCCACTAGCGCGTCAGGCCTGGATTGATTCATGGACGGGGGCCCTCGGGCCCCCGTTCTTCATTTGGGGGGGCACTCGCGGCGGGAGTGGGGGTCGGATTGGAGGCCCCGGGGCGCATGTGCTATTCTTTCGCGCCAATCAAAGCGATAACAGGCCGCTCCGGGGCGGGGATCGACGTGAGACTGACCAAAGATCAAATCGACGCCATCACCCAGAACATGGTTCACGCCCTGATCCGGGAAGGAACCATCTCCACCGAAGAGCCGGGAGGGGTTATCGACCGGCTGGCGGAAGTCTTCGCCGAGGATTTGGCGGTCGAGGACCAGCTCAATCTCGAAGTCCGGGAGATCATGGAGAAGTACAGCGAAGATCTCGCCCGCGGGGACATCAACTACCAAGAGATGTTTCGCAAGATAAAGGCCAAACTGGCCCGCGAGCGGAATATCATCCTTTAGGGAATCCATGCGCCTGAGTCACGAAAAAGTCGTTC
>Ga0075423_10003128_pt1 | contig 15198 bp, 11 predicted proteins | sample SoiMethybrSBSTD2_FD_80114 | JGI IMG/M metagenome (GOLD analysis project Ga0075423, IMG submission 80114) | Bulk soil microbial communities from a Populus tree surrounding site in Tennessee, USA - Soil MetaG P. TD hybrid SBSTD2 | ecosystem: Environmental > Terrestrial > Soil > Tree plantation...
GCAGGGGGGCAAGGTCCATCTCACCGTCAAGGGCCTCGTGAACGAGCTCTACCTGGACGACCTGCGGGAGAAGACGCATCGGGGACTCGTGGGGTGCACCACCCGAGGTCTCAGCACCGGCGGCCGGATATTCGGATACCGTGCGGTGCCCGTGGAGCCATCCCAGAAGGGGACAAAGCATACAGGCTCGACCCGATTCGAGATTGAACCGCAGGAAGCAGAGATCGTGCGCCGGATCTTCCGCGACTATGCGGCCGGACAGAGCCTGCAGGCGATTGCCTTTGCGCTGAACCACGAGGGGATCCCCTTCCCCGCCCAGAAGACCGAGCGTGGGCGGCACCGTCGTGGGTGGGCCGTCTCCTCGGCTCGGGTGATCTTGCGCAACGAAAAGTACATCGGCGAGTGGGTCTGGAACAAGCGCCGCTTCATCAAGGATCCCGACACTGGGCGGCGCCGAGCCCTGCCGAGGCCTCCGGCGGAATGGTTTCGCACGGAGCACCCAGAACTTCGCATTGTCGATGCTGCCCTGTGGACGGCCGTCCGTGAGCGGTTGGCGTTCGTCGAGAAGACGTACGGGGTAGGGCCCGGACATCCCCCACGAGGCGGGGCGCACGTTGCCTATTCCCGCTATTTGCTCTCAGGCGTGCTCCGATGCGGACGATGTGGGGCCCGCATGGTGGCGCAGAAGACGACCCGAAAGAAGGGGGCGAACGTGTATCAATACGTCGTCTACCGGTGCGCATTCGCCAAGACCAAGGGGCCAGCGGTCTGCGCCCATGGGACGGCGTATCGTCGAGAGCGCCTTGAAGGGGCGTTGCTCGCCAAGTTCCGGCACGCGATGACGGCCCCCATGATCGACGCGCTCGCCAGCATGATCAACGCGCAGATCGAGACCGCCTTGCAAGGTCACCACGCCAGAACGGCTGATCTCACGGACTCGATTGAGCGCCTCGACGGACAAGCCACGCACCTCGTGCGCTTCCTCGCAACCGGGGGCGACTCGCCGGCCGTTCGAGCGGAGCTGCGGACGATTGAAGCCACGCTCGAGGGTCTTCGTGGCGAACAGGCGACCATCGAGAAGGCCGCGAAGCTCCCACAGCCCCGGGTGCACCCAGGGTGGGTCGCGAACAGGCTGCAACGACTGGATGAGTTACTACGGCGGGATCCGCAGCGGGCGAAGGCTGAGATCTTGAAGCATCTGGAGGGAGACCTGGAGATTGTCCCCCAACCCTCTCTGACCGGTGAGCGGCGAGCCGAGATCCGGGGCCGTGCAAAAAGCGACAGCCTCCTGAGCGCTCAGGAGGCTGTTTGCCTACAGGTGGTTGCGGGGGCTGGATTTGAACCAGCGACCTTTGGGTTATGAGCCCTTTTCAAATCGAGACTGGAGCCAACCGGCCGCAAACAACACTCGTAGATCAGCGCTTCTTACGTCGTCGTCTTTGGGCCTCTTTGGCTCCCGTTGGGAGCCACTTCCTGGGTAATTCCTGGGTGAAAGCGGCGGCGCTGCACGGTGACTCAAATCGGTCGCCGAAGGGCAAGCCTCCAGCGCACGCACCATCATCGCGGGCCGGCATCTTCGGACCCGCGCGGTTGCCAGAACATCATGCCCATCGCCGCGAGCTCGCACTCCGCGCGGTCCAGCTCGGTCTTCGCCTCCTCCCGTCGCCCGGAACCGGCGAGGGCCTCGGCGAGGCCGAGTCTGGCGATCGCCTCGAGAGGCCGCATCTCAAGCGCCGTCCCCAGGTCGATCGCTTCCCGGTAGCGCGCCTCTGCCTCCCGGACGTCGCCGAGCCGGGTTGCCAGCTCGCCCTGCGTCCGGAGGCACCAGGCCTCTTGGCCGCGGCTGTGCCGCTCGCGGGCCGTCCGTGCAGCCTCCTCGATCCAGGACCGAGCTTCGGCCAGCCGACCGACGGCGAGATAAGCCCGGCCGAGCCACAAGTCGGCCAAACCTTGCCGGTCGCCGATGGCTTGCGCGCGGGCCACTGCGTCTTCCAGTATGGGGATAGCTTCCGTGACCCGACCTGCCATGGTGTACGCGCCGCCGAGATTGGCCGTGGTCGGGATCAAATAGAAGCCCGGACCGTCGGGAGCGCTCGCGATCTCGCGAGCGTCTTCGAGAAAGGCGACGGCCCGATCAATCTCGCCCTTCGAGCGGTAGGCGATTCCGAGCGTCAGGAGAGCACCGCATCGGCTGGGCACGTGGACGAGGCGGTCCGCGAGGTCCAGGGCCTGCTCCCCGAGCTCGTAAGCCGCGGGGAACTCGCCGAGTGCGGCGAGAGCCTGGACTGCCCAGACCCGTGAGGTGACGGCGGTCAAGCTGACCCCGGCCCGGAAGTCCAGCCGCTCTCCGTCGAGGGATTGGATGGTCTGACGCAGAAGATCCACGGTCTGCCGGTAGCGGCCGAGCTGAAACAGGGCACGTCCAACCTCCAGCTCGGACGCCGTCCGCAGCTCGGGATTGCCGGCCTGCCGCGCGTGATCCAGGGCTTCAAGTCCCAAATCGAGCGAGCGATGGGGCCCGGTCGTGACCCTGGCCTGGTACGCCAATACCCGGAAGGCCGACCCGCGCGGTACCGGCTCCTCCACATGACCCGCGAGGCGGCGCACTTCGTCCGCTCGCGCCCCGCTCGCCTCGTAGTCGCCGAGGCCGATAGCCGCCGACCAGCGGTCGACCTGGAGATCCAGAGCGATCCGAATCGTCTCCGGAGAAACCGGCAGTCGGCTAAGCCCCAGCGCCGCATCCTGCAGACACCGCTCCGCGTCCCGAAAGGCCGAGCGCCTAAGTGCCTGTCTTCCCGCCTGGTGCAGATGGAGCGTGGCGCGGTCCCACACTTCACCTTCGAGGTAGTGGTGTCCGAGGGCGCCCGCGGGCACCGGGCGGGCCGCGGCCCCTTCGAGCGCCCGCGCGACCGCGGTGTGCAGCAGCTGTCGCCGTGGCCGGAGGAGCTGCAGAAGGGCGACCTCCCGAATGCGCTCATGGACGAAGTCGAACCGCTCTCCGGCGGCATGCAACACGCGACGCCGAACCAGCTCCTCCAGGGCGAGGACGACATCCGCCTGTGCGAGCCCTGCGGCCAGTTCGAGGACCCTGAACTCGAAGGCCTGACCGATGACGGCCGCGATGGCGACGAGCTGGCGTGCGGTCTCACCGAGGCCCGCAAGCCGCCCCGCGATCATTTCGCGGACTCGAATCGGGATCGGTTGCCCGCTGTCGTCGGACGCGCCGCGGGCGTGATCTCGAGCCGCCTCGATCACGACGAACGGGTTCCCCTCGCTGAACCGCCAGATTCGCTGGGCCACACGATCGAACTCGGCTCCATCGGCACGGACCAGCTCGCGCACGAGCTCGACGGTCGCGTCACGGGACAACGGGGCCAGCCTCATCCGCGACACGCAGCCCTGACGCTCGAGGTCCTCGAGCAGTCGCCGGGCGAAGGGGGCATCGAGTAGCTCCTCGTCGCGGAGGGTAACGAGCAGCAGGACCGGAGCCGCACGGATGCGACGCGCCACGAACGCGACCGTTTGCAGAGTCATGTCGTCCGCCCAGTGCAGGTCCTCGAGAACGAGGACCAAGGGGCGCACGTGCGCGAGTTCGACGACGAGCCAGCAGATGGCTTCGGTCAGTCGGCCCGGCCCTGACACGGCGTCGGGAGTCGAGGCGGCATCTCCGTCGAGGTCGGCAAACAGGCGGGTCAACTCGGTGCGCCAGGCCGTGCCCAGGCTGGAAACCGCCTGGCGGAGCACCGCCGGGCCGCCCGCGCCCAACGCCTCGACCCAAGGGCCGAGGGTCAGCCGCTGAGTCGTCTCGTACGCCCGCCCGATCAGTGAACGCTGACGCCGGCGCGCGGCTCCGAGGGCCAGCTCTTGGACGAGCCGACTCTTCCCGATGCCAGCCTCTCCCGTCAGGACCATCGCGCGACCCCGGCCCCGTTGAGCGGCACTCAGGGCTTCTCGCAATTGTGTGAGCTCCGCCTGCCGTCCGACGAGGGAGGTGGCCGGTGTCGATGGACCCGGCTCCGGCGTGGCGGGGATTCGGGGGCTCTTCCGGCTGGTCGGTGGCGCGGCAGCCGGATGTCTGACGAGGTCCGTGTAGAGGCGTCGCGTCTCCCGATCTGGCTCGACGCCGAGCTCGCGGCGCAGGATGTCCACGCAAGTCTGGTATTGGGACAGCGCCGCACCCCGGCGGCCTTCGGCCATATAGAGCTCGATCAGCGAGCGGTGCACGGGTTCCCGCAGGGCGTCCAGTGAAAGCAGGCGTGTAGCGGTCTGGATGGCGTCCTTGGTCGCGCCCCCCCGACGCTGGAGGGCGAGGAGCCGATCGAGCGTACGGATCGCCGCCTCTCGGAGGCGTGTTCGCTCCGAGCGCAGCCATTCCTCCCACGGGGGCTCGTCGAGGTCGAAGCCCTCGAGCAGGTCGCCGCGATACAGCTCAGCGGCCCGACTCAGGGCGGAGGAGGTGTTCTCGCTCACCAAGCGCTCGAACGCGACCACGTCCACCTTCACCGAGGCGGGATTGAGGGCCGCCGCGTGCGGGTCGACAATGAGGGCGCGTGTCGCCGCCGGGCCGAGCGCTCTGCGCAGGCGGGTCAGAGCCTGCCGGAGGCTATGGCGGGCCCCCGCATCGTCGCTGTTGTCCCACAGGAGCGCGGCGAGCGTCGCGCGACTATGCCGCTCGCCTGGATGAATCGCCAGGTACGCGAGGAGGGCCGCGGACTTCCGCGTGGCTAGCGCGAGGCGAGGGCCTCCTTCCACCGTAACCCGGAGTCCACCCAACAGGGAGATGTGCCAACCCCTCCCCTTCATCGCCCGGGACTCTAGCACAGGGCCCCCGCGGCCGGACGATGGTGATTTTTGACGGCCTGGTGACGGGGCGGTGACGCGGGGTGGGCTATTCACGAAGGTGTCTGGTCACCAGGGCTCAAGAGCGGACGGGCTGCAGGCCGCCGAACGACCCGCGGCTCGACCCGCCGTAGTGCGGTCAACTCGTCACGCCGGGTAGCTGAGGATTCCCGTCTCCGACCAGAATGGAGGATCTCATGGACAAGGCGGAGGTGAAGCGTTTTGGGAAGCACCGATCGCGCTCGGCAGCCCGGTATCAGCTGCCGGGTGTCGCGATCGTCATGGCCTTGTGTTGCGCCGCGTGTGGCGCTATGCAGAACACATCGCCGCAAGACTATGTCTTCGCGACAGGAAGGGTTTGCCAAGCCAATGCGCATGGCATCTTTGTCAGTCGAGTAAGTCCAGATGGCAGTCAGTACTGGCTGCAAGTAAATGCCGCGGGCCCCTGGGAGCATTTCGTTCCGCGCTTCAGGGCCTGTATGGCAGACCAGTTCAAGGCCAACCCGTACGAGGCTTGGCTGGAGGCGAACAAGGCTGGGAAGTGAGGTCACCCCGTCGGGCTTGATTCAGTTCTCGAAGCCCCGCAGGGTTTGGAGACGCCCTACGCCCTAGCCGTGACACACCGTAAAAACTTGCCCGTTCGGTGCTCTTCTTGCTGCAATACACCAGAGGCGGACAGAGATGGACCGACAAAGACGTTCTTAGGGAAAATCACCGAGGAAGCGCGATCCGACAGTCGCTCCTGCAGCGGGCGTACCAGGCGATCGAGTAGAGAGCCGATGTTTGTGCCAGATTTGTGACCAACTCAGGGACTGAAGGAACCGATAGCGATTTTCGCAGAAGACGATGCAGGTCAGCCGCGCCTTGCGCGTCTCGTGAAACGTGCTCGAGCTTGCTCGGGGTTTCTGGGCGAGGGGCGAGCCGTGGCGAACAGGCGCCGGTTGATCAGTTCTTGACCAGCTCGGGCGGTAACACGAGAGCCGGATAGCGCGGCTTCTAGAGGACGGTCACTCCCTCTCGAGGTTGATCCAGGCGTCTCGGCTGCTGCCTGGTCCCGATCAGTCTATGCCGGCGGTACGCGAGCCAGGCTTGGGACCACTGAGTCAGTGGCCGATTACCGGGACACGATCCACTCTGCGATCCGCGCGACTACCACGCTCTCGATTCCGTTGAAACCGTGGTAAGAGAAGGCCTGACACGGGTCACCGCGGCTCACGCCGCCATTGACCGCGATCAGCTCCTTCATCGGAACCGCGTCGAGCTTGTGCATCAACGCCGGCATGTCGCGGAAGAGGCAGAACATGCAGCCGTCCTGCTCGTGATGGACGACGAGCACGGGAATCCGCAGCGTCTCGAGCTCCATCGCCGGCACCGACTGATCGCCGTCAGCAAGAATCGTCGACGTCAGCACGATCCCGTCCGGCCCGTCGCGTCCCCTGAGTTGCGTCGCGACATACCCGACCGACTCGGTGCCGCGACTCGTACCGATCAGCCACACGGGCGCCTCGACGTGTTCGCGTAGCCAGGCGATGACCCCCTTGATGTCGGCGGCATGCGCGGGCGTCTGACGAAACCCCGACAGAAACCGAAACGGAAAGCCCTGCCGGTCCGACGGGGCGTCGACGATCGCCACCGTGAGGTCGTGCTCGACGCGCTGCGGCCAGCCCGATCCCGCTGTTGCCACCGGTGATAAGGATATTCTTGTCCGCTAGCCTGCCCACTGTCGTCACTCCGTTTGATGTTTGATTAAACATATCCGTGTCGGTCCTTCGGACCTCACGTGTAGGGCCGGATCCTAACGGCGCTGGGCTCCGATAATGAAAGAAGCCAGGATGGCCGGCACGTCCCCAACCACGCGCCAACGGTGGCGAGTTCCGTTCTCAATCAGGACATCGCCGGGAGACAGCGACACCTCCGCGCCATCGTCGAGCTGGAGTGCCAGGTTGCCGGAAAGAACGACCCCGAAATCTGTCGTGTCGGTCCTGTGAAAGCCGGCGTTTGCTCCACCGAGTTCGTCGCCATCCTCGAGGTGCATCTCGGGAGTGGGTTCTGGTGCAATGAAGGCTCCCGGCAAGTACGTCCCGATGATGAAGCGGATGCCACCTACGGGCGGAAAAATACCGGGCGCCGCGGGATTGTTCCCCGCGTTCGGGTAGGTTGCGGGCTCATTCGCATTCCAGAGGAAGGCGAGCTCTCCTAGGCCAGGGATGGGCGTCCCCTCGACTTTCTCGTCTCGTACAAACACAGCCCGACCCTTGGCGTCGTGGCCGGTGACAACCGTGCGTACCTTCATTCCCTGTCTCTTCTCGTCCGGCTTGTTCATGGTCACGCGCTTGGATAGTCGCAATCTCGTTTTCACTTCTAATGCTCCTTCCGTGTTGTTGAAGTGATTTTCTGTAAATGCTTAGCTGACGCGCCTGCATCGTGTGGCCGTCAAGAAGCGTCATGACTGCGCATCGCCCGGTTGGCGGCGGGCGTCGTCCTTCGCCTGGGGCCCGCTGGGACAGAGCAGACCGCCCGCGAAAATGCGGTCGATGTAGCAGTTCACCGCCTCGCCTATGTCCCACAGAAGCCGGGCTTCCGAGATCGTGGGCGGCTCGTTGGGGGCTATTCGGTACTGTTCCAGGGCCGGCTTAAGCAACCCCCGGGCCGTCGAGTAGTGCTGCCCCGGGGCATCGAGAAGATCCACCTGGACCACGCAATCTCCCTGTTCCCAGGGGCCGCGCGCTGGGTCAATGAGATCGAGCGTCATCCGATACTCGTCGTCGCACCTTGCGAATGTTCCGTAGTCGTACTTGCAAGGCCGTGTCCTCCTTTCCTGCGCCCAGAGTACTGGGCCAGCGCCTCAACCATTTGGGATGACCTCTTGCGAGGGTTCGACGGCACTCCCGGCGGAGTTCTCGCGACGGCGGAACATGACGCTCGTGACGCCATGCGAGTCGGTCAATCGTCTCGGACGGCGCCGATTCATCGAGAATCCGATGACGGCAAGCCGGGCGGGGAAGCTCGCCGCGTCGGCGCTGTGAGCGCTCGCATTCATGCCCTAAGGACGTTGGGCGGAGCCGCCGGGATTCGATCGCGCCGTGTGCCCGAGCGGATTATCATGTACCTACATATGAACTTCTTGCTCCTTGTCTGAGAAGGGGCAGCCTCCTCGGGCTACATACCGCTCAAGCGCGCTGCATCAGGAATGTCTCCGCGATGCGTCCCGAGAACGCCACGCAGAATCCGTCGAACCGCTCTCGGCATCTGAAGTGGTGGCTCTAGTGTGTAGTGAATGTATATACATGTATAATAGGTCAGCGCTCGGGCTAGAATCGATCAGGTCCCCGATCGACCGGGCGATCGCGTCCGCGCATCGCCGAGCCGAACATCTTCGCGTGTGGCAGTCAGGTATGACGCGGTTCGTCGTAGGTAGCTTCCTCCTCGCGCTCGTCGAGGTGATCGGCTTCGCCGCGTACACGGCCACGCATCGCGTCGGGGCTGGCGTCGTCGCGGTGCGGCCCGATAGGGGTGGGTCTTATGGTTCATTAGGGCTGACCTGCGCCCCCGCGTCACGTTCCCACTCACCGATTCCGAGAAGACATTCGACCTCGTTCCGCTACGTCAAACGGATCACCGCCGCGATCGGCACGATCGTCGCATCCGGCACCGTGCTGCACCATGACCGGCGTACCGCCACCGCGGAAGGCCGCCTCGGGGCCGCCGACACCGGCGCGCTGCTCGCCCACAGCCCCTCGACGCTGCTGGTGCTGTCGTGACCGCGCTCGTTGCAACAGCGGCCCCGTCGGCGGACCGCGAATCAAGCCCCGGCGCCGTGCTCGCGGTGCTGTCACTCGCCGCGTTCATGGCAAGCCTCGACCTGTTCATCGTCAACGTCGCGTTCCCCGAGATCGGACGGAACTTCGCGGGGTCGTCGCTGTCTGACCTCAGCTGGGTGCTCAACGGCTACGCCGTCCTCTATGCCGCGCTGCTCGTACCGCTGGGCCGCCTCGCCGACCGCTACGGCCGGATGGCCGGCTTCCTCGGCGGTCTGGCCCTGTTCACGATCGCCAGCGCCGCGTGCGCCGCGAGCCCCAATCTGTGGAGCCTCGTCGCATTCCGTGGGCTGCAGGCTGTCGGCGCGGCCGCGCTGACCCCGACCAGCCTCGGGCTCCTGCTCGCCGCGACGCCGGCCGAGCGGCGGGTCCGCGCCGTACGGACCTGGGCGGCCAGCGGCGCGCTCGCCGCCGCCTCCGGCCCGGTCATCGGCGGGCTGCTCGTGCAGGCGAGCTGGCGCTGGGTCTTCATCGTCAACGTCCCGGTCGGGCTCCTCGGCCTCGCCGCCGCGCGCCGCTTCGTCCCCGACTCGCGCGACGCGACGGTCACCCGCATCCCCGACCTGCTCGGCGCCTTGCTGATCGCCGTCGGCATCGGCGCGCTCGCCCTCGGCCTCGTCAAGGGACCGCACTGGGGCTGGTCGTCGTCCGCCGACGTCGTCGCGTTCGTCGTCGCCGCGGGCGGCATCGGCGGGTTCTGGATGCGGTCGTGCCGCCATCCGCTGCCAGTGGTCGAGCCGGCGCTGCTGCGAGTGCGCGCGTTCGCGTGGTCCAACGTCACGGCGGTGCTGTTCTCGGTCGCGTTCGCCGGCGGGCTGCTCGCCGCGGTGCTGTGGCTACAGGACGTCTGGCACTGGTCGGCACTGCGCACTGGCTTCGCGATCGCACCCGGTCCACTGATGGTACCGGTGTTCGCCGGAGTGTCGCAACGGATTGCCCATCGCGTGCGCGTCGGTCACCTCGCGGCGATCGGCTGCGTGGCGTTCGCGGCGGGAACGGCACTGGTCGCGATCAGGGTCGGCGCGCATCCGTCGTACGCCGGCGACTTCCTGCCGGGCTGGCTCATTGCGGGAGTGGGCGTCGGTTTCGCGCTCCCGACCATCATCTCGGCCGCGACCGCCGACCTTCCGCCGGCGCGCTCGGCGACCGGGTCAGCGGTCGTGATGATGGCGCGGCAGATCGGCATCGCGCTCGGCGTCGCCCTGTTCGTCGCCGTCGTCGGTACGCCTCATGGTTTCAGCGCGGTGCAGACGGCGTTCCGCGGCGCGTGGTGGGCGAGCGCCGGCGCCAGCCTGCTCGGCGCCGTCACCGCGCTCGGCATGACACCTCCCCCGACCCCTCCGGTAGTGCAAGCCCCGGTCCCGACGCCGCGGGCCGGGACTGACGCCCTAGTCGAGGCGACGCGGACGATCTCGACAGAGAGGCCGCAATTCGAGCCAGACCAGATCGCGCAGGCGATCTGCGTGGGCCTCTGCCTGGCCCTGGCGGCCATCCTCCTCGTCTTGGTCGGCGTTTAGTTCGGACCTCGTTGTGAGCCGGTAGGGCCGGCGTCCGCGTCTGGTACCTTATATCACGGTGACGGGGGCAAGGACGGGGCCACCGCCTCCGGAGGGCGTTCATGTTGCCTATCCTCCATCTCAATCTACGGGAGTTTGCCTAGGACCCAGGGAGACACGCCATGCCGGACTACAACCGCCAAATCCTACTCGTCGAGACGCCGAAGGGAAAGCTCGGGCCGGAGCATTTCCGCCTAGTCGAGGCGCCCCTGCCGAAGCCGCAAGAGGACGAGGTGCTGGCACGGGTGCGTTACATCTCGCTGGATGCCGCCAACCGCGCCTGGATGCAGGGCGCGACATACCGCTCCGCGGTCGAGGCGGGGAGCGTGATGGCGGGCGGCGCGCTGGCGGAAATCGTCGAGTCGAAGAGCCCGGCGCTCCGCCCCGGCGATCTCGTCTTCGCCGATACCGGCTGGCAGGAATACGCGGTGCTGCCGGCCAAGCGCGCGGCGAAGCTGCCGCGATTGGCGCCGCTGACGCATCTCCTCAGCGTCTATGGCATTGCCGGGCTCACCGCCTATTTCGGCTTGCTGCGGGTGGGGAAGCCGCAGCCCGGCGAGACGGTGGTGGTCTCGGCGGCGGCGGGCTCGGTCGGCTCGCTGGCGGGCCAGATCGCGAAGATCAAGGGTGGCCGCGTTATCGGCATCGCCGGGGGCGCGGAGAAATGCGCCTGGCTCACCGGCGCGCTCGGCTTCGACGCCGCGGTCGACTACAAGGCGGGGCCGCTGCCCAAGGCGCTGAAAGCGGCGGCGCCGGACGGCATCGACGTCTATTTCGACAATGTCGGCGGCGACATCCTCGAGACCTGCCTCTTCCAGATGAGACTGCGCGGCCGCATCGCCTGCTGCGGCGCGGTCTCGCAGTATGACGGCGCGCCACAGACGCATGGGCCACGCGGGGTGCCCGGCCTCATCGTGGTGAATCGCCTGACGCTCCAGGGCTTCATCGTGATGGATTACGAGGCCGAGCGCGCGGCGGCGATCGCCGAGCTCAAATCGTGGGTCGATGCCGGCAAACTCATGGTGCAGGAGGACATCATCGACGGCCTCGAAAACACGCCGCGCGCGCTGATCGGGCTACTAGCGGGCGAGAACAAGGGGAAGAGGATGGTGAAGGTGGCCTGAGGAGAAAGGGCCGCAGGCATCCGGCTGTGGGCCTGCACCGGGTCCGCGGGACCCCGGCCCCTTTGGCCTCCCTCCCAGCGATCCGGGCTGACCCTCTGGAGCCGCGGCGGAGACGCACTCGTGGAGGATCGGGACCGCGGCCGGCTCAAGGGCGCGCCGTTGGCGGGCGCCACGTGAACGCATTGAAAGAACCTGTTCTCTCCTTCCTCAGATTGGCCCTTGTAGAGTCCCCACTCACATCGGGTACAGGACCAACGATCCAGATTCCGGCCACAGTCCAGGTGATGCTGGCGGCGATCAGGCGGACGCCCTCGACGAAACAGTCCGAGTACTAACTAAAGTACGGGCTATCCGAAGCCAAGTCGGTCCCTGATCGTCCAGGCTGCAGTGGAGCGACTCCGCGAAGACCTTGGTGGCCGAACGCAGGAAGGGATATTGCGCTACTTCGGTGAGCGACATTTGCGCCGACCGCTGAGGGCTCTCAAGTCTCGGCAGCAAGCCGCGTCAGACAATAGGCAGTTGCCCCTGCCCTTATCCGAGGGAGCCTGGCCGCTCACCGAAGTCAGCGAACCCGATTCCTGGGTGAAGTCTGGGTAAACGAAAGGGGCTAGCGGCTGCTGCGTCCGCTAACCCCTCGTCGTTCATGGTTGCGGGGGCTGGATTTGAACCAGCGACCTTTGGGTTATGAGTTGTCTTGAGGCTCTGTCGGTAACCCTCTGATCTCGCACAGAACGTTCAGAACAGTGAGCAATCGTCAGTTCTTTCGTCGTGGTCCTGCGTACCTCTCGTTTGAGGATGTTTCACGGTGGCATGGGAGCAGAATGGGAGCAGATGACCTTTGGGTTTTACCCACGCCTGTCCTTGAGCCTTTCATCGGCGCGACGCTAGCCGCGGGACCGTCCGCTCCAATCGGCTCGTCGCACGCTATTGACTCAACACCGCGCCTCCCGGGACTTACATTCGGCTGGAATTTTAGTCTCTCCACGCGGCCATTACGGAGTGCGAGGCAAAGAGACTCACCAACCGACTAGTGCGAGATACTCTGCGGGAAACTGGGACTTGGACAAGGTTCCCGATCGCACGGCGATAAGGAACGCCCCTGAGGGCAGACATCTTCCATCGCTCGGAGAGCATCGCCCTTGAAGACAAACCCCCGTGTTGGAAAGAACTACCGTCGCACGAGAACGACCACCCCGGCTACGAGCAACAGCACGCCGACGACACGACTGACGCCTACGCCGCCCGGCAGGACGCGCTCAACGAGGACAAGGATCGCGAGACCGGCGATCCACAGCAGGTTCATCACCCCGGCGACGAACAGCAACGCCATCAGCGCCCAGCAGCAGGCGACGCAGTAGGCGCCGTGGCGTACCCCCATCACGAACGCGCCGGCCCGCCCCTCGCGCCACTCGGTCATCACGAAGGAGAGGGGCGAGCGACACTTGGCGAGGCACGCCTGCTTGAGGGGCGTCCATTGGAACACCCCCGCGACCAGGAGCAGCGCGCCGCCCAGCCGCGCGCTGGTGCTCGCCATCGTGGCGGACAGGAGGCCAGCCTCGTGGAGCCCCCACTGCGCGAGCGCGGCGACAGCGGCATAGGCCGTCCACACCAGCGCGTAGCCGAGGAGAAATACGACGGTCGGAACGGTCGCCCGGTCCTGCTCCTGCCGCTTCCGCTGCACCGTGGCGAACGTCAAGACCATCGGCGCGGCCGCCGGCACCATCATGGCGATCATCATCACGGCCCACATGACGAAGAGCAGCACCACGTCCACGGGGTCCCAGGCGTGGACGCCCGGCATCGCCATCCCCGGCATGTCGGCCCTCTCCATGCCCGGCATCGTCGCCGACAGATGGAGGAGGTACAGCCACGCCACCATGGCGATCGCCAGGAGGCCCGCGCCGACGATCGCACGGTCGTGCCGGAGCTGTCGGTCGAGCGCGGGCACGCCCCTCAGTTCGCCCAGTCGAAGTTGTAGAGGATCCAGTTGGTCTTCTCAGCGGCAACCGACACGCCCGCGGCGGCGGCGTGGAACGTCCCTTGCCCGCATTCCCCCTTCTTCCAGATAAAGCCCGTCGGGAGATGCACCTGCGCGACGTGGTCCTCGCCCGTCACGGGATTCTTGAACGCCTCGCCACGCCCTTCGCCAATGCCTTCTGCGCGGAACGTGCTGTGTTGTCCCTTCCCCTCAATGGTGATCTTGGCCTTCACCAGCCCGGCGACGGCGGCCGTCGGGCCCAGCAGTTCCCACGGCATCCCGCCGAGTGCTCCGGTGAAGATCCGGCCGAGTGCCTCGACCTGCGCGTCGGTGGTCGCCGGGTCCACGACGAACGCCACCTTGCCATTGCCCTCGTGGATCGCCTTGGGCCAGTCATAAACGCCAGCGCACTTCACCCCAGATAGGTCCACGGCGCCACACTTGCCGGTCTTGATGTGGAGGCCCACTAAGGCCCGACAACTGCCGTCCTTGGAGTTGGGGAAGCCCCCGAAATTACAGCCGCACCCGAAGTCACAGTTGCAGAACTCATACCCCTGCCCCTTGAGCGTCCACTTGGTCTTCGTCTTGGCGGTCGCCACGGCTGGTCCCCCTCTCAGAATAGAAAGGTTCTGTCCGGACACGGCGGCTCTTCAGCGCGGTTGAGCCCGTCAGGGACACAGCCGCCGCTCTCGATTGCGACAATCGTGCAGCGTGCAGGAGACCACACGCTCACGGACCCGTCCAATCGAAGGGAATGTGCTTGCTCGAGTTCGTCGTCCAATGCCACGTGAAGTCGAAGGCATCGACCGTACAGACCGTCGACTTGCCCCACGTCGCGAGCTGTGGGCCCGGTCCGGTCTCGCAACCCGGCGCGTTCATGAGCTGCGGGTATCGTCCCGGCAGGCTCGTCGGCCCGGTCAGGGCCTTGGCCCAGGCCTTCACCTTCCCGGCGATCTCCGCGCCCCAATGGGCACGGTCCGCCGCGATCTCGAACGTGATGTGCGCCCGCTCCACTCCGCGCAGCTGTCGGCCTTCGGTGAACAGGGCCGCCACTTGCGCGGGAAACCCTCCGGCACGTCCCTGAAAAATCAACGGCAGCGCCTCGGCCTGGCGCGCGTCGGCGCGTTCATCAATGAAGAGGCCTGCCGCTCCCTTGACCTTCCCCGCCCACAGATCACCCTCCCACCGGCCCACCCGGACGAAACTCAGCCCGTCGAGGGTAGCGTCACCATAGTGGCCGCGCTGGATGTGCCAGAAGAGCACGGACTCGCAATAACCATTGTCCGGGGCCTGCGCGAACGTGCAGGGACAGGCCACGGCGCAGCTGCAGTTGTCGAACCAGTCCCCGGTGACGTGCCACGGTGGGATGTCGGCCATAGTCCTCTCCCGTTACGGTGTGCAGTGAGGACATCCGCCGTACTTCGTCGACCAAGATCGTCCCGCTCCTCACAACGAGGCGATCCTGCCGCGAGGGCTCGTGCGAGTCTGCGCCGCGTCACGAGGGCCTGTCAAGGCCAGGCGCGCAGCAAGACCTGGCCCACTCCCCTGGGCTGGACGCTTCACGGCCGGCGCAGCCGGAGCATCGTCGCGTTGAACGCCACGACCACCGTGGAAACCGACATGAGCACTGCGCCGACAGCGGGTGTGAGCAGAATTCCTACCGGATAGAGCACGCCGGCGGCGATGGGGATCGCCAGCACGTTGTAGCCGGTGGCCCACCAGAGGTTCTGGACCATCTTCCGGTACGTCGCGCGAGCCAGGTCCACGATCGCCGTCACGTCCCGAGGGTCGGAGCGGACCAGCACGATGTCGGCGGACTCGATCGCCACGTCTGTGCCCGCCCCGACCGCTATGCCGACGTCGGCTTGGGTAAGGGCTGGGGC
>Ga0075423_10003129_pt1 | contig 15193 bp, 13 predicted proteins | sample SoiMethybrSBSTD2_FD_80114 | JGI IMG/M metagenome (GOLD analysis project Ga0075423, IMG submission 80114) | Bulk soil microbial communities from a Populus tree surrounding site in Tennessee, USA - Soil MetaG P. TD hybrid SBSTD2 | ecosystem: Environmental > Terrestrial > Soil > Tree plantation...
GAATCGCTCCGGGCTCGCCTGGCCAGGGAGGGCGAGCTTCCCGTGAACGCTGCCGTGCGGCTGCTTCGAGAGATCGCCTCGGCGCTGGCCTACGCGCACGCCCGCGGCATCGTGCATCGCGACATCAAGCCCGACAACGTCCTCGTGTCGGGTGACAGTGCGATGGTCACGGACTTCGGCGTGGCGAAGGCGATCGACGCCGCCGGCGGCGGCGTCGATCGTTCCGAGCGCACCAGCGCGAGGGACCTTCCCGGTTCGCTCAGTAGCGTCGGCGTCGCGTTAGGCACCCCGGCCTACATGGCGCCGGAGCAGGCGAGTGCCGATCCGGCGGTCGATTACCGGGCGGACATCTACGCGGTTGGCGTCCTCGCGTACGAGCTGCTGACCGGCCAGCCACCGTTCGCCGGACGGCCACCGAGCGCGATTCTCGCGGCCCACCTGACCGAAGCGCCGGAGCCAGTTGGACGTCGCCGGCCGGCTATACCGCCTCCGCTCGCCGGTCTCATCATGCGGTGTCTGGAGAAGCGCCCGGCCGACCGGCCGCAAACCGCGACCGAGATCGTTCACGCCCTCGACGACCTCGCTACACCGAGCGGCGGGACGCAGCCCCCGGCCTCAGGGATCGGCACCACAGGAGAGAGGCGTCTTCGGCCAACCGCGCGCAACCTAACGCGGACCACCGCCGCCGTGGCCGCGATCGCGATCGTAGCGATTGGCGTCTGGAAGCTCGGCCCGCCCGTGGCGTCGAGCAGCGGAGACAATCCAGCGACAAGCACCGCGGTCCCTCGGAAGATCGCCGTGCTGCCGTTCGAGCCACTCCGTGGCGATACCGCCAACTCGTATCTCGGCGATGGCATGGCGACCGACCTCACGGCTGCCCTCGGCAGTGGCGGGCGGCTCACCGTCGTGCCGCGCAGCTCTGCGTTCGCCCTGCGGGGGCGTACCGCAAAGGAGGCGGGAGACAGGCTTCAGGCCTCCGACGTCGTCGAGGGAACGATTGGCCGCGTCGCCGGCCGGCTGCGCGTCACCGTATCGCTCGTCAACGTCACCAACGAGACGGTGCGCTGGTCGCGAAAGTACGATGAGGATGAGCGCAACGTCTTTCAGCTCCACGATTCGATCGCCGACGCCATAGCCACCGCGCTCGATGTGGGCGGCTCCGTGAACGCCGACCGACCATCCGTGCCGGGGACCCGCAACGTAGAAGCGCATGACCTCGTGCAGAGGGCAGCATTCCTCAACAACCAGAAGGCGGAAGCTGCGTCCCTCCGCGAGGCGATCGGCCTTGCCGAGCGCGCGATCGCGCTCGACTCGAGCTACGCGAACGCCTGGATCGCCCTTGGGGAGAGCTGGTATCACCTCGCCGATGCGCACATCGCGCCGCTCGAGGCAATTCCCCACATGCGGAGCGCTGCGAGCCGAGCCGTGGCGGCAGATCCGCGTTCGGCCGATGCCATCGGATTCCTTGGCATCGTTCACAGCGCGTACGACCGTGATTATCGGAGCGCGGAGAAGGAATTCCTGCGTGCGTTGGCGCTCGATTCGACGAATGCCGAGGCCAGCGGCGGCTATGCGTGGCAGCTCTGGGCACTGGGACAGACCGACTCCGCTCTCGCGGTGCTGAACCGGGCCCTGAAGCAGAACCCGCTTTCTACACTGCTGCTAGACCCAGGCGCCTGGCTCGCCCTTTCGGCCAGGAAGATGGACTTGGCGCGGGAGTACTGCCGGCGCTTCACCCAATTGGAGCCAAGAGGCGAGGGTTGCGAGGCTAATCTGCTGCTTGTCGAGGGTCGGTACAGGGAAGCGGCGGCGCTCCGGGAAAGGATGTTCGCCGGCGAAGGCGAAGCGTTGCGCCTCCGCTGCGGGCTCGCGCAGGCCCTTGCGCTCGCCGGTGACACCGTAGCCGCACGGCGTGAGCTCGCCCAGCTGGAAACAAAGGCGCGCACGCGGTACGTCGACGGCTTCTGGATGGCGGTGGCCTACGCAGCGTTAGGCGATCGGCAGCATGCCCTCGACTGGGTCGAGCGCGCGGTGGCCGACCATTCCGCCAACGCCATGACGATCAGAGTGGACTCGAAGCTCGAATCGCTTCGCGGCGATCCGCGCTTCGAGGCGTTGGCGCGGCGCGCGGGGCTGTAGCATCCGAGGAAATGGTTCTGAACCTTAACCCGGTACAACACCCAATAGTGCTTTCACCCGCACACACCCGGAGCGGACGACCGCTGCCCGGCGAGTTCGCGGCCTATGCCGCAGCGGACATCGCGCAAGTAGCTGGTGACGACGCGCTCGCCGCGCTCGCGTCGCAGGCCGAGCGCGTGCTCGCCCTGCTTGCGAGCGTGAACGATGAGGCCGTCGAAGGCGTTGCCTACGCACCGGACAAGTGGACGCTCAAGGACGTGGTTGCGCATCTGGCCGACGATGAGCGCGTGTTCGGCTACCGGATGCTTTGTCTCGCGCGGCGGGACACGCAGTTGTTGGATGGGTTCGACGAAAAGCGGTATGCGACGGAGGCGTCAGCGACGCGACGTTCGTGGGCGTCGCTCCTCGCCGACTACTCGGCCGTGCGCAATGCGACGCTAACGTTTTTGGACGGGCTTCCGGCCGAAGCGTGGGCGCATCGCGGGATCGTCAACGGCTACGAGGCTTCGGTCCGCGGGCTGGCGTTTCACATCGCCGGGCACGAGCTCCGCCACCTCCGCGCGATCGAAACGGTGTACTGGCCGCGGCTCAATCGTGCGCCCATCCTCGTAGCGAAGCCGAGCCGGGCGTTGCAGTAACCCCTCCATATCTATGGAACGGCTTTGTAGCCCGACACGGACCGCGCTACATTCTTCCCCCCTTCACGGTCGCGGTGCTTCCATGCGTCGAATACTTTCTGCGGCAGCGCTGCTGGTTTCTGCCTCCGTCGCGGCGGCCCAGAACAAACCCCGCCAGGAGCTCAAGGAAGTCACTCCTGAGAAGGTCGATACCGCCGTTTATCAACGGCTCAGGTATCGGTACATCGGCCCCGAAGGAAACCGCGTCACGTCGGTCACGGGCGTCGCGGGCGACCCGAACACGTACTACGCAGGTGCCGCCTCTGGGGGACTGTGGAAGTCCACCGACGGCGGCATTCACTGGTCGTCGGTGTTCGACTCGCAGCCGGTGTCATCCGTAGGCGCGCTGGCCGTCGCGCCGAGCGATCCTAACGTCGTCTACGCCGGCACCGGCGAGCCGTTCACGCGCAGCCACATCTCGGCCGGCTGGGGAATGTTCCGCTCGACGGACGCCGGGAAGACGTGGACGCGTGCAGGGCTCGAAAACACCGGACGCATCTCGCGCATCGTCGTGCACCCGACGAACCCGGACATCGTCTACGCAGCCTCGTTAGGCTTCGCGTACGGGCCACAGCCCGAGCGCGGGATCTATCGGTCCAACGACGGCGGCAAGAACTGGGAGCGCGTGCTGTTCGTCAATGATTCCACCGGTGCATCGGACATCGTGATGGACCCGACGAACCCGCGCATCCTGTACGCCGGGTTCTGGCAGATCGAGATCAAGACCTGGGGGCGCAACAGCGGCGGGGCCGGGAGCGGCATCTGGAAGTCCACCGACGGTGGCACGACGTGGAAGAAGCTCACAGGTTCGGCGCTCCCCTCGAAGACTGTTGGCAAAATCGGCCTCGGCATCAGCCGCGCGATGCCAAGCAGGATCTACGCAGAGATCGAGACAGGCGACGGCGTGCCAACGCCGGACGGGAAGCCGACCGACAGCGGCCGCCTGTTCCGCTCCGACGACGCAGGCGAGACGTGGCAGCTCGTGAGCAGCGACCGCCAGATGGCCGGGCGCACGCACTACTACAACCGAATGGGCGTGTCGCCCGACAACCCTAACGAGGCCTACTTCCTCGCGTCGAACTGGTCCAAGACGCTCGATGGCGGCACGACGATCATTGACCCGCCGTTCACCGAGTACCCGGGCGGCGATCACCACGACATCTGGATCGACCCGACGAACGGCAACCGAATGGTCGTGAGCCACGACGGCGGCGTGTCGATCTCGATCAACCGCGGAAAGTCATGGATCGTGACACAGCTGCCGCTGGCGCAGATGTACCACGCGACGGTCGACAACCGCATTCCCTACAACGTCTACGGCAATCGCCAGGATGGTCCGTCGGCCGTGGTGCCGAGCAACCCGCGGGCGGGCGACTTCGGTGGGGGGCTGGACTTCCCGACGATCACGCGCGGCCATTCGGAGACTGTCGGTGGTGGCGAGAGCGGGTGGGCGATCCCCGATACCGTGGACGGCAATCTGGTGTGGTCGAGCGGGTCGGGCTCCGGCTCGATGGGCGGCATCATCACCAGGTACGATCGGCGGACGAAGCTCGTGCAGACGGTGGAGATCTGGCCGCTGGCGACGATCGGCTGGCCGGCGGACAGCCTCAAGTACCGCTTCGTCTGGACCGCACCGCTCACGCTCAGCGCTCATGACCACAACGTGCTGTACGTGGGGAGCCAGCACGTGCATGAGACACGTGATGGTGGCAATCATTGGAAAGAGATCTCACCGGACCTGACGCGGAACGACAAGTCGCGCCAGAGGATCTCCGGTGGCCTGACGCCGGACAACATCGGTGTCGAGTATGCCGGTGTGGTGTTCGCCATCGGCGAATCGCCGCTCGACGCGAAAGTGCTGTGGGCCGGCACGAACGATGGTCTCGTGCACGTGACACACGACGGCGGTGCAAGCTGGACGAACGTGACGAAGAACATCCCCGGCCTGCTCGACTGGGGCACGATCTCGAACATCGAGCCGTCGCGGTATGACGTCGGCACTGCGTACCTGACGGTGGATGGCCATCAGGTGAACAACCGCGATCCGTGGGTCTACAGGACGACGGATTTCGGGAAGACGTGGAAGCTGATCGTGACGGGCATTCCGAAGTCGCCGCTCTCCTACGCGCACGTGGTGCGTGAGGATCCCGTGAGACGAGGGCTGCTGTACCTCGGGACGGAGAACGCCCTGTACGTGTCGTTCAACGACGGCGCGAGCTGGCAGCCGCTCCAGAATAACCTGCCGCACGCGCCGGTCTACTGGATCGTCGTGCAGCCGCACTACAATGATCTCGTGGTGGCGACGTATGGCCGAGGCTTCTGGATCATGGATGACATTACGCCGCTGCGCACGTTGGGGTCGGCCGTCACGTCGAAGGACGTGCATCTCTTTCCGCCGCGCCTAACGTACCGGTTGCAGAACACGGAGCAGCCATTCTCGGTCGCGTACGACGCGAGCGGCGGGTACGCACCGCCGTACGGGGCATCGATCAACTTCTATCTCAAGAAGGGGAGCGACAGCACGGTTCGCGATAGTGCCGGAAAGAAGCTCGTGGACAAGGACAGTGTGTCGATCACGATCTCGGACGCGTCGGGCGCCGTCGTGAGGACACTCAAGGCACCGAAGAATGCGGGGATCAACCGCGTGTGGTGGAACCTGCGGGGCGACCTCACGAAGCAGGCGAAGATCCGAACGAGCCCGGAGTACGCACCGTGGTTCTCGGTGTCACTCGAGGGACGAGATTCGCCGACGGTGGGAAGGCTCGGCGTGCTTGTGGCGCCGGGGACGTACACGGTGAAGATCGTGGGGACGAGTGAGTCGCAGCCGCTCGTCGTGAAGAAGGACCCCAACACCGGCGGCACGGACGCGACGCTGGCGGAGAACATCGGCGTCGTGCGGAATATCGCGGCGGATCTCGACAGCGCCGTGATCATGATCAACGCGCTGGAGAACGTGCGGGGTCAGCTCGCGGCGTTGAAGTCGACCATGGCTGGGGACTCGGCCCGGAAAGGTGTGATCACGGCGGCCGACTCGTTGGACATGAAGCTCAGGGTGGTGGAACGAAAGTTGTTCCAGACGCGCGCGACGGGACGGGGGCAGGACGTCCTGCGATGGCCGCAGCGGATCAGCGAGCAGCTGCAGTATCTGGCGGGGGAGATCGAGTCGAGTGACTTCGCGCCGACGGAGAGTCAGAAGCAGGTGGCGGACTTGCTACGTGCTCAGGTGCGGGCGGTGAAGACGGAGTTCGATCGAGTGATGAGCGGAGACGTGGCGGCGTTCAACGGCATGCTGCAGCAGCGGAAGGTGCCTAACGTGATATCGAACTGAGGCGTAGTCAGCCGTGCTACCGTCAGTCCCGCGGGACGGACCATCGGCGCCGCGGTACGGATCTCGCGGCGGATCGTCGGTGGCCGCGTCCGCTACGACGCACGTCGATCGGTCGTTCCGAGGTCGGAAGCCGAGACTTCAGAATCCGCCGCGACTGGAGGTCCAATGTCGAATCGGGGATCCGTACTCCAGAGTCTCTCACTGGTTGCCGTTGCCGTTTTGATTGCCGGCTGCTCTCGCGGCCAGCCCGAGCCCGCTCCGCTCCCGGCTTCACCCGGGGCGGTGACGTTCCCTGCTACCGTGAGTCCCGGCGAAGTCGCGCCGACACTGCCCGCCGAGGTGGTCGACACGACGTGGCAGTGGGTCAGCCTAACGACACCGGTCGAGCAGGTGACGGTCGATGCGCCCGACAAGTACACGATTCGCTTCGACAAGAGCGGTAAGGTCGCCGTGAAGGCCGACTGCAACCGCGGCACGACCAGCTATACCGTCAGCGCCGATCGGAAGATCGAGCTCAAGCCGATGGCGCTCACGAAAGCAATGTGCCCGCCCGGCTCCCTGTCGGATCGGTTCGTGAAGGAAGTGACGCGAGCATCGAGCTACTTCCTGAAGGACGGCGATCTTTATCTCCAGCTCCCCGCGGACTCGGGAACGCTGCGGTTCAAACGCCAGGCCTGACGGCGAATCAGTCAGTAGATCGACCCCGTCGACGAGGACACGACCCCGTTCGATACGCTGAGCGTGTACGGCGAGCTGCTGGTGCTCGTCCAGCTGCCCAGCGTGAAGTTCCCCCCGTTCGTCACGTGCACCGTGCTCACCGCTGAGTACGTGAGCGGCGTATCCGGGGCGCAGACACGCTTGGCATTCTTCGCGACGCTCAGGTAGTAGCCTCCGACACCGGTGCCGAACGTGGTCGTAGCGCCGTCCGCCGAGACTCCCACACCTGACCCTTCATCGACCGCAATCGCCCGTGGCGCTGACGCCATTCCGTCTTCCTGCAGGCGCGCCAGGAACACGAGCAGCCGTCCCATGCGATCGCGCGTCTGGAAATGCGAATCCGTGAGCACGTTCGCGAGCAACGGCACGTTGAACAGCGCAGGCTGCAGCGTCACCGAAGGATCGAACGGGTTTTGCAGGACGATGGCCGACTGGGCCGACGCGTTCAGCGCTGCGTACACGTATTGCCCGAGCACCGCGAGTCCCGCACTCGTGCCCCCGATTGGATAGCCCTGTGCCACGCGTGTGTTCACCGCCGTCTGAAGCGCTGTACCGCGCCAGAGGTTCGCATACGTCGACTGATCGCCGCCGGCAATGAACACGACCTCGGCCTTCGCGATCGCGTTCGTCACGACGTCGCTGTTCGCGCCGGCGACGGACGTGATCACGATGCTGGTGACCGAATTGGCGCCGAGCCTCACGAGGTACTTGTTGTAGCCGTTGCTGCCGCTAGTGCGGAGTACCACGACATCTCCGTATTGGCCCGTACTCCGCGTCCCGCCCTGTCCCATGAGCCAGACCATGCCGGCGTCGACATCGGTGCCGCCGCCAGCGAGGTACGCGCCGCCGATCGGCTGTGTCTGCGCGTCGGTCGTGCTGCCGTCCTGGTAGACCTTGTAGCCGGGATCGACGGGCTTGGCGAACGCGGCGCCGCCGATCGGCGCGGTGGCGTTAGGCGCGGTGGGCGAGTCGGTGGCGGCGCGGCAGGCCGCGAGAACGACGACAAGCGCGAGGGCGGAGCGGCGTGGCGCGGGCATGGCGGACTCCGGAAAACGGAAGAGCCGTTAGTGGCGCTGGGTGGATCACCGGTGGCAGAACTATGGCGTGGCGAAGCCTCGTTGAGCCAGGAGCCGGTCCGGCGGTGGCGCCTGAGGTTGTGCGCTCTCTCCAGACGGCTCTCCCGGAAGTACGATAGACAGGGTGAGCAGTCAACGCGACCACCAGTCCGGGGTAGCCCTGCCATGCGCAAGCGACCGAAAGCGAGGCACATCGAACGGAAGCACGCCGTCTACGCAAACCTCAACGTCCCGGAGCTCACGAAGGCCGGAAGTGGTCTCGAGCTCTACATCTATGCGCGGGGCGAAAAGCTCGGAGAGGTGGACATCGGGCGAGGGGGCTTCTACTGGAAGGGTGGCGGGCGTCATAGGCGAAAGCGCATCTCGTGGACCGATTTCGCGGCGAAGATGGACGAGCTCGCGTACGGGCCCGACTGACTCCCGCGCCTAACGTGGCCAGGCGGAACCTTCAAATGTGACCCGGGACGGCGAGGCCGGGTAATGCCAATCGACGGTCGCCGAGGTCTGGCGTACCGCGAGGTTCGACGAGTGCCGCCGACGCCTCCGCAATTGGCCCATCACGAAGAGATTTCATCAATGAAAGGCGAACGTCCCATATCGGCGGCTGCCGCGGCCGCCGTGCTTGCCATACTGACCCTCGTCGCCTGCGACAGTGACAACGCGACCGGACTCCCGGACGGAGCCGTCGAAGTCGTGCTCGCTTTCGATGGTTTCCCAGAGGACACAATGCGCATTGCGATCACGGACACCTCGGCGATCCGCATGGCGCGTGACTTCGTAAGCACCAGGCAAGGAGCCAAGCTGCCCATCGGGCGAATCGTCCGCGGTTCAGGCATAGACCACCGGTATCCGTACCGCTACGAGCCAGCGTCGGTCCGCTTCGCCGACTTCGCCATGGAGGTCTGTGACGGGGCGCCGATGCGCACCGACAGTGCTGTGGTGGAGTTCATGCGCGGCGCATCCGGCGAGACGAATCCGACGTCGGCTACCTGGTGTCCGTGGGGCGCCTACCCGATCGCCGTGCGGTGAGTCGCGACGCGACGAACTCTAGCCTTACACTTCGCGCATGACCGCCCGCCCGCTCATCGCGATCGTCATCGTCTCCGTCGCAACCGCTGCCTGGTGCAGCGACCAGCGCACGGCACCAGGCAACCGCCCAACGCTCGCGAATGCCTGTGGGGACTCCGCGGCCGTTTCGTGGGAGCCCGCTGCACCACGGCAGGGCGCGCTCTTTCGAGTGCGGGTCTCCGGCGTACCAGCGGGAACCGCCCTCTCGGGCAGTGCCGCCGGCGAGGCACTGCATTTCGCCTCTCCGGCAGGCGGGAACGACGCCGCGTCGTTCGCCGGCGTGCCGATCGATGCCGCTGACTCGTTAGGGATTCAGGTGTACTGCACCGCCGGAGAACGCACGGATACGCTCCGGGCCTCACTCGCCGCGATGCGTGGCGAGTACCCGGTCGAGCGTCTGACTGTCGCTCCGACCTTCGGCCGGGAGCCGGATTCCGCCCTGGCTGCCCGGATTCGTCGCGAATCCGACCGTGCGACTGCTGTTGCAGTGGCGTCGCACGACACGCCGCGTCTGTGGTCGAAACCGTTTCTCCACCCGCGCGACTCGCGCATAACGAGCGGCTTCGGGCGCGGGCGGGAGTTCAACGGCACCATCACGTCGCGCCACATGGGCACCGACTTCGCCGGCGCCACCGGTGCGCCGGTGCGCGCGGCCAATCGCGGGGTCGTTCGGATCGTCGGCCGGTTCTACTACGGCGGCAACGTCGTCTACGTCGACCACGGTGCCGGCCTAACGAGCGCCTACCTCCATCTTTCCCGGCAGCTGGTGGCCGAGGGCGACACGGTCGACCGTGGCCAGGTGATCGGGCGCGTCGGCGCGACGGGACGCGCCACCGGGCCGCATCTGCATCTCATCGTGCGATACGGCCGGGTAACCGTGGATCCGCTGTCGCTCTTCGCCATTGCGGGCGAGCCACCGCCCGCGCGGTGACGTCGTATCGCTCACACCGGCTCCATCGGGAACGGCCGATCCCCGAGGACCTCGCGTGCCATGTCGTGTGGACGGGACTACACTGTTGAAGACGTACGAGTCAGGCTAACGGCCGGTGCGGATATAACCGATCGCGCGCTCGAGCACCTCGTCCTTGCCGGCGCGCAAGCCCTTGAGTGTCGGACGAATTTCGATGTCAGGAACGATCCCGATCCGCTGCGTCTCCCTCCCGTCGGGATAGTAGACGCCGAGTCCCGTGAACAGGGTGAGTATGCCGCCCGGTAACGTCAGTCGGGTGATGTTACCGTCGGCCCCGGCCGTCTGACTGCCGATCACCTTGTTCTCGGGCGCCGTGCGCAGAGCCATCACGCTGAACTCCGCGTGGCTCTGTGTCCGCTCGTCGACAAGAATGGCGACGCGCCCGCGGTACGCAGTCGCGTTGCCGCCAGGGAGTCCGGCAAGCATGGGCGTAGTCCATACGACCTGGCCGGGATAGGCCGGATCGACGCTCGTGAACTTCGCGAACGGACGCGCGTCTCGATTGAAGAAGTTGGCAAACGCGTACATCGTGCCGCGCGGGTAGTTGCGAACGTCCATCACGATGCCGTCAGTGTTTCGCACGATCGCCAGGGCCGAGTCGACCTGGGCGAGCTCGAGATCGCCCATGTTGATGTAGCCGATGTTACCGTTAGGCAGCACCTTCGCGAGGTCGGTGACCGGATACACAGGCAGCGTGCGGCTGGGCGGGGGCGCCATCGCGACGCGGCGAGTGACTGGCTCGCCATCGCGTTCGATCGTGTACGTCGCGCTGTCCTGTCGCCCTCGCAACACGAGCTCGACGAGCTTGCGCTCGAACACCGATGGATTGCCGGCCGCCACGTACTTTCCCAGATCACGCCGCCGCTCTGCCACTGCTTCGCCGTCGACGTGCGTGATGACGTCACCCACCCGAATTGCGCTGCTGTCGGTGTGCGCCCCGCGCAGCTTCCAGACGACGATCTGTCCCTCGATCGAACGCGCCTCGAAAGGCGGCAGCCGAACGCCGAACCTTCGCGCGAGTGGAGCGCTGTTCGCCACGACGTGCGCGTCCTCGAGTCGCGTCGTCATCTCGGCGACCGTCAGGTGGTACTCGTCCGCATCCTTCGCGGCGATGAGGCGAGGAATGAATTCAGGAAGGACGGCGTTCCAGTCGCCGCCGTTCGCGTACATGTACGGGAAGTAGTAGCGCGCAGCATTCCAGAAGCGGAACAGCGCGAGGAGACGCTGGCCTTCGTCGGGGTACTCCGGGGCCCTGAACGCGGTGTCGCTCACGAATGTGGCAGTCAGCTGGAAGCCGACGTAGCGGTTCGGGCCCCGTTGTCGACTCTCGCGGATCTGCGAGAGTCGCCGGGCGATGTCGGAACCGAGAATCCTCGAGTCGGTGAGCCAGCGAAAATCGAGATTGATGCGCATGCTGTTGGGAGAGACGCGCGCACATCTGCTGGCGCCATCGCCCTGGGGCTGGACCGAGTCGACGCACGGACGCACGGTACCGGCTGCGTCGAGCAGAGCCGCGATGGCGGCGTTGAACTCTCCGGCCGTGCCCGCCGCACGAACCTTTGGCACGGTCGCGACGAGCGCACTGTCCCAGTCGATCGAACCAGCCGCGACACCAGGATGGTAGTACTTGAGAAACCCCCACACCTGGCCCAGGGCAGTAAGGCGATCGATCTGTTCCCGTGACTGAGCCTCGGCCGTAACAGCCCCGAAGGCCACGATCGCGAGGGCGACAAGCGCAACAGTGCGGCGCGTGATCATGTATTGATGTACGTGGTGAAGAATCCATCATGGATTCGCGGAAGTAGCGAGGTCAAGGTGAGCACGAGCTACGTGATTCGGGGGGGCGAGCAGGGGCGAGCGCGAATGCGCATCATTGCTCGAGCGATGTGGCCCACCACCGAAGGACTTCTGGTCGCGGCCGGCCTGACGTCGGGCATGCGCTGCCTTGACGTCGGCTGCGGGGCCGGAGATGTCAGCCTGGCGCTGGCCCGCCTCGTGGGCGCGGGGGGCCGCATCACAGGGATCGACCAGGACGACATCAAGCTCCAGTTCGCTCGGGAGGATGCGGAACGGGACCGCCTGGACAACGTCGAGTTCTCCACGTCGAACGTCGAGCAGCTCGAGGATGACGCCGAGTACGATCTGGTCTACGCCCGGTTCCTGCTCACGCACCTTCGCGATCCGGCAGGTGTCTTGCGACGCATGGCGCGCGCAGCGAAGCCGGGCGGTGTCATCGTCGTCGAGGACATCGATCATGCCGGCGTCTTCTCACACCCGCCTTCTCCGGCGCTCGAGCAGTTCGTCAGCCTTTATAACCGAGTCGTTCGCTCGAGAGGTGCCGATCCGGAGATCGGGCCGAGGCTCCCGGCGTTGTTTCGGGAAGCGGGTCTGGCGGAGCCGCATCTCTCGCACATCCAGCTCGTATACCTCGATGGTGAAGCGAAGCAGATCCATCGGATCACGCTCGAGAACATTGCGCCTGCGCTCACAGCGGGCGCACTCGTCACGGACACCGAGTTGGAGGCGTTGGCCCGCGCACTGGATGACTTCGTTGCGCGCCCAGATACGATCGTGAGCACACCGCGCATCTTCCAGGTGTGGGCGCGGCGGCCGCTCACGTGACGGTCTGGACGATCGGGCACTCGACGCGGACGGCCGAGGAGTTCATCGACGTGCTGGCTGCCCACGAGAGCGAGGCCGTCGTGGACGTTAGGCGCTTTCCCGGTTCGCGACGCCTGCCACAGTTCGGTGCGGAGGCGCTCTCGACATCGCTGCGCGCGGCAGGTGTGAGCTATCGGTGGATCGAAGGGCTCGGCGGACGGCGACGTCCGGATCCCGAATCGCCTAACGACGCGTGGGAGAACGAGGCATTTCGCGGATACGCCGACCATACGGAGAGCGAGGAGTTTGCCGAAGGATTGTTCGAGCTGCTCATGATCGCGAACGGAGCTCGGACCGTGGTCATGTGTGCGGAGCTGCTCTGGTGGCGTTGTCATCGCCGCATTATCGCCGACGTGCTCGTGGCGCTGGGCTACGAGGTGCGGCACATTCGTGATGCCGGAGTCGCGGAGCTTCACGAGTTGGTGCCGCCCGGCCGCCTGGTCGCCGGCGCGCTCACGTACGCGTCGCCCATAAATCAGCTCGACTTGTACGGCAACTAGTGCTGGCGGCGGGATTCCGGCTGCTTGCCGACGACGGATGGCGCCTGCATCGAACGCGCGGCAGTCATCGCTAGCTGCGCCATCCGACGAAGCCCGGGCTCGTCACGATCGCGGGCTCTGGCAACGACGACCTCGCGCCGCGTACCTTGAGGAGTATTCTCAAGCAAGCGGGCCTCTGGGACCGCACGAAGGAGTGACCGCCATGCACCGTTATCTCATTCTGATCGAGCCCGCGGCAACAGGCTTCTCCGCCTATTCGCCCGATCTTCCAGGCTGTGCAGCAACGGGTGCAACGCGTGACGACGTGCAGCGGAACATGCGCGACGCCGTCGAGCTCCACCTCGAAGAGCTGCGGGAGTTGGGCGAGCCGGTGCCGCCGCCCAGTACATCCGCGGCGTATGTGGAGGTCGCTGCCTGACGTTAGGCGCGGTTGTTTGATTGGCCCGCTGGCTCACGAACCATGGACTCCTGGTTTGAGGTCGCACTCGCCGCGACGATCTTCGCGATCGGCAACATCCTCTTCGGCCACTTCGAGGAACGAACTCCCAAGTGGCGCCGCGTGACGAAAGTGATCGTGTTCCTCGCCGTCACGCGCTTCATCACTGTGCAGGTCGGGCGGCCGTGGTCCTACCTCGTCATCGCCCTACCGCTCGCCCTTGTCCTCGTGGTCCACGGGTGGTGGCTTCCACGCCAGGGCATCAACGGGTGGACCGGTGAGCCGAAGGAGCGCTACTACAAGTTCCGCGGCTGGACGCTTCCGCCGGACGGTCGATGAGATGAACTTTGCGCCCTGGCGAACGACCTGAGCCACCTACACAGCTCTGACGAGGCTTGATGACCATCGAAGCAACCGCTCACGATGCATCCACTGCGGCCCATGAGCCGCTCGACACGCGCTCCGTGCACCTTTCCCTGACCGCAAAGGACCTGTTACAGAGCGTAGCGTGGTACCGCGACGTCCTCGGGTTCACTGTCGACAACATAAGAGATCGTGACGGGAAGCCGGCCGCGGCCTCCGTGCGGTCGGGCGCCGCGAAGATCTTTCTCAACCAGGATGATGGTGGTCGAGGGTGGGAGCGCGTGAAAGGCGAGGGTTTCTCGATCACGTTCGATACGGCTCAGAACGTCGATGCGATCGCGGAGCGCATTAAGGCGACTGGCTGGACGCTGGCCATGGAACCCACCGACATGCCCTGGGGAGTTCGCATGCTCCGGGTCGTCGATCCGGACGGCTATCGGCTGGGCATCTGGAGACCGCTGAGCGCGTAAGCCGGGAGTGGCGGGTATCAGTCGCCGTCGATCTGAGACGACGCGCCTCGTGTCCTAACGCGGTTGTTTCGAGCGCAGTGCGTTGAAGGTCTGCACGTCAAGGCCTGCTTGGCGCAGCAGCACCGCGAACCGCGCCATCTGTCGCACCGGATCGTACGCCGGAGCAGCGGGAGATATCAGTATCTCCCAAAGGCCGCCGCTCGACCGCGCCGATTGCTCGAGGGCGGTCAGCGCGCCGGCACTATCGCCGATCGCAAGCCTGACGGTAGCGCGCTGCGCGTCGGTGAACCAGGGGCGCGGGTTGTTCGATTCCATCGCTGAAATGAGTCGCAGAGCCGCCGTCGTGTCGCCCAGCTTCGCCAGAACGTACGGCTTGTACGACATGATGCCAACGGGCAGCACGACCGCCATCAGCCGGCGGGCCACGTCGTCGTGACCCGTTGCCATCGCTACGAGCGATCCGGTGTTGATCACCGACAACAACGTCGAGTCGAGGCTCATCGCCTGCTCGATTCCCTTCCAGGCGGAGTCGGTCCGGCCGCTCAGATAGAGCGCATACGATATCCAGGATGAGAGTAGCGCCGAGACCGGCTCGAGCTCCTTCGCTTTCGCGAAGTGCTCGAGCGCATCGGCGGGCCTTCCCACGTAGATCAAGTTCCGGCCGTAGGTCAGGTGCGCCTCGAAGTTGTCCGGTTCGAGCGCAATCGCCCGCTCAGATTCCCCGAAGGACTTCGTCCACTGTCCGGCGGAGCCGTACAGTATCGCCATCGCGTTGTGTGCGTCCGCGA
>Ga0075423_10003130_pt1 | contig 15192 bp, 12 predicted proteins | sample SoiMethybrSBSTD2_FD_80114 | JGI IMG/M metagenome (GOLD analysis project Ga0075423, IMG submission 80114) | Bulk soil microbial communities from a Populus tree surrounding site in Tennessee, USA - Soil MetaG P. TD hybrid SBSTD2 | ecosystem: Environmental > Terrestrial > Soil > Tree plantation...
TCCTGATGATCTCCGCCGCCTCGTCGTACGAAATCCGGGGGAACGGCGCCGTGACGTTCTGCAGCCGGGAGGTGTCGCGCTCCAGCGTCTTGAGCTCCGGGGCGCGCTTGTCCAGGACGCGCTGGACGACCGACACCACCAGGCCCTCCGCGAGGTCCATCACGTCGTCGAGCGTGGCATAGGCGACCTCGGGCTCGACCATCCAGAACTCGGTGAGGTGCCGCCGGGTCTTGGATTTCTCGGCGCGGAACGTCGGTCCGAAGCAGTAGGTGCGGCCCAGCGCCATCGCGTTGGCCTCGTTGTAGAGCTGACCGCTCTGCGTCAGGTACGCGGTCTCGTGCTCGAAGTACTGCACGGGAAACAGCGTGGTCGTGCCTTCACACGCCGACGGCGTGAAGATCGGCGTGTCGGCGAGGATGAAGCCGCGCGAGTTGAAGAAGTCGCGGACCGCGTCGATGACCTCGTGGCGGATGCGCAGGATCGCCTGCTGCCTGGGCGCCCGGATCCAGAGGTGGCGCCGGTCCATCAGGTAGTCGACGCCGTGCTCCTTCGGCGTGATGGGATAGTCGGTCGCGCCGGAGACGATGTCGAATTTCGTGACGTCGAGCTCGTAGCCGCCGGGCGCGCGCGAGTCGGCGCGCACCGTGCCCTCGACGGTCACCGCGCTCTCCTGCGCCAGGTGATCGGCCGCGGCGAAGGCCTCGTCGCCGACCGCCTTCTTCGACATCACGCACTGGATGAAGCCGCTGCCGTCGCGCACGGTGAGGAAATGAATCTTCCCGCTCGAGCGCCGGTTGTGCAGCCACCCGCGCAACGTGACGGTCTGTCCCTCGTGCTTCGCAATATCTTCGACGTAACTCACCATCTGTATTACCCGTCACCTGCTACGTGCTACGTGCTACGTGCTACGTGCTGCGTGCTACGTCTGCGTGCGCGGCTGTGTTCGGCCGTCGCATCGCACGTAGCACGTAGCACGTAGCACGCAGCACGTGTCAGCTCCACTCTGCCGCCTTCTCGAACTGCCGTCGTGCTCGGCGAGCGTCTTCGAGCACCCCGGTGGGCGTGCCAGCGTTCGCCAACTCCATGATGTAGGTGCCGTCGTAGCCGATCTTCTGCATCGACATCAACGCCGCGTCCCAGTCGATGGCGCCGCGGTACGGGGCCAGGTGCTCGTCGGCGCGGCGGTGATTGTCGTGCACGTGCGTGGTGATCAGGTGTTCGGCGACGGTCTCGATCGCGTCCGGCACGTCGCCGCCCAGGAACGCGTGCCCGAAGTCGAGGCAGATGCCCGCGACCGGCGTGTCGAGATCCCGCTCCACCATCGCGACCAGCGCCGACGGGGTCGAGAGCGGGTTCGGAATCACCTCCAGGGCCACGCGCACCCCGAGCGGTTCGGCGAGGCGGCAGATCTCTTCGACGCTGCGTGCGCCCGCCCCGCGGCTGTTGTCGCCGGCGCCGGCCTTGGTGTCCGGCGTGCCGACGTGGACGACCAGCACCTTGAACGGAATCTCTTTCGCGACCGCCAGCGCGGCGCCCGCTTCGTCGACCGCAGCCTGCCGCCGCGCGCCGTCAGCCGCCGCGATAGAGAACACGGGCTTCCACTGATCGCCGGCCGGAAAACGGTCCGTGATCGGCGCGTGCACGCTGTGCAGGGTCAGGCCTGCGCTCTCGAGCCACTCGTGGAGCGCGGCAATCGCCGCCGGGTCGCGGTAGTCGAAGTGGCTCCGGGTCGCGAACAGTTCGACGCACTCGAACCCGTACCCGGCCACCTGCGCGAGGTGGCTCCGATCGAGCTTCTGATCGTGATAGAGGTGCGTGGAAATCCCGAACCGCATGTACTCTCAGGGGTTACGCCTGCTCGCGAACCATTGATTGTACTCTGTCCATTGCCAACATTGCCATGAATGCCAACATTGCCAACATTGTGAATTCGCTGCTCACACGTCACACGTGGCCGGAGGGCTTTCAATGTTGGCAATGCTGGCAGTGTTGGCAATGTGTTAGCGGAACTCCTCCACGTGCGCCGCGAGGATGTCGCGCAACCGGGAGAAGCGGTGGTGCCGCCCGAGGTTGTCGCGCACGTGTCTGAGCGTGCGCGGGATGTACTGGATATAGACCGGGTTGCGGCGGGCGGTCGTCTGATAGCCGAACGTTCCGAGCGCCTTCAGGTTGCGCTGCAGCGCCATCAGGTCGAAGCGGTCGCGGAACGCCGCCTCCTGATCGGTCGCGCCCTGGAGCGCGAGGAAATAGGCCATCAGCTCGCTGACCGTCTGCTCCGGCAGATCGACATAGGAGTCACGAAGCAGCGAGACCAGATCGTAGGTGTCGGGCCCCATTCGCGCATCCTGGAAGTCGATGATGTAGAGCCGGTCGTCATGAATCATCAGGTTCCGGCTGTGGTAGTCGCGGTGACAGAGCACGCGGGGCTCGGAAGAGAGCTCCTCGATGACCTGCGTGAACTCCTCGCGCAGCGCTTCTTTGGCGGCGGGCGCGATCACGACGCCGCGATACGCCTCGATGAAATGCTTCGTGAAGAAGTCCATCTCCCACGTCAGCTTCTCGACGTCGAACGCAATGCGATACGGCAGATACTCCGGCGATTCGAGCTCGGCGCCGCGCCGCTGCATCGTGGCGATCAGGCCGACGGCCTGGCGGTAGAGGGCGGCATGCTGGGACGGCGTGGCCGCGCCGAGATGGGCCTGGAGCGTGACGTCGCCAAGATCTTCGAGCGCGAGCACCCCGATGTCGTCCGCATGTCCGAGCACGTGCGGAATCGGAACCGGCATCTTCTCGAACAGCCTCGCGACGTTCACGAACGGCAGCGTGTTGACGTCGAACGCCCCCGCATGGAGCGCCAGCACGAAGGGCGGCTCCGTCGCGGTGAGCACGCGGTAGTAGCGGCGGTCCGATGCGTCTCCGGTCAGAGGCACGATCCGCGGATTGCGCGCGATCACGCCGGTCCGGCCGAGGTACACGTCGATGCGTTCCCGCTGTTCCGCGGAGTCGGGGCCTCGATTGTCGCTCATCGATTCACAGTGTCAAAAGTGCCCGCGTGCATTCAGAACTGCCGGATCAGGAGATCTCCGTCGCGCCGTTCGTCAGGCGCCAGGGCCTGCCCGCCGAAGGGCACCAGCGCGCACCGCCGGTAACGCGACCCCGGGGCGATGCGCACGCCGTCGCAGACGATGCAGTCTTCGAGCAAGGCATTTTCGCCGATCGCCACGTCGTCCCAGACCGCCGTTCGCGTCAGAACCGCCGACGGATGAAACGCGGTGCCGCGGCTGCTGACCAGGTGGTTGCCCTCACGTGCCGCGAGGTCCAGCGACGTCTGCAAGTAATCGGCCGGGGTTCCGATGTCGCTGAACGGCGCGTCCACGACGAACGCCGCGATGGATTTCGGAGATTCCTTGATGAGCCTTGGATAGAGCCAGTTCACCGATTCCGACGGCACACCATCCTCGAGATCCGCAAACGCGTCTGGCCTCGCCGCCTGCACGCCGATGAAGTGGTAGCTGCGCTCCGATCCCGCCCGCGTGAAGCCGGTGATCCAGCCGTCTTCGACCCGCACGCCGCCATACACGTCCGGACGCGGGTTCGGAATCAGCGCCATCGTCACCCGCGCGCCGCGCCGGTCATGCGCCTCCATCAGCCCCGGCACGGACAGCTCGGTGAGGGTGTCGCCGTTGACCAGGACGAAGGACTCCCCACCAGGCCGGCCGCCGGCGGCGTCGGTGAGCAGCGGCAACGCGTGCCGCGGGCCGCCGGCCGAGCCGAGCACGGGGTTCTCCCACGAATAGCGGACACGCGCGCCGCGATCGCGGCCGTCGCCGACGACCGCGGCAATCGACGCGGGCCGGTGGTGCAGGTTGATCACGAGATCGGTGACGCCTTCCGACACCAGCCAGGACATGACCCGGCACACGAGGGAACGGCCGTTCACCGGTACGGCCGCCTTGGCTCTGACGGAGGTCAGGGGACGGAGGCGCGTGCCGAGGCCGGCCGCGAGGATCAGCGCCCGCAACGCCATCCGGGCTGGAGCGCCACCGCTCCGCTGGACGCGATCGCTCCCACTCGGTCAGTCGCTGGCCGCGGCCCGGAGCAGCGCCACCTCGGTGTCGAAGACCATGTCGGACGACTCGAGACCGTAAGCGTCGCGGTATTGAAGAAAAAGACTGCGGTAGGAGTCGAGGATGTAATCGGCGCGCGACCGTCCGAGTGCGGCTGCCGCGTTTTCGATGCCCTGCTCGCATCCCTCGATCTCGACGAAAATCCCGACCGGCGTCTCGTCGATGGCGACGATGACGTCGTCGTGGGAGAACTCCTCGCGGTACTTCTCGTAGCGGAACCAGATGTGGAGCCCGAGCTCCTCGAAGATCTTCAGCAGCACTTCGCCGTCGCCGACGAGCGTCTCGTCCTCTTCGCGCAGCTTCATGATCGACGGCTGGACCGGGCCCTTGTAGGTGACCCGGCTCTTGCCGTTCTCGACGCGGACGCGGAGCACGCAGCGGCGCCGCCGCAGCTCTTCGTCGTCGGTGTCGAGGAGCGCGTCGGCCTGCAGGCGACGGCCCAGCCGCGGCGTGCACCCGGCGCCGAGGACCGCGTTGCGGGCGTCCTCGACCGAGTCGAACCTCAGCTTGATTTCGCGCTCGAGCGATATCGCAGACATCCTCTCAGCTCCCATAGACCTTCGCCATTGCTGCGCTCAGGACCCCGGAGTCCCGGGGTCGGATCCGCGCATTATATCGACATGGGCGGCTCGAGTCCGGAGAACGTGCGTGTCTGCGAAGAAACGACCTCACCGCTTTCTGAGTGTCACGAAGTTGGTCTCGCCGTCGCGCCAGATCAACAGGAACACCGGTTGGCCCGGCGCCGCCCGCTGCAGCTCACGCTGCACCTGGCTGACATTGGCGACTTCCTGCTGATTCACCTCGACGATGACGTCGTTCGGACGGATGCCGGCATTGAAGGCCGGGCTGTTGCGTTCGACGTCGAGCACGACCGCCCCGCCGCGATTGCGCGGCAGCTCCAGCTCGCGCGCGACCTCGGGCGTGATCGGGCCGACGTCCATGCCGAAGCCGGTCGTGGTCGGCTCGTCGGCGGGCTCGCGGCGGTTGTTCGCCTGCCGGCCCTGCTCGGCCTCGAGATCGAGCTCGTCGACGACCACGCTGACCGTTTTCTTCTGCTTCTTCCGGTAGACCGTCACCGGCACCGACGTCCCGGGTTTGGTGGCGACGACCATGCCGACCAGCGCGTCGCTGTCGGCGACCGGGCGGCCATTGAACTCGGTGATGATGTCGCCGGGCTCGAGACCGGCCTTGTCGGCGGGGCCGCCGGGGATGACCGTCGACAGCATCGCGCCGCTGGTGTTCGGGAGTCCCATCGCCTGCGCGACGTCCTTGGTGACCGCGTCACGGTCGACGCGGATGCCGATCACGCCGCGCGTGACCTTGCCGTTGCGCAGCTGCGGCAGCAGATCGCGAATCGGATTGATCGGCGTGGCGAATCCGATGCCGATGTTCGCCTGGCGCTGCGCGTCGGTGTAGATCGCGGTGTTGATGCCGACGACCTCGCCGCGGACGTTCAGGAGCGGACCGCCGGAGTTGCCCGGGTTGATGGCCGCATCGGTCTGCAGCATCGGCTGCTCGCGACCGGGGACGCCGCCGAGCGGCCGGCCGAGCGCCGAGATCACGCCGACCGTCACGGTGTGGCTCAGATTGAAGGGATTGCCGATCGCCACAACCCAGTCGCCCGGCTGCATCTGCGCGGAGTCGCCGAACCTGGCTTCCTGCAGCGACGCGGCGGGCATCTCGGTGAGCTGGATGAGCGCCGTGTCGGTGAGCGCGTCACGGCCGATCACCTTGGCGGCGTAGCTCTCCGCGCGGCCGCCGCCGTACAGGCTCACGCGGATGTCGTCCGCGCCTTCGACCACGTGGTTGTTCGTCAGGATGAATCCGCTCTTGTCGATGATGAAGCCGGTGCCGGTGCCTTCCTGCTGCGGCAGATCGTTGTCGCGCGGCGCCCGCCGCTGCCGCCCCTGGCCCTGACCCTGCCCCTGCCCGAAGAACCGTTGCAGCAGATCGTCATTGCCGCCGAAGAACTCGGTCAGCTCGCGACCGCGGACCCGCGCCGTCGTGCGGATGTTCACGACGGTCGGACTCTGCGCCTTGGCGATGTTGCGGAACGTCTGGGCGTCGATCGGCCCGTTCAGCGCCGCGGTATTCGCGACGGGCACGTTGATCGTCTGCGCCGAGGACGCCTGCGGGAGGCCCCACTGCGAGGCGATCACCATGCCGACGGCAACGGACGCTATCGCCAGGAGGATTGCGTAGAAAGCCGTGGTCTTGCGCGTTGACATCTGGGAATCTCCGAGGTTTCAGTCCGGTCTCAGTTTCCGATGCTTCAGCCCAGCGTGATGATCTCCTGCTGCCGCGGCCCCGTGACGTACGCGTCCCGTTCGTCCATGTACATGTTGATCTCGGTCCGCACGCCGAACCGGCTCGTATACACGCCCGGCTCGATCGTGAACCCCGTCCCCGGGATGAGCCGGCGGTCGTCGTGCGTCTCGTAATCGTCGAGGTGGACGCCGTTCCCGTGGACCGTCTCTCCCAGGCTGTGTCCGGTCCGATGGATGAACTCGGCGCCGTATCCAGCCCTTTCGACGACGTCGCGACAGGCGCGGTCGACCTCGAAACCGCGGAGCTCGCGGCCGCCACGGGCGGCCGATTGCACGAGCGCGATCGCCGCATCCCGGCCATCTCGCGCGGCCGCGAAGGCTCGAGCGTATTCATCCGGGACGACCGGCCCCGTGAACCCGACCCAGGTGATGTCAGCAAACACCGCGCCCGGCTGCCGGAGCTTACCCCAGAGGTCGAGCAGCAGAATCTCGTTGGGACGAATGGCGCGGTGAACCTCGGGCGACGGGTGGTAATGCGGGTTGCCCGCGTTCTCCTGGGCCGACACGTTCGGCGTGTCGGCCGAGGTCAGCCCTTCGGCGTCCATCCACTCAATCATCGCGCGCTGGACGTCGTATTCCGTCAGGGCTGTGCCCGCCGCGAGCCGCTCGCCTACGAGCGCAAAGGCTCGATCCTTGACCTGATACAGCGCATCGGAGGCCCGCCGATGGGACTCGAGCGCCTCGACCGACCACAGCGCCTCGAACCGCTGCACCAGGTCGCCGGAGGAGACGACCTCGACGCCGAGCTGGCGCACGGATTCGATCGTGCCGGCATCGACGCGGGAAATGTAGGGGATGTTGTTGCCCGGTGAGTACTCCATGGCCACGCGCTTCATGCCCTTGAGCAGTCCGCGCAGGCCGTCCTCCAGCCGATCGCGGCCCGCATAAGGCTGCTTGTCGCCGGGAAGGCCGTCCAGATTGTGGCGTTCGATGGCGTGGACCAGCCCTCTCGGCTGTCCCTGGGCCGGGATCAGGTAGTACCACCGCCGGGTGGTCATCTTCTTGCCGGCCGCCAGCCCCGAGAGCCGCGCGGCAATCGGGTTCGAGCCCTGGAAGTCGTACAGCAGCCAGCCGTCGAGACGCTCGTCGGCGAGCGCGCGCTGGACTTCGGCGACCGGCAAGGGCATGTCTCCGAGTATACCGCCGGGTCGGGCCCCGGCTCTCGGCTGAGCGCTGACAGCGTTAGCCGACAGCTGACAACAACGTAAGATCCTTGACGATGACTCCTGGCAGCGAAGAATCCTCGACCGGCCTCGACGCGCACGTCGCGGCGGCGCTGGCGTATCTCGCCGGTCCGTTCTCGGGCGTCCTGATCCTGCTGGCCGAACGAACCAGCCCCTACGTGCGCTTTCACGCCTGGCAGTCGGTGCTCGGTCTCGGCGGACTGGGAGTGATCGTTGCGCTGCTGCTCGGCCTGGCGTTCGCGTCGGTCATCGTGTCGGCGACCGCCTTCCGCGCGCTCCTGATCACGACGTGGATTGTGTGGGTCGCGTGGATCCTGGTATGGGCGGTGTGCGTCCTGAAGGCGTTCACGCGCCGGCGATGGAAGCTGCCGATCGCCGGCGCGTATGCAGAGCGGTTCAGCGGGAAGTAACGGCTAGAACTTGTCCACCTTCTTCGGCGTGACCTTCCCGTTCGCGTGGCTGAAGGTGACGTTCTTCCTCCACCCTGCCGGATTCTCGCTGGCCGGAGCGTGCGTCGTCAGCTCGATGATCTCGCCGGGCTGGAACGGCTGACGGTAGCGCTGGGTATCGGTCGAAATCAGCTTCCCGTCTTTCGCATACCAGTATTCATCGAGCTTGATCAGCGCGATCGGCGCCGAGGACATGTTCTTCAACTTGTAAGTAGTGATGACTTCCTTGATCTTGGGGTCGTACTTCGACGTGCCCGGAATCACCTGGATCGCCGCCTCCCCCTTGAGCGGGGTCACGAATCCGGCCTTCGCCGGCGGCGCGGGCGTCGTCGGAGCCGCGGGCTTGGTCTGTGCGAGGGCTGAAGAAGCAACGGTCGTACAAACGAGCAACGCGAGAGCGGGCGCGAACACGGAGCGGTTCATGACTTCCTCCCGCGGGAGCGCGTCGTGCGGGGCGACGACTCGCCACTGGATGGGGGACCTTGGGTTTTTTGGAACGTGACCGCCAGCTGAACGCTGGCGGCCGGCGCTCATTATAGGGCCTTACATCTCGCCGTTCCAGTCCTCAGGCTCGAGACTGGTGGATCGGAAGATGTCCAGGTGCCATTTGCCGCCGCCCCAGGGCTCGATCACCTCAGCCGCAACGACGTCGACGAGGATTTCGGCGAACGTCCGGCCCTCGGGATCCCCGTCGAGGTGATAGGCCGCCTCGTCCCACGTGAAGCTGGGATACAGCACCATCGTCAGGAACAGGTCGTAGCCGTCGTCGACGACGATCAGCTGGCCGCAGGGGCGTTTCAGCGTGGAGTGGTAGATGAGGTATTTCTCCGCGCTGTGGGCGCGGATGTAGCGTTTCAGCGCGAACTCCCGCGCCACGATCTCTTCGACCGCGATCTTCTTGTCCCAGCAGTCGCGGCAATAGCGCTCGTCTCCCCGGGGCTCGGAGACCTCCTTCGCGCCACACAGCGCGCACCGCGTCTGGGCTACCGTTTTTCGCGACAACGTACCTACCTTCTACCCTGAGAGTCCGATGTTTTCAATGTTCGAGGTCAGCGTGACTCCGTGAGCTGCCTCGTCGCCGGCCCGTACATCGTCTGGGCGTATTCCTTGACCATGCGCCGGGCGCTGAAGCGGGGTGTTACCGACAGGATGGCTTCTCTTACGACCTGCAGCCAGCGCCGCGGGATCCCGTTGGTGTCGCGATCGTAGAAAGCCGGGACGATCTCGCTCTCGAGCAGGGCGTACAGCGCCTCCGCGTCGGCGGCGTCGACCGCCGCGGCGTCGTTCGACTGCGGCCGGCCCTCGATCAGCCAGCCGTTCTTGCGGTTGAAGCCTTCCGCCCACCAGCCATCCCCGATGCTGAGGTGCGGCACGCCGTTCACCGACGCCTTCATGCCGCTCGTGCCGCTGGCTTCGAGCGGTTTGCGCGGGTTGTTCAGCCAGACGTCGCAGCCCTGCACCAGGAAGTGCGCGACGTGAAGATCGTAGTCGTCCACGAACGCGATGCGGCCGCCGAACATCGGATCGATCGCGCGCCGGTAGACCTGCTGCAGGTGGTGTTTGCCGGTCTCGTCCGCGGGATGGGCCTTGCCGGCGAACACGATCTGCACCGGCCGGCGCGGTGCGTTCAGGATGTTCATCAGCCGCTCGGGGTTGTGGAAGATCAGCTCCGGCCGCTTGTAGCCGGTGAAGCGGCGGGCGAATCCGAGCGTCAGCGCATTGGGATCGAGCAGCGTGCCTGCCGCGACGACGCGGGGCGCGCTCACGTGCTCTTCCTTCCACCGCGATCGGGCGCGTTCGCGGATGAAGGCGAAGAGGTACTGCCGAAGCGCGCCGCGCGCCGCCCAGAGCTCCTCGTCCGGAATCTCGAGCACCCTCGCCCACACCGCCGGATCGTCGTGCCGCTCGCGCCAGTCGCCGCCGATGTGATCGTCGAACACGCCGGCCAGCTCCGACGACAGCCAGGTCGGCACGTGCACGCCGTTGGTGATGTGGCCGACCGGACGTTTCTCGTCCGGTACGCCCGGCCAGATCGGCCCCCACATCTCGCGGGTGACCTGGCCGTGCAGCTCGCTGACGCCGTTGACGGTTCCGGCCGTGCGCAGCGCCAGCGCGGTCATGTTGAACAGCGGACCGCTGCCATTGTCGTAGTGGCCGAGCGCGAGGAACTGATCGCGGTAGGTGCCGAGCGTCCCCCAGGCCCCCGCGAGATGGGTCTCGACCAGGTTGAACGGAAACGCGTCGTGCCCCGCGGGCACCGGCGTGTGGGTGGTGAACATCGTCGTGCGCCGCACCTCCGCGAGCGCCGCGTCGAAGCTCTGCCCCTGTTCGATGAGATCACGAATCCGCTGCAGCACCACGAACGCCGCGTGTCCCTCGTTCAGGTGCCAGACCGCCGGGGCCGTCGGCTCGAGCATCTTCAAGGCTCGCACGCCGCCGATCCCCAGGATGATTTCCTGCTGGATTCGGGTCTCGCGGTCCCCTCCGTAGAGCCGCGCCGAGAGCTCCCGGTCCCAGGGCGCGTTCTCCTCGAGATCCGTGTCGAGCAGATACAGCCTGACCCGTCCCAGCCGGACCCGCCACACCGTGGCCAGGACGCTGCGGTTGCCGAGCGGCACCGCGACGATGCAGGGACGTCCGTCGGGGAGCATGGCCCGGTCGATCGGCGCGTCGGTCCAGTTGAGGTGCTCGTAGATCTCCTGCTGCCAGCCCTCGGGTGAGACCGTCTGGTGGAAGTAGCCCTGCGGATACATGAACCCGACGCCGATGAGCGGGATGCCGAGATCGCTCGCCTCCTTGCAGTGGTCGCCGGCGAGCACGCCCAGACCGCCCGCGTAGATGGGCAGCGACTGGTGCAGCGCGAACTCCGCGGAGAAGTAAGCGATCGGACCGTGGCTGTCGGGGAACTGATGGAGCCACCAGGTGTCGACGGCGCTGCGGGCCCGTTCGAGGGCGTCGAGCGCGCCGTCGTAGATCACCAGGAAGCGCTCGTCTCTGGCCGCTAGTGCCAGCATTTCCGACGAAATCTGACGGAGGATCAGGACCGGGTTGTGCGCGGTCTGCCGCCAGAGTGTGTAATCGAGCTTGCGGAAGACCTCGCGCGCGCGCGGGTTCCACGTCCACCACAGATCGTTGGCGAGCTCGGGCAACCGCTTCAGGCGTTCGGGAATGGTGATCGCAGCAGCGTTGGCGTTGGCGTCCAAAATACTCCTTCCGTTGATCTCAGGGCCGCGGGGCCACGAGCGCGGCGAAGCGCGCGAGATCGATGTTGCCGCCGGACACGATCGCGACGACCTTCCGGTGTCCTTTCGCGGCGATCTGCGGCGACAGCGCCGCCGCGACCGCGCAGCCGGCCGCGCCTTCGGCGATGACGCGGACCCGCTCGGCGACGACCGCCATCGCCGCCGCGACCTCGTCGAGGCCGACGACGATGGACTCGTCGACATGATCCCGCAGCAGCGGCCACATCGTCTCGAGCACCGACTTCCCGCCGGCGCCGTCGACGAACGACGGCGTCCAGCCGTCGAAATAGCTGGCGCGTCCGGCCGCGAACGATCGCGCCAGCGGCGCGGCCGTCGACGGTTCGGCCGCGTAGATCTTGATCTGCGGACGGAGCGCCTTGAGAGCGATCGCCGCGCCCGCAAGGAGCCCGCCGCCTCCGAGTGGCGCGATCACCGCATCGACGTCGGGCAGATCTTCGATGATCTCCAGGCCAATGGTGCCGTTCCCGCTGATGAACCGGTCATCGTCGAACGGGTGCACGAAATGGCCCTGCATCCGATCGGACCGGTGCGTTTCGACCGCGTTCCAACATTCTTCGTAGGGCGCCTGGACGATCGTGGCGCCGAGCCGCTCGATCGCCCGCAGCTTCGTCGCGGGCGCGGTATCCATCACCAGCACGCTGGCGCGGGCGCCGACCTTGCGCGCCGCCAGCGCCACGCCCTGCGCGGCATTGCCCGCGCTGACCGTCCAGACGCCGCGCGCGAGCTGCTCCGGCGTCAGGTGCCGGACCGCGTTGTACGCGCCGCGAATCTTGAAGGAGCCGATGGGCTGGAGGGTCTCGAGCTTGAGGAAGATCTCGGCGCCGGCCCGCTCCCTGGTTCCCTCCGCCTCGAGCCGGACGAGCGGCGTGCGGACCGCCGCGTCGTACACGACACGGGCGGCGTCGCGGATCGTCTGCAGGGAAATCTGACGCGTCGTGACCGGCCCCGTCTGAAAAGGCACAAAGAATGATGGTAGTCGGGCACCTGATGCCCGTCAATAAAGGGCGCCCCTGAAGTACACTCCCCACCTTACAGAGATGACACCTGTGAACAGACGCGAATTCATGCTGACAAGCGCGGCCGCGGGCGTCGCCGCCGCGGCGCACGCACAGACCTCCGGCGCGCCGGCAGTGCGGAGCGGCGGCGGACGACCGCTGGTGATCTCGTCGGCCAACGGGCACCAGTACAAGAACGGCGGCAGCCAGACCTGCGTCGAGCGCGCCTTCGCGATGATCACCGAAGGCAAGGACGTGCTCGACGCGCTGATCGCCGGCGTCAACATCGTCGAGCTCGATCCCGCCGACACCAGCGTCGGCTACGGCGGCCTGCCCAACGCCGAAGGCGTCGTGCAGCTCGACGCGTCGTGCATGCACGGCCCGCGCAGGCGCGCCGGAGCGGTCGCGTGCATCGAAGGCGTGCGAACCCCGTCGCTGGTCGCCCAGAAGGTGATGGACTACACCGACCATCACCTGATCGTCGGGCAGGACGCGACCCGCTTCGCCCGCGGCATGGGCTTCAAGATCGAGGACGACCTCAACACCGAGCGGTCGCGCAACCTGTGGCTCGAGTGGAAGCGCCGGACCGACCCGCTGCACTACCTCGATCCCATCAAGCGCGAGGCGGCGCTGCGCGAGGTCGATCGCCAGATGATGGCCGAGGGGCTGATCGACCCGAACCACTTCTACGGCACCATCAACTGCAACGGCGTCAGCGCGAAAGGGGAGGTCTGCGGCGTGACGACGACCAGCGGCCTGTCCTGGAAGATCCCGGGCCGCGTCGGCGATTCGCCGATCATCGGCGCAGGGCTGTACGTCGACAACGAGGTCGGCGCCGCCGGGTCGACCGGCCGCGGCGAGGCCAACATCTACAGCCTCGCGTCGTTCCTGATCGTGGACGAGATGCGCCGCGGCAAGTCGCCGAAGGATGCCGGCATGGAAGCCCTGCGCCGGATCAAGGCGAACCAGATCGAGAAGCGCCTGCTCAACGCTCGCGGCGAGCCCAACTTCAACATCAACTTCTACATTCTCAACGCTCGTGGCGAGTACGCGGGCGTGACGATGTACAACCCGGGGAAGCTGATGTTCGCGGTGTGCGACGAGAAGGGCCCGAGGCTCGAGCGCCTCGAGCCGTTGCTGCAGGGAGTGCCGGAGTAGGGTCTTTTTCGGGGCTCGGGCCTCGGGCCTCGGGACTCGGTTCGCGGCGGCCGCCAGATAGCGAGTCGAGCCCCGAGGCCCGAGCCCCCGAGCCCCGCCAATTACTCCGCTCTCAGCACACTCGCCAAATCGACCCTTGCGGCGCGGAGCGCCGGGCGCAGGCTGACGACGATTGCGAACGCCAGGATCAGTGCGGCGGTTGGCGCGAGCGTCAGGGGATCGAGGGGCTGGACCCGGAACAGCAGCGCTCTCATGGTCCCGGCGCCGATCCAGGCGATCAGCAGGCCGGCGGCGAGGCCGATGCCAACCAGGACTGCGGCTTCGCGGACCACGACGGCCATCAGACGGGCACGACTGGCGCCGAGCGCGGCCCTGATCCCCATCTCGCGCGTCCGCGCGACTGCCATCGACTCGGCGAGCACGTAGGTCGCGAGCAGCGTCAGGACCAGCGCGATCGATCCCAGCGTGCCGAGCACCACCATCCCGAACTGCTGCGGCGCCAGCTCGCGCAACAGCTGCTCGTCGATGGTCTCGGGGCGCGATGGATTCGCCTTCGGTGCCAGGCTGGCGAGAACGCTGGCGACTTCCCGGCGGGCGGCGTCGATATCGCGCCGGGCGCGGAACACCAGAGTGCGATCCACGGGCGGCGAAAAGGTTTGGCTGAGGGGCAGATAAAGCGCAAGCGGTTCGGCATCACGGGTCGTGAGGAAGAGATCTTCGGTGACGCCGACGATCTCGGCGTTCAGTGCGCGTCCCATCATCGCCGAGATTCTCCGCCCAAGTGGATCGCCGCCGGCGGCAATCATTCGCCCGAACGACTCGCTCACCATCACGACCTGCGGAGCGCCCGCCCGATCTTCGGCCGTGAACGTCCGGCCGCTGAGCAGCCGCATCCGCATGGCCGCGAAATACGAATCGTCCACGTACACGAAGGGGATGGAGAACGGGAACTCCCGGGACTGACCGTCGATCGTCAGCACTCCCTTCGCACCCATTCCACCGGTGGAGAACGTCGTGGCCACTGCCGCGATCGCCGGATCACTGGCGAGACGTTCCCTGAGTTGGCGATAGAGCGCGTCGGCGCGCTCCGGCGTGTAGCCCTCCCTCGCGAGCCTGATTGCCGTCGACGCGATTCGGCCGCTGTCGAAGCGCGCGTTGAGGTCGAGCGCCGCCAGCAGGCTGCGCGCAAATAAGCCGGTTCCCGCGACGAGTGCGAGCGCGACGGCGGTCTGCGTCGTCAGGAGGATCCCCCGCGTCAATCGCCGCCCGATCCGCGGAGTTGCGCCGGACTGGGAGCGAAGCGAGTCGGCGATGTTCGGCCGAAATCCGAGAGTGCCAGCCAGCAGCGCAGTCAGGAGCGTGGCCAGCGCCGCCGCTCCCGCCACAATGCCGAGGCTGCTGGCGTCGAGGTGGAGACCAAGGGCCGCCAGTGTGATGTTGCCGGGAAGTTGGTACGTGCCGACCAGTGAGAAGATCCACCAGGCGACGAATGGCGACAGGAGCGCCGCCGTCAGCGCCATCATCGCGCCTTCGATGACGATGCCGCGCGCAAGCGTGCCTCGTGTTGCGCCGAGCGCGAGGCAAGTGGCGAATTCGACACGCCGCGCTTCGGTGCGCAACAACAGCAGCATTCCGGCGGTCACACAACCAATCAGGAGCAGCAGCACTACGGTGCCGCTCAGCAGTCGA
>Ga0075423_10003132_pt1 | contig 15186 bp, 14 predicted proteins | sample SoiMethybrSBSTD2_FD_80114 | JGI IMG/M metagenome (GOLD analysis project Ga0075423, IMG submission 80114) | Bulk soil microbial communities from a Populus tree surrounding site in Tennessee, USA - Soil MetaG P. TD hybrid SBSTD2 | ecosystem: Environmental > Terrestrial > Soil > Tree plantation...
ATGCCGGTGATCGTGCCGTGATTGAACATCTGCAACACCGCGCCATTAATCCCTTGTGTCGTGAAGCTCGCCATGCCGAGCATCACGTAGCCCATATGGCTCACGCTGGAGTAGGCGACTAACTTTTTGAGATCCGTTTGGGCCATGGCGCAAAGGGCGCCATAAATAATATTCCACGCCCCGAGCGCGCCCAGACACCAGAACGCCATGTCCCCGGTCGCCGCGGGAAGCATCGGAAAATTGATGCGCAGGATGCCGTAGGTGCCCATCTTCAGCAGCACTCCAGCGAGGATGACGGAAACCGCCGTCGGCGCTTCCACGTGGGCATCCGGTAGCCAGGTATGAAACGGAAATGCCGGTATCTTGATCGCAAAGCCGATAAACAGCGCCATCCAAATAACGTGTTGAAAGCCCCAGCGCAGCTCATTGAACGGCCACATCGGCAACACTTGCGTGCTGTACCTGTTGCCCTGCGCCATCAGCACCGTCATGTCGAAAGTGTGAGGCTCAACGGTGAAGTAGAGAGCGAGGATCGCGAGCAGCATCAACACGCTGCCGAAGAGCGTATAGAGAAAAAACTTGATCGCCGCGTACTCACGCCGCGGTCCGCCCCAGATGCCGATGAGAAAATACATCGGCAGGAGCATCACTTCCCAGAAGATGTAAAAGAGAAAAAAATCCAGCGCGCAAAAGACTCCCATCATGCCCGCATCGAGCATGAGAAACAGCGCGAAATAGCCTTTGACGGCTTTTTCGATGCCAAATGAAGCGAAGATGCACAGAAAACAAAGGAGCGCTGTTAACAGCACCATGGAGATGCTAAGACCGTCGATTCCCATGTAGTAGCTGATGTTATAGGCTGGAATCCATTGATACTTCTCGGTGAACTGAAAACCGACTTTGTTGCGATCAAAGTTGGCGAAGAGCCAAATGGCCATCAGTAGCGGCGGCACCGTAGCCGCAGCGGAAACCCAGCGAATCAGCTTGGCATTATTCGGTAGCGCCAGCACGAGCGCCGCCCCCGCAACGGGAATAAAGGTCATGTAACTGAGAACGTTATCCATCTTCTACATTCTCCCCAAACATCAGCTCCAGTAGCGAATCTTGACGATGATGGCGACGACCACCGCGATTAAAATACCGTAAAGATAACTGTTGATGTTGCCGGTCTGCACTCTGCGGAACTTATTGCCGATCCAGTAAGTAATATTGGCAATCGCGTTGACGATGCCATCGATGATGTAGTTGTCAAACAGCCCGTTGAGCCAGGCAGCCAGTCGCGTCAGCGACGCGGAGCCATCCACGATCCCGTCGATAACATATTGATCGAAAAGCGAGCCGATGCGCGCGAGCAACAGCGTGCCATTGACGAAAATCACTTGATAAATCTCATCGACATACCACTTGCGGTCAAACAAGCGATAAAAAAATCCGCCGGCGAGTTTCGCAAACGTCTCGGGCGCGAGCACGCCGCGGTAGTACATCAAGTAAGCAACTAAAAAGCCGAAAGTGGCGACAGAAATCGAGACAGCCATCAGACCCAACTCGAGCGCGTGGTTTGGCTGCTGTTCGACGTGGGCGCCCACAACCGGTTCGAGCCAGTGGGCGAATTGGCTTCCGCCAAACACGCCCGGCAGCCCGATATAACCGGCAACTAGCGCACCAATGGCCAAGACAACCAGCGGCAGGGTCATGACGTTGGGAGATTCATGCAGATGTTCTCGAGTGTGGTGATCGGCGCGGCAGTCGCCGAAGAAAACCATGAAGAACTGGCGGAACATATAGAAGGCCGTCATGCCCGCGCCGATGACGGCCAAGAGCCAAATGAATTTGCTGCCGTGTTCGCTCGAGAAGGCCAACCAAAGGATTTCGTCTTTGGAGAAAAAGCCCGCGGTTAACGGTGTCCCCGCAATGGCGAGAACCGAGATGAAAAAGGTAATGAACGTCACCGGCATATATTGCTTGAGTCCGCCCATCTTGCGCATGTCTTGTTCATGGTGCATCGCGTGGATCACGCTGCCGGCGCCGAGGAACAGACAGGCTTTGAAGAACGCGTGGGTCATCAGATGAAATATCGCCGCGGCGTAACCGCCGACGCCGACGCCGATGAACATGTAACCGAGCTGGCTGACCGTCGAATAGGCGAGAACTTTTTTGATGTCGTATTGAGTCAGCGCAATGGTCGCGGCAACCAGCGCCGTCGCGACGCCGATCACGGCGACGACATTGAGAGTGTCCGGCGCCATCGAAAAGAACACGTTCATCCGCGCCGTCATGTAGACGCCCGCGGTCACCATGGTGGCCGCGTGGATCAGCGCGCTGACCGGCGTTGGGCCCGCCATGGCGTCCGGCAGCCAAACAAAAAGCGGTATTTGCGCCGACTTACCGGTGGCGCCGACAAAAAGAAAAAGCGTGGCAAGAGTCACGACCGGCATGCCCCAAATCATTTGGTCTTTAATCGTCGGCGCCCATTTCACCATTTCGCGAAACGTCAGCGAGCCATGACCCTGGGCATCGAGCGTCCAGAAAAGTAAAAACATGCCCAAGACAAAACCAAAATCACCGACCCGGTTGACGATGAACGCCTTGTTGCCGGCGCGCGCGTTACTGTGATCGGTGTACCAAAAGCCGATGAGAGCGTAAGAGCACAGGCCCACACCTTCCCAACCGACGAAGAGCAACAGCAAACTATCGCCGAGCACTAGCGTGAGCATCGCCGCCATGAACAGATTGAGGTAAGCAAAGAAACGCCAGAAGGCTTGATCGTCATGCATATAGCCGGTAGCGTAGATATGAATGAGACCGCCGACGCCGGTGACGACGAGGATCATCACCGCCGATAACGGATCCACCATGAAAGCCATATCGACTTTCAACGAGCCGAGATCGATCCACCGATAAAGGTTGTCGATGAGAAATCGCTTTTCCGGTTCGAGATCTTTGAGGAGGAAGAAAGCGTAGAGTGAGAGGCCGAAGGCAATGACGACGGGCGCGCAGGCGATAAAGCTGATCGCGTCCTTCCCCATGCGCTTTTGGATCTTTGCCCCGACCAAGCCATTAACAATCGCGCCGAGCAAAGGCAAGAAAACGATCCAGCGAATAAAGTCTACTTGTATCGGGTGATCCATCTAGCCTAGAACCCCTAAAAACCACACCCCATTTTCGATTTTAGATTTTGGATTTTAGATTGCTCCAAATCCGTGCCTACCTTGAACTTTTGAACTATTGAACCTTGAACTACTCTCTCAGCGTCTCCGCCGCCTCCACATCGATCGTGTGAAAGAGCTGAAAAATCGCCAGAACGATGGCCAAGCCCACTGCGGCTTCGGCGGCGGCCAACATGATGACGAAAATCGCGTAGATCTGGCCGTCGGCATTGCCGCTGCCAAAATGCGAAAACGCCACGTAGTTGACGTTAGCGCTGTTGAGAATCAACTCGACGCCCATGAGCACGCTGATCGCGTTGCGCCGAGTCAGAACCGTGAACAATCCAAGAGAGAAAAGAATTGCGCCGATGATGAGATACGAAGAGAGCTCGTTGGGCGACATGGCTACTCTTTGATTTCCTTCCGCGACAGCACCACCGCGCCGATCAGAGCCGCCAACAAGACCAACGATGCCAGCTCGAAAGGGAGCAAGTAGGTATATAAGAAGAGATCGCCGATTTTTGCCGTCGTCGCGGCGTAAACCACTTCCTTGGCTTTAACCCACGAGGTTGCCGTGATGGTCTCGATCAAAAGATAGATGAAGGTGCCGACCACGATCAGAGCGGGAATTCTGCCCGAGGCGCGATTGGTAATCTGCACGTCGGTGATGCGATGCGTCAACATGACCGCGAAGAGAATCAAAACCAGGATACCGCCGACGTAAATCAAGAGCTGCACGGCGGCGACGAAGTCGGCGCCGAGAAAGACGTAAAGCCCGGCGACACCCATAAAGGTCCCGAGCAAAGAAAACGCGGAATATATGATGTTCCGCGAAAAAGCTACCATCCCGGCGGAAACCACCGTGATGAGAGCGATTAGATAAAAAACCGCCGTCGCAACACTCATACTTTTTCTAACTGTTGGGATCGCGGAAAGTTGAAGACGTTTTGGGTCACTTACCGGAAGATCCGATTCGAATCAAGGGGCGCGGTTTACTATTCGCTCGCGGCCTCGCTACGGCTGCTTTCCCTCCTCCGCTGCGGCTCCTCCTCCATCCGGAGTAGCAAACTCATCGAGATACTTCAGTCCGATATCGACCTTCGTCACGAGTTTCGGGTCCGTCTCTCCACCCTTTTTTGGCTTGTACAGATTCTGCGGTTGCGGCGCGAAGTGGCGCACCAGTCCGGCGGGATTGTAGCTCGCCCCTTCGAATTCCTGGGAATGGCGAATCGCTCCGGTCGGGCAGGCCTCGGAGCAGAGCCCGCAGTACATGCACTTGCAGACATCGATGTCGAAGTGGGTAAACTGGCGCTGTTTGGTTTCTTTATTCATTTCGATGCCGATCGTGATGCAAGTGATCGGGCAATCTCTTTCACAGGCCAGGCAGCCGGTGCAAATATCCATATCGACTTCGAGAATGCCGCGATATCGGAGCGGCAAGGTTTCCTGGATCGGCACCGGAATCTTGTCCGGATATTGGATCGTCATCGGCCGCCGAATGAGATGCGAAAAAGTGATTGACATCCCCTCGAAGGTCGATGCAATCGCCTGGCAGATATCTTTTGCGTAGCTTGCGACGTTCATAATGCCTCAATGGTTAAATATGCGGTTTCCAATACAACTCCGGTCTGGCGTGGCGAATCTGAAACGCCACCCGGAGAAAGAAAACGATCGCGACGGCAATGGCAAAGCCCAAAGTCGCCGCGCTGATGACGCGGCGCACATCGTCCGGCACAAACAGAAAGCCAATGGTTCCCAGCATGCAAACAAACGCCAGCGGCACCATATATTTCCAACAAAGCGCCATCAGCTGGTCGACGCGCACGCGTGGCAGCGTCGCGCGCACCCACATGGCGACGAACACCCACAGGTAAGCTTTCAAGAAAAAGGTCACGAATTGAGCGATGCCCAAGAGAACCGGATTGTTGTCGAAGATCCACAACGGTGGAACTTGCCAACCGCCCAGGAACAATGTCGTGGCCACCGAGCCGATGACGTACAGATTGCCCCACTCGGCGAAGAAGAAGAATAAGAAGCGCATACCGCTGTATTCAGTCACGTAGCCGGCGACGAGCTCGGATTCGGCTTCCGGAATATCGAATGGCGTCCGGTTTCCCTCGGCGAGCGCCGCCGTGAAGTAGAGAAAAAAAGCCGCGAAGGTAAAAGGATTATGAAATAAAAACCAGTCCCATGGGCCCCAGCCCTGGGCTTTGATGATTCCCTGCATGCTCATCGTGCCTGCCAAGAAGACAATCGTGAGTATGGCAAGGCCCGCGGGAATTTCGTAGCTGACAATCTGCGCCGCCGAGCGCATGCCGCCGAGCAAGGACCATTTGTTGTTGGACGCCCAGCCCGCCATGAGAATCCCGACTACGACGAGCGAGGTGACCCCTAGAATGTAAAAAATACCGATATTGAGATCAGCGACAATCAAATTGCCGCCGAAGGGAATGACGACAAAGGTGCAAAGAAAGCCCATGAAAACGACGTAGGGCGCCAGCGAGAAAAGTTTCGCGTCCGCCGCCGAGGGAATCAGATCTTCTTTAAGCAGGTTTTTGATGCCGTCGGCCAGCCACTGAAGAATTCCCTGCGGCCCGACCCGGTTGGGCCCAACGCGGGACTGCATGCGCGCCCATACGCGTCGCTCGAGCCAACTGGTCACTCCGGCGAGCGGAGCGACAAACACGGAAAGCACCACGAACGCGGCGAGCACCATCGCGACGGCGTACACGAGTTCTCTGGGCACGCCGGCAAAGGCGCCGTCTTTAATGAGTTGATCGAGGTAAGCTTGCATGACTTTTGTAATTCCGATCTAGCGGTCGATCTCCGGCGCGTCGACATCGAGGCTACCGATCAAAGCGATCAGGTCGGCGACCATAATTCCCTTGCTCAGTTTGTCGATGATGGCCATGGCGGTAAACGAACCGGTGCGAATTCTGACGCGATAAGGATACTCGCTGCCGTCGCTGACGACGTAAAAGCCCATGTCACCGCGCGGCGCTTCGACGCGGGCATAACACTCGCCTGCCGGCGGTCTAAATTTGCGCGGCACCTTCGCAATCGCCGGGCCTTTGGGCATCATTTTGAGACACTGGCGCAAAATCTTGCAGCTCTCCTGCATCTCGCGAATGCGCACCCAGAAACGGTCGAAGCTATCGCCGAGTTTTCCCACATGCGCCGTGCCGATGGGAACGTCAAACTCCAATTCAGGATAGATCGAGTAAGGGATATCGCGACGAATATCCCACTTCACTCCCGAACCGCGCAGATTTGGCCCGACCAGATTATAGGAGAACGCCTCTTCTTTAGTGACGACCGCTACCCCAGCGAGTCGTTCGATGAAAATCTTGTTCCCGGAAAGTAGACGATTAAACTCATCGACAATCGGTTCGAAGTGGTCTAAGAATTCGACGATTTTCGTGCAGGTTTCAGGAAGAATATCATAGCCCACGCCGCCGATGCGAATATAGTTGTAGGTCAGCCGCGCGCCGCAAATCTCTTCCATGAGATTATTGATGGTTTCGCGTTCGCGCAGAGCGTGCACGAACGGCGTCATGGCGCCGATATCTTGACCGAAGGTACCGACGGAAATCAGATGACTGGCGATGCGGTTGAGCTCGCACGCGATCACGCGGCAAAATTCGCCACGCCGTGTAACTTCCGTTTTCGCCAACTTTTCCGCCGCCAGGCAGAAAGCCTGATTGGCGAACATTGCAGCTAGATAGTCGGCGCGATCGGTATAGGGCACATAGCCATGATAGGTCACTTTCTCGCCGATCTTTTCGATCGAACGATGGAGGTACCCGACGTCGGGAATCGCCTCATTGATCACTTCGCCGTCGGTTTTGACCACGAAGCGCAGCACGCCATGCGTGCTCGGGTGTTGCGGCCCCACGCTGATGGTCATCTCTTCGGCAAAAAAACCGGGTTCGACTTGAGCGGTCTCGTTCATGACATCCTATCGCAGCAGTTTTTCCACCAGCGGCGCGCGCTGCGTGCTGATGCCGTCGTATTCTTCTTCCTCGACGTAGTCCTTGCGCAGCGGATATCCTACCCAATCTTCAGGCAGCATGATGCGTCTCAGATCGCTGTGGCCCTCGAAAATGACACCGAACAGATCGTAAACCTCGCGCTCGAACCAGTTCGCGACCTTCCACACGCCTTCGACCGTAGCGATTTTTGGATTGGCGCGCGGTAGATCGACCTTGAGGACAATTTGATGATTATGCGAATAGGAAAACAGATGGTAAACGACTTGGATTTTCTCTTCCTTTGGCCAATCGAGCGCAGTCAAATCCGACAATATAGCGAAATTCAGACCAGCACTGTCACGTAGATATCGGCAGACCTCGACGATGGACGCACCATCCACCGACAAATAGGGCTCTAAAACCTCTCCCTTGAACTCGCTTACTTTGCCGGGAAATTGTTTCTCCAGATCCGCATAAATATCTTTTGCGTCCATCTTTGGTTTAGGCTCCGGCTTCCTCCACGGGACGCGACGGCTTGACCAGCCAACGCTCACGCATCATCTTATCTTGAATTCGCAGTAACCCCTCGGTGAGCGCCTCAGGACGTGGCGGGCAGCCAGGAACGTAGACATCTACAGGAACGATCTTGTCGACACCCTTGCAGACCGAATAAGCCAACTGGAAGAGTCCGCCGCAATTGGCACAGCTGCCCATGGAGATTACGTACTTAGGGTCGGGCATCTGATCGTAGAGTAGTTTCGTCCGCTTGGCCATTTTGTAAGTAAGAGTGCCGGCGACGATCATCAGATCGGATTGCCGGGGCGTAGCTCGCGGCACGGCGCCGAAGCGATCCAAATCGGCCCGAGGCCCGCCGGTTTGCATCAGCTCGATCGCGCAGCAGGCTAAGCCGAAAAGCATGTACCACTGTGAGGAGGCTCGGCCCCAGTTCAAAATATCGTCCACTTTGGTCGTGAAAACTGTTTCGGGTAAGGAATTTATTAACGGTTTCATCGCATATCTCCTAACCGCATTAGGCCTTAACCTTCTTTACCCATTCTAAATCACCTTTGGCCCAAGCGTAAACCAAGCCAAGAAAGAGAATGCCGACGAAAACCAGCACCTCGATCAGAGCAAAAACCCCCACCCCACCTTCAACCCAACGACGGAAAACCGTAGCCACGGGAAAGATAAAAGCAATTTCAACCTCGAAAATGATGAAGATTAGCGCCACGATGTAAAAACGAATGTTGAAGTTCACCCATGCGCTGCCCATTGAAGGCTCGCCGCACTCATAAGTGGACAGTTTTCGGGCCTGAGGATTCGCCGGTCGGAGCAGTTTTCCGATCAGCAGATTGACCCCCACAAACCCAAGTCCTAATGCCGTAAACACTAGGACATTAGCAAAGTCAAATAACATCGTAATTTTCCGTAATTACGGCAGAAGAAGGCTCTGTTTTCTTATAAACATAAAAGGACCATTTAATCAACCAGCGGTCGCGTAAGCATGGGCCAACTTGGTTTGCCAACCCGCGCTTTTTTGCATAAAGTCAGCGCCAAACCCGAGTCCGATTCCCAGCTCCGTAGCAAGAGCCGACAAGCTTACGTACATGCACGGAAATAAAGGGCATTCCTCAAGGAACAGATAGATCTCAGAAAATTTGTCAATGACTGCTTCGTCAAGGCAAAGTAGTAGCGGTTTCCGCGGCCGAATTCATTTGACCTTGGGCCTTGAACGTTGAACTTTGAACCGATCGGAGGTCTTATGCGAATCGAAACCGAGCGTAAAATGAAACGCTGGCGCGAGCAGCGTTGGATTCTAGATCAAGTGATTCAGACCCGCGGCATCGACTGGGATCAGGGGCGAACCGGAAAGATTCTCCGCAATTGCGGTCCCGGCGTGCAAAGTGATCTGCAGGAAGTTTGTCGGCGCATTCAGAAATTCGTCGACATCCCCCGCGAGTTTTCCCGCGCCGCCGCACGGCGCGAACAGCAGGGCCGGCAAGCCGCAGCGGCGGGCCATTTTCCCGAGGCGCGCGATCATTACTACATCGCCTCGTGCTTTTACACCAACGCCATGTGGGCGATCTACGAAGACGGTAATCCTCAGCGCATTTACTGGCAGGAACAAAAACGCGTCTGCTACGACAAGTTCATTCAATATGCCGGCCGTCCCATCGAGCGCGTCGAGTTGCCCTATGAGGGGAAAAAGATTCAAGCGATTTTACATCTTCCACCGGGCCGGAAAGCGGGCGAGAAAGTTCCCTGCGTCATGTATATCCCCGGCATGGACGGAGTGAAAGAAGACAATCCGGCGACCGGCGATCCATTCGTCGAGCGCGGCTTCGCCGTGCTCGCCATCGACGGCCCCGGGCAAGGCGAGACCCGCGAAGGCGGCGTCAAATGCACCGCGTCGAACTACGCCGACGCCGGCAAGCTCGCTTGCGATTATTTGGTCAAACGCCCGGAGATCGATGCCAGTCGCCTCGGCGTCATGGGCTCGAGCATGGGCTCCTATTGGGCGCCGCGCGTGGTCGCCGAAGAAAAGCGTTTCAAAGCCTGCGCCGTCAGCGGCGTCTGCATGGAACCGGGCCAGTACGCGATCTTCAACATGTCGTCGCCGTCTTTTAAATTGAATTACATGTATATGTCCGGCTACGACGACGAAAGCGCTTTCGATGAATTTACTAAGACGCTGAGTCTCAAAGGCGTCACTTCGAAGATCACTTGTCCCTACATGGTCGTCGCCGGTGAGGACGATGAGCATTGCGACATGAAGTTTGTCTATGAACTGATGGGCGAAATACCCGCGCCCAAGCTTCTTTACGTTTTCGAAGGCGAGCGCCATTCGATCCGCAACCCGCGCGCGCGCTCGCTGATAATCAACTGGCTCATCGACACGCTGCTCGATAAGCCGTTCACGGCGGAGATCGTCCGCGTCGAAACCAGCGGCAGGGAAACCCGTCGGGAATGGTGATCCAAGCGAAGGTCGAGGATAGATGATGGAGGATCGAGGATCGCCACTTTTGAACTTCGATTCTCTATCCTCAATCCTCCATCCTCGGTTGTTTTGCCGAAGGCATGCGTAGCCACAATGAAAATAGCCTACGGCGACCTAATCGGTGGAGTAAGTGGCGATATGTTCGTCGCCGCACTCCTCGATCTCGGCTTGTCGCTGAATAAGCTTAAAACCGAACTTGGAAAAATCCCGACTCTCAAATTCGCACTTAAGGTCACGACGAAAACTGTCCATTCAATCCGCGCCACGCAACTTCACGTCGCCTGCGCAAGGAAGAATTCACCTCGTTCGTGGAAGCAGATCCGCGACCTGATCGAGCGCAGCAAACTCGATTCTGAAATCAAAAAAATGGGTGCCGACATCTTCACCCGGCTCGCCGAAGCGGAAGCGAAAATTCATGGTGTCGCGATCGAAAAGGTTCACTTTCATGAAGACGGCGCGACCGATTCCATTGTCGACATCATGGCCGTTGCCATTGGCATCCATGAACTCGGAATCGATTCTTTTCACTTTTCGCGCATCCCTTTGGGGTGGGGGATTACGCGGTCCATGCACGGCCCTCTTCCGGTACCCGGGCCTGCTACGCTTGAGCTCCTCAAAGGACTACCCGTGTTCGGCGTCGATCTGGAAAGCGAAACCGTCACGCCGACCGGCGCGGCGATCGTGCGGACGCTGGGAAAGACTTTTGGCGCTCAACCGTACATGACCATTGAAAGAACCGGCTATGGAACCGGGCAAAAAGAATTTCCCAATCGCCCGAATCTTTTTCGATTGATCCTCGGTGACGACGACTCAGCTGGGGAGCAGGAACAAATGCTGGTGATCGAAACCAACATCGACGACATGAACCCGCAGCTTTACGATCATGTCATGGACCGTCTTTTCGAAGCCGGCGCGCGGGATGTCTTTCTTTCATCCATTCAAATGAAAAAGAATCGGCCCGCGACTTTGCTCACGGTAATTTGCGAGCCATCGAGCGGCCAAAGCCTCGCTAAGATTATTTTTCAAGAAACGTCGACTATCGGTATTCGCTCTTACCCAGTGAGCCGGATGATTCTCAGACGAGAGTTGAAAAAAGTGAAAACCCGTTTCGGCGAAGTCACGGTGAAGATCGTCGAACAACCGGACGGCAGCAGAAGAGCAACGCCGGAATACGATGATCTCAAACGTATCGCCGCAGCCAGCAAACTTCCGATCAAGCAACTGCACGACGAGGTCATGCGCATCGTCGGCAAATAGTACGTCCGACTCGCTTCGAGAATGCCCGACGATCCATCCGACAACAACGAACGGCCGGCGTCACTTCCGCCCTGGGTATCGCTCCGTTACCGAGATTATAGACTTTTCTTCCTTCTTTCACTCTTCGCTACCACCGCCCAGTGGATGCGCCAAGCCCAAAACTTCTATCAAGTGTACGAACTCTCCGGCTCGGCTTTTCAACTCGGGCTCACGGGACTAGCGCAAGGAATTTCTATTTTTGCACTTGGATTGTTCGGCGGAACATTCGCTGATTTCCTCGATCGAAAGAAGCTGCTCTTCATCACGATCTTCGGAAATCTGCTTGTCGCCCTCACGCTGGGAGTCCTGACGTTGACGGGTCTTATTCAGGTCTGGCATATCCTGGTCGCCACGGCGCTCACTTCAGGACTGAACATCGTCCTTAACCCGACTCGAATGGCGTTGCTTTCCCATCTCGTGCCGCGCTCCCATCTGAGTAACGCCGTATCGCTCAACTCCAGCGTGTCCCAAGGATCGCATTTGATCGGACCCATGCTCGGAGGATTGAGCCTGGCATTGACAAGCACGGGAAACGCCTATCTTTGCAACGCGCTATTCTACTTGCCGGCGGCTATCGTCATCTTTTTTCTCCACCTTCCGAAAACCGACGAGGCCTTGCGCGAAAAATTTTCTTTGGGGAGCCTCTTGGGCGGAGTCAAGTTTCTTTTTTCCGAGCCGATCATCCTGGTACTGGTGATGCTGGATTTCATCGTTGCCGGCGTCGGATGCTACAGACCGCTGCTGCCGATCTTCGCCAAAGACATTCTTTTTGTCGGACCTGCCGGATTTGGCATGCTGTCGTCCGCTCCGGCGATCGGCGGCATCATCGGCACCGTCACACTGCTCGCGTTCGGCGACGTGAAACGGAAAGGCCTGCTGGTTCTCTGGTCCTTCCTCGCTTACGCGTTGGCCATTGGAGTTTTCGCGATATCGACGAGCTTCGGGTTATCCCTTTTGTTGCTCGGCACGCTCGGCCTGACGAATTCGCTTCAAGCCGTCATGCGCCAAACCACCTTTCATCTCCTCACACCCGATCACGTGCGCGGCCGAGCTTTTTCCGTCTTCAATATGTTTTCTCAAGGCGCCAATGCTGTCGGTGCCACCGAAGTCGGTTTCATGGCCGCTCTGCTCGGCGCCCCAGGCTCGCTTTTGTTCGGCTCCGCGGTGGGCGGGTTACTTACGGTGGGCTGTTGGATCATGATGCCGGGCTTAAGAAGTTTCGGAACTGAAATGCGCCGTCGTTGAGAAAACGATCCAGCCAATGGTGGAGCTGATCGGTCCGCGCGGTTGAGAACGATAATGGGTTAAGGTCATCAATGCGATGCTGACGAGCGACGATTTCATCCGCGCCAACAAAGGGGAAATCCTCGGGTTCCTCGACAAAACTGGAGCATAAAAAATCCCGTGGTGCGGGAAGGGTTCTATGCGGATATGCTCGGACTATATAGCGTACCGGGATCGTTTCCGATGATACGCTCGGCAACATGGTTCGCTTAACTCAAGCCATCAGGAAAATATCTCGGTGTCCGATATCACGATTGGTCGTTCGCAAAAAAAGCCAACGAGGAATTGAAACGATAGATCGCACAAAAAAACAGCGCTAGAAGGGTTTGGGGCGCGCTTCTTCGTGACATTTGATTGGATCCTATGATCGTACCAACCGTTGACGAGATAGAACGGATCGCTCGGCTCGGCGATCCCATCATACGTAATCTACAGATCACGCAGTGCTACCATGAGATCTCTCAGTCCGTCGCCGTACTGAGCGGGTATTCCGCTAACTGGTGCACCTTTGCGACATGGGCCTCGAAACAAGCAGGACAGACCATCCGCCAGGAAGATCTGATTCGAGCCTTTGAGGAGCGCTTTTACCTTTCAGCTGAGATTTCAGCCGCTCTGGAGAACATTGCGAGCCATCTCAAGAGCATCGGTGCGAAATTGTCGGCTCGCGTGCCCGGCGAGGCAATTCTTCGAGCACTCAATCCTGCCGCAGCATTCAAGCGCGCTAGCGATGCCGTTGCCCGAGGCAACAAGAAGGTCTTTGAGGAAATTGGCCGCGAGTTCGCCCGCTTTATTGATTTCTTTCGTGACGATGCCCATTTCGATCGTGACAGGGCGGCGCGCTTCTGTGCCGCCCTGCGTCCCGGGGAACCACCGGACGGACAACGACTCCTGAGCGAAGCGTTCACGATATACTGCGAGGCTCGCTTCCGGACTGGCAAAGACAAAGCAGAGCTGATGTTGCTGGCTAATCTTTCCGCCGGCTTTCATGAGCAGATTCGCCTTCAACCCGAAATTGCCGAGGCGCTTAACGTATCGCTCGGTGATACCGCAGCATTGAAGCGCAATTTTTTGATCCTTCTACTGCCGGATTTCTATATTCGTGCCCGCGGCGAAGTGCTGCCGGATCACCGGTCGTATCTGGATGCCGTGTTTGCCCGGCTAACCCGAGAGGTAAACCGGCTGATTCGACAAGTCATTACCGATCATTTGATGGCGCTTCATCTGTCCGCTACAGAGGTGCTTCGCCTGGGACGAGATCTGCCGGGAACATTTCCGCAAGCGCTGGGGCAGATCCGCAATGCGAGGCTGAGAGAAATGCTCGCGCGGGTTGACGTGACTCCGGATAGCCTGAATAAGAGCGGCGCGGAGGATTGGGCTGACTTCACCGATCGCATGCACTTCATCGCGGACTTCTTCCGCGTTTACCAGGAGCGGCAGTATCTGTTTGATGCGCCATTTACGACCCAGCAGGTCGCGCTATTAAAGTCGGGCGCACGACCGGTTGGACGTCTGTGACGGTACCAATCGGTGAATGGGGTCGGGGTCGGTCGGCTTGCGCGACTTGACGGCGAGCTCGGGATCGCTGTCACCGGGATGCGTCTGCATTACGGCAACGGCGCCCTTCGCGAAGCCTTCATTACGCCACATTTTGGTGCGCCTGCAGGGCATCGTAAGCACTGCTATTCTGTGCGCGGCGATCTTTGTCGTTGCGTGGTTTTCGTATCACTGGCGTAGCAGGGCCGGCACAATCGTTCGAAGGTCGAATTCCGCTTCGAACACATCCAAAGGAAATGTTTCTCCTACCTGCGCCGTTTCAATAAATGGCAATTCGCCCAAGCATTGAACTCCGGTCAAGCCGGACAAGACCTCGCGATTGGTCTCGGCGGCAAGCGACCTTTCGTTTGAGATGCGATTGAGCACGTAGCCGAGCACGCTCAAACCTTTGCAGCTTGCGTGCTCTAACGTAAGCAGCAGATGATTGATAGCTCCGAGTTTATTCGCCGCTACCACAATGACGGGAAGATGCAGCACGTGGGCAAAGTCGGCATAGGTGTAGCTCGGCAAGAGCGGCACCATTAAACCACCCGCTCCTTCGACCAACGTAATGTCATGCCTCGCGCTAATCTCTTGATAAACGTTGAGCAGATGATCGACATCGATCTTCACCCCGGCTCGCTCAGCGGCGATACTCGGCGCTAGCGGCTCGCGCAATCGGTAGGGGCAAATGGCGGCGATGGGCTCGCCGCAGTGCGAGGCCTCTTTCAAGAGTCTTGCGTCCTCCGGAATCAGTTCCCCATCGATTTCTCGGCAACCGGTTTCCACCGGCTTCATAACGCCGACGCGGTAGCCAACGTCAAAGAGCAGCGCGGCCAAGCTTGCAGTGACGACGGTCTTGCCAACGCCCGTGTCCGTGCCGGTGATAAGAATGCCGCTACCCATCAAAACCCCAACCCCGACGATCGATGGTCGAGGATCGAAGATCGAGAATGGA
>Ga0075423_10003133_pt1 | contig 15186 bp, 15 predicted proteins | sample SoiMethybrSBSTD2_FD_80114 | JGI IMG/M metagenome (GOLD analysis project Ga0075423, IMG submission 80114) | Bulk soil microbial communities from a Populus tree surrounding site in Tennessee, USA - Soil MetaG P. TD hybrid SBSTD2 | ecosystem: Environmental > Terrestrial > Soil > Tree plantation...
AGGCTCATCGACCAGGGCTCTGGTCCGCCGGTCGTCCTCGTTCCGGGAATCCAAGGCCGCTGGGAGTGGATGCGTCCGGCTGTCGAGGCGCTGGCGAAGCGCTGTCGCGTGATCACGTTCTCACTTGCCGACGAGCCGACCTGCGGCGGGCGGTTCGACGAGGCGGAGGGCTTCTGGTGCTACGTCGAGCAGATCGCCGAGGCGATGGACGCGACGGGGCTCGAGCAGGCGACGATCTGCGGCGTATCGTATGGCGGGCTGATCGCCGCCGCGTTCGCGGCTCGGCATCCAGATCGGGTGTCCGCGTTGGCGCTGGTGTCGGCCATTCCTCCCACGTGGACACCAGATCCACGGGTGCGCTCGTTGATCCGCGCGCCGCGGCTGCTCACGCCGCTATTCCTCGTCGGATCGCTGCGAATGTGTCCCGAGATCGTTGCCGCCCGAGGCGGGTGGATCGCAGGGCTGCTCTACAGCGCGGTGCACGGCATGAGAGCGCTCGCCAACATCTTCTCGCCAACGCTGATGGCGCGCCGTGTGCGACTGGTCGACAACCTCAACCTGGAGCCCGACATCCGCCGCATCGACCGGCCGACGCTCGTCGTCACCGGCGACCCCGGCCTCGATCGCGTCGTGCCAGTCCAGATGACGCGCGAGTATCTGCAGCTCGTGCCGGATGCGAAGAGCGCCACGATCCCGCGAACCGGCCATCTGGGACTGGTCACGCGATCCGAGGTGTTCGCGGATCTCATCGCCGATTTCGCGGGTCATACGGTACGTGAAGGCGATCGAAGGAGACGTGTTGGCTGAGCCGATCCGCGAGATTCCGGGACCCTCGGGCCCGCTCGAAGCCATCATCGACGCACCCGCAGGAACACCGCGGGCAGCGGTGGTGTTCGCCCATCCGCTGCCCACGCACGGCGGCACGATGCATACGAAAGTGGTGTTTCAGGGCGCAAAAGCGCTCACTCGCATCGGATGCGCCGTGCTCCGTTTCAACTTCCGCGGCGTCGGCCGGAGCGCCGGCGAATGGGACGAGGGCCGAGGTGAAATGGATGACTTCCGGGCGGCGTCCGAGTTCATGGTGGCGCGGTATCCTGATGTAGAGCTGTGGGCGGCAGGGTTCTCCTTCGGCTCGCGCATCGCGATGACGAGCGGCGCCGGCGACGATCGCATCTGCACGCTGATCGGCATCGCGCCGCCGGTCGACCGCTATGACTTCGCCGAGGTCCTGCGATCGACGAAGCCGAAGTTCATCATTCACGGCGAGCGCGATGAGTTGATCCCGCTGAAGGCCGTTCGGGAGTTCTACGCGCGGTTGGAGGAGCCGAAGGAGCTCGTCGAGATCGACCGCGCGAACCATCTCTTCGACGGTCAGGCGAGTGAAGTGGGCGACGCGCTCGAAGATCTATTAGCGGATTTCTCATGCAAGACGCTGTAATCGTCGCCGCCACTCGTACCGCCGTCGGCAAGGCCCCGAACGGCGCGCTGAAGACCGTACGCCCTGATGACATGGCCGCGGCCGTGATCGAGAACGCGCTGCGTCTCGCGCCGGCGGTGTCGCCCGCTGAAGTCGACGACGTGATCTTCGGCTGCGCGATGCCCGAGGCCGAGCAGGGCCTCAACGTGGCGCGCATCGCCAGCCTGCGAGCCGGCGTGCCCGTCGATGCGTCGGCAGTCACGATGAACCGCTTCTGCGCGTCGGGACTGCAGGCGATCGCGTCTGCCGCCGAGCACATCATGTGCGGCTTCGCGCGCGTCGTGATCGCGGGCGGCACCGAGTCGATGAGCCTGGTACCGATGGGCGGCAACAAGGTCTGTCCCAACCCCACGCTCGTCGACCAGTATCCCGACGTGTATCTCAGTACTGGTCTCGTCGCCGAGAATCACGCGCGCGATTACGGGATCACGCGAGAAGAACAGGACGCCTTCGCGTTTCGCAGCCATCAGCGCGCCCTGGCCGCAGTCGATGAGGGCCGGTTCGCGGGCGAGATCACACCGCTGACCTTTTCTGTGGCCGTGCCGAAGAACGGCAGCCACGACATTCGCAACGTCACGTTCGACCGCGACGAGGGTCCGCGCCGCGACACATCGACGCAGGCGCTGGCCAAGCTGCGCCCGGCGTTCCATGCCGCCGGAACCGTAACGGCCGGCAACTCATCGCAGACGAGCGACGGCGCCTCCGCGCTCGTGCTGACCTCGGACGCGATCGCTCGCGAGCGTGGGCTCACGCCGCTTGCGCGCTTCGTGGCGTTCGCAACCGCGGGCGTCGCGCCGGAGCGGTTCGGCATCGGACCGGTGCCGGCGATCAAGAAAGTGCTCGAACGCGCCGGACTGAAGCTCGATCAGATCGATCTCATCGAGCTCAACGAAGCCTTTGCCGCGCAGGTGATCGCATGCCTCCGCGAGCTGCCGATCGATCCCGACCGCCTCAACGTCAATGGCGGCGCGATCGCGCTCGGGCACCCGCTCGGCTGCACCGGCGCGAAGCTGAGCACGACCCTGCTCCACGAAATGCAACGCCGCAACGCGAAGTACGGACTGGTCACGATGTGCGTCGGCGGCGGGATGGGCGCCGCCGGCATCTTCGAGCGCTTATGACTTCATCTACCGTATCGACCACGCGCAAGGGCGGATCCTGGCTCCTCGAAGACACGCCGTCGGCGGACGTCTTCACGCCCGAGCGGATCACCGACGAACACCGCCTCATGGCGAAAACGACGGCGGAGTTCGTGAAGAACGAGGTGCTTCCGAATCTCGACCGCCTCGAGACGAAAGACTGGGACCTCGCTCGTTCGCTGGTGCGCCGATGCGGCGAGCTCGGTCTCCTCGGCATTCCCGTACCCGAGGAATACGGCGGCCTCGATCTCGACAAGACGTCATCACTGGTCGTCGTCGAACAGATCGGTCCATCAGCGTCGTTTGCGACGACGTTCGGCGGTCAAGCCAACCTGTGCGTGCTTCCGCTCGTATTGTTCGGCACGCCCGAACAGAAGGAGAAGTATCTGCCGCGGCTCGTGAGCGGCGAGATTGTCGGCGCGTATGCGCTCAGCGAGTCCGGCTCGGGCAGCGACGCGCTGGCCGCCAAGACGCGTGCGACGAAACAGTCCGACGGCAGCTGGCTGTTGAACGGCGAGAAGATGTGGATCAGCAACGGCGGCTTCGCCGATGTGATCATCGTCTTTGCCAAGGTCGACGGCGAGCACTTCACCGCTTTCATCGTCGAGCGCGCGTTCCCTGGCGTGAGCTCAGGCAAGGAAGAGCACAAGATGGGCCTGCATGGCTCGTCGACGACGCCGATCATCCTGCAGGATGCGCGAGTTCCTGCAGAGAACGTGCTCGGCGAGATCGGCAAAGGCCACAAAGTCGCGCTCAATACGCTGAACTACGGGCGCTTCAGTCTGGGTGCGATGTGTGGCGGCGGCGCGCGCGCGGCGATCGCCGATGCTGCGACGTATGCAAAGTCACGGCGCCAATTCGGCCAGCCGATCGCGAACTTCGGCGCCATCAAGCACAAGCTGGGCGAGATGTTCGCGCGCACCTACGCGCTCGAAAGCCTGTCCTATCGGACCGCTGGTCTCATCGATGCGACGCTCGCGAACGGCGCTCGCACCGGTACCGCCGTCGCCGCGGCGTTCGAGGAGTACGCGGTTGAAGCGTCAATTGCCAAAGTGGCCGGTAGCGAGATCCTCGACTTCATTCTCGACGAGAACGTGCAGATCCACGGCGGCAACGGGTTCGTGCACGACTACACCGCCGAACGCTTCTATCGCGATGCCCGTGTGAACCGCATCTTCGAGGGCACCAACGAGATCAATCGCCTGCTCATTCCGGGAATGCTGATCCGGCGCGCGCTCAAGGGCGAGCTTCCGCTCATCGCTGCCGCGAAGAGGCTGCAAGACGAGGTGCTGTCGCCGTCGGCAAGCACGGGCGTCAGCGATGGGGAGCTGGACGAGGAGCTGCGTGCGGTCGGCGCGTTCAAGAAAGTGGCGCTGATGGTGCTCGGCACCGCCCTGCAGACCTACGGTGAGGCGCTCACCGATCAGCAGGAGGTGTTGAGCTACGCCGCCGACATCCTGATCGACATCTATCTGGGGGAAAGCGCGGTGCTTCGCGCGCGCGAAGCAATCGCGACACGACACGGGAAGGCCGAACTGCACGCTGCGGCGGCACGCGTGTTCGTCAACGACGCCGCGCAGCGCGTCGACAACGCCGCTCGCAGCGCGCTGGCCGCGATGGCCGAAGGCGACACACTCCGCACATTGCTCGCGGCGCTTCGTCGCGTCCTGAAAGTGACGCCGATCAACACTGTTTCGTTGCGGCGGGTTCTAGCAGACGCCGCAACTCAAAATGGTGGATATGCAGTTAGCTGACAGTGTAGGCCGGGTCTTGCTTTTTGGACCCGGCGTGAGAATGCTGCTACTAGCTGGTTGTTGCCTCGCGTTCGTGGCCTCGGCCTGCACGTCAGGTCCGGGCGCGCCTGAGCAGGGCGACTACACAGCACAGCTGACGGCGTTTCGCGATTCAAAGAATCGCCAGTTCCGCGAAGAGAAGGATCCGATTCCCGCCAACCGAAAAGACAAATTGCTCCCACTCCTCTACTTTCCGGCCGATGAGAGCTATATCGTCCCGGCACAGCTGAGGCTCTCAGACGAACAGCAACGACCCATCGTCCCCATGCCGACGTCGACTGGAACGCTTCGCCGCTATCAACGGGTGGGGTTGCTCGAGTTCACGCTGCAACACCAGACGTTGAGTCTCGCCGCGTTCGTACCCGACGGCGAGCCGATCGTCGATCTCTTCGTACCCTTCGCCGATACGACGACGGGGCAGGAGACGTATCCTGCCGGTCGCTATCTCGACCTGCATCCAACTGCCACCGGCTACTACACGATCGACTTCAACAAGGCCTACAACCCGTACTGCGCCTACAACGAATCGTACGAATGCCCGTTCCCGCCCGCATCGAACCGGCTGAAGATCGCCATCCGCGCCGGCGAGAAGAAACCGGCGGCATGAGCGGAGCGCTGCAAGCCATCCTCTTCGACTTCGACGGCGTGATCGCGAACAGCGAACCGTTGCACATGATGGCCTTCCAACACGTCCTCCACGAAGAGGGCATCGAGCTGACACCAGCTGACTACTACGCACGTTATCTGGGCTACGACGATGAGGGCGTGTTCAACGCGATTGCGCGCGATCGAGGGCTGACGATGAACGTGGCCGACGTGGCCACCCTCGTCGCACGCAAGGGCGATCGCATGGAGGAGATGCTCCACGCCGGAGCGGTTCTCTTTCCTGGAGCGATTGAGTTCATTCGCGAGGCCGCAGCCGCGGTACCGATCGGCATCGCCTCTGGTGCGCAGCGTCACGAGATCATCGAGATCATTTCCGCGGCGGGCATCGCCGATGTGTTCTCGGCGGTCGTCGCATCGGGCGACACGCCCGAGAGCAAGCCCTCTCCAGAGCCCTATCAACTGGCGTTCGAGCGTTTGTGCGCAGCGGCAGGAACACGGCTCGATCCACGTCGCTCGGTGGCGATCGAGGATTCGCGATGGGGGCTGGAGTCGGCGCATGGCGCCGGGCTTCGACTCGTCGGCGTGACCACGAGCTATCCGGCTCACGAGCTGGTCGGCGCGGAACTCGTCGTGAGCGGGCTGGAGGCGTTGACGCTGGCGGCGCTGGATCGATTGTGCGGCGCCTGAGACAATAGATCAGGCGCGTGAAGAAAGATCTCGCCTCGGCGCTCATCTCGGCCTCCAACGCTCCCGGAACCAGCCTCGCACGGGCCACGCTGCTCATCGCACGCATCGAATACCCGCGTCTCGATCCCGAGCCGTACGTCGCGCGGCTCGATGCCATGGGCGAGGCGGCACGACGGGCGATTGCGCAGCACATCGACGTCACTGGCGACACGTCGACCCTGTCGGGGGTGACGGCGCTGAACGATTACCTCTTCGAAGAGCAGCAGTTCGTCGGCAACCGCGACAACTACGAGGACCCTCGCAACAGCTGCCTCAACGAAGTGCTCGATCGGCGCACCGGCATTCCGATCACGCTGTCGGTGGTCTACATGGAAGTGGCCCAACGCGCGGGCCTGCAGGTCGATGGCGTCAACTTTCCCGGCCACTTCCTGGTGCGATGCCCCGAGCAGAAGGGCCACCTGATCATCGACCCGTTTCATGCCGGCGCCCTGCTGTCGGAGCACAAGTGCCGGCAGCTGCTGCAGAAGCACGTCGGCAACGAGGTGGCGTTCAGCAAATCGCTGCTCGCGCCCGCCACCCGCGAACAGATCGTCGTGCGGATGCTGCTCAACCTGAAGCGCATCTACGTCAACATGCGCTCGTTCCCGCAAGCGCGCGATGTCACCGAGTTGTTGCTCGCGATCACGCCGTCAGCACTCAGCGAGTTGCGCGATCGCGGTCTCCTGGCGTACCACCTGAACGACGTCACGGCGGCGCTGCGCGATTTGCAGACCTATCTGAAGCTCGCGAGCATGGGTGAGATGGACAAGGATCAGCGCGAAGAGCATCAGCAGATCTGGGAGCACGTCAAGACGCTGCGGCGTCGAGTCGCGTCGCTGAACTAGATCATCAAATTGCCGGGTCTAAAGACCCGGCCTACACTACGCACATGCGCGCCCTCGTTGGCAGTTCCATCGTCCTGGCGTTGACGCTCGCGAACGTCGTGGCGAGCGATCGGTGGCCACAGTTCCGCGGTCTGCAGGCCGGGGTCGCAGACGATGACCCGGCGCTTCCGGAGACGTGGAGCGAAACTGAAAACGTCGCGTGGAAGGTTGCCATCCCCGGGCAGAGCTGGAGCTCGCCGGTGGTCTGGGGCGATCACGTCTTCGTGACGTCGGCGATCAGCAGCGGCACCGAGCCAACGCCCGAGAAAGGGATTGCCGATCCGACGCCTGAAGCTGGACGAATGAGGTCGGCCGCGGCCCATCGCTGGGTCGTGTTCGACGTCGACTTCAAGACCGGTGCGACTCGCTGGCAGCGCGAGCTGCGCGCGGGACCGCCGCCGATCAACCGCCACGTCCGCAATTCGTACGCATCGGAGACGCCGGTCACCGACGGTGAGCGCGTGTACGTCTACTTCGGCAGCATCGGCATCGTCGCCGCGATCGACTTCTCTGGAACTGTCGTCTGGACTCGAGATGTCGGTGCGCTCGAGAGCGGACAAGGCTGGGGCATGGCCGCGTCTCCCCTGCTCTACAAAGGTCGTCTCGTCATCGTCAACGACAACCGCATGCAGTCGTTCATCGCCGCCTTCGACGCCACGAGCGGCGAGCCGCTGTGGCGCAATCCTCGCGAAGAGTTCGAAGGCTGGTCGACGCCGGTGATCTGGGAGAACTCCACGCGCGCGGAGATCGTCACCGCCGGCCAGCGCCGCGTGCGCTCGTACGATCTCGACGGCAAGCTGCTATGGGAGCTCTCGGGCATGTCCGACTTCGGCAGCATCCCGACGCCGGTGGTCCGTCAGGATCTCGTGTACGTCAGCTCGGGATATCCCGGCAGCGCACGACGTCCGGTGTTTGCGATCCGGCCTGGCGGCTCGGGAGACATTTCCCTCAAGCAAGACGAGATCAGCAACCAGCACATCGCGTGGTTCCAGCCGCTGCTCGGCAGCTATCAGACATCGGGGCTTGCCTACGGCGACTACTACTACACGCTGCTCGATCGCGGATTCCTGCTCTGTCACGACGCCAAGACCGGCAAACAGATCTACGGCCGGCAGCGCGTCTCCCCCGAGGCCAGCGGGTTCGCCGCCTCGCCATGGGCGTACAACGGCAAGATCTTTCTCGCCAGCGAGGATGGCGACACCTACGTGCTACAGGCCGGATCTCAATACAAACTGCTCGGCAAGAACTCGCTCAACGAGATGATCATGGCAACGCCTGCCGTCGCTCAGGGCAGTCTGATCGTGCGGACGCAGTCGAAGCTGTACCGGATCGCCCGGGGATCGAAACGGTGATCGAGGCGGTGACGCGCGTGGCCTTGGCTCTCGCCGCGTGCGCGGCGTGCGTCGCGCTGACGATCGGGCAAGGACTTACGCTCAGCCCCGTTGGAGCGATCGCGGGTCCGATCGAGATGATTCGCGTGCAGGGTCAGCGTGCCTACGTGACCAACGGTGCGACGATCACCGCGCTCGACATCACCACACCCGCCACGCCCAAGCCGCTCGGCACCTACACGTTTCCCGAACGCCTCTGGGGACTGCGCGCGTCCGGCGCCACTGTGTTCGTCGCCGCCGATCGCTTCGGCGTCGGCATCCTGGAGTTCGCGCCGAACGGCACGGCGACGCTTCGTGGATCGGTGAAGACGCCGGGGCAGGCGAAGAGTGTGTCGGTGTCTGGCACGACCGCGCTCGCCACTGACTTCGTCTCGGGCCTCGATGTCATCGACATCGCCAACGCAAGCAAGCCGGTCGTCACCGAGTCCGTATTCCTCGATGGCCTTGCCACCGACGTTGTCACATCGGGGTCGTACGCCTACGCCGCCGACCGTCCGACGGGGTTCTACGTGTTCGATCTCTCGAAGCGCATGCCGCTCGAGCCGATCGGCTCATTGCAGTCGGCGGTTCCGAACAATACCCAACGCGCGCAGCTCGAAGTGATCGACAACGCAGGCGGTCGCCGGATCGTCGTGCTCGTCGCCGGCGGGCTACTGCAGCTGTTCGATGTCTCGACGCCACGCGCACCGACGAAGCTGCCGCCGTTCAAGACGCCAGGCAACGCCCAGCGCATCGCGCTCGATGGTTCGCTCGCGTTCGTTGCCGATGGTCCCGAGGGAGTCCAAGTGGTCGATCTCGCCAACCCGTCCGCGCCTCGCATCGTTGCGCGCTTCAAGACGAGCGCACCCGCGCGCGAGGTTGCCGTCACCGACTCAGTCGTGTTTGTCGGCTTGGCGACCGGCGAAGTCGCGATCCTCAGGCGTTAACGTAGCGCGCAGGCTTCAGCCTGCGCGTGACCGGGGCCTAAAGCCCCCCGCTCTACGTAATGGAAAACACTCTTTCGGCGTTCGTCTGGAAGAACTTCGTTTTGTCCGCCGCACTCATCGGCACATCGTCGCTGGCGATCACTTCGGAAATCTCGAACTGATACGGATAGTCCATCGCATAGAGCACGCGGTCGACTCCCAGCACCGACTGGATGAACGTGATAACCGGCGCCCACGCCATGCCGCTGGTCGTCACGTAGTAGTTCTCCTTCATGTACTCGCTGATCTGCTTCGCCAACGACGCGGCGCCGGTGCGAATGCCGGAGCGGGCCGTACGGTTCATGTAGTCGAGCCGAAACAGCCAGAACGGCAGCGCCTCGCCGGCGTGGCCGATGACGATGCGAAGGTTGGGGAAGCGATCGAGCGCGCCGCTGCGAATGATGGCGAGGGCGTGAAGCCCCGTCTCGGCGCCGAACCCCCAGAGCGCGCCTTCGAGACCGCGCTCGACGTAGGGGCCGATCATGGCGGGCGGTGGGGCTTGCGGATGGATGTAGAGCGGCACTCGCAATGCCTCCGCCGCTTCGAAGATCTCCCAGAACTTCGGCTCGTCGAGAAACTCGCCGCGTGTGTGCGAGTTGATGATCACGCCCTTCAGTCCGAGCGTGCGCACCGCGCGATCGATCTCGCGCGCGGCGTTCTTCGGGTCATGGGGGGCGACGGCGGCGAGCGCGGCGAAGCGCGTCGGGTACCGGCGCACGGCCTCCGCCACTTGATCGTTGGTGTCGACCGCGATTGCGCTGGCAGTGGCCGCATCGAACACCTGTACACCCGGCGACGTGAGCGAGAGGATCTGCAAGTCGATCCCCGAGGCGTCCATATCGGCGATGCGGGCCTCGCCGATGTTCGCCAGTCGATCGACCAGCTGCGAGCGCGCACCCAGACGATTCCACAACGCGATGAAACCCGGATCGTCGATGGCCTTGTCGGCCGCCATCTTGCGATATCGCGCCAGCAGATCGGCCGGCGCCCACGCTTCTTCGGTGGCGATGCGTTTGTAATCGACGCTGCGGGGGCTTGTCACGCGTGCTCCATCGATCGCGTTCGAACGGTGCCTTCGCCCCGCGCGAGCAGCTGATCCCATCCTGGCTGATGCTGCAACTCGGCCAGCGCAAGCGGCCTCGAAGGCGATGCTGCTGGCTCGCGCAGTCGGAGCTGCCACCAGCCGACGTCGCGCCACTCGCCAAGCTTGTAGCCGACGTTCTCGTACACACCGATAAGCCCGAAGCCCATCGCCTCGTGCAGCCCGACGCTCTCCGGATTGGGCAGCGCAATGCCAGCAAACGCGTTGAAGAAGCCTTGAGCCGCGAGGATCGCAAACAACGATTGGTACAGCCCGCGCCCAACTCCCGATCGCCTGTGCGCGTCGTCGATGTAGACCGATGTATCCACGGACCACTGGTAGGCCGCACGCACACGATGTTTCGTCGCGTACGCGTACCCGGCAACCTGTCCATCGCGCTCGCAGACGAGCCACGGATACTCGATCATCGTTTCCGTCAGACGACGCGAGATTTCGTCGCGACCGGGAGGGACCGTCTCGAACGAGATCGCCGTGCTCTCGACCACCGGACGATAGATCGACGCGATCGCGTCGGCGTCGCCGTCGTGCGCAAGCCTGATGTGAACGCCCATTGTGTCAACCGTACGTGTGTTATTCAATCACACGACGGATGGTCGCTGCACTGATGAGAGATGGTGAGAAGTGCCGCTAGCGACGTGTCACGCGCGCCGGCTGGCGTTCCTGAATATCGTCCTCGAGGCGCCACCCGCAGGTCCTGGCGACGAGCGGCGCGAGCTCCTCGAAGCCCTCGACCGAGAAGTCGGCGACCACAGGCGCGGCGTTGAACGGCGTGAAGCCGAATCGCAGGCGACGCGCGTCGGCAAGCACTCGGGTGAGCAGGAGGCCGTCCGGCGCGAACAGCTCGTGGCTGGTCTCGGAGTCGGACCACTGCTGCACGATGACCGGATCATCATCGATCTGAATCTGCACGGTGTGACGCCCGGTCTGTTGCTCGAGGCTGGCGGCCGAGCCGAGAGCCACGAACACTTCAGTCATGCGCGACACGCAGCGTACGACGAGCTGAGGGCGCACCTTCGTCATCCAGACGGATACATCGTCGCTGGCCTGCAGCTCGAACGCGATCGTCTTCGATCCATCGCTCGCCCAACTCGCTTGACGACGCCCGAGCCACTGCTGCCGCGGCGGCGGTTCGACGATCGTCGAGGACGCATGCGGCATCGCCGCCGGCTTGGGAACGACAACCGTGGCCGGTGCCGAAGATTCGGTCGACTGCGCGTGCAGCCACCCGAACGCCATCACTGCGGTGACGACGGCAAGGAGGCCGGCGCCACCAAGAACCGGAAGCGACCATTTCGGTACGCGATGACTCTGTCGTGTGCGTCCGGGCCGTTGCGCAGGGAGGAGCTCGCCCGACACCGTGAACGGAACTTCCGCTGTTTCGTTGGTCGGAGCCTCGCCGGGGCTCGATTCAATGTGATCGGTCTGAGACGCCTGCGCAGCGTCGACCACTATCTGATGGCCGCAGCTGTCGCAGTGCGTCGCGTCTCCCTCGATGAGGGCAGTGCAATTCGGGCACTGCTGAAGGGGATCGAATCCCGGCTCCGACATAGATTGCGATACGCGGGGCAATCCATATGCCACGCGATTGAGCCGCTAAGTTGAAGACCCGAGGACGACGCGCTTACAGAATGGTAGTCGTGGCGACGATTGCGTACCGAGCGGGTAGGTGCGGCGGCGATCGTCGTCAGTCCATGAGGGCGTCGATCGCCTTGAGTTCCATGCCGTGCGCGAAGAATCGGATCTTCTTGCGCATCAGCAGCTGCACCCGCTCAGGCAATGGAATCTGCTTGAACTCCGACGGCGTCAGGGTGGACCACTGGCCCGGCACGCGCTCCACCTGTGCTTGTTCGAATCGTTCGGTCCTGCTCATATGGCTACCCGCGCGCCGCTGCGGCGACGGCTGACGGCTTCACTCCTTCGAATGCCGCGATCTGCGTCCAGGCACTCTGCGCCAACGCTTCCATTTGTGCACCGTGCTCGACGAGCTCGCGGATCGACTGTAGGCCGCGCACGCACGACCACACCAGGAAGGCGTCGCAGAACAGCACCCAGAATGCGTGCTCGAGGAATCGCCACCACTCAGGATTGACGATGCCGTAGACCGATTCGGGCCAAAAGATTCCGCGGAGGAAATGCTCTGTCGCCACGACCAGGGTGGCCGTCAGCAGCACTCGCCAATCGCGATAGAAGGCGAGAAAGGCGAGCGAGCCGAAGACGTGAAAGTGCGTCTCAATGCGGCCGCCGGTCAAATGAATCAGCAGCGCAGACCACAGCATCTGCGCGGCAGCGATCACGTGACGCGTCAGCGGCCGACCGGGCTGACGAAACGCCAGATAGACCGGAAGCGAGGCAAGCAGACCGCCAAATCCAAACGCCAGCGGGAGACTCAGATTGCCGCCCTTGCCGCTAAACGCCGGCGGCGAGAGCACGAGCGCGATCAGCATGGCAAACGCCCATTGCCCGAGCATGAGCCAGCCGAACATGCGATCGGTGTCCTCGGCAAGACGCAACACTCGCGTGCGATAGCGCTCTTCCGCGCGCTCCACAATGCGTATCGCGGCGATCGCCTCATCGTCCATCGCCGTCGAATTCGCCGTCATCGTCGACTCCATTACGTCGATCCTTTCGCCAACTCATTCATGTTGCAGCCGAACACAGGACTGTCGCGTCGATCGGGCGTGTTCCCACGAAGCACCGCAAGCAGCCGCTGTCGCCCGAAGCTGTCGCCTTCGTGTCCGCGTGCGGCGGTCAAGCCGCCGTGAAAGAGCAGTACGCCGTCGGCGCTGTAGGCGATGACATCACCCGAGGTTTCGGCGCCGAATGATCTCGCCATCTCGCCGTCGGCGTCGCGCATGGCGATCACGCCAGGAATTGCCGCCGCGCGCCGCCAGAGCGAGCTCTCCTCGATCGACGTACGCGGGTGGTAGTCGTAGATCAGTGCGTAGACCGTGGGCGTGGGCTGATCGTGAACGCTCGCCATGAGACGGGCGAGCTCACTGATGGTCGCTTCGCTGCAGGTGCAGAGCGGATGGAGCGCGACGAGGAGTGTGGTCCCCGAGTGGCGGACGTTCGCAGAGGTCGGCCATGCGTGAGGTGGTGCTGATGGGCGCCCTGGCGTGGTCTTGTAGTGCCACGTCCAGGCGACGGACGTCGACACGGCGACAATCCACAGCGACAGCGCGAGAGTCCGCATCCAGGCGCGGAAAAGTCCGCACACCTCCATCAAAAGCTTCGGACGTTAGGACAAGGCCCAGTAGTAAATCGGCCTGTTTCGCGTGCAGTTAGGTAAACACCCGAGATACCGCGCGTCTAATTCGACTCGGCGACGCCGGTGATGAGCGGACGCACGAAGAACGGTGCTTTTGGAATCTCGCCGCGCTCGAGCGAGTCGACGGTGAAGCCGGCGGCGCGAATGGCATCGAGCGTCGCACGATTGCAGTTGCAGCCGTACGCGATGAAGCGGTTCACGCCGTTGAGACGATCTTGCCAGCGTGCAACCTTCGGATCGTCGGACCGCACGTGCTCGATGAAAAGCAGCTTGCCGGTCGGCTTCAGCACACGTCGCAGCTCGCGCAGCGCGCGCGCTTGATCGGCGACGGTGCACAACACCAGGGTGGAAACAACCATATCGAACTGCGCATCGGGAAACGGCAGATGCTCGGCAGGTGCGTGAACGAGCTCGGAATTCGGACGTTGCTCGCGAAGCCGCTGCGCCAGCCGTTTGGCCATCGGTTCTTCAGGCTCGGCGACTGTCAGCTGTACATCGCTTCCATAAAACGGGAGGTTCAAGCCCGTGCCGGCGCCGATCTCGAGAACACGACCCTTTGCGGTGCGGAGCAGCTCCTGCCGCCGCGCGCGGAACCCGGCCTCCTCCGCTGACGCGAGCAGCCGGTCGTAGAGGCTGGCGAACAATCGGCCGCGAAGCCCCATGGTCAGTCGAGACCCGCGATCTCCTGATACAGATAGGCCGACGCGATGATCCCGTTGTGGAAGTTGCCGAGATCGAGGCGCTCGTCGGGCGCGTGCGCGTTCTCGTCGGGCAGGCCGACGCCGAACAACACGCTCGGCAAACCGAGCTCCTCCTGGAACGTCGAGACCACCGGAATCGATCCGCCCTCGCGGCTGAACACCGCCGCCTGTCCGAAGCCGCGCTCGATGGCGCGGCCGGCCGCGCGCACGTACTTGTTATCGAATTCCGTCATCCACGGCTTGCCGCCGTGCATCCGCGTGATCTTCAGCTCGACGGTCTTCGGGCAGATCTTCTTCACGTACTCCTCGAAGAGATCGCCGATCTTTTGCGGATCCTGATCGGGCACGAGGCGCATGCTGACCTTGGCCATCGCGGTCGCCGGAAGGACGGTTTTCGCGCCTTCGCCGGTGAAGCCTGACAGCAAACCGTTGACCTCGAACGTCGGCCGCGCCCAGACGCGCTCGAGCGTCGAGTAGCCGGTCTCGCCGAAGAGTCGCGGCGCTCCGAGCTCTTTGCGGTACTTCGTCTCGTTGAACGGCAGCTTTTTCCACTCGGCGCGTTCGGCATCGCTCAGTTGACGCACGCTGTCGTAGAAGCCGGGAATCTTGATGCGACCGCTACGATCCTTCATCTGCGTCAGCACCTGCGCGAGCACGAATGCCGGATTGGCGACCGCGCCGCCGAACGAGCCCGAGTGCAGATCGGACTTGCTGCCGCGCAGATCGATCTGGAAGTAGGTCAGCCCGCGCAGGCCGTAGCAGATCGACGGGATGCCGCGGTCGAACATCGGCGAGTCGGAGATGACGACGACGTCGGCAGCCAGATCCTGTTTGTGCGAGCGGACGAAGTTGTCGAGGTTCACGCTGCCAACTTCCTCTTCGCCCTCGATGAAGAACTTCATGTTGATCGGCAGACCGCCGCCCTGTTTCAGATGCGCTTCCACCGCCTTGATGTGCATGAACACCTGGCCCTTGTCGTCGGCAGCGCCGCGCGCGTAGATCTCGCCGTCGCGCACGGTGGCTTCAAACGGAGGACTCGTCCAGAGATTCAATGGATCGACCGGCTGCACATCGTAGTGGCCGTAGAAGAGAATCGTCGGCTTGCCCGGCGCGTTGAGCCAGTCACCGTAGACG
>Ga0075423_10003134_pt1 | contig 15184 bp, 11 predicted proteins | sample SoiMethybrSBSTD2_FD_80114 | JGI IMG/M metagenome (GOLD analysis project Ga0075423, IMG submission 80114) | Bulk soil microbial communities from a Populus tree surrounding site in Tennessee, USA - Soil MetaG P. TD hybrid SBSTD2 | ecosystem: Environmental > Terrestrial > Soil > Tree plantation...
GACCGGGCCGGATACCGGCTGCACTGGTGCAAGGGCAGCTATTTTTCGGCGCCGCCGCGCGACGCGGCCCTGGTCCGGCATCTGGTCTATCCCGTTCCCGGGCGCGAGAGCCTCGGAGTTCACGTCGTCCTCGACACGGGCGGCCGCCTGCGATTCGGCCCGGACGTCGAATACCTTCCCGACCGGACCGCCGACTACAAGGTCGATCCCGGCAAGCGTGGCCGCTTCGGGGAGGCCGCGCGCCGGCTCGTTCCCGAGATCCGCGACGAGGACCTCGAGCCCGACATCTCCGGGATCCGCCCCAAGCTCCAGGCGAAGGGCGAGCCCGTGCGCGACTTCGTGATCCGCCACGAGGAAGACCGCGGACTGGCCGGGTTCTACGACCTCGTGGGGATCGAGTCTCCCGGATTGACGGCAGCTCCGGCGATCGCGGAGCACGTTGCGGCGCTGATCGCCCGCTAAGAGGCGGCCTAGGAGACTGACGGCGTCGGGCGGCCGTCCGGCAGGCCGGCCTCGACGACGCGCGCACGGTCTCGCGTCGACCGGCGCACGCCGAGGTTCGCCTCCGGGAGAAGCGAGTTCAGGAACTTGCGGATCGCCGTTCCGTCGCCCTCCCGCGCGAGCTCCTCCAGAAAGCGCAGCGCGCGCAGGACCTCCTCCGACGGGTAAGCGTTCAACTTCCCGATGAAGATCTTCGGGTGGCGCGTCTTGGTGATCTGCTCGCCGGAAAGCTCGAGCTCCTCGAAGAGCTTCTCGCCCGGCCGCAGGCCCGTGAACACGATATCCATGTCCACGTAGGGGCGCAGGCCCGTCAGCGTGATCATTTCCTCGGCCAGATCCAGGATCCGCATGGGCTCGCCCATGTCGAGGATGAAGATCTCTCCCCCCTCGCCCATCGCGCCCGCCTGGAGGACGAGCTGCGCCGCCTCCGGGATCGTCATGAAGTAACGGCGCATCTCCGGGTGGGTGACCGTGACCGGTCCTCCCCGGCGGATCTGCTCCCGGAAGATCGGCACGACCGAGCCGGCGGAGCCGATGACGTTGCCGAAGCGCACGGCCCCGAAACGGGTCGTGCTGTAGCGCTGCGACAGGTCCTGGACCGCGAGCTCGGCCACTCTCTTGGTGGCTCCCATGATCGAGGTCGGGCGTACCGCCTTGTCGGTGGAGATCATGACGAACGCCTCGACGCCGAGCTCTCCCGCGAGCTCGCCGAGGAGACGCGTGGCGAGAATGTTGTTCTTGATGGCCTCGCCGGGGTTGGCCTCCATCATCGGCACGTGCTTGTGCGCCGCGGCGTGGAAGATGATCTGGGGCTTCTGCTCCCCGAGGATCATCCGCATGCGCCCCTCGTCGCAGACGTCGGCGACGAGCGGCACGACCTCGATCTCCGCGCGCGTCCGCCGCAGCTCGCCGTCGATCTCGAAGAGCGCGAACTCGGCCCGCTCGATCAGCATCAGCTTCGCGGGCCCGAACCGGGCGACTTGCCGCGCGAGCTCCGAGCCGATCGACCCGCCGGCGCCCGTGACCATGACGCGCTTGCCGGCCAGAAACTGGCCCAGCTGGGCTTCGTCGAGGTAGATCGGCTCGCGGCCCAGCAGGTCTTCGATCTGGACGTTGCGGATGCGCGTGACCTGAACCTTGCCCTGCAGCACGTCGTAGAGGCCCGGGATGATGCGGACGCTGACCTGGATCTTCCGGCACAGGCCGATCAGGTGAAGGATCTCCTGGCGGGAAATCTGGGCGATGGTGATCACGACCTGCGAGATGCCGAGCTCCTTGACCAGCCGGGGCATGTCCTCGGTGGTGCCGAGGACGCGGACGCCGTGGATCACGGCCCCGCGCTTCTCGGGATCGTCGTCCACGAACCCTTTGACGTCGAGGTTCATGTCGCCGCGTCCCTCGATCTCGCGAGCCGCGAGGAGCCCCGCGCGGCCGGCCCCGATCAGGAGCGTGGGAACCATCTCGGCGGCGCCCGCCTGCGCGGCGCGGTGGCGGCGCTGGGACTTCTCGTAGAGATACCGGCGGATCACGCGCAGGCTCAGGACTCCGCCGAAGGCGAGCACGGTGCCCATGAGCGTGACCGAAAGAGGAACGCGCCAGTTACCGAAGCGATCCGGAAGCGAGAGCCGCAGAACGGTGAGGACGAGTCCCGACCAGATAGCGGCGTACACGAACGCCTTGACCTCTCCCAGTCCGACGTAGCGCCAGATGAAGCTGTAGACGCCGGCCAGGGCCAGGGCGCCGAGCTGGATGAGGACCACGTATGGGAGCTGCTGGAGGGCGTTGCGCAGCTCCGTCTCCGGAAGGGCGAACTCGAAGCGGAGCATGTACGCCAGACCGAACGCGAGCACGAGAGTGGTGACGTCCAGCGTAAACTGGAGTCCCCGAGTCAGGTGCGGCTGGAGGTCCTTCCTGGTCACCCGGACGCTCCCTGCTCCGGCCCGCAAACGCCGGAATCAACCGGTCTCGTTTTGAGGACGGGGAAAAAAGAAAGCCTCTCTGCGACGGCACTCTTTCTTCCTCGCCCTTCGACGGCGAAGAATTTCATTGAACTCTAAGCACTGACAAGCTAGCGAATCGAGCCTCCGTTTTCAAGCTTTTGGTGGCCTTTCGGACAGGTCCGCCGACGATTGCGCAGCCTGTCGGCCTCGGCGACCCGGCAAAAGGGCCAGGATTGTGTCGCAGATCACACCGAGGTCACTCCAGGAGGTCCGATGTTCGAGGTACTGCTGATACCCCGCGAGCTTGAGCGGCTGGAGGGTTTCGCGGTAATAGCGGTCCCGCTCCTCCCCCGCCACCCCTTCCATCAGCGCCTCCTCATCCCGCAACCGCAGCGTCACGGGATCCGTCAGTCCCGGTCTTACTTTCAAGATTCGCGCCCAAACCGGATCCGCGAGGTCGACGTAGGCCGGCACTTCCGGACGCGGACCCACGAAGGACATGTCGCCGCGAAGCACGTTCCAGAGCTCGGGCAGCTCGTCGAGCTTCGTGCGGCGTAGCAACGCCCCGACCGCGGTGACGCGGGGATCGCGACGGGCGGTGACCTGAGGCCCTCCCGCAGAGGCGCGCATCGAGCGCAGCTTGACGAGCGTGAAGGGCTTGCCGCCGCGGCCCACGCGCGTCTGGCGGAAGAACACCGGCCAGCCCGAGGTCGCCACGATGGCGACGGCCGCGATCCCGATTACCGGGGCGGCAGCGACGAGACCGGCGAAAGCCATCGCCGCTTCGACGGGGCGGGGAAGGCCCCGGCCTAAGCTGTCACCGCTCGCGACGGGCTCCTCCGGTTCTCCCGGCAGAGTCCGCGGACGGTGTCGACCACGCCCGCGATCTCTTCCTCGCGCATGCCCGGGAAGATCGGCAAGCTGACGAGCCGATCGAAGACCGCGGTCGCCGCGGGAAGGTCCTCCGGCCGCCAGCCGAACGTCTGGGCGTAGTAGGGATGGAGATGAAGCGGACGCCAGTGGACCGAGCAGCCCACGCCCCGCGCCTTCAGCTCCTGCATGAACGTGTCGCGATCGATCGAGAGCCGGTCGAGGCGCAGGCGGATCGGGAAGAGGTGCCAGGAATGGATCCGGTTTTCGTCGTCGGCGGGCAGCTCGAGCTCGTCCGTGTCGGCGAAGGCTTCGAGGAAACGCCGGGCCACCGCCTCGCGCCCCCTGCGCATCTCTTCCGCCCGGGCGAGCTGGTGGATGCCGATCGCGGCGGCGACGTCCGTCAGGTTGTACTTGAAGCCGGGCGCGAGGATCCGATAGTCCCAGCTCCCGCCCTTCGAGAATCGCTTCCAGGCGTCCTGCGACAACCCGTGGAGGGACATCACGCGCATGCGCTCGGCGAGCTCCTCGTTGGCGGTCGTCGCCATGCCTCCCTCGCCGGTCGTGATCGTCTTGTTGGCGTAGAAGGAGAAGCAGCTGATAGCGGCCGTATTGTCGCCGCAGCGCTGCCAGGCCGCGGAACGATCGCGCCTCCAGGAGGCCGGGAAGGAATGGGCGGCGTCTTCCACGACCCACAGGCCGTGACGGTCGGCCAGGGCCTGGAGCCTCCCGACGTCGAGCATCAGCCCGCCGACGTGGACCGGCACGATGCCCGCGATCCGAGTTCCCGCGGGCACGCGCCCGGCGGAACGTCCCGCCGCCAGGGCGTCGAGCTTCCTCTGCGCATCCTCGAAGTCGAGGTTGAGCGTGACCGGATCGCAGTCGACGAGCAGTGGGATTGCGCCGAGGTAGCGCACGACTTCCGCCGTGGCCGCGAAAGTCATGGTCGGAACGACGACGGCCTCGCCGGCCTTCAGGCCGAGGGCCTCGACCGCGAGATGGAGGGCGGCGGTGCAGGAGTTGACGGCGACGGCGTGGGGAGCGCCGACGGTGCGCGCGAATTCTTCCTCGAAACGCTTCACGCGCGGTCCCGTCGTCAGCCAGCCCGATCGAAGGGTGGCGACGACCTCGTCGACTTCGGCATCGGTGATCTGGGGGCGAAAGAAGGGGACCTCGGTGCTCATGAGCCTCCTTTGACGAGAACCGCCAGCAGGTGAGTGCGGGTCAACGGAATCGCTTCCAGGATCCGGGCGAAGAATTCCATCCGGGGTATCAGAGCACGGGCCAGAGGCGGCGCCAGCGTGACGGGCCGTATCGTGCCGGAGAGACCGGGAAACAGTGCCCGAAGCTCGGAGGCATCGACGCGGCGCACGTTGGGATTGCGCGGATTGTTCACCCGAAGGTCGTACCAGAGGAGCGCGCCCCCCGGAGCCAGGACCCGGGCCGCTTCGGTCGCGACCTTGCGCCGGTACGCGGAGTCCAGGATCGAGCTGAAGACGGTCGACGCGATGACGAGCCGGAATCGTCCGTCCGGCCACGGAAGGTGGGACGCATCTCCGGTCCGCAGGTCCGCCGCCGGAAACGCCTCGCGCGCCAAGGCGGCCCGCTCCGCGTCGAGCTCGATGCCGTGGAGGTCCGTCTCTCGAAGGCCCCAGACGAGGAGCTCCGCCAGCCATCCCCGAGATCCGAATCCGATCTCCAGGCAGGACTGGCCCGGCCGCGGGAACACGCCGCTGCGAGCGAGCTCGATAGCAGCCATCCGCGTGAAGGTCTGCCGACGATAGATCGCAGAGGGATTCCACGGAGCGTAGAGGCCGTCGTCGACTTCCCGGTCCCGCCGGTGGAACTCGGCGATGATCCGCTGCCGTTCGGCTGCGTCCCGGCTCTCGTCGGCTGCCGTCATCGGTTCCCGTCCAGAAGGATCGACACGATTCGCTCGCTCGCCCGTCCGTCCCACAGCGGGATGGCCTCCCCCGCGGGCCAGCGTCCTTCCAGCACGTCGGAGACGCCCTTTCGGATCTCCTCGGACGAGGTCGCCAGCCGATTCGTGCCGCGCGTGAGCGTCACGGGACGCTCGGTGTTTCGCCGGAGCGTCAGGCACGGGACTTTCAGCGCTGTGGTCTCTTCCTGGATCCCCCCCGAGTCCGTGAGGACGAGGCGCGCCTTCGCCATCAGTCCGAGGAAGGTCATGTAAGGCAGCGGATCGCAGAGGCGGATTCGCGAGCCGACGTCCCGCCCCGACTCCTCCAGCCGCGCGCGCGTGCGGGGGTGCACCGGGAAAAGCACCGGGATTCTCTCGGAAACCGCCCGGAGCGACTCCATCAGCGGCTCGAGAGCGGCGCCGGAGTCCACGTTGGACGGGCGGTGCAGAGTCAGCAGCGCGTACCCGCCGGGCTCGAAGCCGAGGGACGTCCATGGCGCCCGCTCGACCGATGCGGAGACGTGCTTCATCAGAGTGTCCACCATGCAGTTGCCGACGAGATGCACGCACTCGGGGGGAATGCCTTCGCGGGCCAGGTTCTCGTTGGCGCTGTCCTCGGTCGTGAAGAGATGGGTCGAAAGGTGGTCCGTGACGACGCGGTTGATCTCCTCGGGCATCGTTCGGTCGAAGGAGCGCAACCCCGATTCGACGTGGCCGAGGGGAATCCCCTCCTTGGCGGCGACCAGGGCGACCGCGGCCGTCGAGTTGACGTCCCCGCCCACCAGGACGAGATCGGGGCGATGTTCGCGGCAGACGTCTTCGAATGCCGTCATGATCCTCGCCGTCTGGCGCGCCTGCGTGTCGGATCCGACTTCGAGGTCGATGTCGGGCCGGGGCATCGCGAGCTCGTCGAAGAACACGCGCGACATGTTGCCGTCGTAGTGCTGGCCCGTATGGACGAAGACGTGCGGTACACCGCGCCGGCGGATCTCCGCGACGACCGGGGCCATCTTCATGAAGTTGGGACGGGCACCGACAACACTCAGGATTTTCAAGAGAGTGCGCCCTCCAGGTGGTCGATGAAGCGGTCGGCGATTCCGACGCGGTCGAAGTCGCGCACGGCGGCGCTCCGTCCCGATGCGCCGAGCCTCGCCCGGCGCTGGGGATCCGCGGCCAGCCCGCGGATGGCGGTCGCGAGGCCCGGCACGTCTCCGGGGGCCACCTGGACGCCCGCCTGCGAGCGGTCCAGGATCGCGGCCGCTTCGCCGCCGGCCACGAGCACGATCGGCACCCCGGCGCCCATGGCTTCGTAGATCTTCGACGGAACCGCTCCGGGCAGCGACATCTTCAGGGGCACGAGAGCGAGATCGGCCGAAGCGACCAGCGCCGGCATCTCTTCCCTCGGGAGCGCGTCCAGGAACCGCACGTTGGAAAGGCCGAGCTCGCGGCTGCGCGCCATCAGCGCGCTCTTGACGGGACCATCGCCCACGAGCGCGAACTCCAGCGACGGGACGTCGGTCAGCCTGGCCGCCGCCTCCAGGATCTGGTCGAGCCCCTGCGCGATGCCGTGGAGACCGGCGTACATCGCGATGCAGGCGTTCGCTCCCCCAGCGCCGTTGGCTAGGCGGGCGCGCGCCGACGCCGAGCGGCACTCGGGGCGGAACAGCGACGTATCGACTCCGTTGGAGAGGTGATAGGCGCGGACTTCCGGGAAGCGCCGGCGGATGTCCTCGAGGATCTCCTGGCTCTGTCCGGTGACCAGCCAAGCCTTGCGGTAACAGAAGGCCTCCAGCGCCAGCGCCGTCTTCAATCCCCACCCCTGCGAAACGGCGCCCAGAGCCACGGCGCTCTCGGGCCAGAGGTCGGACACGTTGAAGATCCAACGTGCGCCGGTGCGCCGCGCGAGGAGGTAGCCGCTGATGCCGAGAAAGAGCGGCGGGCTCTCCGTCACGAGGTAGTCGAGTCGCGGCAGCTTCGCGGCCCCGACGAGAAGCGACGAGAAGACGAACGAGAAGTACGACGCCAGGCGCGGCCCGAGCCCGACCTTCGTCGTCGGATAGATCCAGGTCCGGATCACCGATACGCCGTCGCGACGCTCCGGGCGCGAGAATCCCGGGTAGCCCTCGAAGATCCGGCCCGTCGGGTAGTTGGGCATCGCCGTGAGCACGACGACCTCGTGCCCGCGCCGGACGAACTGCGCGGCCAGATGCGACAACCTGGCCTGTGGCGCCCCCATCTCCGGCGGGTAGTACTGCGTCAAGATCCCGATCTTCATCCGTCCGAGCGAGCGAACTCCCGCGACTTCTCCGGGTACGCGGCAACGCGGCCGCGATCCTTCAGCAGCGAAATCTGGATGACGAACTTGCCGGCGGCCGTCCGCGGAATCGAGTCGACCGTTTCGACGACCACCTCGACCCGATCGCCGAGGATGTTTCGAAGGCCTCGGGACATCTCCTCGGAATGCCGGGGCGCGAAGCCGGACGAGGGCACGACCTTGACACGGAAGCGGAGCAGGCTCTCCTGGATGATCTGGCCCTCGCGCATGGGAATGCCCGGGTGAAAGATCAGATCCAGGCCGCCGACCGGAACTCCGTCGGGGGTCAGGATGATGTCGGCCTGCCGGCCGTCGAGCGAGCGAATGATCGGGAGCCCGCGTCCGCAGGCGCAGGAAACGCCCGGCGCCGCGAGTGTCGAGCGATCTCCGCCGTCATAGCGAATCAGAGGCATACCCAGGTTCAGGAATCCCGTGGAGATCATTCGGCCGGACTCCCCGGCGCCGACCGGCTCGTCCACGCCATTGTGCAGCCACTCCGTCTCCCCCACTTCGGGCCAGAAGTGCATCGTCCCGGATGCACACTCGCTGCCTCCCGACACGATCTCCGCTTGTCCCCACGTGTCGCGAACGGAGCACTGGAAGACCTCGGAAATGACATCGCGTTGAAACGGGTAGAACGCCTCGGCGTTGCTGAACACCACCGCCATCGGAGGCGCCTGCAGGCCCCGCTCCCGGACCGCCCCGGCCAGCGCGAACAGAGCGGACGCGTACCCGAAGAGATAACGGATCCGATAACGGCGGAGCGCCTCCAGATACGCCTCCGCCGCGTCGAGCCGGATGTGGTACGTCGACACGTAGAGCTGGTTCATCCCCGGGTTCCACACCCAGTACGGCGGCTTCGTGCGCGGGCCGGGAATGACCCGCTGACCTCCCAGGTGCGCCCAGCGATCGCGGAGATTGACGCCGTTCCACCGCCGGATACGCGCTTCGAAGAGCGCGTACCAGGCCACGAGCGTCTCGCGCGACTGGAAGAGGCGAAGCGGCGTGGCGGTCGTACCGCTGGTCGAAGTCTCGTACTGCCGATCCGCGCCGTCGGCGACGAACGCCCGCGGGGCCTCCCGCACCGCATTCTTGGAGAGAATCGGCCAGTTGGCGAGGAGCTCCCACGACGCGCGATCCCCGTCGCGCCGCCGCCGCGCCCACTGATCCCGGTAAAAGGGAACGCGAGTCGCCGCGTGGTGCAGCACGAACGCCAGCCGCTCTTCGCGGTATCGCTTCCAGCGCGCGGCATCCCAGGAGTCGCGCTCGAGCGCCTGTGCGACGAGCGCCTCGGTCTCTTTCCCGTAGCGTCGCCGCTGGAGCTGATATCCCCGGATGCCGGCCGCGAACGTCTGGAACGGACCGGGCAACCTCCGGTAGAGGTCCATCAACAAGGGCTCGGGACCTCCCGGCGGGCGCCGGCGGACGCCAGCAACCCTTCCCACTGGGGAAGCACGACCGACCAGTCCGCCTTCTCGGCCCGGGTGCGGCCTCCCGCGGACAGGCGCTCGGCGAGCCCGGGTTCGGACAGAACGCGCTCGACCGCCGCGGCCATGGCTTCGGCATCGTCCGGCGGAACGAGGAGGGCTTCCTCGCCGTCGCGCACGTAGTCGGGAATCCCGCCGACGTCGGTCGAGACCACGCAGAGCCCGCACGCCAGCGCCTCGAGAACGCTGACCGGCGCGTTGTCGACGTTGGTGGTGTTGAGGAAGACGTCGGCGCGCGAGAGGTTCTCCCCCACGGCGGCCTTGGGAACCTGGTCGACGAAGCGGACACGATCCTCCACGCCGAGCTCGCGGGCCTCGGACCTCGCCCGGGTCAGGCTTCCGTCTCCCCGGTCGGGGCCGATCATCGTCAGTTCGGCGTCGGGATGGGTCTGCGACACCAGGGCGAGGACGCGCGGACCGAGCGACGGGTTGTACGTGTCGTGGAAGGCGCGCAGCCATACCAGCCGCGGACGCGCGCGGTCGCGCTTTCGGAAAGGATACGCGGCGATGCTCAGGGGATTGGGCAGCAGGAAGAGATCGGGGCGATAGCGTTCCATTTCGCGGCGAAGGAACTCGGAGGGGACCGTGACGGCATGCGCCCCGGACAGAACTCGCCGGACCGCTCCCGGCCAGCGCGCGGCGAACTCGGGAAGAGAGCCTCCCCGCAACGTCAGCACGTGCGGCTTTCCGAGTGATCGCAGCATTCCCACGATCGCCGCCGCCCAGAGAAAAGCCTCCCCGCTGAAGACGTCGACGTGAACGACTCCCTCCCTCCGCCGCCCGCGCCACACCGCGCTCGCCATCTCCAGCATGCGGGGAGCCTTCGCGTGTTTCGCCGACGCGGCGCGCACCTCCCAGCCCGCGCCCCGCAGGCGCTCGACGAGGTCCTCGCAAACGCCGCGGCTGGCTCCGGACTGCGACAGGAAGTTTCCGATGAACAGCACCGCCGGCTTCGGCGAGCCGTTGGGCCCGGGAGACGAGCTCACATCACGCTCGGCTCGCGACGGCCACGGCCACCTGCGGGCGCGGCTCGGGCGCGGCGACCCTCCGCTTGGGCAGCAGAAGCCTCATTCCGGAAAGCCCGAAGGTGAATCCCACGGCGACGATCCGCATTCCGTCCACCAGCATGTTGAGCGTTGCGTACGCCAGCATCGCGGCCGCGAAGGCCTTGTCCAGGCGCGTGGGCGCGTACCAGACGTTGCGAAACCCCATATAGCCCATGATGACGAGTGCGAGCAGACCCAGAACTCCATGCTCCGCCAGCATCCGTGAGTACTCGGTGTGCGCGGTCTCGACGTGAAAGTATTTCAGGCGGTTTTTTCCCCCCATGCCCGGACCCGCGCCCATGACCGGGTTCTCGGACCATGTCACGAGGTCTCCCTGAACCAGCAGGTCGCGCCCGGTCGAATCCGTGTTCGCGAAGCGGTCTCCGATCTTGCCGCCGGTCATCGCCTCGAGCCTCGGCCAAACGACGAAGACCAGGAGCGGTATCACGACGACGGCGACCCCCAGCAGCCTGAGTCGTGTTTTTTTGTCGCGTGCGAGATAAAAGGCGGCGCTCAGGATTCCGGCGCCGGCCATCCAGAGGCCCCCTCGCGAGAACGTGATGGCGCACTGACGTATCAGGAAGAGCGTCAGGAGCACCAGCGACGCCGAAGCGATTTTGTTCCCGACCCCGATGACCATGATGAAGAAGACGCAGAGGATCCCGAGTCCCAGAATCGCCGAGACCTGGTTGGGTCCAAACCCGCCGCTCGCCGCCCGATTCGCCTGATTCCCGAACTCTTCGTCGAAGAACTTCTGGGCCTTCTGGAGGGTGACCGTAGCCACGGTCCCGATGGCCACGGTCGGCGCGATCAGACATGTCAGGATCCATTTCAGCTCGCGCTTCGTGACTCGAATCGTGAAGAAGAACATGGAGCACACCGCCAGCGACAGCGGGCCCGACATGTTGAAGCTCAGCTGCTCGCGGGCGTCTTCCGGGTTCATGGCCATGATGGTCAGCGGCACCGAGGCCATAAGCAGCAGGAAATAGGCGGCCGGAAGGATGGTCTTTTGGAATCGGCCGAAGCGGATGATGGCGATGGCCAGAATCAGAACGACGGCGTATTTCCCGAACTCCCACGGAATGTCCGCTCGCCGCATACGCCAGTAGACCTCGGCGCCGGTGATGTATGCCGCCACGCACGCGATCCTCTCCCAGCGTCGAGTCGTCAGCGCCAGCGCGACACCGAAGAGAAGCGCCAGCCGGGCGTGCCAGGTCACCTGCATGGAATGCTTCGGGATCAATATGGCGAGCGGGACGTGCGCGGCGAGAAACCCCAGCTGCCAGATCCAGTCGAACCGTCCGGCGGCGGGACGCGCGTCGGCCGCCGCCCTCGGCAAGGCCCGTGTGCTCATGCGGCCTCCAGATCGAAGAGTCCGCGCACGGCGGAGAGGTAGCTTTCGTAGCTGAACTCGGCCGCGGCCTTCATCGCGCGCGCGGACTCGTCCTTCCACCGCCGCGGCTCCTGGACATATCCCGAGATGGCGGCGGCGAAACCGTCGACATCCATCGGATCGATGGCCCGACCCGCGCCAAACTGCTGCAGATACTGCGGAATGCTGCTCACCGTGCTCGCCACTGGTACGACACCATACGCCATCCCTTCACTCAATACCTTCGGCCATCCCTCGCTGGAAGACGACGGGAAAAGGAGGATGTGCGCCTCGCGGTACAGCGCGTTGAGCGAAGGCCGGGGCACCCATCCGAGCAGGCGGACACTCGAGGAAAGCCCGGCCGAATCGACCCGCGAAGCCACGGCAGCGCGATCGTCTCCGTCCCCGACGAGGTCGAGGCGAACGTCGATTCCATTCCGGCGGAGCTTCTCGACCACGTCCAGCGCGCGGCCGCACCCCTTGGACTCCTCCATCCTCCCGACGAACAGCAAACGGACGGGAACACCGAGGCGCTTTTCCTCGCCGACGAGCGCTCCTTCCCGGAGCTCTTCGTCCGTCAGGCACGGATTCAGGAACGGATGCACGTGCGGCGCATGTCCGGGCCAGCGGCCGTTGACGGTCACGGCCGCACGCGCCGCGCCGCGCGCCAGCAGCCAGCGCTGGATTGCGTAGGACGGCGCCTCGGCCGTGCTCGGTCTCCAGTTGCCCGCGTACTTGATCCAGCGCCGCTGCGGCGTCCGGCGCAGGGCGAGCAAGAGGATCGTCAACAGGCCGATGTTCGAAGGGCAACGGACGTGCACGACATCGCACCGACGCAGCTCCGGGAGAATCACGCGAAGATACTGCGGCCACGCGCCGAGGACTCCCAGCTTGGCGCCGACCGACGTGCCGCCCGCGGGACGGACCGGAACGTGACGGATGTTCTTCGCCTCGTACGGAAGAGCGCTGGCCGGCGCCGGACCCTCGTGGAGCGGAGCCACGTGCACGAGCTCGTCGAAGAGGCGCGCCAGCCGGTCGAGCTCTCTCACCGTCGGACCCCAGCCCACCGTGAGGCCGTCCCGGCGAAAGTGTTCTGTATGGGAGATGACGAGAAGTCTCATTCCAGCGCGATCTGCGTCGCCAGGAGAACGATCACCCGGTGGTACAGGCCCGCCCTCGACACGCCCGGCCATCCACGACCATCGCAGAAGGCCTCGACCATCGGACGGTAGACTTCGGGCCGGAAGTACTCCGACAGCTTGCTCGATGCTCCGAGCAGATGGTCGCGGAGCCGGCTCTTGAATTCCGCCGTGACCCACGAGTCCACGGGTATCGAGAACCCCATCTTCGGCTTTTTCGCGACCGCCGAGGGCAGCCGGCGCCCCGCGATCTCGCGCAGCACTCTCTTGCAGAGAACGCCGTCGACGCGCAGCCGGTGCGGCAAGGTCATCCCGAAATCGAACAAATCCTCGTCGAGAAACGGCACCCGAACCTCGAGGCCGCTTCGCATGGCGGCCATGTCCACCTTGAAGAGATAGTCGTTGGGCAGTCGCAGCCGCACGTTGATCTCGGTGTTGTGGGCGGACAGCCTTTCCAGGCGCGACGCCTTCCGGGGCAACCGGTATTCCCACTGCGGCTCGAACAGTCTCCTGACGGGAAGCAGCCCCTCGGCCCGAGAGAGCTGCGCGCGCTCTTCGGCACGGACCCAGCATTGCAGGGTCTCCAGGATCTCGACGTCGTCCGCCTCCGACAACTCGCGGATACGCTGGGGCAGACTCTCCGACGTGACCCCCATGCGGGCAAGCGCGCGAGCGCCCAGGACGCCCGCGCGCCTCGCGGCGAGGGGAAGGCTCTGCCAGCTGACGATCTTCTGGATCCGGAGATAGCTTTCGTACCCGCCGAAGGCTTCGTCACCGCCGTCGCCGGACAACGCCACGGTCACGTGCTGGCGCATCAGGTGGCTGATGCCGCCGACGGCGAAAATGGACGTATCCGCGAACGGCTGCCCCGAGTGGCGCAGGACACCGGTCACGTGCTCCCAGCTCCCCGGCATCGAGTCCATGCGGAGCGTCTGGTGCTGGCTGCCGATGGATCGCGCGACCTCGAGCGCCGCCCAGGTCTCGTCATAGCCCGAGTCGGCAAAGCTGACGTTGAACGTCTTGACGCCTCCGGGAATCCCCCGCTGGGCCGCCTCGCTGACGAGCGACGAATCGATGCCTCCGGAGAGCAGAGACCCGAGCGGAACGTCGCTCTCCAGCTGGCTCTGGACCGCCTTCTCCAGCAGGCGATCGGCTCGATCGATCGCTTCATCCAGCGTCAGGGACGAGTCCGGGGCGATGGTCCAGCGGTGGTAATGCCGGACGGCCCACTGGACCAATTCTCCGTCGAGCTCGGCTTCGAGGAGCTCCCCGGGCTCCAGCGAACGGATTCCGGAGTAGAAGGTCTGAGGCGCCGGAATGTACGTCAGCGCGGCGAAGTCGTAGATCGCCTGGCGGTCCGGCCGATCGTCGATCCCGGGCAGGACTCTCAGCGCGTTGATCTCGCTGGCGAAGCCGAGACGGCCCGCGCCGGAGGCATAGAAGAGAGGCTTGATTCCGAAACGGTCTCGCGCCAGCAGGAGTCGTCGCCGGCGGGAGTCGTAGAGGGCGAACGCGAACATCCCACGCAGGGCGGCGACCATGTCCGCCCCCTCCTCCTCGTACAGGTGCGGGAGAATCTCGGAGTCGGAGTGGCCGCGGAAGACGTGACCCTTCGCCTCGAGTCGCCGCCGATGCTCACGGTGGTTGTAGATCTCTCCGTTGAAGACGATCCAGACGGTGCCGTCCTCGTTGCCCATGGGCTGCGCGCCCGTGGACGCGAGATCGATGATGCTGAGCCGCGCGTGAACCAGGGTCGCCTCGGGCCAGCTGCGGCATCCGGTCGCATCGGGCCCGCGATGGCGCAGCGCCGCCATCATCCGGCCGGACGTATCCGGATCCAGGTTACCTCGGCCGAGCCAGCCGCCGATGCCGCACACGCGCTCTCAGCTCCTCCCGTTCGATGCCCGAACGTCTTTCAACGCCATGTCCTTCGGATGAGGCTCCGGACGCACCGGGCTCGCGCTCATCAGCGCGCGCAGCGTGCGGTCGTACTCCTCCGCGCGGCGATCCCAGGTCTGTTCGCGAAGCGCCCGCTGGCGGGCCGCTTCGCCCATTCGGTGCCGCAGCGGCTCGTCTCCGAGCAACCGAACCAGGGTGCGCGACAGAGCGTCCACGTCGCCCTCGGGCACCGAGAATCCGGTCTCGCCGTCGACGATGGCTTCGCTCAGGCCCGATCCTCCGGTGACCACCGACGGCGTCGCGCAGAGGGCCGCCTCCACGACCGCGATCCCGAATCCTTCGAAGTCCCCATCGGACGTGTGCCGGCTCGTCATCGCGAAGACATCGGCGGCGTTCATGAGATGGAGAACGTCGTCTCCGTCGAGACGACCCAAAAAGTGAACATGCTCGTGCACGTTCAAATCACTCGCGACCGCTTTCAGCCGATCCTGGATCGTGGGGAGTCCCACGGCGAGATAGTGCGTCTCGGGGTGATGTTTGAGAACCCGAGGCATCGCCCGGATCACCAGCTCCTGACCCTTGCGGTCGCAGACGTTTCCAACCGTCAGGAGAAACCGCGACGAACGCGGGAAGCCCAGCCGCTCCATCACGGGCTCCACCTCGTGCGGCGGGACCACGTGAAACCGCCGATCGTC
>Ga0075423_10003136_pt1 | contig 15182 bp, 15 predicted proteins | sample SoiMethybrSBSTD2_FD_80114 | JGI IMG/M metagenome (GOLD analysis project Ga0075423, IMG submission 80114) | Bulk soil microbial communities from a Populus tree surrounding site in Tennessee, USA - Soil MetaG P. TD hybrid SBSTD2 | ecosystem: Environmental > Terrestrial > Soil > Tree plantation...
GGAATGCCGCCGGTGTAGCAGGTGGCGCGGTAAGGATCGTTGAACCCGTCGTACGCGCCGAGACACGCGAGCGCCGGCGGCTTCATGATGCCCATCCACCATTGCAGCATGCAGAAGTAGGACTGGCCGATGCCACCGACCTTGCCGTTGGACCAGGGCTGCCTTGCGATCCACTCGATCACGTCGTAGAGGTCGCGCTGCTCGTTGGGGCCGAGAAACTCGAACTGGCCGCCCGACTTGCCGGAGCCGCGAATGTCCATGTGGACGTACGCATAGCCGTGCTTGACGTAGAACTCGATCGGCCCGGTCTCGCGCCACAGAAACTGCGGTCCCGCGGGTAGCGCGTTATTGTCGTAGCGGTAGGGCGAGGCGGCGAGGAGCGCCGGAAAACGTCCGCTCCCCGTGGACTGAGAATCGGGCGCGTAGATCGCGACGCCGATCTGGGTCCCGTCCCGCACCGTGATCGATGCTTCCTTCATCATCCTTGATTCCTCGCTGCGGCGATCGCTTGCCAAACGCGACTCGGAGAGAACGGAAAATCCAGATGCCGGATACCGAGCGGGCGAAGCGCATTCATAACCGCGTTCGCTACGGCGGGGATGGCGCCGGTGGTGCCCGCTTCGCCCGTGCCTTTGACGCCGAGCGGATTGGTCGGCGACGGCACCGAATGGTCGCAGAGCTTCACTTCGCCCAGGATGTCCGAGCGAGGCATGGCGTAATCCATGAACGAGCCGGTGAGTAGCTGCCCGCCGGCGTCGTAGACGACGTGCTCGGCGAGCGCCTGGCCGATGCCTTGCACGATGCCGCCATGGAGCTGGCCCTCGACGAGGGTGTGGTTCATCACGCGGCCGCAATCGTCGACCGCGGTGTAGCTCGCGATGTCCACTACGCCGGTGTCCGGATCGATCTCCACTTCGCACACGTGCGCCCCGCCGGGAAACGCGATCGGCGTCGGGATGCCGCCTTGCGTGTCCAACGCAGCGCCGTAACGCCTTGCGATTTCAACGAAGGGAATCGAGACATCGGTCCCTTTGACGCGGTATTTGCCGGCTGAAAACTCCAGGTCCGCCTTCGCCACCTCGAGCTCCTTCGCGGCAAAGTCGAGCCCTTTCCTAACCACGTCCTGCGCCGTCGCGTAGAGGGCGGCGCCGTGCGACATCAGCGAGCGCGAGCCGACGGTGCCGCCGCCGATCAAGGGTGGTCCGGCCGGATCGCTTGCCCGCAGTTCGACGTTTTCAGGAGGCAGGCCGAGCACCTGCGAGACGATGAGCGGGAATACCGTCTCGTGCGCCTGACCCGAAGGACCCGACAGCACGTAGAGCGTGGCGTTGCCCGATTCGCCGAACTTGATCGCCGCCTGCTCCTGCGGCGCCGCGCCGCCGCCGCTCGGCTCGATGAACATCGCGCAGCCGATCCCTCGCAGCAGGCCTTTCCTCCGTGAAGCTTCGCGACGTTCTTTGAATCCTTTGTAATTCGAATGCTCGATTGCGAGCGCGAGCTGGCCAGGCGGGTCGCCGCTGTCGTAGGTCGACCCCACCGGCGTGCGGTAGGGGAACGCCTCCCTCGGGATCAGGTTGCGCCTGCGCAGCTCGACCGGGTCGACGCCCAGCTCCCGTGCAGCCTCGTCGACGAGGCGCTCGACCAGGTACGACACGCCCGGCCGGCCGGCGCCGCGGTACGCGGTGACCGAGGTGGTGTTGGTGAGCACGAGCCGGTGGCGGCCGAAGAGCGCGGGAATGCGGTAGGCGTTGATCGCGTGCGTCGAGGGGTTGACCGCGTTGATGATCGGGCCCGCCTGCGAGAGGTACGCCCCCATGTTGCAGATCCAGTGCACGCGCAGCGCGACGAAGCGGCCGTCGCGGTCCAGTCCGAGCTCGCCCGAAAGGTCGATCGCGCGCCCGTGGTGGTCGCTCACGATGGTCTCGAAGCGCGACCCGACCCACTTGACCGGCCTGCCGAGCGCCTTCGCCGCGTGCATCAGCGCGATGTATTCCGGATAGGCCTGCGACCGGATGCCGAAGCCGCCGCCGACGTCGCGCGCGTGGAGCCGGATCCGATCGGCCGGCACGCCGGTAATGGCGACGAAGTTGGGCATCATCATCGAGAGCCCCTGGGAGCTCGCGAAGACGTCGTAGCTGTCGCTCGCCGCGTCGTAGGCGGCCACGCACGCCTTGGGCTCCATCGGCGTGCCCGAAACGCGCGTCGACTCGAGTGCAACGCGCGTCAGGTGCGCGGCTCCGGCCAGTGCTTCGGCGGCGCGCTTCTCGTCGCCGTACTCGAAGGTCGCGGCGAGATTCTCGGCCACGTCCTCGTGCAGGAGCTGCGCACCCGCCGCGAGCGCTTTGGCGGCGTCCACCACTGCCGGCAGGTCCTCGAATTCGATCTCGATCTTCTCGGCCGCGTCCTGCGCCTCGGCGGGCGAGCGCGCCACGACCAGGGCAATCTCCTGCCCGACGTGGCGCACGCGCTCGAGCGCCAGAATGTCGCGGCGCGGCACCTTGATCGGGTACTTCACCATCGGCGGCGGAGTCTTGTAGTGCTTCACGTCCTCGCCGGTGAAGACTGCCTCTACCCCTCGGCTGGACCGCGCCGCGGCGATGTTGATGGTTTTGATCAATGCATGAGCTCGGTCGGAGCGAAGGAAGACCCCATGGAGCTGCCCGGGAAGGCTCCAGTCCGCGGTGTAGCGGCCCTGGCCCGTGAGGAGCCGGTCGTCCTCGCGCCGGCCGGTGAAACGCTCTACCGCCATACCTGTGCGGCGACCTGGACCACGAGCTCGAGCTTTCTCCACTGCTCGTCCTCGGTGAGCAGGTTGCCGTGACGGGTGCTCGAGAAGCCGCACTGCGGTGACAGGCACAGGTCCTGGAGCGGGATGTATTTGCTCGCCTCGTCAATTCGACGTTGGAGATCCTCGGGCCTTTCCATGGCTCCTGATTTGGTGGTAACTAGACCCAGAACGACCCGCTTGCCGCGAGGCACGAAGCCAAGTGGCTCGAAGCCGCCCGCGCGCGCGCTGTCGAACTCCATGAAGAAGCCGTCCACGTCGATCGAGAACATCGCCTCGGCGACCGGCGCGTAGCCGCCTTCGGCGACCCAGGCGCTCCTGAAGTTGCCGCGGCAGGTGTGCAGGGTGATCGTCATGCCGTCGGGGCGGCCTTCGAGCGCGCGGTTGATGGTCTGCGCGTAGATGCGCGGCAGCGCCTGCGGGTCGTCGCCGTTGCGCACGCAGTTGTCGCGGATTTTCGGGTCGCACAGGTAGGCGAAGGCGACGTCGTCGAGCTGCAGGTATTTGCATCCGGCACCCGCGAACGCCGCAATCGCTTCGCGATACGCCGCCGCCGCATCGTGCCAGAAGGCTTCCATGTCGGGATAGGCACGGCGGGAAATACCGGCGCGTCCGCCGCGAAGGTGCAGCATGGAGGGCGACGGAATCGTGAACTTCGCGGTTTCCGACGTCGCCCGCTTGAGGTACAGGAAGTCGCCGAGCATGATCGGTTTCCGATAGCGCAGACGTCCCGTGACCACCGGGATCGGCGGCTGCTCCTCGGTGCCGCCAAATTTCGGTCCCGGATTCTGGCTTTCGCGCAGCGTCACGCCTTCGAGCTGGGCGAGGAAGTCGAGGTGCCACCAGTCGCGGCTGAATTCGCCGTCGGTGATGCCATGAAGGCCGATCGCTGCCTGCCTTGCCACAATGGCGCGGATGGCGTCCTGCTGAAACGACACGTCCTTCTTCTTGCGCGCTTCGGCGAGCCCGGCGGGGCGCAGCAGGCTTCCGACGTGATCGGCACGGAATGGGGGTTTCATCAAAAACTTCAGTCGGCCTTGGCGCCCGATTCCTTGACCGCCTTGCTCCACTTCTCGATCTCGTTGCGCAGGAACTCGGCGAACTCGCCGGAGGTATTGGTCTTCCACGCGAGGCCGAGCTGTGCCAGGCGCTCGGTCACATCGGGCGCGAGGAGCGCGCGGCTGATCTCGGAGTTGAGGCGGTTCACGAGGTCCTGCGGCATGCCCGCCGGAACGAAGAAACCGGTCCAGGTAAGGTCGTCGAACCCGGAGAGGCCCTGCTCGTTCAGCGTCGGCACTTCGGGCAGCGCCGGCGAGCGCTGCGCGCTCGTGACCGCGATGGCGCGCACCTTGCCGCCTTTCACCTGCGGCACCGCCGGCGGCATCGAGGTGCAGGAGATCTGCGTGTGCCCCGCGACGGCCGCGCCCACGGCCTGCGCGGGCTGAAAGGGAACGTGGGTGATGTCGATCTTCGCCTGCTGCTTGATGCGCTCCATGGAAAGGTGCGTGGTGGTGCCGATTCCCGAAGACGCGTACGAGAGCTGCTCTTTGCGCGCGAGCTCGATCAGCTCCTTGAGGCTCGTTGCCGGCACCGAAGGGTTCACCGTGATGATGTTGGGCGTGCTCGGCCCGAGGATCACCGGCACGAAGTCCTGCACCGGGTCGTAGCCGGCGTTGGGGTACAGCGTGGGATTGACGGCGTAGGCGACGCTCGTGACGAAGATCGTGTAGCCGTCTGGCGCCGCGCGCTTCACGTGCTGCGCGGCGACGTTGCCCGCGGCGCCCGGACGGTTGTCGACGAGGACCGACTGGCCGAGCGCATCGGCGAGCTTCGGCGCCACGAGGCGCGCGACGAGATCCGTGGTGCTCGCCGGCGCGAATCCGACCACGATGTGAATCGGCCTCTGCTTCGGCCAATCCTGCGCGGCCGCGCCGGACGAGAGCGCGGCGGCGAACAGCAACGCGATGAACCGCATGACGGACTCCTCGGGCCGGATGCTACCATCGAGCGTGAAGATTCTTTTCACCTCCCAGACCGAGAAGGCCGAGGTCTGGCTGCCGCTCCTGCGGCACGCGCTGCCGCAGGACGAGCTGGTCGCGGCGCCCGACAAGTCGGTGGAGATCGCGCTCGTCGCGACGCCGCCCGCCGGGACGTTCCAGAAGCTCGGCCGGCCGCGCCTGATCCAGTCGCTGTGGATGGGCGTGGAAAAGCTGCTCGCGGACCCGATGTATCCGCGCGGCGTGCCGCTCGCCCGCCTGGTCGATCCCGGCATGGTGGCGGCGATGTCGGAGACCGTGATCGCCCACGTGCTCGACTGGCATCGCCACCTCTACCGCTATCGGCTGCAGCAGCGTGCAAAACGATGGCACCGGATGGAGCAGCGCATGGCCTGCGACCGCACCGTGGGCCTGCTCGGCCTCGGCGAGCTCGGCAGCGACGCGGCGCGCAAGCTCCTCGCTCTCGGCTTCAACGTCGCGGGCTGGAGCCGGCGGCCGAAGCACCTGCCGGGGGTGAGGTCCTTCACCGACCTGACCGCCATGCTTCGCATTACCGACGCGCTGATTTGCCTGCTCCCGCTCACGCGCGAGACCACGGGGATCCTCGACGCGCGCACCTTCGCCCTGATGCGGCGCGACGGCTGCGTCGTCAACGTGGCGCGCGGCGGCCATCTCGTCGCGCACGACCTGATCGGCGCGCTCGACAACGGCTGGCTCGCGCATGCCTACCTCGACGTGTTCGAGCCCGAGCCGCTGCCCGAGCGCGACCCGCTCTGGAACCATCCCGGCATCACGATTACGCCGCACTCCGCGGCGCTCACCGAGCCGCGCACGGCGATTCCGAAGATCGTCGAGAACATCGAGCGCGTGCGGCGTGGCGAGACGCCGGTGAACCTGGTGGATTTTCAGGCGGGCTACTAAAAAATCGGAAGCTCCCCCAGGCACGCCCAGTGCTACATCCAGACATGAGGGTCGCGAGCCTGCGCTGCCGCTTCACGGCCGAGCGTGTCCGGGAAATCCCGGACGTGCAGGGCGTTTTCACCCTCTGGGACGGCAAGGAATGCGTCTACGTGTCGCACACGCCCTGGAACCGCTCGCTGCAGCAATGCCTCATGGAACATCTCGCGCTCAACGACGCGGGCGCGATCCACGTCTCGCACTTCGCCTGGGAAACCACTTCGACGCCGAAGGGGCGCGAGGACGAGCTGCTGCGCCAGAAAACCGAAAGGCAGGGCCGGCTGCCGCGCTACAACCTTCCGGGCAGCCCGCTCGAGCCGACCCGCAGCTCGATCACCGATCTGCGCGCGCCCGGCTAATAGTCGAGCCGCGGATACCAGTCGCTGCCGCGGCCGCGGGGCGTGAGGTCGAGCACGTTCCAGAGCGGCCACAACAGGTCGACGTGGCGGGCATTCTGGCCGGGGTCCTCCGGCGCATCGAGGAGCTCCGAGCCCCAGGTGTGCCGGACGCGGTCGGTCCTGCGGAACACGTTCATCATCGGCCACTGCCGGCCCTCGGCGTCTTCGCCGTGGTAGTCGCGGTTGTACGAATTGCCCGCCGACGAGAGGAAGCGCAGGCTCTTCCAGCCGCGGCCGCGGGCGAAGGCGAGGATGCGCTCGAGCGGCGAGCTGGCGATGACCACGAGATCGGCGCGCTGCGCGATGTGCACGGCGTTGCCTTGCAGCCCGTCGATGATCGAGGTGCACATCGGGCAGGGCTGGTCCATCTTGGGCCCGTACATGAAGCTGTAGGCGACGAGCGTGTCGCCCTTCGCGAAGAGCTGGGACAGCCTGACCTTGCCTTCGACGCCGTCGAAGACGTAGTCCTCGGGCACCTCGCCGCCCGGCGGCAGCTCGCGGCGCTGCGCCGCCACGCTTTCGATCTGGCGCCTGAGGTCGAGCTCGCTCTGCAGAAGCCGGTCGCGCGCCGCGCGATAGTCGGAAGTTTCGTTGGGGAAGTTCATCAGGCCTCCAGTCGCGGCGTAGGATAGGGCGCATGAAGCCGCCCTTTTACGCCGACCACGTCGGCAGTCTACTGCGCCCCCCCGAGCTCGTGGCCGCTCGCAAAGCAAAGAGCGCCAACCTCCGGGAGGTCGAGGACCGCGCGATCCGCGCCGCGGTCGCGAAACAGGAGGCCGTCGGCCTGCAGTCCGTGACCGACGGCGAGTTCCGGCGCGACTACTGGCATCTCGACTTCATGCGCGAGCTCGACGGCGTGACGCTCAAGGCCGCGGTCGGCATGACTTTCGCCGCCGAGGACGTGCCGCCGATGGCGACCGTGACCGGAAAGCTCGCCTGCACCAGGCCGATCATGGTCGAGCACTTCAGGTTCCTGAAAGATTCGACCCGGCAGACGGCCAAGTTCTGCATGCCCTCGCCGGGGTCGCTGCACTTTCGCGGCGGGCGCAACGCGATCTCGCGCGAGGTCTATCCCGACCTCGCCGAATTCTGGGTCGACGCCGCCGCGGCGTGGCGCCAGGCGATCCGCCAGCTCGGCGAGGCCGGATGCACCTACCTCCAGCTGGACGACGTCGGCTTCTCCTACCTTTGCGACGCGAAGGTGCGCGAGAACTTTCGCGCCAACGGCGACGATCCGGCCGGACTGCAATTCACCTACGCGCAGGCGATCAACCGCGCGCTGGAGGGGCGGCCGAAAGGCATGAGCGTGACGATGCACACCTGCCGCGGCAACTTCCGCAGCACCTGGTTCGCCGCGGGCGGCTACCAGGAAGAAGTGCTCGAGGGCATGTTCTCGGCCAACGTCGACGGCTTCTTCATGGAATACGACAGCGAGCGCGCCGGCGGCTTCGAGCCGCTGCGCAAGCTGCCGCGCGGCAAGAACGTCGTGCTCGGGCTCGTCACCACCAAATCGGGGATTTTGGAAAAAAAGGAGGAACTCAAGCGCCGCATTGAGGAAGCCACGAAATACGTCCCGCTCGAGAACCTGCGCCTTTCGCCGCAGTGCGGCTTTTCGAGCACCCACCACGGCAACAAGCTGAGCGAGGACGAGCAGTGGCGCAAGCTCGAGCGCGTCGTCGAAGTGGCGCGCGACGTGTGGGGCTAGCGCGCGAGCTTCCAGCCCACCGAGTAGAAGACGGCCAGCAGCCCGAATATGGAGACCGCGGAGACTCCGGCCGCGCGTAGCGCCAGCCGGGCAGGCTCCGCTTCGAACGCGCGCAAAACGATGAAGAATGCGCCCGCCGGCAGGACGATCATCGCCGCGACGACGGCATGGCGAAGACGCTCATCGAGCGCGACGAGGACGGACGCGGGCGGCGTGGCACGCAGCTTGCGCCAGATCCAGGTGCCGAGGAAGGCCGCGCCAAGCAGCGTGCTCCCGTGTTGCAAGACCTGGTGCAGGTAGATCCCGCGCCCCACCGGCGTGTCGAGGATCGGAAAGGATCCGGCATGCGTCAGGGCGTCCCAGGCGAGGTGCGTCGCGATGCCGGCGAAGAGCGAAAGCAGCACCCAAGGCCAGGGCGCCCGCGGCAATCCGGCCGGGGTCCAGGCGGCGAGGCGTCCCGAGAGCCAGCGCGGCGCAAGGGCGATCAGCGGCTGCTTGAAGATGAGGTGGAACGCGGCGTAGGCAAGGAGCCCGGCCAGAGCGCACAACAAGGGCGCGCCGGGCATCTCGTGGGTCTGCTCGCGCTCGAGCAGCGGCACGAAATACCACGCGTCGGGAATCATGGCGCCGATCGCGAGCGCCGAAGGCACGGCCCTCGCACCCAGCAGCTTCGCCACCGGCACCACGGCGGCGGGATGGGCGAACGCGTACGGCAGGCGCGCTACTCGGGAAGGAAGAACCGCAATCCGTAGCCGGCCGCCGCGCGCGAGCGCCACGCACGCAGGCGCGCGCCGCCCAGATAGCCGGCAAAGCCGGCGTCGGCGAAGCCCGAGCGCCGCGCGGCCGCGATCGACGGCTCGTTATGCGACTCGACGCACAGCACGGCATGGGTGCGTCCCTGCTTGAGGAACAGCGCGTCGGCGAAGCGGTACATGGCCGCCGCGATGCCGCGGCCGCGGAACGCCGGCCGCACGTAGCTCTTGTACGTGTACACGACGTGGTCCGGAAACTCGAGCCACGCGCCGTCCAGCTGCGGCAGCGGGGACAACGCGAACCAGCAATACCCCGCGAACACGCCATGCTGGAACCCGCCGACGCAGACATCGCCGCGCGCAAAGGCCGCCTGCACCTTCAATGGCACGAGGTCGAGCGCCGGGTCGGCGCAAAGCGCCAGCGCTTCGCGCTCCTTCAGCAGCCTGCAGACGACGCCTTGCGCCGCAGCATCGGCCCGCTCACGCAGTCGGCGGCCGAAAATGCGAAATACGCGCAGGCCGGCATGCTTGCCCAGCCGGCTCATCACCCGAACATAGGTCGAAGTCATGTCGGCGCATGCTAAGGGGCTGCGGTAACGCCCGAAGCTCGCGGGCATAGTCCGGTTTGCCCACGCCCTCAGTGCTCATGGCGGTGGTGCGAATCCGGGTAATGCGCGTGCGAATGAGTCATCGGTTCGTGCCTGTGGCGATGCGTATGGCGCACGCCCGGCGCGGCCGGCTCGGGATGCTCGTGGCGATGATGCTCGTCGTGCTCGTGCTCGTGCGAGTGCTCGACGGGCTCGTGCGCATGCAGGTGCGCGTGCCGCTCGGTGAGATGCAGCCAGACGCCCCACGCCATTAGCACCGAAGCCGCGACGAGCTCATAGGTTACCGGCTCGCGAAGAAGCGCGAGGCCCAGTAGTGCGCCGGCAAACGGCGCGGTTGAGAAATAGGCCCCGGTGCGCGCCGTGCCCAGGTCGCGCAGCGCGCGCACGAAGAGCGCCAGGCTGATCCCATAGCCTGCGAATCCGAGTAATCCGGCCATTGCCGCGATGGAGATCGCCGGCACGGGGGCCCCCAGCGCCAGCGCGAGCGTCGTGTTGGTGGCGCCGGCAGCAAGGCCCTTCACCATGGCGATGAAGCGCGCGTCCGCGAGCGCCACCTTGCGGGTGAGATTGTTGTCGAGCGCCCAGGCGAGGCACGCGCCGACCACCGCCAAAGCGGGAGCCGCCGCGCCAAAGCCCGCTTCGCCGGGCCACGAAAGCACCACGGCACCGGCGACGATCAGTCCCATCCCGAGCGCGATGCGCCGGTCGAAGTTCTCCCGGAAGATGAACCAGGCGAGGAGCGCCGTGAACACCGCCTCGGCATTGAGCAGCAGCGCCGCGCCGGACGCGGCCATGCGCGACAGCCCCCACATGAGGAGCACCGGTCCAAGCACGCCGCCGCTCAGGACCGCGCCCGCGAGCCAGCCCCACTCGCCTCGAGCAAGGCGCGCGCGTTTGCGGCCACTCAACACAAGCAGAAATGCGAGCCCGATGCCGGAGCCGAGGTAAAGGAAGCCCGCGAGAAGCCACGGATCGACTTCGCCGAGCAGCAGCTTGGCGAGCGGCGTGCTTGCGCCGAAGAGCAGCGCCGCCCCAAGGGCTGCTGCGACGCCCGGGTTTAATGTCCAAGCCACCGCGACGGCTAGCCCTCGACTGGAAGGCCGGCCGCACGCCACTCCGGCAGGCCGTTCTGGAGCCGCCGGGCGCGCAAGCCTCTCTTCCTCAGCGTCTCCACTGCCTCGAAAGACATAAGGCAGTACGGTCCACGGCAGTAGGCGACGACTTCGCGCCGCTTGGGCAATTCCTTGATGCGCTTTTCCAGCTCGTGGAGCGGGATGTTGATCGCTCCCGGCAGGTGGCCGGCGGCGAACTCCTCGGGCGGGCGCACGTCCAGCACCGTGACAAGGCCCTTGCGCGCGCGCTCGAGAAGCTCCTTGGCAGGGACCGGCTCGAGCTCGTCCTTTCGCGCGAAGTAGAGACGCACGATCTGCTCCACCTCGGCGACATAGGCTTCGCCGACCCGGCTCATGGCCGAGAGCATCTGCACCACCTCGTCGCCGGCGAGCCGATAGAAGACGAAGAGGCCAACCTTCCGACCGACGATCAGCCCCGCCTGGCGCAGCTTCTGGAGATGTTGCGAGGTGTTGGCCACCGTCGTGCCGGTGAGCGTCGCCAGCTGCTCGACGCTGCGCTCGGCCTGGGCGAGCAGCTCCAGGAACTCGATCCGGGTGGGGCTGGAGAGCGCCGTGCCCACGCGGGCGAGGTTCGCGAACACGTCGCGCTTCGGATTGGTTGACATCGTCGTTCCGCTCGTTTTAGTATTCAATTGATTACTTGAATAGTAGCGCGGCTTGGGTCCTTAGGTCCAGCGCCGCTACGTCCAGCGCCAGGCACAGGGGGAGCATTATGGTGCAAAGCGAAGCATTCATCCGCCTCGCGGCTTTCGTCGCGGTGTTCGGCGCGGTTGCGCTGTGGGAGCTCGTCGCGCCGCGCAGAAGGCCGCGCTGCCGGCGCGGCGCCCGCTGGCCGCACAACCTCGGCCTGCTTCTCGTCGACGTCGTCGCGGTTCGCTTGCTCGCTCCGGGCGCGGTGATCGGCGTCGCATTGGCGGCGGAGCAGCGCGGCTGGGGCTTTCTCAACGCAGTATCACTGCCATGGTGGCTGGCCCTGCCGCTCGGCGTCGTGCTGCTCGATCTGGCGGTCTACTTCCAGCACGTCATGTTCCACGCGGTCCCGACCCTGTGGCGGCTGCACCGCGTGCATCACACCGATCAGGAGTTCGACCTCACCACTGGAGCCCGCTTCCACCCGATCGAGATCCTGCTTTCCACGGTCATCAAGTGTGCGGCGGTCGCGGCGATCGGCGCTTCCCCCGTCGCCGTCCTCGTCTTCGAGGTGCTGCTCAACGCCACGGCGATGTTCAACCACGCGAACGCCTCGCTCCCCCACCGGACGGAGCAGTGGATGCGCTGGCTCGTCGTAACGCCGGACATGCATCGCGTCCACCACTCGGTGCTCCATGACGAGTCGTCGAGCAACTTCGGGTTCAACGTGCCGTGGTGGGACCGCCTCTTCGGCACGTACCGCGCCCTTCCAAGGCTGGGTCACGACGCCATGGAGATCGGCGTAGACGCCTTCCGCTCGCCGGAGGACCTGCGGCTGGACCATCTCCTCATCCAGCCGTTCCAGGACACGGCCGGCCAGTACCCGATCAATCGGCGCCGGGCCGCCTAGACCCTGTTCCATCCGCCCGACTCCTGCGCACGACCATCCGGCATCGGGGCGCGATCCCGACGCCCCCGGACCGCTTAGGATCAATTTGAGATTCGGAATGGACAGCTGCGCAAGGGCAGGCGGATGCTTCTCGTCCAGCTTTGAAGCCCAGCTGTGGCCCCGTATCCGGTTCGTTCAGCGATCCGCCGGCCGCCGTTTGCTGCGTCGGCTCGCCGCCAGCCGCAGAGCGTTGCCGTCCCGGGTGATCTCGCCGGCCTTCTCCATCCTGGCAAGCGTCCTATAGAGCGCCTCATGACTGACGCCGAGGTCGCGTGCCAAGTCCTTCAACGAGCCTGCCAGCGCGACCTCGCCGGCTTCGTCCCGTTCTTCGGCAAGAACGAAGTGGCGAACGCGCTCGGCCACGCTTGAGAGCGCCAGCCGTTCGATTCGCGCCCGCGCCATGCGGAGCTCGCGCATCAGGACCGAATTCCATTGCGTCGCGAAGCCGCGGTCCCTGGTCAAAAGCGGTGCGAGCTCGCTTTTCGGAACGAGCGCGAGCGTGCTCGCCTGAAAGGCGATGGCGTCGCAGAGATATTCGGGGCAGTCGACGGCGGCCTCCGCGAAGTATTCGCCCGGGCGCGCCCGGTGCAGCAGGATGTCCTCGCCTGCCCGGCCGCTGCGCAGCATGCGCACCTCGCCGCTATGGACGAAAAACACCCATCGCGCAGGATCGCCCCGGCGAAACAGCATCTCGCCGCGCGCGTAATCCCGTACACGGGAAAACACCCGCAGCGGCTCCGGCAGGTTGGAAAGCAAAGTCTGCGATTCGTCCGCCTGCTTCACGATTCATCCCCTGATGATTTTGATCATACGCGGGTTGCGGCGACGGGCCGACAATCGGCCAATGAGCTGCGAAGGAAAACCGCAAATGAGACCCATCAGCGCCATCGTGTTCGCCGCGGCAGCCGCCGTGGCGCACGCGCAGCATCAGCCGTACGCGGGGCAGCAGCATGTCTCATCTCGAAAACGCACAGGCGCCTGCGCACCATGCTCACCGACGATCAGGTCGCCCGCTACGACCGGACGCGCGGATACGCGGCGCAATCCGGCGACCCCCACCGCCCGAGGCATTGAATGGCGTTCGAGACGCTTCTGATCGGTAACGAGCCGGCGATCCGGCTCGCTATTTTCGCGAGCGCGCTCGTGCTTATCGCGCTGCTGGAGCTGGCCCTACCGCGCCGTGCCCCGGATGCGCCCATGACGGTTCGATGGGCGAACAACGTCGGGCTCGCGGTCGTGAACATCGTGCTCGTCCGGACGTTGTTTCCGTCCGCTGCAGTCGGCATGGCCATCGTGGCCAATGAGCGCGGCGTCGGTCTTCTCAATGCGATCCCGGTTCCTTATCCGCTCGCGATGACCCTGTCGTTGCTCGCCCTAGACCTGATGATGTATCTGATGCACCTGATGTTCCATGCCGTGCCGGCGCTTTGGCGCGTCCACCGCGTACACCATTCCGACGTGGACTTCGACCTGACGACCGGGCTGCGCTTTCACCCCATCCAGGCCGTTCTGTCGGTGCCGATCAAGTTCGCCGTCATCTTCGTGCTGGGGCCGCCGGTGCTGGCGGTGCTGCTCTTCGAGGCCCTATTCAATGCGGTCCTGCTCTTCAGCCACGCGAACCTCCGCATCCCGCGCGTCGTGAACCGCGTGTTGCGCTGGTTCATCGTCACCCCGGAGGTGCACCGACTGCACCATTCGGTCGATGCGATCGAGACCAACAGCAACTTCGGCTTCGCCCTGACCTTGTGGGATCGCCTGCTCGGCACCTACCGTGCTGAGCCCGCGGCCGGACACGACAGCATGACGATCGGAGTGGCTCAATTCCGCGCGCGGCGGGAGTCCTGGCTCGATCGCCTGCTCCTTCAGCCGTTCCGTGACGACTTCGGTGACCACGACATCACCCGCAGATGGGGCGCCGGCCGATATACATAACTTTACCTGCCGGACAAATGCCGTTTACCGACCCGCAGCGAGACTGCTTTGCTTGAGAAGAAGGAAAGGACTGCTCCCATGCGTAGTGTCCGCGCGGTCTATCTTCTGCTCGGCGCAATCCTGGCCGGGTTCGTTGCGATGCTGGCCGCGATCGTTACCTTGACGCCGGGAGGTGCGCAATTCGGCCACGAGCCGCAAGCCTTGATTGGGCCGGTCGTCGCGCTCGTCGGCCTGACTGCGCTCGTCTGGGGCCTGATGGTGGTCTGGCGGAATCTCGCCGTCATCCGCGGCCGAGTTGCGTTGCGCTATTTCCGGAGCTATGCGTCCGACGCGCCGGCGGAGTGGATAGAGCGTCCCACGAGGGCGTACATGAATCTCCTGGAGCTTCCGCTCCTTTTCTACGTCGCCTGCCTGCTCATGCTGGTGACCGGCAAATTCGACGGCGCGCAGATTGCCCTGGCGTGGGTGTTCGTGCTTACCCGCGGCATCCACGCAATCATCCACATCGGCTTCAATCACGTGCCGCTGCGCTTCGCCGCCTTCTTTGCCGGCTCGGTGACGCTTGGCGTCCTGTGGATCAGATTCGCGGCGCAAAATCTGTGAGTAGTCACAGCGTCACCTTCCTCAGGCGCAGCGCATTGCTCACGACCGACACCGAGCTCATCGCCATCGCCGCACCGGAGATGATCGGCGAGAGCAGCAGGCCGAAAACCGGGTAGAGCGCTCCCGCGGCGACCGGCACGCCGACCGCGTTGTAGACGAAAGCAAAGAACAGGTTCTGCTTCACATTGCGCATGGTGGCGCGCGAGAGCCGGATCGCCTTTACGATCGCGCGCAGGTCGCCTTTGACGAGCGTCACGGCGGCGCTTTCGATCGCGACGTCGCTGCCCGTGCCCATGGCGATGCCGACGTTCGACCGGGCGAGCGCCGGCGCGTCGTTGATGCCGTCGCCGGCCATCGCGACGATGCGCCCTTCCGCCTGCAGCGCCTGGATCCTTTCCACCTTCTGCTCGGGGAGAACCTCGGCCAGCACCTCGTCGATGCCGAGCTGACGTGCTACCGCCTCGGCGGTCGCGCGCGCATCGCCCGAGAGCATGACCAGGCGGATACCTTGCTCCTTCAGCTGGCGCACCGCATCCGCGGTCGTCTCCTTGAGCGGGTCGGCTACCCCGATCAGCGCGCAAACGCGGCCGTCGATCTCCGCGAACATGACCCCTTTGCCCTGCGCGCGCAGCACGTCCGCTCTTTCGCAAAAGGCGGGAGGCAGGCCGCCGAGCGGATCCATCGCGCGCGCGCTGCCGACCGTGATCCTGCGGTCGGCGACGAGCCCTCCGAC
>Ga0075423_10003137_pt1 | contig 15180 bp, 13 predicted proteins | sample SoiMethybrSBSTD2_FD_80114 | JGI IMG/M metagenome (GOLD analysis project Ga0075423, IMG submission 80114) | Bulk soil microbial communities from a Populus tree surrounding site in Tennessee, USA - Soil MetaG P. TD hybrid SBSTD2 | ecosystem: Environmental > Terrestrial > Soil > Tree plantation...
CACCGGTGCCAGACGGGCTGCGAGCCGTCGCGCTGCCGCTCATGGTGGTGTCGGCGCTGCTCGTCGTGCAGGCGATGCGCGCCAACCGCTTTTTCTCGCCGGTCGTGCGGGTGCAGCGCGAGCGCGGCCACCGGGTGATAGACCGGGGCCCGTACGGCACCATCCGTCATCCGGGGTATCTCGGGATGATCGTGTCGGTGCTGTGCAGCGGGCTGGTGCTGGGATCCTGGCTCGGGTTCGCGCTGGCCGCGCTCTACGCAGGTTTGATCTTCCGGCGGGTGTTCTTCGAGGACGCGTTTCTCAAGGCCAATCTCGCCGGCTACACCGAATACGCGCAACGCGTGCGCTACCGGCTGGTCCCGCGCGGCTGGTGATGGTTGAGGACGACGAAACGGCGGCCGTCTATCCGCCAGCGGCCGCCGAGCAGCAGCCGGACGGCTTCGGGATAGATCCGGTGTTCTTCAACGAGGATTCGGGCAGAGAGCGTCTCGACCGTGTCCTCAGAAAGCACCGGCACCGCGGACTGTACGACGATGGGACCTGCGTCGAGCTCGGGCGTCACGAGGTGAACCGTGGCGCCCGAAATCTTCGCGCCGTGTTCGAGCGCCTGCTGCTGCGCGTTCACGCCCGGGAACGCGGGCAGCAGCGACGGATGGATGTTGAGCACCGCTTCGGGATACGCCTCGAGGAGCTCCGCGCCCACCAGCCGCATGAAGCCGGCGAGGCAGACGAGGGCAACGCCGCGCGACTTCAGCTCGCGCGCCACGGTCCGATCGAAGTCCGCGCGGCTGCTGAACTCGCGGTGATCGACGACCAGCGTGTCGATCCCGGCCTGGCGGGCACGATCGAGGCCGGCTGCCTGCGGTCGGTTCGAGATCACGACGGCGATTCGTGCCTCGAGGCGGCCCTCCGCGATCGCGTCGATCAGCGCCTGCAGGTTGCTGCCGCGTCCCGAGATCAGCACGCCGAGCGGACCATCCGCCCCGCGCCGTCCAGAGTCGCTAGGAGTAGGTGACACCGGCGCCGTCCTGCATCACTCCAATTCGCACCGCTCCCGGCTCTCCGGCTTCCGCGAGCCTGGCGATCACCGTGTCCGCGTCCGCGCTCCGGCACACCACGATCAGGCCGATGCCCATGTTGAACGTGCGCAGCATGTCGTCGTCCGGGACGCGGCCTTCGCGCTGCAGCCATTCGAAGAGCGGCGGCACCTGCCACGCCCGGCGATCGATGCGCGCGCCCGTTCCCTCGGGAAAGATGCGGGGCAGATTGTCGGTCAGGCCGCCGCCGGTGATGTGCGCCATCCCGGTGATCAGATCGGTGCCGAGCAGCGGCCGAATCACCGGCAGATAGCTGCGATGCGGCCGGAGCAGCGCCTCGCCGACCGTCGCGCCAAGCGCGGGGACGACGTCGCCCACGCTCAGGCCGGCCTCGACGAACGCGATCCGGCGCGCCAGCGAGTATCCGTTGGTATGCAGCCCCGACGATGGCAGCCCGATCAGCACGTCGCCGGAGGCAATCCTGCGGCCATCGATCAGCTGCGCGCGCTCGACGGCGCCGACGATGAAGCCGGCGACATCGTACTCGCCGTCGGCGTAGAAGCCGGGCATCTCGGCGGTCTCGCCGCCGAGCAGGGCGCAGCCGTTCTCGCGGCACGCGGCGGCCAGTCCTTCGACAATCTGCACGGCGACGTCGGGATCGAGCCGGCCGGTGGCGAGGTAGTCGAGGAAGAACAGCGGCACCGCGCCCTGCACCAGGATGTCGTTGACGCAGTGGTTGACGAGATCGCGGCCGACCGTGTTGTGGATCCCGGTCATGAACGCGACCCGGAGCTTGGTGCCGACGCCGTCGGCGCTGGCGACCAGCACCGGATCGCGAAGACCGGCCGAGGCCAGCGAGAAGAGCCCGCCGAACGACCCGATCTCCGAGAGGACGCCGGGTGTGAAGGTGCGCCTGGCGAGCGAACGAATGCGCCGCACAACCTCGTTGCCGGCGTCGATGTCCACTCCAGACTGTTTGTAATCCACGGCAGTGATGTAAGAGCCGGACGGACGGCGCTTCAGAACTCGAGATGCTGGATGAGGGCGCCGGCAATGCGCCGTCCGGGCGACCCTTCGGGCGCGGCCCAGTAAGCGCGCCGCACGGTGACGAAGAACCGCTCCTCTTCCAGATCCTCTTCGAGCATGTCGAAGGCTTCCCGCAGCAGGTCGACGGCGGCGTCGAGCGCGGTCTGCCGCTCCAGTACCTGCAGCGTCACGGCCGTGTTCCGGAGCGCGAGCGAGCCGAGCGCGAGGACGATCGCCGCCCGCTCCGGGTCGCGGGTCGAGGCGCCGCGCTCGAAGAGAATCGCCCCCGCCTCCTGGTTGCCGGCGACGGCGAGCGCCGACAGGCCGCCGGCGGCGGCGCGGAGCAGCTCCTGATAGCCGGGATTGGCGATGGCGAACTTGAGGGTCTCCATCAGGTAGCCGACATGCGAGCCGCAATTGCTGCCCAGCAGGCAGATCGACGCGGCGATCCATGGCTGCAGGTTCCGCGGCGCGACGCGCTGGAGATCGGCCAGGACGACGAGGCCGCGCTTGTCTCCGATCCGTCCAATGGCCAGGACCGCATCATCCTGCAGCGGCCCTTCGAGTCTGGCCACGTCCATGATCGGCTGCAGCGCGTAGGCCGCGCGGTACTCACCCAGCGCCTCGATGACGACGGCGCGGAACAGGTCCTGCCCGCTCATCACCAGGCCGGCCATGGTTTCGCGCACCTTTGGATCGGTGCCGTGGGCCGCGACCGCCCGGGTCAACGCGGGGCGGACGAACTCCGATTCCTCTTTCGCGAGGGCCGCGAGCAGGCGAGGCACGATGTTCGGATCGGGATGGTGCTCGAACCAGCCGTAAGCCGCAGCACGAAGCCGATCGTTGCGATCGCCCAGGGCCTTGACCATCGTCTCCCTGATCCGCGGATCGTTGAATCCCGACAGGACGACCAGGGCCTTGAACCGGACGTAGGAATCGCCGTGCCCGGAGACGGCCTCGACCAGCGCGGGCACCGCGATGGACGATTCGGCGCGTCGCACGGTACGGCTCGCGTCCATGCGCACGGGAAAATCGAGGGATCCGAGCAGGTCGATGGCGGACTTGACCTGGGCGGGCGACACCTTCTCGACCGATGGCGGGGCAGGCTTACGGGCAGCCGGGACCTGGGCCGAGGCAGCCGGCGGGAGCGCTGCCGCGCACCCGAGGGCGATCAGCGCGATGCCGGTTCGAAGACGCATCGAGAGCTAGTCGACCGCCTTGAGGGCCAGTTGCAGGTAGGCCTCTTCGTTCTGCGGGAAGGACACCGGATAGACCCCGGTGTAGCAGGACGTGCAGTAGGAATTTCGCGTATCGCCAACCGCCTCCCGCAGTCCCTTCAGGCTGAGATAGGCGAGGCTGTCGGCCTCGAGGAAGTCGCGAATCTCGGCAATCGTGTGCGTCGCGCCGATCAGATCCTTGCGGCTCGGCGTGTCGACGCCGTAGAAGCAGGGCGACACCGTGGGCGGACAGCTGATGCGGACGTGCACTTCGCTGGCGCCCGCGGCCTTCACCAGCCTGACGATCTTGCGGCTCGTCGTCCCGCGGACGATCGAATCGTCCACGAGGACCACGCGCTTTCCTTCGAGGATGCTGCGCACCGGATTCAGCTTCACCTTGACGCCGAAATCGCGGATCGACTGCTGCGGCTGAATGAACGTCCGGCCCACGTAATGGTTGCGGATCAGCCCGAACCGCAGCGGGATTCCCGACGCTTCGCCGTATCCGATCGCGGCACAGACGCCCGAGTCGGGAATCGGCACCACGACGTCGGCCGGCGCCGGGGACTCGGCGGCGAGGATGCGCCCGAACGACGTCCGGACTTCGTTGACGCTCTTGCCAAACACGTAGCTGTCGGGACGCGCGAAGTAAACGTGCTCGAACACGCAGTGCGCCAGCTGCGCGGGCGGATACGGCTTGATCGAACGCAGGCCGCCGTCGCTGATGATCAACAGCTCTCCGGGCTCGATCTCCCGTTCGTAGGTGGCGCCGATGAGATCCAGCGCGCACGTCTCCGAGCAGACGATCCAGGCGTCGCCCAGCCGTCCGAGCGCCAGTGGACGGAATCCATGGGGATCGCGGGCGGCGATCAGCCGGTTCTTCGTGAGGAGCACCATCGAGAAGGCGCCGCTGACCTGCGAGACCGACTCGACCAGCGCCTCTTCGACCGTCGGTGCCTTCGAGCGCGCGTACAGATGCAGGACGACCTCGGTGTCGCTGGTGGTCTGGAAGATCGAGCCCGCGCGCACGAGATCGTCACGGAGCTCACGCGCGTTCACGAGGTTGCCGTTGTGGGCGACCGCAATCTGCCCATGCGCGCAGTCGATGAGGAAGGGCTGCGCGTTCTCGATCGAGCTGTCGCCGGCGGTCGAATAGCGCGTGTGCCCGATGGCCAGATGGCCGCCGAGCCCGGCCAGGGTGTCTTCCTTGAACGCGTCGGCGACCTGCCCCATGCCGCGCACGACCCGCATGTGGGTGCCGTCGCCGACGGCAATGCCCGCGCTTTCCTGGCCGCGATGCTGCAGGGCATACAACCCCAGCGAGGTCAGGCTCGAGGCCTCAGGATGTCCGAAGATGCCGAAGACGCCGCACTCTTCTTTTAGTTCATCCATAGGCTCGTTCGCGGTCGCTCGCGCCCCTTGCGCGACATTCTACGCTGCCCGGCCCGCGAAGTAGCGGCCGAGTGAAGAGGACCACAACAGTTCTGCTTCGTCGAGCGCGCAGTCGATCGCCGGCCGACCGTCGACCGCGATGCTGATGCGCCCGCCGCCGGTCCGGCCGATGACGGCTGCAGGCACGCCGGCCTGCGAGGCCAGCGATTCGAGCGCGGTGAGGTGCTCCGGCGCGACCGACACCACCGCGCGCCCGCCGCCTTCTCCAAACAGCGTGGCGAGCCGCGTCCAGGCGTTCGCCTCGCCGCTCTCCGGCGACCGTACATCGACGGTGAGGCCAATGCCACCGCTGTCGAACGCGCATTCCGCGAGCGTGACCGCGAGCCCGCCGTCGGCACAGTCGTGCGCGGATTCGATCAGGCGCTCGGCGGCGGCCGAGACGAGGACGTCGATGAGCGCGCGCTCGGCGGCGAGATCGACGTGCGGCACGTCTCCGGCGACCAGCCCGTGCACGGTCTTGAGATATTCGCTGCCGCCCAGACTCGCGGGAGTGGCCCCGAGGAGCACGATATGCCGCCCGGCGTTGCGGAACGCACGCCCTCGCGTGCACGCCGCGTCTTCGATGACGCCGACCACGCCGATGATCGGGGTCGGATAGATCGCGTTGCCGTCGGTCTCGTTGTAGAGGCTGACGTTGCCGCCGGTAATCGGCACGTCGAGCGCCCGGCACGCCTCGCCGATCCCCTCGATCGCTTCGACCAGCTGCCACATGATCTCGGGCTTCTCGGGATTGCCGAAGTTGAGACAGTTGGTCGCGCCGATCGGCCTGGCGCCGGCGCACGCGACGTTGCGCGCGGCCTCGGCCACCGCCAGCATCGCGCCGCGCCGCGGATCGAGATAGCAGTACCGTCCGTTCCCGTCGGTGGACATGGCGAGGGCCCGCGGCGTGCCCTTGATCCGCACCACGCCGGCGCCCATTCCCGCCAGGACGAGCGTGTTGGTCCGCACCATGTTGTCGTACTGGCGATAGACCCAGCGCTTGCTGGCGATGGTGGGCGAGGCGAGGACGGCCCGCAGCGCGTCGGTCGGCGCCGCCGGCCGGAGCGCGCTCAGATCCAGCCGCCGGACCTCGTCCAGGTAGCCTGGACGGGCGGTCGGACGATCGTAGAGCGGGGCATCGTCGACGAGCGCCGTATTCGGGATCTCGGCCACCACCTGGCCGCCGTCCTTCACGCGCATCAGGCCATCGTTGGTGACGAAGCCGATGTGGGACGCGTGCAGATCCCACTTGTCGAAGATGGCCTCGACTTCATGCTCGCGTCCGTGCTTGACCACGAGCAGCATGCGTTCCTGCGACTCGGACAGCATGATCTCATAGGGGGTCATGCCGGTCTCGCGCTGCGGCACGTGACACACGTCGATTTCGATCCCGGCGCCGCCGCGCGCCCCCATTTCACAGGTGGAACAGGTCAGACCCGCGGCGCCCATGTCCTGGACGCCGATGAGCGCATCGGTTGCCATCAGCTCGAGACATGCCTCGAGCAGCAGCTTCTCCATGAAGGGATCGCCGACCTGCACCGCGGGGCGTTTCTCGGCCGAGCGGTCGTCGAACTCCGCGGAGGCCATGGTCGCGCCGTGAATGCCGTCGCGTCCGGTTTTGGCGCCGACGTAGTAAACGGGATTGCCGACGCCCGACGCCTTTCCTTTCACCAGCGCATCAGCGTCCACGATCCCCAGGCACATCACGTTGACGAGCGGGTTGCCGGCGTAGGGCTCCTCGAAGGCGATCTCGCCGCCGATGGTGGCGATGCCGATGCTGTTGCCGTAGCCGCCGATGCCGGCGACCACCCCTTCGACGATCCGCCGCGTGCGCGCCCCGGTCGGGCCGTCCAGGGGCCCGAAGCGCAGCGAGTTCAGCAGCGCAATCGGCCGCGCACCCATGGTGAAGATGTCGCGAATGATGCCGCCGACGCCCGTCGCGGCGCCCTGATAAGGCTCGATGAAGGACGGATGGTTGTGGGACTCGATTTTGAAGACGGCGGCCAGCCCGCTCCCGATGTCGACGGCGCCCGCGTTCTCACCGGGCCCCTGGAGCACGCGCGGTCCCTGCGTCGGCAGTTTCCGGAGATGCATGCGCGAGCTCTTGTAGCTGCAGTGCTCCGACCACATCACCGAGAAGATGCCGAGCTCGGTGAGCGAGGGCTCGCGCCCGAGCGCCTTCACGATCCGATCGTATTCGTCTGGTTTCAGGCCGTGGCGCTCGAGCAGCGCCGAGTCGATTGTCATCGCGAGCCCGTTCCCACGGCGCCGACCGACGAGAGCGTGCGGACCACCGACTCGAACAGCACCCGCCCGTCACCGCTGCCGAGCATCGGCTCGCAGGCACGCTCGGGGTGCGGCATCATCCCGACCACGTTGCGGCGTTCGCTGCAGATGCCCGCGATGTTCCGGGCGGCGCCGTTCGGGTTGGCCGCGTCGGTGGGCTCGCCGGTCGCGGCGTCGACGTACCGGAAGATGACGCGGCGATCCCGCTCGAGCGCATCGAGCACGTCGTCGGGGGCGAAATAGTTGCCTTCGCCGTGATTGATCGGGATGCGCAGGATCCGGCCGCGCGTGCTGGCGGCGGTGAACGGCGTGTCGACCTGTTCGACGCGGATGTGGACGTGGTCGCAGATGAACTTGAGGCCGCGGTTGCGGAGCATCGCCCCGGGCAGGAGGCCGGACTCGAGCAGGATCTGGAAGCCGTTGCAGACGCCGAGCACCGGCCCGCCGGCGTCGGCGAAGGCCTTGACCACGGGCATCACCGGCGAGAACCGGGCGATGGCGCCGGTGCGCAGGTAGTCGCCGTGCGCGAACCCGCCCGGCAGAATGACGACGTCAGCGCCGCGAAGCGACGTCTCCTTGTGCCACACGTACTCGGCCTCCTGGCCGAGCACGTCCTTCGCGGCGTGATAGGCGTCGTGGTCGCAGTTCGATCCGGGAAAGACGACGACGGCGAATTTCATGTCAGTGGCCCGTAACCAGCCTGCAGTGTGCGGTCATCAACCGATTTCGACGCGATACGACTCGATCACCGGGTTGGCGAGCACCTTGTCGGCGACGTCACCCACCAGCCGCTTCGCTTCGTCCGCCGACCCGGCCTCGACCTCGAGCTCGAAATACTTGCCCTGGCGCACATCGCCGACTCCGGTATAGCCGAGCGAGTGCAGGGCGTCGGCGATGGTGCGCCCCTGGGGGTCGAAGACGGACGGTTTCAAAGTCACGAACACGCGCGCGCGCATACTCTTCTACACTCCCACCGGCACCGACGTGAACACTCTCTCGAAGATCGCGTCGACGTTCCGGAAATGCTCGTCGAGATCGAACGCCTTCTCGACCTCCGCGGCCGTCAGCACCCGCATCAGATCGGCATCGGCCAGGAGCAGCGCCTTGAAATCGCGCTGTTCGTGGAACGCGCGCATCGCATTCCGCTGCACCCACTCGTAGGCCTGCTCGCGCGAGACCCCGCGCCGCGCCAGCTCGAGGAGCACGGTGCCCGAAAAGACCACGCCGCGCGATCGCTGCAGATTCACCTTCATCCGCTCCGGGTAGACGACCATGCCGCGGACGATGCGGGTGAAGCGGCGCAGCATGTGGTCGAGCGCGATGAAGCTGTCGGGGAGGATGACGCGCTCGACCGACGAGTGCGAGATGTCGCGCTCGTGCCACAGCGCAATGTTCTCGAGCGCGGCGTGGGCGTTGCCGCGCAGCAGCCGGGCCAGGCCGGTGATCTGCTCGCACCCGATCGGGTTGCGCTTGTGCGGCATCGCCGAGGAGCCCTTCTGTCCCTTGCCGAAGGGCTCTTCGATCTCGCCGATCTCCGTCTTCTGCAGGCCGCGAATCTCGAGCGCGAACTTCTCGAGCGAGGCCGCGGTGATGGCCAGGGCCATCAGCAGCTCGGCGTGCCGGTCGCGCTGGATGACCTGCGATGACACCGGCGCCGGTTGCAGGCCGAGGCGCTCGCACACCCGCGCCTCGATGTCCGGATCGAGGTGCGCGAACATGCCGACGGCGCCGGAAATCTTGCCGACGCTGACGATCTCCCGGGCCCGCAGCACGCGGTCGAGATCGCGCTGCAGCTCGGCATACCAGAGCGCCAGCTTCACGCCGAGCGTCATCGGCTCCGCGTGCACCCCGTGGGTCCGGCCGATCATCGGCGTCCGGCGGTGTTCCTCGGCGCGCGCCCGCACCGCCTCCAGGAGCCCGGCGAGATCCTTCACGATCAGGTCGCAGGCTTCGCGCATCTGGAGCGCCTGCGCGGTGTCGAGGACGTCGGAGGAGGTCAGGCCGAAGTGCAGCCAGCGCGCGGCGGACCCGACGTGCTCGGCGACGGCGGTGGTGAAGGCAATGACGTCGTGCTGCGTGACCTGTTCGATCGCCTCGATGCGCGCGACGTCGAACGCCGCTTTCGCCCTGAGCTCGGCGGCCGCCTCTCTCGGAACGATCCCGGCCTCGGCCATCGCGTCCGCGGCCGCGAGCTCGACCTGCAGCCACGTTTCGTAGCGGCGCTGATCGCTCCAGATCGCGCCCATCGCCGGGTTGGTGTACCGCGGAATCATGACCCCTGCCCCCGAACCGCCGATGCCACGCCGATCAACTCAAGTCGAGCCGCGCCGGCGACAGCTCCGGCGCCGAAGGCCCGACCACCGTCGCCGCCAGCGACCCGTTCGAGAACAGATCGGCGGCCACGCGCTGGATGTCGTCGCGGCTGACCGCTTCGACCCCCGCCAGCGTCTCGTCGAGGCCGAAATGGCGATCGAAGTAGATCTCCTGGCGCGCCAGATGCGACATGCGGCTGGCGGTGTTCTCCAGGCTGAGCATCAGGCTGCCCTTGAGATGGTCCTTCGCGCGGCGCAGCTCGGCATCGGGCACCGGCGCGCGCTTCATCGCTTTCAGCTCCTCGACGCAGAGGTCGATCACCTCGCCCACCGCCTCGTTGGCGCACCCGGCGTAGATCGTGATGTTGCCGGCGTCGCGGTAGGCGCTCAACCCGCTGAAGACCGAGTAGGCGAGGCCGCGCTTCTCGCGGATGTTCTGGAACAGCCGCGAGCTCATCGATCCGCCCAGCACGGTGTTGAGGATGTAGCTGACGTAGCGATCGTCGTGGCTCTGCGGATAGCTGTTGGTGCCGAGACAGAGGTGGCTCTGCTCGAGCTCTTTCGCGCGGACGATCGCCTGCGGGCTGACCCGCGGCGGCGGCCCGTTCGGCGTCTCCGCGGTCGGCGTCAACCCGCCGAAGGCGTCGAGGACCAGCTCGCGGACCCGGCCGTGATCGAGATTGCCCGCGGCCGAAATGATCATGTTCGGCGCCACGTAGGCACGGCCGAAGTAGTCGAGCAGCGTCTCCCGATTCAGCGCCTCGACGGTCTCGGGGCTGCCGAGGATCGGCCGCGAGAGCGGATGCCCCTCCCAGAAGTGCTGCGTGAAGAGCTCGTGCACGAGATCGTCGGGCGTGTCCTCGACCATCTTGATCTCTTCGAGGATGACCTTCTTCTCGCGCTCGATTTCGTCGGCGGCAAAGGCCGGCCGCCGCACGATGTCCGCCAGCAGCTCGACCGCGAGCGGCACGTGCTCGTCCAGCACCTTGATGTAGTAGCTCGCGTACTCCTTGGCGGTGAAGGCGTCCAGCTGTCCGCCGATCGAATCAATCGCCTGCGCGATGTCCTCGGCACTCCGCGAGCCGGTGCCCTTGAACAGCATGTGCTCGACGAAGTGCGCGATGCCGCCGCGCTCGTCGGTCTCGTGCCGCGATCCCCTCGTCAGCCACACCCCAATCGTCACCGACCGCACATGCGGCATCGTCTCGGTGATGAGCCGGAGGCCCCCGTCGAGAACGTCGCGAACCACCATTTCGGGGGGAGCGTTCATCGGTCCGCCCTGGCGTCGGTGGTCCTTATCGAACTGTAAATCATTGATATTGAAGGAATTGCAGGATTATCTGAAAAACCGAATTCTATCACGCGCACCCGGTGGTTCTCAAGGACGTGCTGTCGAAATCGCCGCGACGGGCTTAAAATGAGGGTTCGCCTTTTCGCAGGGCGCGGCCATGGTCAACGACACCAGACTCGATATCGCCGGCGTCGAACTGCACGAGCTGGAACAGGCACTGGCCGACCTCGGCAAACCACGCTTCCACGGCCGGCAGATCTTCCAGTGGATTCACAAGCGCGGCGTGACCGACGTGGCGCTGATGAGCGACTTGAGCCGCGAGCTGCGCGCCACCCTGGCCGAGCATTGCGTCGTCGGGACGCCGGCCGTCGAGCGCCGCGAGCGGTCCGCCGACGGCACCACCAAGTTCCTGCTCCGCCTGGACGACGGCAAGCACATCGAGACCGTCTGCATCCCTGAATCGTTCTCCGGCGCCACCGATCCGGCCGAGGCCGACCGCGTGACGTTCTGCCTGTCGACCCAAGTCGGCTGCGCCATGCGCTGCGCCTTCTGCCTGACCGGCAAGATGGGGATCGACCGCAATCTGACGGCGGGCGAGATCGTCGGCCAGGTGCGGGTGCTCGTGCGCGAGCTCGAGCTCCACGAGCAGCGCTTCAACATCGTGCTCATGGGCATGGGAGAGCCGCTCCACAACTACGACGCGACCATGAAGGCGCTGCGCATTCTCGCCGACGAGCACGGGATGGCGGTCTCGCCGCGGCGCGTGACGCTCTCGACGGTCGGCGTGCTGCCGGCGCTCGAGCGGCTGGCCACCGAGCCGGTGATGCCGAACCTCGCGATCTCGCTGCACTCGACCACCGAGGCGCAGCGCGACCTGCTGGTGCCGATCAACCGCAAGTATGGGATCGAAGAGCTGCTCAACGCCTGCCGGAAGTTCCCGCTCAAGCGGCGCGAGCGCATCACGTTCGAATACGTGATGCTCAAGGACGTCAACGACACACCGGAGGACGCGCGCCGGCTGGTCCGCCTGCTCGCCGGTATCAAGGCGAAGGTCAACCTGCTCCCGCTCAACGAGGCGGCTGGCATTCCCTTCGAACGGCCGTCGGACGCGGCCGTCAACCGGTTCGCCCGGATCCTCGCCGAGCGCGGGGTCACGGTGTCGGTCCGGAAGTCACGCGGCCGCGACATTCGCGCCGCCTGCGGTCAGCTGATCACCGAGTCATCGAAGGACGCGGCCCCCGGCCGGCGCCTGGCGATGGCAATGAGCTCGTAGGAGCCGCCTATCACGTGCTCCGTGCTCCGTGCTACGTGCTACGTGCTACGTGCTCGGGCTCTCCACAACCCCCTTTCCTAGGCCCATCACCCGCACCCGAACCCGCTCGTTACGGCGACGACCCGCCGGAATCCTCACCTTCAGATAGTTGTCCGTGACGACCAGCGACCCGTCCTCCAGCGTGAGCCCGGGGCGGACCGTCCCTGTCTGCGACAGCTGAAAGCGCTCGGCGAGCGTCACACCGATCTCGCGGAGCCGCGCCCCGCGCGCGCGAATCACGGGACCGGGCACTTTATCGGCCATCGCTATGGCCTCGGTGCCGGGACGGTCCGAGTACGGGAACACGTGAAGATGCGACAGCGGCGACGCTGGCAGGTACTCGGCGTTCCGGTCGAAGTCGGAGTCCGTCTCTCCCGGGAATCCGGCGATCAGGTCCGAGCCGATCGACGCGTCCGGCATCCGGTCCACGATGGAATCGACGAGCCGCCGGTACTGGTCGAGTGTGTACGGGCGGCGCATCCGCTCGAGCACGCGATCGCTCGCGTGCTGGAGCGGCAGGTGGAAGTGCGGCGCGAACCGGCCGCCGCTGTGGGCCACCAGTTCCACGATCTCCGGTGAGCAATCCATCGGCTCGAGCGAGCTGATGCGAAAGGTGACGTCGACATCCAGATCGCCGAGCTCGCCCAGCAGCGCGAACAGCGAGCGGCGGGGATAGAGGTCGCGCCCGTACGAGCCGAGGTGCACCCCGGTCAGCGCAACCTCCTTGAAGCCGGCGCCGGCGACCCGCTGGACTTCTCGCACGACGTCGCCGACCGGCATGCTCCGGCCGGCCCCTCTTGTCATCGGGATGATGCAGTAGCTGCAGCGCTCCTCACATCCCGTCTGGACGCGCAGCGTGAACGCGGTGCGGCCGGCAACGCCCGGCTCGATGACCGCGCCGCAGGATCCCTCGCCGTCGCCGAAGCGCTGGCGCGTCGTCAGTGTGCCGGCGTCTTCGAGGAGCGGAATGAGCCTGGACTTGTCGTCGTTGCGCAGGACACGCACGACGCCGGGAAGCGCCGCGACGTCTTCCGGCCGCCGCGTCGCATAACAGCCGGTTACGACGATGCGCGCCGACGGATTGTCGCGGGCGATCCTGCGGACGGTCTGACGGGTGCCCTGATCTGCAGTCGCCGTGACCGAGCAGGTGTTCACGATCACCAGGTCGGCCTCGACAGACGACGACTCGATCGCGCCGCGCGCGCGGAGATCCTCTTCGAGCTGGAGCGAATCCGCCTGGTTCACCCGGCAGCCGAACGTGATGATCGAGTACTTCATCGACAGCCGCATCCTTCCGGCTCAAGCCGGAAGCCACAAAAAGGAGCCGTTCAGCTCTGTTGCAGCCTTGCCGCCGCCTGTTCGACCTTCTCGGCCAGCTTCTTCTTGTAGGCCACCAGCCGCGCCGCGATCGACGAATCGCCGACGGCGAGAATCTGGGCCGCGAGCACGCCGGCGTTGGTGGCGCCCGGCTTGCCGATCGACACCGTCGCGACCGGCACGCCGGGCGGCATCTGGACCGTCGACAGCAGCGCGTCCATGCCCTCGAGCGCCGATGAATCGATTGGCACGCCGATGACCGGCAGCGTCGTATGTGCCGCCACCACGCCGCCCAGGTGCGCGGCCGCGCCGGCGCCGACGATGAAGACCCGGACGCCGCGGCCCGGCGCTTCGCCGACCAGGCGCATGACGCGCTCGGGCGAGCGGTGGGCCGAGGCCACCGTCATCTCGCACGGAATCTCGAACTCGCGGAGGACGTCGACCGCCGCCTGCATGACCGGGGCGTCGGAATCCGAACCCATCAGAATCAGAACGGAGATGTGAGACATAGCTATTTCGGTACGGCCAGAGCCTTTCTCCCGATGTCGGTTCGATACTGCATGCCCTCGAATCCGAGGACGCGCACGGCGGAATACGCGCGATCGATGGCCGCCTCGTAGGTCGATCCCCGTCCCACCACGGTGAGCACGCGGCCGCCGGCCGTCACGATCGACCCATCGCTGCCGGGCGCGGTCCCGGCGTGAAAGACGAGCACGTTCTCGATCGCCGCCGCGCGCTCGAGTCCGACGATGACGTCGCCGCTGCGGCTCGACTGCGGGTATCCGGGGGACGCGAGCACGACGCCGACGAATCGGTCGTCGCGCAGCCGGATCGGACGCTCGGGCAGCCGGCCCTCGGCGGCCGCCAGCAGCGCCGGCGCCAGATCACCATCGATCATCGGCAGCACCACCTGCGCTTCCGGATCCCCGAACCGTACGTTGAATTCGATCACCCTGGGACCGTCACAGGTGAGCATCAACCCCGCATAGAGGAAGCCGCGATACTCGTCGCCGTCCTGCCGCATTCCGTCGACGACCGGCTGGACGATCTCGCTCATGATGCGATCCATCAGCGGCGCGTCGATCAGCGGGCTCGGCGCGAACGCGCCCATGCCGCCCGTGTTCGGCCCCTGGTCGCCGTCGAACACCCGCTTGTGATCCTGGGCCGACCCGATCGGCACGGCGCGCCGCCCGTCGCAGAGCGCGAACACCGACACTTCGGGCCCCTGCAGGCATTCTTCCAGCACGAGGCGTTCGCCAGCCGCGCCGAACTGATGCTCCTCCATCGCCGCCGTGATGGCCGCCTCGGCGGCGGCCGCATCCGGTGCGACGACAACGCCCTTGCCGGCCGCGAGACCGTCCGCCTTCACGACGATCGGCAGGCCGAGCTCGCCCGCCGCGAGCACGGACCTCGCTTCGGCCGCGCTCGAGCACGCACGGTAGCGGGCGGTGGGTATCCCGTGCCGGGCCATGAAACCCTTCGCGAAGACCTTGCTGCACTCGAGACGGGCCGCGCCGGCCCGAGGTCCAAAGATCCGCAGCCCTCGTGACGAAAAGAGATCGACGATACCGCGATCGAGCGGAAGCTCCGGGCCGACAACGGTCAGGCCGACGGCTTCGCGGGCCGCGAGCTCGAACAAGGCCTCGACATCGCCGGCGGCGGCCGGCGCGGTGCGGACGGTTCGTGCGATCCCGGCGTTGCCGGGCGCGCAGATCACCTCGGACACGCCAGCCTCGCCGGCCAGCTTCCAGGCGAGCGCGTGCTCGCGGCCGCCGCTGCCGACGACGAGGAGTTTCATCGGAGGAACACGGGACGAGGGGGGAGGGACCGGGACGGACGCGGCGGAATTGATGTCAGATGAGCTTTCCGCCTAGAATCCGCGTTTGCCTGTGATAGCCTAACATATTCCTCGGAAACTGACGGCCCCGTCGGGGGCGACCGCCGTGGCCGC
>Ga0075423_10003141_pt1 | contig 15174 bp, 18 predicted proteins | sample SoiMethybrSBSTD2_FD_80114 | JGI IMG/M metagenome (GOLD analysis project Ga0075423, IMG submission 80114) | Bulk soil microbial communities from a Populus tree surrounding site in Tennessee, USA - Soil MetaG P. TD hybrid SBSTD2 | ecosystem: Environmental > Terrestrial > Soil > Tree plantation...
ACACGCTGCGCGACAAGACCGCGGCGCAGGTTATTGCCGAGGCCCGGGCCACGCTTGCATCCCTTGGCGTGTCGGACGAAAGCGCAAGCCGCCTTGTCGAGAACCGGAATTATACGCCCGCCGACCTCCTGATCATGGCGCGCGCGCTGAAACAGCTTAATGCACAGAACACCACGGATTTCGTCGACCATGCGTCCGGAGCCGGCTCACGCAATGTGGCTTTTTACCATCGCCGGCGCGCGCAGATCCTGGCCGCGCGCAGTAACGAACTGGGCGGCATCGTCTCGTTCGTGACGTTTGGGGCCCAGCCGATCAATGTCGCGCGCAACGGCAATGTTGTCGCGGCGTTTACGGTCGACGACATAGCGTGGACCGAGGTCCAGCAACGAACCTTCGTTGCGGCTACGGCTGAAATCCAGCGAGCAAAACCGGGCGCCACGCCTGTGCTGGCCACGACCGGTGCAGTGACGCCGCTCGCCGCTGCCGAAATCGGCAAGCGCGGGTGGAAGATCGTTCACATCAAGCCGTAGCGTCGGCGGTAGTTGCCTTCGGCGCTGCCCATTAGCGAAATTCCAAGCGATAAAAAGACCCCGTCGTTTCCGGCGGGGTTAAGTACGATGGGAGAGAGCCAATGGCTCACATCACACAAACGCAACGCGGGGAAAAACCCTGGCGCTAGGCGGGGATCCGTTCGTCCGCATCCGTTGGTTCTCGCAGCACATAGCCGCGGCCCCATACCGTCTCGATGTAGTTCTTTCCAGATGATGCGTTGGCGAGCTTCTTGCGCAGCTTGCAGATGAAGACGTCGATGATTTTCAGCTCCGGCTCGTCCATACCGCCATACAGATGATTGAGGAACATCTCCTTGGTGAGCGTCGTCCCTTTGCGTAGCGAGAGCAGCTCGAGCATCTGGTATTCCTTGCCCGTCAGATGTACCCGCTGACCGCCGACCTCCACGGTCTTGGTATCGAGATTGACCACCAGATCGCCGGTATTGATGACTGATTGCGCGTGCCCCTTGGAGCGGCGAACGATGGCATGAATGCGCGCGACCAGCTCGTCCTTGTGGAACGGCTTGGTCATGTAGTCATCGGCGCCGAAACCGAGACCCTTTACCTTGTCTTCGGTGCCGGCGAGGCCGGAGAGGATCAGGATCGGCGTCTTAACCTTTGAGACACGCAGTGAGCGTAGAACCTCGAAACCCGACATGTCGGGGAGATTCAAGTCGAGCAGGATGATGTCATAGTCGTAGAGCTTGCCGAGGTCGACGCCTTCTTCGCCGAGGTCCGTCGTGTAGGCGTTGAAACTCTCGGACTTGAGCATCAGCTCGATGGATTGTGCGGTCGCGCTGTCGTCTTCAATAAGTAGAACACGCATTTAAGTCCCCTTCTCGCCGCAGCCGGGCTTGCGGGTCAGCGCCGCATAGGCGGCGAGTGTAAAAAAAACGCGGTGGGACAAACCGATTCGACAATATCTAGCCATGGTTAACAAAACCTGATTCTCTCGCGCAAGTCCGCCGTAGGCAGGCACGTCCGAATTGGCACAAGATGTTGCTCGAAAGTGATTTTTTGGCCACGTCCAGTCTCATGTCTCAGTTTAAGAATCGGACTTAACCGATTCTAGCGACTCGCCCCTTCCGTCCTGGCCGGGCGATTCTCAAGCCTTAGTCCCGCGGACGAATGACCCAATGATTAACGATGCGGGTAAACACCGAGTTAATGTAGTCAATGAACCGGTAAGCCTAAGGGCAGGTTTATGGCCGGGATTGCCGTGTCGTAGCGGCGCGCCGAACGCGCGGTCCGAATGAACAAATCGTCGACATCGACGTCGAGATTTACGGACTCGTTCGGTTGGTGCGCGGGCTGATGGAAGTCGCAGGTTCTCGGCGTCGCCGGCCTGGCGCGTTCGGTGGTGGTCGTGTCGACCTCCGACGAACCGGCGCTCAGGCGGCCTACCTGACCCTGGCGATCGCGGAGTATTTCCGCGATCTCGGCAAGCACGTGCTGGTGGTGCTGATGGATTCGGTTACCCGCTTCGCAATGGCGCAGCGCGAGATCGGCCTCTTCGCCGTGCGAGCCGCCGACGGCCAAGGGGTACATGCCCACCGTTTTCGTGGAGCTGCCGCGCCTGGGCTACGGCTGGACCGCATCCTTCGGGGCGAAGAAACACAATCCTAACCTTATTGCGGCACAGTCGGTACGGAATGGTTCACCACGTGGGTCCGGCCCGGGAACTCTTGTCAGGCGCCGGGCAACGCATTCGGGGGCTTCGGGGAGTATCTAGTCGATGAAGTCACGTGAAACCCTCATCCGTCTAAAGAAGTTTCAGGTCGACGAGAAGCGCCGCAAGGTGGCGCAGATCGAGGCGATGATCGCCGAATTCGATCGGATTGCCACCGAACTGGAGCGCGAGATCAAGATCGAGCAGGACCGCGCCGGCATCCATGATCCGGCTCACTTCGCCTATCCGACCTACGCGAAGGCCGCGACCGCGCGGCGGGAAAATCTCAAGCACTCGACCGATGAGCTGCGCGTGCAGCTCGAGGACGCGAAGGTCGCCCTGGGCGAGGCTTTCGAGGAGCTCAAGAAGGTCGAGATGCTCGACGAGCGCGACCAGCAGCGTGAAAGGGCCGAGGAGAATGCGCGCGAGCAGGCCGAGCTCGATCGCATTGCCAGCCTGCGGTTCAACACCGGCGGTGCTCCGGCTTAAGCGTCGGCGGTCTGACCGCCGGCGACGGCGCCGCTTTTGCCATTCGATGTAGCGATTCCGGTGTGAGGCGGCAAGGCTGCGGCCCATTGAGGCGGCAAAACATATTAGATATCATCTAATAAAACCGTGGCCGCGCTTTAATGACAGGCCACCCCCGCTGCGATGTACTTTCCGTCGGCGCAACTTAGCCTTGTTTCGCCATTTCTGATCCGGACTGCGCTTTGTCCAACCTGACGTTGCGGGGGCATATCCAGATGATGGCAAAGAAATCACCGAATCCGACCGACAAGTACGTAGGGTCTCGCGTGCGCATGCGGCGCCTGATGTTGGGAATGAGCCAGGAAAAGCTGGGCGAAAAGCTGGGCCTCACGTTCCAGCAGGTCCAGAAATACGAGAAGGGCACGAACCGCATCGGCGCGAGCCGGCTCCAGCACATCGCCCAAATTCTGAAGGTGCCGGTGGCATTCTTTTTCGACGGTGCGGTGGCCAAGCCGGCCGAGGACGGGTCGGCGAAACCGCCGGTCGCCGACTACGTGTCGGATTTTCTCTCGAGCTCTGACGGTCTGGCACTGACCCGGGCGTTCACCAACATCAAGGACTCCCGGCTGCGCCGGCGGGTGGTTGATCTGGTCGAAGAGATCGCCGGCGAGCAACGCTAGCCGGCGCTACACCCGTTCCCGAAAATTTCCAGAACGCCGCTGTTAATTGCGTGCGCTTGCGCCTGCGCGTCGCGACTCATTTGTTTTTGATGTCAGCAATGATGCTGACAGCGACGACGCTCAAAATCGCGCCTTCATTGTAACATTCAGCACACGGCGGGCGGTGGACTTGCAGTATCAAGTCAGCGCGAAAATGTTCCCTATTAGGAATTGTGTCGTGGGTGAAGTATCAAGCACATCTACAGTGACTCAGTGTCTGGTCAACGATGTCGCTGACACGACGCCTCCCTCTGTGTCCGCCAGACAGTCACCATCGCCCGGCATTTCTGGGCAGACGTCGCCTCCTTCTTCGGTCGCTCCCGCAACCGGTCAAAGAACTTTTTCGTTGGACGAGTTGGAGGGCAGGGCACGGAATGCGGTCGATGCATTTCTAAAGGAAAAAGCTCAGCCCGCCGGCGATGATGCGCGGGTCAAGATCCTCCAAAACGCCGCGATCTGCGCTACCGAAGCAAATTTGCACCGGCAGGAGCAGTCGATCCCATCAAACCGCGAAAAGATTGCGGGCGCGCGGTGGTTGGCACGTCGGGCTTTGCAAACTCAGCAGGGGTTTGCGGAAACCGAAAATACTATTGCCTTGAACAGCTATCGCGAGCTGTTTGCGCTGAAAAATAGACTTGAAGGCCGATTGAAGGATCAAGGCAAAGGGCTCAGCGCGGAAGAGAAACGCGGCGTTGACAATCTAATTTCTCAAGCCAACCAGGCGGCACTCAGGAATGTAGACGCTTGGAGCAAGGCAAATGATGCGAACTCAGGCTCAAACCCTGAACGTTACGGCGACGCTAAGCTATGCGTGAGCGGGTTATCTAGCGCTGAAGAAACAAGGGATCTGATATCCAAGAGCGCGGAAGAAACAGTGCAACTCATCGCCAAATTGGATCAACTGGCGGCACAGCGCGCGGCCGGCAACCGCTAAAACGCCGACGCCATTTCGCGTGCGCCTTGCACCTGCGCGCCGCGGTTCATCTTGGCTTCGATGTCGGCGATAAGATTGGCCACAGTGCCAGTGCGGCGGGCGACCGGGTTGCGTTCGTATCCTTCCCGCTGGAAGAAATTCGACGTCGGAACGCGCGCGCGCAGCGCTTGCGGCATCGTCACCATGTCGAACCCGTTGCCGTCGCCCGTCAGGTTCATCAATTCGAGTTCGGCGGCGGTCAGCGCAGGCGCATAGCCCTTGACGCGGGCAAAGCGAACGGAGTTCGTGAGCTTTTGCACTTGGAGAATTGGCCCAAGATCGAGATCAAGCACCGCGGCGTGGATGCCGAAACCGCCCAAAGTGGTCTTGGCCAGGCGATCGTGATCGCTCCACCGGTTCGGGACCGAACGGCTGTAGGCGATCATGCGCTTGAGCCCCTCGATCTTTCGCTCCATCGCGAGCTTCCCCGGGCCGGACAGTCCTTTCGCTTTCTGGCGCAGCGCCTGGAGATAGTTGTTGCCGTCTTCGGCGAGGAGCGACACCGTATTCGTGCTGAGCAACTGGTTGTAGCCAACGGCTGGCGAGATCGCCCGGGCGCCGGGGCGGTAAGGCACAAGCCCGGCCTGCGAGTCGTACGTACCGTTTCCTCCCGTCTCGAACGCATAGACGCCGACGATCTGCTCGCGAGTTAATCCCGCCGCAAGTGCAGCCTTTGCATAAGCCCGCTTGAAATCGAAGTCGCTCGCCGGCCGGTCCGGAACGAAGCTGAATTGCTCGGCGGCATTCTTGAGGAAGTCCGCAACCACGGGAATCTCCGGCCGCTCGGCAGGCGGCGGTGCGGGTACGTTCGGATCGACCGGTCGTGGCGGACCCGTATAGATGGGTGGCTGGGTGAGGACGTAGTCGTCAATGCTGATCGGAAGATGGTCGCGGCGCTTCGCATTGCGCTCACGGCGCTTCTCACCGACGGCATCCCAATAGGCGGTCGCCTCGGCTTCATATGCACTTCGCGCCGCCTGATACTGGGCGAGCCGGGCCTGGTAGTCGGCCGTCGTCATGGCCGGTGGCTGCGCATGCACAACCTGCGCCGCCAGCAGCAAACCGGCCGCTATCAGGCTGGTCGCGCGCAAACTGAGCAGACAGGTCCTCATGTCCGGCTGTTCTCGGCCATTTCGCTTGATTCGACTACTTTACAAAAAGACGCGCCGCAAATGCGGCGCGCCGGACAAAAGGAATAGGTGACAGGCTATCGGACGATTGGACCGCTCCGGTCGGTGAATACAACCGGCCCGCCGGCCTTGATGACGGTCGGGTTCTGCGCCGTCATGATGTCCGTGCCAAGATTAAGTTGGCGCGCCGAGATGCCAATCACGGCGATCAACAGCGCGGCGACAAGCCCAACAACCACGATCTTGAGGTGTGTGGTGCGGTCTGCCCGATAAAGGGACCAGTTCATGACATCCTCCGGGCTCCACTCCTTGGTCGCCCCGTCCCGAAAAAAGTTCACCCGTTCGTCCGAATAACGTAGGTATTGCTTGCGGGTTCCCAAGGACCTTTCACGGAACGTTGAATCCTTGTGAATATCCGAATTTCTCCTGACTTTTCCGACAGTTCGGTGCGGTTTCGGCCGCGTGATGACGTTCTGCCGCGGCCGCACGCAACAGCCGACTAGATGCTACCGACAGTCTTGAGACGTGCGCGGGGATGCACTTCGCCCTGGGACAGGACCGGCGTCTGCGCGCGGAAACGCTCGACGATGCCGCGAACGAAGGGCCGAATGCTCGATGAGGTCACGAGCACCGGCGCCTCGCCCTCGCGCGCCGCCTCCTCGAAACGCTCACGCACCAACGTAATGAATTCCGACAGCCGCGAAGGCTGCATCGCCAGCTGGCGCTCGTCACCCTGGCCGACCAAGGAGTCGGCAAATGCCTGTTCCCATTTGGCCGAAAGCGCGATCAGCGGCAAATAACCGCTCGGGCTGGTGTATTGGGCGCAAAGTGGCGCGACAGTCGCGCGCGGACGTGCTCGGTGAGCGTGACCGGATTGCGCGAGCCGGCAATGCCTTCCAGAATGGTGGCAACGTCGCGAATGGAGACGCGCTCGGCCAGAAGCATCTGGAGCACCCGCTGGATGCCGGAGACCGTGATCAGGATTCGGCACAAGATCCTTGACCAGGTCGGCCTGCTCTTTCGGCAATTCCTTGAGCAGTTTTTGCACCTCGGCGTACGAGAGCAGCTCCGCCATGTTGTTCTTGAGCAGCTCGGTAAGATGGGTGGAGAGCACGGTGGCAGCATCGACCACCGTGTAGCCCTTCATCGAGGCTTCCTCCTTGAGCGCGCCATCGATCCAGGTCGCCGGAAGGCCGAAGGTCGGTTCGGTTGTATGTGTGCCCGGCAGCTTTACCTGCCCGCCGGCGGGGTCCATGACCATGTACTGGCCCGCCCACACCTTGCCGCTGCCGGCCTCCACTTCCTTGATCTTGATGACGTAGGAATTCGCGTCGAGCTGCACATTGTCGAGAAGCTGCACGGCCGGCATCACGAAGCCCATTTCGACCGCCAGCGAGCGCCGAAGCGCCTTGATCTGCTCGGTCAGCCGGTCGCTGCCGTCAGGCGCATTGACCAGCGGCAGAAGCGCGTAGCCGAGCTCGACCTTGAGGTCATCCATCTTCAGCGCAGTGGAGATGGGCTCGTCGGCGGCATCGGCTTTGATTGCCGCCTCGGTTTTCCTGACCTCCGATGCCGCGGCGAGCTTCATGCGCCTGTCGACGATGAAGGCGAGCGCGCTGGCGCCGCTGCCGAGCGCGAGGAACGGGATCATCGGAATTCCGGGCAGCAGCGCCATCACAATCATCACGGCCCCCGACATGCCGAGAGCCTTGGGGTAACCCGAAAGTTGCCCCAGCAACGCCTTGTCTGCCGCGCCGGCCACGCCCGCCTTGGAGACAAGCAAGCCGGCCGCGGTGGAACCGATCAGCGCGGGGATTTGCGTGACCAGGCCGTCGCCCACCGTGAGGATCATGTACGAATGCGCGGCATCCGCGAACGAAAGACCCTTGCACGATGCCGATGATCATGCCGCCGATGACGTTGATGAACACGACCAGCAGGCCGGCGATGGCGTCGCCGCGAACGAATTTGGAGGCGCCGTCCATGGCGCCGAAGAAGCCGCCTTCGTCTTCCAGCCTCTGACGGCGGCGGCGCGCTTCTTTTTCGTCGATGAGGCCCGCCGAAAGGTCCGCATCGATCGCCATCTGCTTGCCGGGCATGGCGTCAAGGTGGAAGCGCGCAGCGACTTCAGCGATGCGCCCCGAGCCTTTCGTTATGACGACGAAGTTCACGATGATCAGGATTGTGAACACGATGATCCCGATGACGAAGTTGCCGCTCATCACGAAATTGCCGAACGCTCGATCACGTGTCCGGCGGCGTCGGTTCCTTCGTGGCCGCGCGACAGGATCAGGCGGGTGGAGGCGAGGTTGAGCGCGAGCCGCAGCATCGTCGCGATCAGTAGCACGGTCGGGAAAGCGGAGAATTCAAGCGGCGTGTGGATGAACAGCGCCGTCATGAGGATCAACACTGAAAAGATGATGGAAATCGCGAGCGAGAAATCGAGCAGCAGTGGCGGCAGCGGCAGGATCAGCACCACCAGGATGGTGAGAACCCCGATTGCAAGCGCGATATCGCCGCGCTTGAAAAAAGGCGCCAATCTCGTCGAGGCCCGGTAGCTTGATGCCGCTGACGGCGTTGGCCGGAGCGGCGGTGATGTCGCTCATGTTCGACTCACTTGGCGCATGATGTTTTCCGAAAACCGGTGACCACTTTTCGGGATCATGCGCGCACCGCCGTTCCCCCGGCGGCGCGGACGCGAAGACAAAACAAAGGTCAGGAAACCGGACGCCAGCACCATTGCCGGTGCCTGAGTACAGAGCCGCGGTGGGAAATTACACCCGGCAATATTTGCCCATTGCATGGTTAGCGGGCGGTTAACGTGCCGCGTGACCCTGCAAACGCGGCAGTCCTCTCCCTCGGGGACAAGGGAGAGGACCCTCGGGGGCGCTTACGCAGCGCCGCTGTTGCCGGCACTAGAGGACTTTCAGCCCGGCAACAGGACCGTGTCGATCACGTGAATGACGCCGTTCGACTGGTTCACGTTTCGGATGGTGACCTGAGCGGAGCCACCCTTGGCGTCCCAAATCCAGAGCCTGCCGTCCTTCTCGGCGAAGGTGAGATCGGCGCCTTCGACGGTCTTGAGCATGGCCTTGCCATTTCCGGCCCTGATCTTTTCCATCAAGTCCTTTGCGCTCAAACGCCCGGGCACGACGTGATAGGTGAGGACGTTGGTGAGCGTTTTCTTGTTCTCGGGCTTGAGCAGGGTGTCGACGGTGCCGGCCGGCAACTTCGCGAAGGCGTTGTTGGTCGGCGCAAACACGGTGAATGGACCGGGGGATTGCAGGGTGTCGACCAGGCCCGCCGCCTTCACAGCGGCAACCAGCGTGGTGTGATCCTTCGAATTCACCGCGTTCTGCACGATGTTCTTGGACGGATACATCGGCGCGCCGCCGACGGTGACGGTCTTTTCCTTCATTTCAGCGGAGGCAGAACCGATGCCGCCCAGGCTGATCGCGAGCGCTGCCGCGGCAAAGCCGGCCAGCGCGATGGTGGTGATGCGTTTCATGGCTGTAACTCCGTTGCTGTGTGACGTCCCCGACCTCGGAGACTTCGGAGCTACGCAGCCCGCGCGAATACGGATGCACGGTCACAGAGACGTGAGCTTGCCGGTTGCGATGACCGGTCCGGTCGGCAGTCCGGTCGTCGAACCGCCCGGCGGCTCGAGCGAAACCGCCAATACCGCGTTGTCTTTTGCCAATGCCGCGAGTTCCGGCGACAGGGTCAGCGTCACGCTCTGGTCGGGGCGCAGCAAGCCAACCGACCGCGGCCTCCCATCCGGCGGAATGAGCCACAGCTCCGGAACGCGGGTTGCGTCGGCGCTGAATGCCGCGGGAACCACGGCAACCGTGCCACGCCTGGTGTCGATGGTGGCCACGAATTGGCGATTTCCGCCACCTTCGATAGTCGCAACCAGGGCCTGTTGTTGCGTGAAGGCGCCAAGGTAAATCAGCCCCGCGAGACACGCGGCGGCGAGCGCGCCAGCCGCAAAGCTCAGGCCGCGCCAGAACGCGATGCTTTGCCATAATCCGCCGCGTTGCGTCTGTGCGGGCAGGGCGTCCGCAATCCTGTCCCACAGCTGCGGCGGCGGAGCGACTTCGGCGATTTCCGCCGCCAAGGGCGCAAGGCGTTGCGCCCAGTCCGTCACAAGCCGGGCAAAGGCGGGCTCGCGCGCGACGCGCTGCTCCGCGGCGGCACGCTCCGCCCCGGCGAGCACGCCCAATGCGTACTCCGCGGCGAGCAAGTCGTCATCGTGCGTCGCGTTATGGTCGAACGTATCGCTCATTGCTCAAGACATGCCTTGAGTTTGATCATTGCGCGCCGGATCCAGCTCTTCATGGTGCCGAGTGGCACCTTCATGCGGCTCGCCAGATCCTCGTATGTGCTGCCGTCGAAAAATGCGCCACGCAGCGCGGCGCGCTCGTGCGACGCGAGGCCTTCGAGGCAGCCGTGAAGGCGCGCATAGTCCTGCGCGCTCTCAATATTTCGGTCGGCACCCAGTGCGGTGTCGGCGACCTCGGCAGCGGCGTCGATCGGGTCCATGTTGCGGCTATGACGCGATGCGCGAAGCCGGTCGATCGAGCGGTTGCGCGCGAGCGCAATCAGCCATGTCATCGGGCTTGCCTGGCTGGCATTGAACTCGGCGGCCTTTCGCCACACGGTTACGTAGACCTCCTGCAGCACGTCTTCTGCCTCGCTGCGTTCACCCAAGATACGAAGGCAAACGCCAAAAAGCTTCGCCGAGGTCAGACGGTAGACTGTCTGCAATGCCGCTCGGTCGCCCGCCGGAATCCGGCCGAGCGCGGCGACTATCAGGCTGCGGTTGGAATCAAGATCCATCCTGAGCGGCCCGTTTCGAGACATGCGACCTTACGGCCTTGGCAGCATACCCTCAATTACGAGTGCCCAAGCCGGATGGATCAGTCCTCCAATGCAGGGAATACATGCAGACCATCGGCTCCCAACGGCAGCGGTTCGACACGCGTAACCGCGGCCAGATCGAGATTGCCATGAAGGTGCGGGAATAATGCACCGCCGCGCGACGGCTCCCATTTCAGGCGGTTGCCGAGCCGCTCGGCATCGACTCTGACCAGAAGGAGGTTGTGTTGACCGGCAAAATGCTTTCTGGCGGTCTCGACGACTTGCGCGGCTGTTGAAAAGTGGATGAAGCCATCCCGGCGGTCGAGGTCCGAGCCGGCAAACACGGCCGCTCGTTCGGCCTCCCGCCATAGCGGGGTAGGGCAAATCTTGTAGACCACTCTCACCATGCGAGAAGGTCGCCGAACTCAGGCGGCGCCCTTCAGCTCCGAGCCGCCGTGGGGCGGCGGAATTGGCGAACCGCCGGCCGCATATTCATTCAGCTTGTTGCGCAAGGTCCGGATCGAAATGCCGAGAATATTTGCGGCATGCGTGCGGTTGCCGAGGCAGTGCTTGAGCGTTTCCAGGATCAGGTCGCGCTCGACCTCGGCGACGGTGCGGCCAACCAGGTTCCGGGTAACCTGTTCGGCTGCCATGGCCGCATGAGTGGCAAGATCAGTGCTTCGCGCCTGGTCAAGCCGTGCACCGTCCCGCGAAAGAATCCCGTTAACGCTAATTTCGACGCCGGTCGAGAGCATGCGCACCTCACCCGGCAAGATCTGCCCAGTTTTAGGTTAGCGTCCGGTTAATTCCGGACGAAAAGGCATCGTAGAATTAGGACGCGGGCAATGCGCGACAAGGTCGGCCCGTGCGCCGCCAGTTCACAGTGCGGAGGAGGAAGGACTATTGGCGGTACTGTTGGATGCGCGTGGTGCGCAGCCCGGCGAGACCATGCTGGTCGATCGAAGCCTGCCAGGAAAGGAACTCCTCAACGGTCAGCGTATACCGCGCGCAGGCTTCCTCGAGCGACAAAAGGCCGCCACGCACCGCGGCGACCACTTCCGCCTTTCGGCGGATGACCCAGCGCTTGGTCGTTGTCGGCGGCAAGTCCGCAATAGTCAGCGGACTACCATCAGGCCCGATGACATACTTGACCCTCGGGCGATGGGGTTCGTTCATTGGCACACTCACAAAACATAACTCGACTGACAGGTACTGCGGAAAAACTACAAGCCTCGGCTTAAAATTTGCCTAAGCATGACGAACACAAACGGCAATGTTTGCCGGGTTCCCGCTAACCTTTTGGTTACGGATGGAGGGGCGGGGCTTCTCAGCCCGTCATGGCGGGGCTGGTCCCGGCTATCCCGCTTAGGAGGTCATTCACCCTACCGAGCGAGATCACCGGGACAAGCCCGGTGATGACATATGAAAAAGGCTCACCTCGTTGGTCGAACAATGCGCTTGATCTTGTCGAGCGTGTAGTTCTGGCCGTTGATCGATAGCTGCGACGGATCCTGCGTTGATTCCTCAGCTGCGTCGTGAGCAGTTGCAGGAACATGGTGAAATTGCTGGCGATCTCGGTTTTGTCGAGCGCGCTGGAAACCGTGCTTGCGCCGGTGGCTGTCGATGCTGGGTTGATGGTCGTCATGCTGTCCTCAGACGCGAATATCAAGGCCGCCGCCCGCACCGGCAGGACGACTATAGTTCTGCGGGATCACGTCGATCGGCTGAGTTTCGTCCTGCACCACAAGCTGAGCGGCGTCGGAATTCCTGTTCGCCGGTTGTTGGTTGAGCGATTGATCGCGCAGGGAGAATTGCAGTCCATTTTCGGTGGTCTTGAGCCCCGCATCCTGCAAGGCGCGCTCAAGACCGGCGGCGTCCCGCCGCAGCAGGTCGTACGTCTCGGCGCGCTCGACGGTCAGACGCGATGTCACGTTGCCGTCGCGATCGACATCCAGCCGGACCTCTATGCGCCCGAGTTCAGGCGGATCGAGGCGGATTTCAAACCGGTTCTTGCCGGCGAGAGCCTTGCCCGCGATTTCGATCGCAAGTCCGGCGACCGGAATTGCCGCCGCCTGCGGATCGGGTTGTGAGACGAGCGGGGCGGATCGGGCTGCGTTGGATGCCGCATGCATCTGTGTGGAAGCCATGAGAGGCGTCGAGTTGTCGACGGGGCCCCGTTGAGGAACAAGCTTGTCGGTGGGAGGCGCCGGCGTGTCACCATGAGAGTGATCACCGACGGATTGCTCACCGCGAGCCTGGGCGACGTGCTGGCTGTCGCTGTCCTCTGTCGCATGTTGCGGTTTGCCTGAGCCCCGGGCAGCCGGTGATGCCTGAAGGGTGGCTTCGGGCGTGTCGACGGGTTGATCGCTGGTCTGAGCGGTCTCGAGCCCCTCGTCTGCGCTCGCTTTCTTGTCGGGCTCGCCTTGCTTTTCAACTTTGGCCGGCTTGCCCACAACATCTTTTAACAGTTCAGGGTCAAGCGGTTTCAATTGCGTTGCGAGTTGCGCAGCTGGCGCGGCTTGTTCCGGCAGTTGTGGGACCTGCCGCTGGTCGGGTTCGGGCGCTGGCGTCGGTACTGCCGCAATCGCATCGACCTTGATGTTTGTCCCGACGTTCTCGACCGGTGACGCTGGTACAAGGTTGTCGCTTTCCTTGTTCTCGGCTCGTTTGCCATCTTCCGTGGATTTGCCGTCGTCGCTGGCCGACGCGCAGTGAATCACCTTGGCATTCGCGCCGACTTTACATTCGACCGCACTCTCCTCCGATTGAATCTCATCGACGTTCGCATCATCCTGAGGCTTGATCGCGATATCGTCGTCGTGCGCAGGTGGCGCCTTGCTATCGTGACTGTTGGCCGACGTTCGTACCGGTTGCGAGCCGTCGGCGCGCGACGTCTTGTCATCGGTCGGTGGCGGCGCGGGTCGGTCCGCGGCTGGCGCGCTGTCGTCGAGCAAGCTCTCGAATGGTGAGGTCGCATGGTCAGCCTGGGCCGAGCGCGGATGACGCAGCGGACTAGGACTCTGGGCATGAATTATCGGGTCGGACGCAACTTGCACCACTGTGGCACCTCCGGAGGTTCCGGCTGGTTCAGTGCAATCGTCAGGCCAGCTCGGGGGTGTCAAATTCCTCTGTTCATTCAGTGTTTTGTGGACTATGGCTGCACCCGGAGCCGGGCAGCACGTACAGTCAGGCGGCAAAATCTGCCGGCTCTTGATCTCGCAATAAGCCTGGTCCATCGCCAATTATGCTAAGAAACGCCATGCCCAACAGCCTCGATCTCGACCGCCGGCCTGCAGACACTCGTGTCGTCGTTGCCATGTCTGGCGGTGTCGACTCGTCGGTCACGGCCGCCTTGCTCAAGGCCGAAGGTTATGACGTGGTTGGGGTGACGCTGCAGCTTTACGACCATGGGGCCGCGACGCACCGCAAGGGCGCCTGCTGCGCAGGCCAGGACATCTACGATGCACGCAGCGTCGCGGAGCGCATTGGCATTCCGCACTACGTGCTCGACTACGAAAGCCGCTTCAAGGAAGCCGTCATCGACCGGTTTGCCGAGAGCTACATCCATGGTGAAACGCCGGTCCCCTGCGTCGACTGCAATATATCGATCAAGTTCCATGACCTGCTGATCACCGCGCGCGAGCTCGGCGCTGAAATCCTTGCGACCGGCCACTATGTTGCGTCGCGGCCTTTGCCGGCTGGCGGACGCGCGCTCTATCGGGCGCGCGAGGAGGAACGCGACCAGAGCTATTTTCTTTTCGGCACGACGCGCGAGCAGCTCGAGATGCTTCGTTTCCCGCTCGGCGAGCGAACCAAGACCGAGACGCGGGAGCTCGCCCGCCGTTTCGGCCTGACTGTCGCCGACAAGCAGGACAGCCAGGACATCTGCTTTGTGCCGTTCGGTCACTACGCCGAGATGATCGAGCGCCTGAAGCCCGGCGCGGCGGAACCCGGCGACATCGTGGATCTGGACGGCAATGTGCTTGGCGAGCATTCCGGCATCATTCATTTCACCGTTGGACAGCGCCGCGGTCTCGGCGTTGCCACCGGCGCGCCGCTGTACGTCGTGCGACTCGACGCCCAGCGTCGCCGGGTTGTTGTTGGTCCGCGTGAGGCGCTGCGCATGAGCCGGATCCTGCTGCGCGACGTCAATTGGATCGGGGACGGCTCGCTTGACGAAGCGCTGGCCGACGACCGTCGCGAGGTCTTCGTGAAAGTGCGCTCGACGCGTGCGCCTCAGGCAGCCTGGTTGCGACATGGACCGGATGGCTGCGAAGTCGAGCTGGTGGATGGCGAACACGGCGTATCGCCCGGCCAGGCCTGTGTGTTCTACGACACCGGTGACGGCCAGGCGCGCGTCCTTGGCGGCGGCTTCATCAAGAGCGCTGTCGCGACGGCTGATTATCAACGTGCCGGCGAGACAGTAGCGGCATCCGCGATGCGCGGTTAAATTCAACCTCATGAGGGGCGACATTGACAAGTCAAGCGTCGAGCGCGCTTATGCGCGCTGGGCGCCGGTCTACGACCTTGTGTTCGGCGCAGTCTTTGACGCCGGTCGACGCGCTGCGATCGTCGCGGCTGAGGACGCATGCGGGTCGGGCGGCGGACGCATACTCGAAGTGGGCGTCGGCACCGGCATTTCGCTCCCGGAGTACGCGAGGAGGAACCGGCTGGTCGGCGTCGATCTGTCCGAGCCGATGTTGCGCAAAGCACATGAGCGTGTCGTCGAGCACGGGCTCGGCAATGTCGAAACGCTGGCGGTGATGGATGCCGAGCGGATGGCTTTGCCCGATCGCTCGTTTGA
>Ga0075423_10003142_pt1 | contig 15172 bp, 12 predicted proteins | sample SoiMethybrSBSTD2_FD_80114 | JGI IMG/M metagenome (GOLD analysis project Ga0075423, IMG submission 80114) | Bulk soil microbial communities from a Populus tree surrounding site in Tennessee, USA - Soil MetaG P. TD hybrid SBSTD2 | ecosystem: Environmental > Terrestrial > Soil > Tree plantation...
GGACCGAGTACCTCGCGGGCCCCGCGGACGTGCGCGCGCGGGATTTCGTGAGCGCGTGGACGGACCCGTCGATCGCGGCTGTCGTGGCCGCGCGCGGCGGCTATGGCAGCGTGCATCTCCTGCCGCTCCTCGATGCCGAGGTCATCCGGCGGCACGCCAAGATCTTCGTCGGCTACAGTGACAACACGTCCCTTCTGACCTGGTTCAACCAGGTCTGCGGCCTCGTCGCGTTTCACGGACCGATGATCGAGGGACGATTTGCCCGCGGGGCGGACGGATACGATCGTGACTCGTTCCTGCGATCGGTCGCGCGCGCCGAGCCGGCGGGTGAGGTGACCGGCGACGGGGTCGAAGCGCTGAAAACCGGCGAGGCACGAGGACTCCTCGTGGGCGGCACCCTGACGCAACTCGTCGCCTCGCTCGGAACACCGTTCGCGTTCGATCCGGAGCCCGGCTGCGTGCTGTTCCTGGACGACGTGGCCGAGCGACCGTACCGGCTGGATCGGATGCTGACCCAGTTGCGGTTGAGCGGCATTCTCGGACGGGCCTCGGCGATCGTGTTCAACGGATTGCCTGGATGTGACGAGCCCGGCGGCACCCCGACAGCGCGCAACACCGTCCGGCAGGTCCTGGCGGATTTCCCGGGCCCGATCCTGTATGGACTCGCGTCCGGACACGCCGACGGACCGACGCTGACGCTGCCTCTCGGAGTCGACGCGCGCGTCGTCGCGGACCCGCGCCCCGCGCTCGTCATCGAAGAGGCGGCGGTTCAATGAGCCGGCTGAGGGCCGGCGGTCACACGAGCCTATGACACGCATCCACCTGATTGGGATCTGCGGGACGGCGATGGCGACACTGGCCGCGCTGCTGAAGGGCCGCGGCTATGACGTCCGCGGTTCGGATCAGAACGTCTATCCGCCGATGAGCGACTTCCTGCGCGACCAGGGCATCACCACCCTCCAGGGCTACAAGGCCGAACACATCACCGCGGAGATCGATCTGGTCGTGGTCGGCAACGCGATCTCGCGAGGCAATCCTGAGCTCGAAGAAGTGCTCGACCGCAAGATTCGCTACTGCTCGCTGCCCGAGGCGGTGCGCGATCAGTTCCTCTGGGGCGCACGCTCGATCGTCATCGCGGGCACGCACGGCAAGACGACGACCACGTCGCTGACCGGATGGCTGCTGGCGCACGGCGGCGCGGATCCGAACGTGTTCATCGGCGGGATCGCCGAGAACTTCGAGAGCAGCTACCGCATCGGCGGCGGCCGTGAATTCGTGATCGAGGGGGACGAGTACGACAGCGCGTTCTTCGACAAGACCGCCAAGTTCCTCAAGTACCTTCCGGACATCGCGGTCGTCAACAACATCGAGTTCGATCACGCCGACATCTACCCGGATCTGGCGGCGATTCGCCTGGCGTTCCAGCGCTTCGTGAACCTGGTCCCGAGGCGCGGCCTGCTCCTGCTGGGCGCGGACAACGCGGAGGCCGCCGCGCTCGGCGCGCGCGCCCATTGCCGGGTCGAGACCTTCGGCCTCTCCGGCGGCGCCGACTGGCAGGCGCATAATCTGCGGGTGTCCGGGACGTCGACGACGTTCAGCGCCCGCCGGCGCGGCGAGCCGATCGGGACGTTCGAGCTGCCGCTGCTCGGCACGTTCAACGTCCGGAATGCGCTGGCGGCCCTGGCCGTCGGCGCGGCCGTCGGGCTGAACACCGACACGATGGCCGCCGCGCTCCGGACGTTCAAGGGGGTCCGACGCCGCCTGCAGCTGCGCGGCACCGCGGCGGGCGTGTCGGTCTACGACGACTTCGCGCACCATCCGACCGCGATCGCGGAGACCCTGGCAGGCGTCCGAACGGCGTTTCCGAAGCGCCGGCTCTGGGCGATCTTCGAGCCCCGATCGGCGACGTCGTGCCGCCGCGTCTTCCAGTCCGACTTCGCCAAAGCCCTGGCTGCGGCCGACACCGTGGTGCTGCCCGCGGTGTTCCGCTCCAGCCTGCCCGAGGACCAGCGGCTGTCGGCCGAGCAGCTCATCACGGATCTGCACGAGGCGAAGGTCGACGCCCGCTACATCCCGAAAGTGGATGACATCGTGACCGCCGTCGCGAAAGAAGCGCGGGACGGCGACCTCGTGGTGATCATGTCGAACGGCGGCTTCGACGACATCCACCAGAAGCTGCTGGCCGCGCTCGACGCTCGCGCGCACCGGTGAACGACAGCCTTCCACCGCCGCTCGTGCGGGTAGCCGCGGCCGGCGATTCAGCGCTGGTGGCCGAATTCCCGGGCCTCATCGATCCGGGCATCAACGAGCGCGCGACCGCGCTGGCCGCCAGCGTCCGTTCGAAGTGGTCGGCGATCCTGCGCGACGTCGTGGTCGGCTACTGCACGGTGACCGTCTACTTCGATCCGCTCCACGTCGACGCCCCCTGGCTCGAGGCCGAGATCCGCGCGGCGGCCGAGCAGACCGTCGATGCGCCGGCTCGCCGGAGCATGGTCGTCGACGTGCCGGTCTGCTACGAAGGCGACCTCGCGCCGGATCTCGAAGACGTGGCCAGCTTCGGCAACTGCTCGACAGCGGACGTCGTCGCGCTGCACACGGCGCGGACCTATCGCGTCTATATGGTGGGGTTCATCCCCGGCTTCGCGTACCTCGCCGAAGTCGATCCGCGCATCGCGGCGCCCCGTCGCGCCATGCCGCGAACGGCGGTCCCGGCCGGATCGGTGGCGATCGCGGGTGGACAGACGGGGATCTATCCGGCCGTGACGCCGGGTGGCTGGAACATCATCGGCCGCACGTCGCGCAAACCGTACGATCCGCTCCGGTCCGAGCCGCTTCTCCTGCGCGCCGGAGACGAAGTGCGGTTTCACGCGGTCAGTTATCAGGCATTCGAGCAGGAGTCGCGGTGACGACTGTGACCGTGGTCCGCGGCGGGATGCTGACGACGGTCCAGGATCTCGGCCGATGGGGACATCAGTCGAGCGGCGTCCCGGTGGCCGGGCCCATGGATCAGTACTCGCACCGGCTCGCGAATCGGCTCGTGGGCAATTACCCCGACGCGGCCGCGCTGGAAGTCACCCTGGTCGGGCCTGAGCTCGAGGCGGACGGAGAGCTGGCCTGCGTCCTGTGCGGCGCGATGTTCGACGTGACGGCGGGTGGACGCGCGGTGGGTGCGAATCAGGTGTTCGACATTCATCGCGGCGAGCGGATCCGCTTCGGCCGCCGAGTGGCCGGCGCGCGGGCGACCCTGGCGGTACGGGGGGGCTTCGACGAGCCGCCAGTGCTGGGGAGCCGCGCCACCAGCCTCGTCAGCGGCATGGGACCCTTCGGCGGCCGGGCGCTCACAGCCGGGGACGTGCTTCACGTCGGCGACGGCCACCTGACATCGTCGGCGCTGCTCCCCGGGCGGGCGCTGCGCCTGCCCGAAGGCGGCGCACGGCTGCGCGCGATTCCCGGGCCGCACGACGCGCTGTTCGCGCCGGAGGCTCTGGACCTGTTCTTCACTTCACGGTTCACGCTGACGCCGAAATCGAATCGCATGGGCTACCGCCTGGAAGGGCCGCCGCTGGCGCACGGGCCGAACGCGGACATCCTCTCGGACGCCACGCCGATCGGATCCGTCCAGGTGCCGAAGTCCGGCCAGCCGATCCTGCTGATGGCGGATCGGCAGACGACGGGCGGCTATCCGAAGATCGCCACGGTCATCACCGCGGACCTGCCGCTCGCCGGTCAGCTCGCGCCCGGCGACTGGGTCTGCTTCACACCCTGCACGCGCAGGGAAGCGGCCGAGGCGCTGCTGCGCCTGGAACGGCGCCTGGCGGGCCACCCCGCATGACCGGGCTGGCGGATGCGTTGCGTGAGGCGTTCGGCGAGCGCCTGCAGCTCGGCGAGCCGCTCGCGCCATTCACGACCTTCAAGCTCGGAGGTCCCGCCGATCTCTTCGTCACCGTCGATCGGTCCGACGAGCTGCAGCGTGCCGTCGTGCTCGGGCGTGAGGCCGGCGTGCCTGTGACCGTCATCGGCGGCGGCTCGAACCTGCTGATTGCGGACGAAGGAATTCGAGGGCTGGTGATCCGGACGCGCGGCGGGACGGTGCGCGAAGTCGAGGCCGGCCGCATCCGTGCGGATGCCGGCGTCACCATCAACGGTCTGGTCCGCTGGACGATCGCTCACGGCTTCGCGAGCCTGGAAGCGTGGGCGGGGACGCCGGGAACGGTCGGCGGCGCGATTTATGGGAACGCGCATTTCCAGGGGCGCAACATCGGCGATCTGGTGGCGTCGGTGCAGCTCCTGAGTCCCGATGGCCGGTTCGTGGAAGTACCTTCCGCGGAGATGGAGTTCGCGTACGACTACAGCCGGCTCCATCGGACCGGGGAGATCGTGCTCTCGGCCGATTTCCGCGTGGCGCCCGGCGAGCCCGACGAGCTCCGTGCGGTCGCCCGCGAATCGCTCGCGTACCGCAAACGCACCCAGCCGCTGTCGATGCCGAGCGCCGGCTGCATTTTCCAGAACCCGATACCGGGACGCGACCCGGTGCCCGCCGACGTGCCGTGGTCCGCCGGCGCACTCGTGGATCGCGCCGGCCTGAAGGGCGCGCGTGAAGGTCAGGCCCGCGTCTCGCCCACGCACGGCAACTTCATCGTCAACGAAGGCGGCGCATCGTCGGGCGACGTGCGAACGTTGATCGATCGATGCAAGCGGGACGTGTACCGGCGATACGGCGTCCGTCTCCGTGAGGAGATCGTCAGCCTGGGTTTCGAACGTCGCGGGAACGGTGGGGATGGGGTGTCAGGCGGTGAATCGTGAAGTGCGCCAAAACGGAACGGTGTTGCGTTTTGGCACAGTTCACGATTCACCGCCTGACACCGTTCGAGGAGGGCTGATGGCGACATTGCGCATCGAAGGCGGACGCCGGCTGTCGGGCGCGCTGACCGTCGAGGGCAACAAGAACTCCGCGCTGCCGCTGATCGCGGCATGCCTGCTGACCGACGAGGAGTGCGTCATCGAGAACGTGCCGCGCATCCGCGACGTCGGAGTGCTGCTGGAGATCCTCCGCGGCCTCGGCGCGACCGTGCAGGGGCAGGGCACGCCGACGCTTCGGATTCAGTGCCGGTCGGTGACGACGGACCGGCCCGATCCGGTGCTGGTGGGCAAGCTCCGCGGCTCGGTGCTCCTGCTCGGCCCGCTGCTGGCGCGCCGTGGCGCGGCTCGCCTGGCGCCGCCCGGCGGCGACTTTCCCACACGCCGCACCATCACGACCCACATTCAGGCGCTGATGGCGCTCGGCGCCGTGCTCGTCGACGAACCGGGTCACGCGCTCGACGCGCCTGATGGTCTGAGCGGCGCCTCGTTTTACCTGGACGAGGCGTCGGTGACGGGCACCGAGACGGCGCTGCTCGCCGCCGCCGCGGCGCGCGGACGAACGGAGATCCGGCATGCGGCGATGGAGCCTCACGTCGTGGAGCTCTGCCACTTCCTCCGCGCGATGGGCGTGTCGGTGGAAGGCATCGGGTCGACCACGCTCCGCGTCGACGCCCCGGCGCGGTGCAAAGGCGCGAGGCATCGGCTGCACGGGGACTACGTCGAGGCCGGGAGCTGGGGCGTCGTGGCGGCGATTACGGGCGGCGACATCACCGTCACCGGCGCGCGGGCCGAGGACATGGAGGTCATCGCCGCGCCGCTCCGGCAGATGGACCTCGAGTGCACCTACGAGGACGACCGCTTCACGGTCGCGCCGTCGTCCCTGACGGCGGCCCGCCGCATCACGACCGGTTTGTGGCCGGGATTCCCGAGCGACATGGTGAGCCTGGTGACCGTGCTGGCCACGCAGGCCGACGGACGGACGCTCGTCCACGACTGGCTCTACGAGCTCCGCCTGTTCGCGCTCGAGCAGCTGAGCGCGATGCGCGCCGACCTGTTCCTCTGCGATCCGCACCGCATCATCGTGAGCGGCCCGAAGAAGCTGCGCGGCCGGCTGCTCGACGCCCGCGATCTTCGATCCGGGATGGCGCTGATCGCCGCGGCGCTCGCCGCGGAAGGAGAGAGCCGGGTGACGCCGCTCGAGACCGTCGAGCGCGGCTATGCGTCGCTGGTCGAGCGGCTGCGGTCGCTGGGGGCGAATGTCGAGAGAGAGGAGTAGGAATCCTTCCGGCTCAGAGTCCGCCTCCACCCTTCTTGACGGGTGGCGGCGGTGCAGGCGGCAGGATCGGCCCGACGGCCCCGGGCAGGGTGCCTTTGAGCGGGTCGACGGGGACGGTTCCGGGCTGCCGCGGCTGCGGGAAGGCCGGCGCGGCGGCAGGCGCGTTCGGATCGCGGGCGTCGTCGCGATCCCGGGGGATCGCCGAGGGCAGATCGGGCGCGGGCGCCGGTGAAGACGCGTCGCGGCCGAGCCTGAACGGACGCAGATCGGATTCGGAGAGATCCAGGACGCGCACGATGTGCGGCGTCAGCGTCAGGACGATGTCGGACTCGTGGGCTTCCTTGCGGTTGTTGGCGAACAGCCGGCCGATCAGCGGCAGGTCGCTCAGCCCCGGCAGGCCGGTCATCACCGTGCGCTCTTCGTCGCGAATCAGGCCGGCCAGCATGTTCGTCTCGCCGTCCTTGAGCCTGATCGTGGTCGTGATTTCGCGGTTGCCGAACGTGGGCAGTCCGTTCAGCGATCCGGACACGTTGCTGAGCGTGACCTTCAACGCCAGCGACACCTCGTCGTCGTGGTGCGTGCGCGGCGTGATGTCGATGTTCACGCCGATCGGCTCGTAGACGAACGAGGTGATGGGCTGCTGGTTGATCCCGCCCGTGGCGATGGGGGCGAAGGTCGTCACCGGAATCGGGACGCGCTCCCCGAACCGTGCCTGCGCCGCGACTCCTTCTGAGGTCCGCAGCTTGGGGTTGGCGAGCGTCCGCGTCGACGCGTCGTTCTTGAGCAGGCGGTAGTACAGCGCGGGCAGCCCGCCGACGAGCACCTGCGACTGCGTCAGGCTCCTCAGGTCGTGGAGCGTGAGGCCCTCGCGGTTGACGTCGGCCGCGCCGGAGATGCCGCCCTCGCCGCCCGGCGTGGCGAGTTGCAGGCCGTATTCGCGGATTCGTGTGCGATCGATCTCGAGCAGCTCGACGTCGATCACCAGCTCGGGCCGGGCCTTGTCTATCGCGGCAATCAGCTTGGCCGCAGCCGCAATCCGCTCGGGCGTGTCCTTCAGCGAGATCGCGTTGACGGCCGTGGTCGGCGAGATCTGCCGCACGTCGACCACGATGCGGAGCAGATCGATGACTTCCTTGAGATCGGCGTTACTGACGTAGAAGGTCTGGACGACCTGCTCCTCGTACTCGCGCCGCTTGGCCGGTGTGTCCGGCACGATGGTGATCGTGCGGGGCGCGGTCACGCGGTAGAACGTGTGAGTGGCGGCCGTCAGGGAGGCGAGCGCGCTCGACAGCGTGGTATTGCGCAAGTCGGCCGTCAGCCGTTCCTCGCGGAACGCGGGATCGAACACGACGTTCAGGTTGGCCCACTTGGCCAGCGCCGAGAACACGAGCCGGCTGCTCGTGCTGAACGTCATCGAGTCGGGCAGCTTGGCGCCGTCTGGAAGCTCGAGGCCGATCGGGGCAAGCGATCGCGAGCGCTCGATCAGCGCCTGCAGCTCGGTCTTGTCGCCGCGCTCGACCGCAACCTTGGTCCGCAGCCGCTGCCGCACCTCTTTGAGCTCGGCTTCGGCTCTGGTGTCGGTGGGATTGAGCTCGGTGGCGAGCTGCAGCTCCACGGCCGCTTCCTGATAGCGCTCGGTTGCCGCCAGCCTGCGACCGAGCAGATAGTGGGCTTCAGAGGCGCGAACCCGCACGCGGTCCAACGCCAGGCGGGCACCGCGGTTGTCGGGATTGCGGCGGAGGGCGGCGGTGTACTCGACGACGGCGCGGTCGTAGTCCGAACGCCGTTCCGCCTGCTCGGCGCGGCGCATCGGGCCGCGGCTCGCGCAGGCGGCGGCCGTCAGGCCCGCCGCCAGAGTGGCGAGGGCCAGCAGCCGTCGTGCGTCAAGGGGTCTTGCCACTGGTGATGACCTCGGTGCCCCGCGGGATGCTGAACTGGAACATCTTATCGGCTAATCCCGCGTTTTCCTTGAAATTGCTGAAGGCGAACGCCGAACGGCCCCCCTGGGCATCCGCCGCGGTCAGCCCTACGATCTGAAGCGTCCGGCGGTCGGCGGCGACTTCCAGCCAATCGTATTCCGCCTGACGTTTCCTGGGGTCCAGGCGCAGCCGGTAAGTGGTGTCGGTGCCCCCGTCCGCCCACCGGATGTTGAAGTCACGGACGATGTCGCCCTTGCCCATCAGGAAGAGGACCGCGCTCGTCGCCTCATCCTGGTCGGGAACGGGGTTCTTCATCACCTGCTTGTCGGCGGGGAAGTAGAGGAACATGGTCCGGCCATCCGAGACGAACAGCTTTTTCTCGGGCGCCGTGTAGTCCCAGCGCATCTTGCCGGGCTTCTTGACATAGACGCTGCCGCTCTCGGTCGCCTTCCGCCGCAGTACGCCCCCTTCGTAGGTCTGGATGAACGTCGCCGAGAAGTCCTTGATCGAGTCGTACTTCCGCTGCAGCGCCCCGGCCACGTCGGCTGCCGGCGGTCGAACGTCAGGCGTGGCCACGGGCTGAGCGGGAGGGCGACCCTGCGCCCCCGCCACCACCGAGCCGGCCAGCATCAGCGCCGCCGCCGCCCACAACCGCGGTGTCGTTCCGGGAGGGATCCCGTGCATAAGCCTTTCGTCGAGTGTACTACCGTCGGACGGCCCGTTTTGCTGCGATGAACGCGCGAACGTCGGCGAGCGGCCGCGTGTTCAGCACGTGGCGCGGTTCCACCCAGCCCCGGCGCGCGGTGCCGACACCCAGCCGCATCTGCCGGTCAAGAAGCGCGGCTTTGTGGCAGTCGCTGTCGATGCTGACCGTGACGCCGGCGTTGATCGCGGCCCGGGCGCGCTCGCCGTCCAGGTCAAGATGCGTGGGAGCGCCGTCGATTTCGAGGGCGGTGCCCGTTTCCGCCGCCGCCGCGAACACGGCGGGGAAGTCGAGGTCGTAGCCCGCGTCGCGGCCCACGAGCCGGTTGGCGGGGTGCGTGATGACGTTGACGAGCGGGTGCGCGATCGCGCTCAGGCAGCGGCGCGTGAGCCGCGCCGGGTCGTGCCCGGCGTTGTCGTGCAGCGAGGCGAGGACGATGTCCAGCGACTCCAGCACATCGTCTTCGAAGTCCAGACGGCCGTCGGGCATGATGTCGACTTCGACGCCGTGGAGGATCGTCAGGCCGGGCACACGCTCGCGCAGACGGGCGAGGTCGTCTCGTTGCCGCTCGAGCGAGTCGAGCGTCAACGTCCTGGACGCGGCGGCGCGCGCCGAATGATCGGTGATGGCGATGTATTCGTAGCCGAGTGCCGACGCCGCCTGCACCATGGCCGCCAGCGTGTCGCGCCCGTCGCTGTAGGTGGTGTGCATGTGCAGGTCGCCGCGGATGTCGGATCGGGCCACGAGCTTCGGCAACGCGCCCGACGCCGCCGCTTCGATCTCGCCGGTGGCGTGCCGGAGCTCCGGAGCGACCCACGCGAGCCCGGCGTGCGAGTAGACCTCCTCCTCCCGCGCACAGACGCGCGTGGCGCCATGCTTCGAGCGGATGCCCGCGACATGTGCCGCCGATCCCGTCGCCAGGTGCAGCACGGATCCGTATTCGTCGGGGGCCGCGATGCGGACGTCGACCTCCACCTGCTGGTATCGCAGGAGCGCGCGGCGCCCCGTCTGGTGGACGGCGCCCTGAATCAGCGGAATCGCGCAGATGCGCTGCAGCGTCGACGGAGGATCGGGGGCGGATCCGACGAGCACGAGTGTTTCGACGACCGGTTCGAACCGCCGGACGTCTCCGGCCGCGGCAAGGGCTTCGACTTCCGGGCAGGCCGCGGCGATGAGGAGGATCAGGTTGTCGGTGAAGTCGATCGCGCGGCCGAGAGGTTGTCGGGCATGTTCGTCGGCGATTGCCATCGCCGCCGCGCGCAACTCCGGTTCGAGCGCACCGAGATGGCTGCCGATGCGCCCGTAGTCGAGCGCGGTCCTGAGGTCGGCGAGCGTGACGATGCCCTGCCGAGCCAGGCTGGCGGCGCCGGCCGAGTCCACGCTTCGCCGGTCGAGCAGACGGCGCAGCAGCCATGGAATCGAGGCGGCGAGATCGGCAGCGTGCCGCTCGTCGATCACTAAATCGCGAAGCTGCGTGTGGAGGGAAGCAGGAAGCGCGGGCAACTCATGAAGAGCTCCGCGCCGGACCATATCAATCAGGCGAGTGCGCGCGGACGGGCCGAGACGGTCGAGGTCGGAGACGAGCCGTCGCCAGGCGCCCGCTTCCTGCGATGCGCCTCGTATTTCCGCGTAGTCCCCGAGCTGGCGGAGCAGCAGCAGAAGGTCGGAAGAGCTCACCCGTTCGCCGCGGCAGCACGGCCGTTCGGCGTGCCGGAGGATCGGACGCAGGGTGGCATGCCCGTATTGTCCGCAGCCCGGCGGCGTGCGGTCAACTCAGGACCACCGCCCGCGCTTCAGTGCTTGTGCTGCTCGTCGCGATGGACCAGCCAGCCCTGCGATCGACGCCCGCAGAGCACGCAGCGCAGGAACATCGCGCCGTTCTCACATCCAATGCTGTAGTCGTGTCCGCTCACGTAACAAGCGATCCAGCTCCACATGATCTCCGCCTTCTCTGGGATTACGAAACCAGTAGCGGCAGGGCAAGCAGGATGCCAGTACAACTCACGGGAATTCTCTAGGAATCTCTTGGCAATTACGAGGCTGGAAGTTCGGCGACCCGATTTTGACGGGCGGCGTCAGGCGTCAAAAACGTGCGGCGATCACGAAAGCGTCAGGACTTGGGCTTGGTCATGTCGATGCTGACCAGGACTGGCGCGTTCCCCTTGACGGTCACGGTGACCTTCCGTTCGCCGTGCTCCGGGTGACGGAACGTGATCTCCCGCACGCCGAGCGGCAGCTGCAGGTTCGCCAGCGGTGTGTCGCCTGCCTTGCGGCCGTCGATCCAGACCTCAGCCCAGGGCGATGCGTTGAGATTCACGATGCCACGCGGATCGATACTCACGGACTTCACCTCGCCCGGCTCCACCTCGACGGTCTGCTGCGAGTTGTAGCCGAGCTCGCGGTTCACGAGCGTCAGATCGTGCCGCCCCGGGCTCAGCATGATCCGCGGTTCCTCGGTCGTGCCGATCACCTTGCCGCCCTCCGAGACCTCGACAATGAAGGGCGCATAGATGCCGACCCAGCCCGAAAAGATCGGGACGTCCAGCTTGGTCGTGCGGCCCGCCTCGACACGGATCGTTCGCTTCACGGAGCCGGATGCGGAAACGAACGTGACGGTGTGACGGCCGGCCGCGATCCCGTCGAGCGCGACAGGGGACTCTCCGGAGGGCTTGCCGTCGAGAAGAATCCGGGCGCCCGCGGGCTGCGTGTCGATCTCGAGACGGCCGGTGTTGGCGATCGCGATTGGCGGTGCGGCCTGCGCCGGCGGCGCTGTCGTGGGCGCCGGCGCAGCGGCCTTGGTCTCTTCGGTCTTCGTGCCTTTCGCCGGCATGTACACGTGTCCGCCGATGATCGCGATCACCATGATGCCTGCAGCCACCGCGGCGAGCTTCCATGGGAAAGGCGTCGGCTCCGAGGTCTGCACCGGCGCTGGCGCTGAGCCGTAGATGTCGCTCGCATCGGGGGAGCGCTGGCTGCGCGGCCGCGGTTCCGGATCCTTCAGCTTCGCGGTGACGAGCTGCGGCGTCGACGATGCCGTGACGGGCGGCGTCCACTGCGGGGGAGCCGGGTAGCTCGGCGCGATTGGTTGCGGAGGTGCTGAGTAACTCGGCGCGATCGATCCGACGGTGCGCGAGAAGAACGGGTCAGGCGACGGCTCGGGTGCCGCCGGAGGCGTGAAGAACGGATCGGGCGGATGATCGCCCGCTGCCGCCGGCGGTGAATACAGGGATGCAGACGCAGGCGGCGGAGTGTACAGCGGCACCGGAGGAGGCGGCGTGAACTGCGGTCCTGGTGCGGCAAACGTCGGCGGTGGAGGCGCAGGTGTCGTCTGCGGCGGCGGAGGCTCGAACGCCGTGGTGACCGGCACTGCAGGCTCGAACGCCGCCGCGCGATCCGGCGCGACGAGCCACCCGCCACTGGCTGGCTTCTTCGGTTCCGGGGCCGGGGCCGGCGCTGGTTCTGGTGCCGGCGGAGGCGTTGGCTCGGCGGGAACGACCGCGGGAGGCTCCGGCTCCGATGCCGACCGCAGCTTGTCCTTGCGGGCGCGGACCGAACGGGTTGCGCGCTTCGCTCGACGCCATCGCAAGCCCAGTACACGTTTGGTTTCCGGCTCGGGCTCGGCGTCTTCACGCTCCGCGTCGACGTCTTCAGCATCCGCCGCGGCGGCCTCCGCGGGTTCGACGGCTTCCGCGAGCGGTGCTTCGATGACTCGATCGGAAGCGGCGGTGGGCTCCGGTCCGGTCGCGGCGAGCGCAACCGGCGGCTCGATCGCAGCGGGTTCCGGTGCCGGTGTCTCGGTCTCCGCGACGGCCTGGGGCTCTGCCGGTGACGCCAGACGCTCGGTGTCCTGAGCTTCGGATGCGGCCGCGAGCTGCACCCAGTCAACGGCTTCGTCGTCGATGATGGCCGCTGGTGCGGCGGCGGTGGACGCCGGCGCGGGCGGAGAGATCTCGATCGGCTCTTCGGACGCGATCTCGTACGTCGCGTCCTCGACGAGGCTGTCGAGATCGAGCTCGGCGTCGACTCCGGTCGTCAGATCCTGTGCCGGATCCTCGATGATCTGCGCCGCATGGCTCGAATCCTCGAGACCGTAGCCCTCGATTTCACCCGCGATGTCGTCGTATTCCGCAGCAGCTGCGGCCGTCGACGGCGATTCCATCTGTTCGATGAAATCGACGAGCGCCCGACGGCAGACCTGCGCCCCGAGCTCGTTCGCCAGCTGTCGCACGTCGATCAGCGCATCGTCCGCAGAGTCGTACGGTGCATGCGGCGCCCCTGACAGCGCGCGCTCGAGGAATTCCTGCAGCCCGTCGGCGAAGGCGGTGGTGCTGCGAATCTGTGCGACTTCGACGACTTCCCGCAACACGCCGCGAAGACCCGAAAGGTACTCGTCCGCGCGGACGGGACGGCCCACCACGAGCATCACCGCGGCGAGCGCGGCCTGCGCGATGTCCGCTCCGGCATCGAGACGTGGTGTCCCGGAGGATGGTGCAGTCGCCAGGCCGAACTCGACCCAGAGCTTGCGGCGGCCGAAACGAAGGTGCGACAGCGCGCTGCCGTAGATGCCGTCGAGGAGGACGACTTGACCGGCAGGCGTGAGGACGATCCGTGACGGCGTCATCGTGCCGTGGGAGAAGCCGACTCCGGCATGGAGCCCACAGAGCGCCGGCAGCACGTCGAGGAGGAAGCCGAGCGCGGCATCGACGCCCGGCACGTGGCCCAGCTCCGCGGATGTTTCGAGCAGATCGGAGAGCCGGCTGCCGGGCACGAACTCCGAGACCACCACGAGGCCGCCGTTCGACTCGCGCGCGATCATCCGCGGCCGCGCCAGGCGCTCGTCCTCGAGTCCCGACAGCCGCTCGATGCGATCGCGCAGCACGGACTCGAACGCGCCGAGCTCCGGCTTGAGCGACAGGCGCTCGAGCATCACGCCTTCTTCGCGGTCGAAGGCCAGCTCGCGGCGTCCCAGTCCGTCGGCGAAACCCGACGACGTGGTCGAGGTCGCCTGCGGGACCAGGGATGAAGAGGGGGCAGCCATGACGGGGTCTCCCGCGGGACTGCAACGGCCGCTCCATCCCTGACAAATTCGGGGTTCCCGCTAAGTTCTGATGAGCGTGGGGTTTTACCGGCGTTTCAGCGTCTGCGGAGCGGCGTGGAGGTGACCAGAGTGTGATCGACTCCACACATCTGTAATCGGGTCAGTTCGTGAAGGGGCCGCGCCAGCCGCCGGGCAGAATCTCAGGACCGCCGACCTGCGCCCACGACTCCGAACGCAAGCGTGTCTCGATGCCGGCGACGCGGTCTTCGAAGGCGGCGTGATCTCGGAAGCGTTCGATCTGGAGTGGCTTGCTGGCCCAATCGATTTCCAGGACGTACTCGCCTGTTGCGTTGTCGAATCTCGTCTCAACCCGCACAGCCTCGTTGTCGCGCGCAAAGAACCAGACCATCCCGACCGACCTTCCCGCTTCGCAGACCGGACCATTGTAGCGCTGGCCAGCGCGCAAGGTGCGAACCGCTGATTTCGCCTGAAGATTCGCGCGCGGTCTGCGCCCGGCGGCGTGGAGCGATCAGGCAGTACGGGATCGCTGCGCGACGAGCGTGCCGTGCGGACCGTTCGTCCGGAGCGCGTCCTGCACCAGATTGAGCCGCCATGTTGCGAGCTCGAGAATCAGTTCGACGATGCCGAGGATGGCGGGATGTCCACCGAGTGTCGTGTGGGTCAACCAGGAGTCCGCTTCGTCCAGGTCCCGCTGCGCGAGCTGGACCTGTTCCTTCACTGTCCTGTGGGTAGCGACAGCCAGGAGTTGAGCGGCCTGTTCGCGGCGCTCTTGAATGGAGCGAAGGCGCCGCATATGCAGTTCTGACTCGGCCATTCGGGAAGTGCGGATTCTACCAACTACGAGCCGTAGTTCAAGGCGATTCTCGGAGGCCGTCCCGAAGCTCAACCGTTCGAATTCGGGGTGGACAGCAGGCACCAATCGACGCAATACTGCGCCTGCCCTCGCGATCGTCGCGGGTCGCCATTCGTTTCCGGTGCAGACAGCGTGATCCAGCGTGAAGGGCTTGTCCGCCCGCTGACATCCCCAGTTTGAGAATGCTTCAGGGCCGGCCGGATGCGGCTGGCGCGAGGCGTCGTGGGCGCTGACGGCATCGCGCGGTCACGAGGGGCCGAGCTGTGGCTGTGAGGGAATCACGACGTCCACCCGGGCGTCGGCAGCGGAGCGTCCGCGCGGCTCGCGCCCAAACCAGACCAGGCCCGCGTGTCATTCCGCCAGCCGAAGATCACGCGGAGGCTGTCGAACGGATCGTCTCGAGACGGCAGCTGCCGATCGAGCGAGGGGACGTGTTCATCAGCCGCGCGCCCGCGATGATCCGCGCCGCCGAAGAGCGTGACATCTATCAATTGAGCCGGCA
>Ga0075423_10003143_pt1 | contig 15169 bp, 13 predicted proteins | sample SoiMethybrSBSTD2_FD_80114 | JGI IMG/M metagenome (GOLD analysis project Ga0075423, IMG submission 80114) | Bulk soil microbial communities from a Populus tree surrounding site in Tennessee, USA - Soil MetaG P. TD hybrid SBSTD2 | ecosystem: Environmental > Terrestrial > Soil > Tree plantation...
GTCGATGACGTCGATGTCTGTCCGCGCGACGAGATTCCGCCAGTCGGTGTCGAACGACTCGTAGCCCCAGTTCTCCGCGAACGCCTTCACGCGGTCCGCGTTCCGCGCAGCGACCGCCTTGAGGACAGGCTCGTACGGAAGCGCGAAGAACCGGGGCGCCTGGCGGAACGCGTTCGAGTGCGTCCGCCCCATGAAGCCATAGCCAATCAACCCAATGTTGAGCGCCTTCATTCAGCAATCCTCAATCGACAATCAATCAGCATTCAGCAATCGACAATCAGCAATTCTTCTAATCCCAGCCGTGCGCGTTGCGCACGGCGGCCATGACTCCGAGAATCTCGTTCCACGTCTTCTGCTGCATCATCACCGCGTTCGGGAACATGCAGCCGTCCCAGCAGATGTGCTGAACCTTCTTCGTCGGCTGCCCGTTGTCGTCGCGCAGCCAGAAGCCGGCGTGATGGACGATGTCGAGCTTGCCGTTGGGATCGTGAGGCTGGCAGTGATGGCCGGTCTTGTCGTGCGATCCCGAGCCCTTGACGGTTGCGTCGTTCTGGGCGACGTGGAAGTCAATCGTCCATGGACGCAGCGCGCGCGTCATCTTCTTCAATCCTTCGTCGAGCCCCTTCTTGTCGTTCCAGTCGAAGTTCTCCGGCAGGATGCGGTCGTCGGGCGCGTTGTAGCCCATGGTGAAGAGCAGCGTGTGCGCCATGTCGGCCTGGAAGCCGAGCGTCTTCGGGCGGTTCACCGCCTCCATCAGCTCGACGTTCCGTTTCACGCTGTGCATGCCGCCCCAGCAGATCTCCCCTTCCGCGGCCAGCCGCTCGCCATATTCCTCGGCGATGTCGCAGGCCTTGCGAAACGTGTCGGCGATCTTCTTCGTGCTGCCGGCCGGGTCCTTCGCCCATTCGGCGGGGCTCGAGGCCGAGTCGATGCGGATGACGCCGTACTTCCGGATGCCGATCTCTTTCAGCTTCTTGCCAATCGCGCAGGCCTTGCGCACCTGCGTGAGGAAGTTCTTCCGCTCCTCGTCGGATCCCATCGCGGATCCGCCGCCCGTCGGCGGCCACACGGGCGCGACCAGCGATCCGACCGCGAGGTTCTTGCCGCCGATTTTGTCCGCCAGCTTCTTGAGGTCGTCGTCGGTCGAATCGATGCTCGTGTGCGGATCGAACAGGAACAGATCGACGCCGTCGAACTTCACCCCGTCCACCTGCGCCTTCGCCGTCAGGTCGAGCATCGTGTCGAGGTCGATCGGCGGCTCGGCGCCCGGCCCACCCTTCCCGACGAGGCCGGGCCACATTGCGTTATGAATCCGCGGATACTTATGGGTCATCAATAGCTCCTGAAATCCCTAATCCCCAATCGGGAATCCCCAATCGAGAATCCTCAATCAGCAATCCCTCATCGCGAATCGTCCAATCGCGAATCCTCGAATCTTCCAGTCCGTTCGAACAAGTGTGCGCGGGTGGCCGTTGACGGGGCCGCCCCGCTTCAGCTCGAGTGCCCTCACCCGTGAAATTGCTTTTGGGCCCTCGAGTGAAGTGGGGCTGTCAACGGCCAGGACCCGCCATAGTGCTCACATTTTCTTCCGCAGCTTCCGCAGCGGTTCGGCGTCAGGATTTCCTGGTCCGAAGTGCTTCAGCAGCACCAACGGGTCGGTTTCGCTCAGGTTCTCGACACGTACCCCTGCTTTGGCCGCATCCGCGGTGACGAAGACTTCGTCCTCGGTCATCTGTCCGAAGCGGATCATCGCCGGGGTCGATACGGCGAGCTTCCCGAACGTGCCGTGCCCCTGCGTCAGGATCACGCCGTACGCGGAGGCGTCCTTGATCGTCACGCTGCGCTTGGGCAGCACCGTCAGCTCCTTTGCGGAATACCAGCCGGTGCCGTACGACACCCACTGCTCGCGATAGCCGTCGGCTTCAGTTTCCTTGAACGGCTTGACAGGCCTCGGGAAGCAACGGTTGCTCTCGCCAAACCGCGGGTTCGTGTTGGCTTCCCAGTCGAGCATGTTGATGATGTAGTCGAGATCACGCGACTTGTCCTGCGGCACGTCTTTCACGAGCAGGTCCCACGGAATGATGCGCCCCTCGACTTCCGACTGGAACATCGCGAACACGTCGCTGTTCACCTGCGGCTCGTAGGTGAGCAGCGATCCGGGCGCGTGCAGGATGCCGGGGTCGATCTGCCAGCCGGTCCCGCGCTCGAGACGATACGCGCGCGAGAGATACGTGATGCCGTTGTCCCCCCTGTTCCAGTTCTCGAGGCAGCGCCGCACGTCGTCCTTCGTCGTGCCCGGCTCGAGGCCCATGAACGTGTAGGGATAGTTGTTGTCCGTCGGGTTGTATTGCGGAGGGAAGTAGTACGCCTCCGGCTTGCCGCGGCGGCCGACGCGCTTCGCGTCTTCGTCGCTCTGGTGCATGTGATGCGGAATGGGGCCCAGGTTGTCGAAGAACTTGCACAGCAGGTTCCAGCCCTTCTCGCGCGCCATCACGTCGGCGCCGATTAGGAGATCGCCGGCCTGCTCGATCGCATCCGTGAGAAGGAACCGCGCACCATCGACCCTGACGTAGCTGAGACCTTCGTCGGCCGGGGTGCCGGGCCCGTTGTCCGCGTTGGTCGTCGACGAGAACCAGCGCTCGTTGATGCCGCCGCGGTGCCCCCCGAACGCGTAGTAGTCGTCGGGATGCAAGCGAAGGCGGCGCCCCGGCAGCATGAAGGAGCGCGGCACCCAGCACGGCTCCAGACGGAGAATGCCGCCCCCTTTTCCAATGGCGTCCTGAACCTGCGATCGATCGGTGATCAGCGCTTCCAGCTTCGACATAGTGATTCTCGAAAAAGTGACGGGTGATTCAAACCGCAGAAATCTATAAGTACTCGCGTGCGGACGGCAAGCAGCCGGCGCTAGGCTCCGAACGTTCCGCACAAGGAAACGTTCCGACAAGCGCGCTCGAACCTCCAACTCTATAACAGCCATGGCGTTGAATGCGATGGCTGCTTCCGGTGCGGCAATTCGCTGGCAACCCGTCTGTTGCAGCCTGTGAAACGCCCTGAGCGAGCGGACGATCTCGCGCGTCGAAGGGTAAGATTCTGCGCATGGCGGCGACAGACTCATTCCGCAACCGGCGGGCGCGATCGATTGAAAACACCGATCTTCGCGTAACCGTCCTCGAGGGCGGCGGGCACATCGCGGAAGTGCTCGACAAGCAGAGCGGCGTCAATCCGTTGTGGATTCCCCCCTGGCCCTCAATCGAGCCGTCCGCCTACCGGCCGGATGGGGATCGCGCGTACGGCGCGAGCATCGAGTCGCAGCTGCTGTCGGGGATCATGGGGCACAACCTGTGCCTCGACATTTTCGGGGGGCCTTCCGCGGAAGAAGCCGCGGCAGGCCTCCAGCCTCACGGCGAAGCATCCGTGGCGCGCTACGACCTGAGCGGAACCGGAACGTCGATGCGCGCCTCGACGCTGCTCGACCAGTCGCGGCTTCGCGTCGAGCGGCAGATCGACCTTGACGGCCGGAACGTGCGCATTCGCGAATCGGTCGAGAACGTTTCCGCGACCGATCGTCCCGTGGGCTGGACCCAGCACGTGACGCTCGGGCCGCCGTTCCTCGAACACGGCGCCACCGCGTTTCGCGCGTCCGCCACGCGATCGAAAGTGCTCGAATCCGTATTCGGATCGGCCGACTACCTCGCCCCCGCCGCGGAATTCATGTGGCCGACTGCGCCCGGCCTCGACGGCAATCCAGTCGACATGCGCGTCTACACCACGCGTCCGCGTTCGAGCGCGTTTACGACGCATCTGATGGACCCCGCCAGCGGCACCGCCTTCTTCACGGCGTTCTCTCCGCGGGCGCGCCTCGCGTTCGGCTACGTGTGGCGACAGCCGGATTTCCCGTGGATGGGGATCTGGGAGGAAAACCACAGCCGCACGCATCTGCCGTGGAACGGAGACACGGTGACGCGGGGAATGGAGTTCGGCGTGTCGCCGTTTCCGGAGTCGCGAAGGCAGATGATCGACCGCGGCTCTCTGTTCAACACTCCGACATATCGCTGGATCCCCGCGAGGGCTCGCGTCGAGGTGGAATACTGGATCGTGACCCGGGAAACGGATGTGGTGCCCGAGGGGCCGGAATGGCCGGCGAATCTCTAATCCCCGATCGTCAATCCTTGAATCGATGAATCATCTCCGAATACACTGGATCTCGTCGGATTGTCTCGTTTGACTCTTTCTCGCTGAGGAAAAACGACTATGCAACTGCTCTGTGCTTTTTCGCTCGTACTCGCACTCATACCCGGTAGCCAGGCCGCAGGCACGAAGCCGGCCGCGAAACCCCCCGCGGCTCCAGGCGCGGCGGCGGTCAAGGGCGGCCGTACCGTCAACCTGACCGGCGGCGACGACATGAAATACAACACGACGACAATCGCCGCCAAGCCCGGAGAGATGATCCATGTCGTGTTGAAGAACGTCGGCACCATTCCGAAGATCGCGATGGCGCACAACTTCGTGTTGCTCGCGTTGACCGCGGATGCCACGGAATTCACGAAGGCGGCGATGAACGCGCAGGCCACCGATTACGTGCCGGCGGATCAGAAAGCGAAGGTTCTGGCGAACACGAAGCTGGCGGGACCTGGAGAAACCGTCGAGGTGAGCTTCAAGGCGCCGGCGAAAGCGGGCACCTACAACTATCTCTGCTCGTTCCCCGGCCACTACGCGGCCGGCATGAAGGGTACGCTCGTCGTGAAATAAAGCCGCGCGCCGGGCGCCGTCACTTGGAAATGGCGGCGCCCGCGTGCAGCGGCAGGGTCACCTCGAACTCGGTCCCCTTTCCGATCCCCTCGCTCCTCGCCGCGATCCTTCCGCCGTGCAGCTCGACGAAGTTGCGCGAGAGCGCCAGTCCGAGTCCGAGGCCCCCTAATTCGCGCGACACGCCCTCGGGCTGCCAGAACCGTTGAAAGATGTGCGGCAGCTCGTCGGCGCCCACGCCAACTCCCGTGTCCTTCACCACAATCCGTGCGTTACCGTCCTCGGCCGACACGGTTACCTTGATAACGCCCTGCGGCGGGGTGAACTTGATGGCGTTCGTGAAGAGGTTCCACATGACCTGCTGCAGCCGCTCCGCGTCCCCGCGGATCTTCACGTCCGGTTGAATCGACTGCTCGAGACGCAGCTGCTTGGCGTCGGCCGACGGACGGATGTTCTCGACGGCCTCGCTCACGACCGTGGAAAGGTCACAGTCGTCGACGACCAGGCGGACCTTGCCACTGACGATGCGCGAAGTCTCCAGCAGCTCGCCGACCAGCTCGGTCAGTATCTGCGCGTTGCGCTGGATGACGTCTATCGCCTTCCGGCGGCGCTCCTCGTCGAGCGAGTCCCGCTGCAGCATCGCGGCGTACCCGAGGACCGCGTTGAGGGGCGTCCGCAGCTCGTGCGACAGCGTCGCGAGGAACTCGTCCTTCTGGCGGTTCGCCTCCAGAGCCTCCTGTCGAAGCCGCCGCTGCTCGGTGATGTCGCGCGCGATCTTGGACGCTCCGATGATTTCATCGCCGCGCCGGATCGGCGAGATCGTCAGCGAGATGTCGACCAGGCTGCCGTCCTTCCGCTGACGAACGGTTTCGAAGTGATCGACGACGAGTCCCGCGCGGATGCGACGGAGCACCTCATCCTCTTCGCTCCGCCGGTCGTCTGGAATAATCATCGTGATGTGGCGCCCGACCGCTTCCGCGGCCGTGTACCCGAACAACCGCTCGGCGGACTTGTTCCACGTCCGGATGTACCCGTTCAAATCCTTGCTGACGATTGCGTCGTCTGACGACTCGACAATAGCCGCGAGGCGGAATGCGGAGTCGTCGAAGCTGCCCGTCATCGCAGACTGATTATCCGTCCAGCCAGCCGACGAGTAAATGCTGGCTGGGATCACGCGGGCGGGCGCGCCTGATGGCGGCTGAGGTAGTCGATGCTCGCCTGGCGCACCAGCGATGTGAACTGATCCGGATCGACGGGCTTCTGGAGCATGGCGAACGGGTGCATCGCCTTCGCGTGGGATTCCAGATCCGAGACGGCCGACACAAGAATCACCGGCACGTCGGCGGTTTCCGGGTTGGCCAGCTGCCTGGCGCGGAACTGCGCGCCGCTGAAGCGCGGCATCATGTAGTCGAGGACGATCGCGCACGGCGTCAGCGGATCGTCGTGGTGAATCTCCTCGAGCCGCGCGAGCGCATCGAGCCCGTCCTGAGCCGCGGTCACGTCGATGCCGTCAGCTTCGAGGATCAGCCGCAGCACTTCGCGCGTATCGGGATCATCCTCGATCAACAGCACATGGGGGCGCGCTCCCATTACGCCCATTGCGCATCGACGTCGGACGCGAGATCTCGAACGAACAGACGCGCGGCCGCGATGAGCGTGTCCAGCTGGCAGGGCTTGGTGAGGACGGCATCCGCCTCGCAGCCTTCCGCGCGCAGCGTCTCGGGGGACGCTGTCACCGCGATGATCGGCGTGGACGCGACTTCGGGATCGGATCGAAGCGTCCGGCAGACTTCCGCGCCGGTCACATCCGGAAGCACGTAGTCGATGACCAGGAGATCGGGAGCAAGCTGACGGGCGAGCGCGATGCCTTCATCGCCGCGGGAACATCCCAGCGCACGCATCCCTGACAGCCGGAGCGCCTCGCTGAGCGCCTCGCGGTTGTCCTGGTCGTCCTCGATGACGAGCGCAAACGGCTTCAGGCCCCGCCGGGACGTCGGCCGGTGCGCGGCGTGCAGCAGCAGGCGGAGATACTCCGCCTCGTTCAGCGCCGCCTGACGAGTCGGCGCCGTCTTTCGAAGAAACGCCGAACCATCGGCGTTTCGGAGCTGGACCTCTACATGCTGACCGGTCGGCACGAGCACGCATCGGACGTTGTCACCCGCCCAAAGCTCGGCCGCGGCTTCGTGTAGCAACATGGGACCCCGTCTTTCAACGCAACACACATGCGGTGCGATTGTCCGAGTCGAATACGGATGTGGGCATCAACGCCGCATCCGGAGGAGATGCTCGCAATAGAAGTGCCGGTGCCGGCATGGACGCCGGCTTTCCGCTATTCCGTCCTCAACGCGACGACCGGGTCGACAGAGGCGGCGCGGCGGGCAGGCAGCAGAGCGGCGGCGATGGTCAGCGCGATGAGGATTGCGCCGGCCGCGGCGAAGGAGACGGGGTCGAGCGGCTGCACGTCGAATAACAATGTTCGTACGAAGCGTCCCAGCCCGACAGCAGCGAGCAGGCCGGCCGCAAGCCCGACGGCCACGACGTTCACGGTGCCGCGGAGAACCAACGCGCCGACATCGGCGCGCGAGGCGCCGAGGGCGACCCGCACGCCGAACTCGCTCGTCCGGCGCGTGACGGTATAGCTCAAGAGACCGTAGACCGCCGCGCAGGCCAGCATCAGCGCGACCGCGCCGAGCGCCGCCGCGAGCGTGGCCATCACACGCTCCCGGACGAGCGACTCGCGAATCCGGCCGTCGACGGTCTCCACGCGCACGGGCACAATCGGATCGATCTGGCGCACGGCCCGCACGACCGCGGCGCGAGCTTGGTCCGCATCGTCGACTCTCACTTCCGCGACGAGGTTCTGACCCGCGAGCAGCTCAGAGACCTGCGCGAAAGGAACGAACGCGATGCGGCGCACAGGCTCCTGCAGCCGCTGATATTTCGAATCGTGCACGAGGCCGACAATCTCGAGATCCTTGCGTGCGGCGGCGCGCCCGATCGAGATGTGATGGCCGATCGGGTCCTGTCCCGGGAACGCCGAGCGGGCAAGGGACTCGTTGACGATCACGACGCGCGCGGCCGCCGCGACATCGGACCTCGTGAAATCGCGTCCCTGAAGCAGGCGGATGCCGACCGTTCGGAAGTAGTCAGGCGAGACGGCGTTGAAATACACCGGTCGGTCGCGCGTGACGTCCGCCTGCAGCGGACCTCCGTCGATGCCTATGGTCTGCGTCCACGAGCCCATCTGATCACTGATCGGCGGATATTGCGACAGGCTCACGGACTCGACACGAGCCGCGGCGACGGCCAGACGGCGGACCAGCGAGTCGTAGTAATCGCGGAAGCGTTCGGCGGTGTAGCCCGCTGCGACGGCATCGGTAGACACGACGAGGACGCCGCGGCGATCGAATCCCGCGTCGCGCGACACGATGCGATCGAGGCTTCGGACGAACAGCGCGGCGCCGACGAGAAGGGTCGCGGTCAGGGCGATCTGCACTGCGACGAGCGCTTGCGACCAGCGGCCTGGCAGCGCCCCCGCGGCCGCGCCCTGCTGTCGCAACGTATCGCCCGCCTGCAGGCGGGTCGCTCGCAACGCCGGAACGATCGCGCCAAGCGCCGTGCTCGCGACGGTCAGCGCCGCGGTGAACACCAGGACGCGCGCGTTCAGCCGCAGGTCGAGCGAGATCGTCTCGACCGACGTGGACATCATTCCGACGAGCACCGCTCCACCCCACGTCGCAAGTGCCACGCCCGCGGCGGCGCCGATCGTGGTCGTCATCGCCGCCTCGGTCAGCATCTGACGCACGAGCCGCCATCGGCCCGCGCCGATCGCGAGACGCACCGCCAGCTCTCGACGGCGCGCGACACCCCGTGCCAGCCAGAGGTTCGCGGCGCTGGCGCACGCGACGACAAGCAGCAGCGCAACGAGCGCGAGCAGGGACCAGAGCGACTCTTCGTAGCGATTGCGAATGCGCGAAAACCCGGTGCGCGCCGGCATCAACGCGGTTTTGCGTCCGAGATACAGCGCGCGGCGCTCCGGCGGCGCGTTCGTGCTCGTCGTCGCCTCGAGCACCGCCGGCCAGAAGATCTCGAGCGCCGCGTTCGCCTGCGTGAGGGTCGTGTCATCGCGCAGCCGTGCGATCAAATGCAGCCAGCCGCTCGAAGGGCTCGAGAGCGCTTCCGAATCGCTCGCCGCGCCGATCGGCACGGTCACTTCCGGAGCGAGACCCGGTGCGACCCCGAAGAATCCCCGCGGTGCGACGCCGACAATCGTGAACGGTTCGTTACCGAGGCGAATTACGTGCCCGATTGCGGCCGGATTGCCGTCAAACCGGCGGCGCCATGCCTCGTAGCTGATGACCGCGACCCGGCCATCCTCGCCGCCGCCGACGCGGTCGTCATCCGGTCCGAACACGCGACCTGCCGCCGCCGACACACCGAGCAGGTCATAGAAGTCGCCGCTGGCGATCAGCACGTCGGTGGGCTCGAGCGCGTCGCGCCACTGCACGCTGAAGCGGTCGACGCTCCATGCGGCGACGCCGGAGAGAACGGCCGTGCCGCGCGCCTTCACCTGCTGAAAAATCGGGAAAGAAAACGAGGGGTCCTTGAAGTAGACGAGGCGGGCCGGATCGCGGACCGGCAGCTCCTTCAGCACCAGCGCATCCAGCAGCGCGAAGATCATGGTCGTCGCGCCGACCCCAAGCGCAATCACCGTCACCATCGCCAGCGCGAACGACGGGGCTCGCCGCAGCAGGCGCAGTCCGTACGCCGTGTCCTGCCAGACGCTTTCGATCCACGGCGACAGCCACACGCCCCGGGCGTCTTCGCGCGCAAGGGACATGTTCCCCATCGCACGACGGCTTCCTTCACGCGCGGCCGTTGCCGGCATCCCGGCGCGTTCGAACGCACGCGCGTGCTCGCCGCGGTGGAACTCGATTTCCGCGGCGAGCTCCGCCTCGGCGCGCCGGCGCCGGAGCAGCCAGACGATCCGCCGCCAGAGCTTCGTCATGGGCTAGGCGAGTTGCAGGACCCGCCGGATCGCGGCGACGAGCCGCTCGAACTCCGCCCGCTCGGCATTCAGTTGCTTCTTCCCCGCGGCCGTGAGCGTGTAGAAGCGCGCGCGGCGGTTGTTCTCCGACGCGCCCCATTCCCCCTTGACCCACCCGTTCAGCAGGAGACGCTGCAGGGCCGGATAGAGCGAGCTCTCCCCGACCTGGAGGACGTTCTGCGACACAACCTTGAGCCGCTCGGCGATCCCGTAACCGTGCAGCGGTCCGGGCACGAGGGTCCGCAGGATCAGCAGATCGAGGGTGCCGGGCAGCAGATCGGGCGGCTGATTGGTTACTCCCATCGACAGACGATGGGAATAATGACCTGAATCGGCGGGATGTGTCAACTCCCATCGACAGACGATGGGTGTAGGGCCGGCCCTTCAGGGCCGGCGACTACGCGCCGGGAATCTGGAGATCCGGGATGGGAGCGGCGGCGAAGAGCCGCCGGCAGGGCGCCGCAATCATGCGCGCCCAGCGCGCGGAGCGGTTCACGCGCGCGCTGTCGGTGGCGATGCCGGTGTTCGCGTACATCTGACGATACAACTTCGAGATGAGCACGAAGGCGAGCCGCGCCTTGAGCGTCTCGCAGCAGGCCGAGCGCTTCCACACCTTCGGCAGCGCGTAGAAATCGTCCCACACCGACTGCGTGCGGCGGCGGATCTCCTCGGCGCCCATGACCGGGTGCGGCGTATAGACCTTCGGCCGCAGCTCCTGCGGGATCAGCCAGTGGCGCGTGAGCGGGACGCCGCCGATGCGCGTGTCGTTCGATTCCATGCTCTTCTCCCACGCCGCGAAATCGACGGTGCCGGGAAACGGGGTGAGCATGACGAACTGCGCGAACGTGAGGCCGGCGCGGCTGGCGATCGCCGCCGTCGCTTCGAACGTCTCCGGACGATCGCTCGGCAGGCCGAAGATGAACGAGCCGAGCACGTGCACCCCCGCGTCCTTGAACGAACGGAGCCGCTCGACGAGCGTTTCCCCCGCGTAGTTGAAGTCCTTGTAGATGTCCTTCAGGCCCGCGGGCGTCACCGCCTCGACGCCGACCAGCGCGCCTCTGATCCGCGCGCGGCGCATCGCTTCCAGGAACGTCGGATCTTCGGCGGCCTCCATGGTGATTTGCGTGAAGAACACCATATCAGCGGGCAGCTTCGACAGCTTCTCCATCAGCTCGAACCGCTCGGCCCGCAGCGCTTCGAGGTTCTTCCGCTGCGTCTGATCGGCACGGCGCGACGCCATCTTGATGTCGGTCAACGTGACCGGATAGAAGTTGTCGTCCGCCAGCGCGATGAACCGGAACCCGCGCCGCCGGAGCTCGACGACCTCGCCCACCACCGCGTCGGCCGTCCGCTGCCGCGGCTTCTGTCCGTCGGTCTTCCACACGGAGCAGAACGAACAATGCTTCGGGCAGCCGCGGACCGTCTGCACCGAGGCCCACATGTACCTGTCCGGTGGAAGCAGGTCCCATCGTGCCGGCAGGAACGAGTCCGCGTCGACTTTGCCCCCCTCGTACACCGGTCGCGGCGCGCCGGCGACGCAGTCCTCGACGACGTGTCCCCATGCGACATCGCCGTCTCCCTTGACCACGGCGTGCGCGCCGCCAAGTGTGTGCGGCTCTTCGGGGTACAGCGTGGCATGGATGCCCCCGAACACCACCCACGCGCCCTTGTCGCGCGCCAGACGGCCGACCTCGTAGCCCCGCAGCGCGTTGCCCGTGTGGATGCCGATGCCGATGACGTCCCCCGCCTCAATCGTCGCGGGATCGAGGATCTCGAGCGTTTCGTCCGTGATGACCGGATCGCCGAACCTCTCAGGGGTGGCGGCGGCAAGCACATAGAGCCACCTCGGCGTGATGACGCCGACGCCGAACGCGAGATGGCTGGGGTTGATCAGATGAACGCGCAATCAGCTCTCCTCCTGTGCCGACTGGCGGCGTGACGGTATCATACACGCAACGGTCGAGCCGACGCGGAGTAGTATAGGATTCCAGCGTGGATCTCGTCGGCATCGGAGAGAGCTCACTCGACTACGTCAACCTCCTCCCCCAGGCGCCAGGCCCCGACGCGCCGTCGAAGCTCCGAATCGACTCCAAGTTCGACTCGTGCGGCGGGCAGGTCGCCACGATGCTGGCGGCCGCGAGCGGCCTGGGCCTCCGTGCATCGTATCTCGGACCCATAGGCAATGACGACAACGGACGGCGCATCCGCGAGGAGCTGACCCGCCGAGGCGTCGACGTGTCGAACGTCGTCGCGCATGAGGCGGCCAGCCGGTTCGCCATCATCCTCGTCGATGAGTCCACCGGCGAACGTACCGTGCTCTGGCATCGCGACGAGCGCCTGGCGCTGCGCGAGGACGAAATCACGGCCGCGATGTTCAACGCGCGGGCGCTGCACGTCGACGGCGTGGACGAGCCGGCGGCTATTCGCGCCGCGAAGCTCGCGTCGGAGCGCGGGCTGCTCGTGACGTGCGATCTCGATCGCGTCACCGAACGGACGACGGAGCTCGTCGCCCATGTCACGATGCCGGTGCTGGCCGAGCATGTGCCCGAGTCCCTGACCGGGGAGCGCGACCCCGAGCGCGCGCTGCGCAAGCTGCGCAGACAGCACCGGGGCGTCATCTGCGTCACGCTGGGCGTCCACGGATCGATGGCGCTCGACGGCGATCGGCTGATCCACGTGCCCGCGTTCCCCGTCCATGCGATCGACACGACCGGCGCGGGCGACGTGTTCCGCGCCGGCTTCGCGTATGGCGCGCTTGCGGGCTGGCCGACCGCGGAGATCCTGCGCTTCGCCAACGCCGCCGCGGCCGTCAGCTGCACGCGGCTCGGGGCGATGGCGGCGATCCCCACCTTGTGCGAGGTGGAGGAGCTGCTGAGAGAAAAACAACCGCTCAATCCCCAATCCCCAATCGGTGAATCCCCAATCCTGAATCGATAATCCCCCAATCCTCAATCGGTGAATCTCCAATCCCGTGGTTCGCATCATCGATGAGCCGGCGCTGCGCCGCGCGATCACGCCGGCGATCGCCGTTGACGTCATCCGCGACGCGTTTCGCGCGGACGGCGAGGGGCGCACACGCGTGCCGCCGGTCATCAACCTCGACGTCCCGGCGCACCGGGGCGAGTTCCACATCAAGACGGCGTACATCGACGGAGTGTCGACCATCGCGATCAAGATCGCCTCGGGCTTCCCGGACAATACCGTCCGCGGCTTGCCGAGCGGATCGGGATTGATGGCAGTGTTCGACGCGACCACCGGGCTGCCGGTGGCGCTGTTGCTCGACAACGGCTTCCTCACCGACATCCGTACCGCTGCGGCCGGCGCGGTTGCAGCCGATGTGCTCGCGCGTAAAAGGATCGACGTCGTCGGCATCATCGGCTCCGGCGTCCAGGCGCGACACCAGATTCACTGTCTGCGCGTGGTCCGCGACTTCCACCGCGTGATCGCCTGGAGTCCGACGCGGGAGCGGCTGGAGCGCTATTGCGATGAATTGCGCGCGGAGGGTTACGACGCGCGGGCGGCGGCAAGCATCGAAGAGGTCTGTGCGGCCGCGGACGTGCTCGTCACGACCACGCCGTCGCGGAGCCCGCTCGTGCAGGCGGCGTGGCTGCGCGCCGGCATGCATGTGACCGCCGTTGGATCGGATGCACCGGGCAAGCGAGAGCTCGACTCCGAATGCCTGCGGCGCGCCGATCTCGTCGTCGTCGACCGTCTGGCGCAGGGCGCGGAGTTCGGCGAAGTGAGTTACGTCAGGGACTCACTCGACGACGGCCGCGTCGTCGAGCTCGGCACGCTCGTCGCAGGCAAGAAAGTCGGTCGAACAAGCGACGATCAGATCACGATCGCGGACCTGACCGGCGTCGGCTTTCAGGACACCGCCATCGCTGCCGCAGCGATCGCAGCCAGAAAATCTGTGACTCGATAATGGATCGGAGGACTGGAAGATTCGGGATTGGGGATTGGCGATCAGGGATTAGGGATTGGGCGCGCGAAGCGCCGGCAGCGCCTCCTCGATCTGTCTGCGCGCCTGCTCGAGCCACGGCGGCAGCACGAGCGACTCGCCGAGATGCGCAGGATCCTCATCGGCCGCAAAGCCCGGACCGTCCGTGGCCAGCTCGAACAGCACGCCGCCCGGCTCACGGAAATAGACCGACTTGAACCAGAAGCGATCGATGACGGGAGTCGCGCCGACGCCCGCGGATTCGATCTGACGTGTCATCTCGAGCTGATGCTCGTCATCGTCCACACGCCACGCAAGGTGGTGGACCGCTCCGACGCCCCAGGCGCCTCGCGGGCCGTCGCGGTGCTCGCGCACATCGACGACGCCCCAGCCGTCCTTGAAGCCGTATCGCGTCCAGCCGTTCTCGACGCCAAGCGCTTCGAAACCGAGCACGCTCGTGAGGAAGTGCACCGTCGATGGCTCATCGCGCTCCCACAGGCGTCCGCTGTGGAGGCCGCGAATCTGCGAATCGGCGGGCACAGTGCTGCCATCCCACGGGGTGAACGGCCGCGTCGAACCGCGCGCCGCCTCGACGAGCGCGACATGGAACCCGTGCGGGTCCGTCAGCCGGAGGACGCGCGCGCCGAATCGCGTTTCGATGGCGCCAATCTTCGCGCCGTACTTGTCGAGGCGCGATGCCCAGAAGCGGAGGCTCTCGAACGGCACTTCGAGCCCGACTTCGACCGCAAGCCCATGACCCATTCTCGGCGGCGCCATCTGCGTCCACGGGAAGAACGTCAGGTCAGTACCGGGACGCCCTTCGGCGTCGGCGTAGAACAGATGGTAAGTGCCCGGGTCGTCCTGGTTGACGCTCTTCTTGACGAGCCGCATCCCCAGCACGCCCGCGTAGAAGTCGAGGTTCTCCTGCGCAGGCCCGGCGATCGCGGTGATGTGATGGAGGCCGTTCACGCGCCGCATCTTCCGATGATACCGGAGAGAGCCGTACCCGTCTCAACCGCGAGGGACCACCTCGAACAAGTGCGCGCTTCCCGCCTCCAGACGGACGTAGAGTCCGGAAGCCATCAGCGACTCGCGCGTACGAGGGTAGCGGGCGTCGGTCAGCGCGTCGACGAAGTCGAACGCGTCGCTGTCTGGCAAATCAGCGGCAACATCGACGTGCGCCTGGGACGCCGATCCGCCGAGGTTCACAGCAACGACCGCGAGCGCATCCGCCGAACGCCACCGATACGCGATGATGTCGTTGAACGTGTGGTCGCCGGCGGGACTGACGTGGAGCAGGCGCCAATCTCCTTCGTGCAGCAGCGGAGCGCGCGCGAACCGGAGCATCCGCCGATACATCGTGCGAATCTGCTCGTCGACCGGTTCGTCAGCCCACCGGCCCAGCTGAACCGGCGATTTGATTCGCCGTCCGTCAA
>Ga0075423_10003145_pt1 | contig 15163 bp, 12 predicted proteins | sample SoiMethybrSBSTD2_FD_80114 | JGI IMG/M metagenome (GOLD analysis project Ga0075423, IMG submission 80114) | Bulk soil microbial communities from a Populus tree surrounding site in Tennessee, USA - Soil MetaG P. TD hybrid SBSTD2 | ecosystem: Environmental > Terrestrial > Soil > Tree plantation...
CTCCTCGGAGGGCTCCTGTCGGCGTATCAGATGACCGGCGACGAGAAGCTCCTGCGATTGGCGGACGACCTCGGCACGCGCCTCCTCCCCGCCTTCGACTCGCCGACCGGCATGCCGTACATGTACATCAACCTGAAGACCGGCAAGACGAGGGGCGCGGTGTCCAACCCCGCCGAGATCGGCACGCTCGTGCTCGAGTTCGGGACTCTTGCGAGGCTGACGAAGAAGCCGGTGTTCTTCGACAAGGCCAAGCGCGCCTTAGTCGAGCTCGACCGCCGCCGCTCGAAAATCGGCCTGCCCGGCGAGGAGATCGACGTCGAGACCGGCGAGTGGAAGAGCCGCGCGAGCCACGTGGGCGGAGGGATCGATTCCTACTACGAGTACCTTCTCAAGTGCTCGCTCCTCTTCGGCGACGCGGACTGCGGCGCGATGTGGCGGCGGAGCGTCCGCGCGCTGAACCGGTATCTGGCGGATGAAGCGAAGACCGGGCTCTGGTACGGACAGGCGGACATGGACAGCGGCCGGCGGACCGCTTCCGACTTCGGCGCTCTTCACGCCTTCCTGCCGGGCGTGCTCGCGCTCGGAGGCGACCTCTCGCGGGCGAGGCGTCTCCAGGACTCGTGTTACCGGATGTGGAACCTTCACGGGATCGAGCCCGAGGTCCTCGACTACCGCGCGATGAAAGTCGTCTCGCCCGGATATCAACTCCGGCCCGAGATCGTCGAGTCCGCGTACGTCCTCTACCGGAAGACGAAGGACCCGAAGTACCTCGAAATGGGCCGGACCTTCTTCGAAGCGCTCGTCGCGCACTGTCGGACCGACGCCGGATATACCGTGCTGAAGAGCGTCGTGACGAAGGAGAAGGGCGACCTCATGCCGAGCTACTTCCTCGCCGAGACCTTGAAGTACCTCTACCTGCTCTTCGCGCCCGAGGGGACTCTCGACCTCGATCGGGTCGTGTTCAACACCGAAGCGCACCCGCTCGAGAGGGTTCGATGAGCGCCGTCGAGTCCGCGGCCGTCCTCTGGAGGCGAGTTGATCGTCCGGGCCACGAGTCCGCGCGCATCCTTCGGCTCGCGGAGGGTTGGGAGCTCGCCGGGACCGCGGTGTTCGCCCACGAAGGGAAGCCCTGCTCTCTCCGCTACCGGATCGCATGCGACCCCGGCTGGCGGACGCGGTGGGTCGAGGTCTCGGGATGGCTGGGCGGCGAGGCCGTCCAGGTGGAGGCTCACGTGGATCGCTCGGGTGTCTGGCGCGTCGACGGTCGCGAGCTCGCGGAGATCGCCGGCTGCGTGGACGTGGACTTGAATTTCAGTCCTTCGACCAACCTCCTGCCGATCCGGAGGCTGAACCTCGAGGTCGGCGAAGAGAAAGACGTCCGCGCGGCCTGGCTGCGGTTTCCCTCGTTCCGGTTCGAGCTCCTGGAGCAGAGTTACCGGCGTCTCTCGGCCGGCCGATACCGGTATCGGAGCGCCGGCGGTCGTTTCGAGACGGAGCTCGACGTCGACGAGAACGGCTTCGTGACCCGATACCCGAAGTTCTGGGAAAGCGAGCCATGAGCCCGGCCGAACCCCTCATCCGGAACATCTCCGACACCGCACAGTGGGCGGCCGTGTATCGCGCGCGGGAGAGCGAGCGTCCCGACGCCGTCTTCCGAGATCCGTTCGCGCGGAGACTCGCCGGGTCGCGGGGCGAGTCGATCGCCGACTCGCTGCCGAAGGGACGCAGCCAGTCGTGGGCGTGGGTGACCCGGACGTATTTGTTCGACCAGTTCATCGCGGAGGAGGTCGCGCGCGGCGTGGACCTGGTCGTCAACCTCGCCGCCGGGCTGGACGCCCGCCCCTATCGGATGGCGCTGCCTCCGGAGCTGCGATGGATCGAGGTCGATCTCCCCGCTCTGATCGACTCCAAGGAAGAAATCCTCGCCGGAGAAAGGCCGAGCTGCGTCCTCGAGCGCGTGCGGCTCGATCTCGCGGACGTTCCGGCCCGGCGGCAGCTCTTCGACCGGCTCGGGCGCGAGACGAAGAGGGCGCTCGTCGTCACCGAGGGCCTATTGATCTATCTGACCCCGGACGAGGTCCGCTCTCTCGCCCGCGACCTCGCCGCACCGGCTCCCTTTCAGCGGTGGGTCGTGGACGTCGTTTCCCCGGGACTCCTGAAGATGCTCCTCAAACAGTGGGGCTCGAGGCTCGACGACGCCGGCGCTCCGCTCAAGTTCGCACCGCCGGAAGGTCCCGCCTATTTCGCGGGCACCGGCTGGGAGCCGATAGATGTGCGGTCGATCCTCCGGACCGCCGCTCGTATCAAACGATCTCCGCTCCTTCTGCGCCTCGTCGCGAAGCTGCCCGAGCCGAAGGGCCCTCCCGGAAATCGTCCCTGGTCGGCGGTCTGCCTCCTCGAAAAAAGATGACGCCGGCCCGGAGCCCGGGTGTCCTTGTCTATGCCTCCAGTTTCTTCCGCGCGTTCCTCTCCAGGAGGAAGATCAACACCGCAAACGCGATCCCGGACAGGATCCCGCCGCTGACGAGCCCGCTCTTGATCGCGGGATAGAACTTCTCGCCCAGGTCGAGCGTCTGCAGGAGCGACGGTTTCTCCATTTTGAGGACCGTGTCGCCGAAGAAGGCGACGAATGCGATCAGGACTCCGCCGAGCGAACCTCCGGCGACGAGCCCCGTGGCGTAGAGCATCCCGGAGGAGAGCTCCGACTCCTCCTTGACGATCCCTTCTTTCCGCCGCCGCCACGCGTCCACGAACCACTTCACCATGCCGCCGACCCAGATCGGCGCGGTCGTGGAGACCGGAAGATATGCGCCGACCGCCCAGGACAGCGCGTGCGCGCCGGCGAGCTGGGCCATGAACGCGAGGAAAACGCCCACGAGGACGGGTGCCCAGGGCAGATTCTGGGCGAGCAGTCCCTTGATGATCGTCGCCATGAGCGTGGCCTGCGGCGCGGGGAGTTGCGGTCCCCCGATCCCGTGGATCTCGCCGGCGCCCCGGTACGTTCGATCGAGCATGAAGAGCGTGATCGCGATGACGAACGCCGAGCTCACGACCCCGATCACGAAGCCGATCTGCTGAGATCGCGGGGTAGCGCCGACGAGGTATCCGGTCTTCAGGTCCTGGGAGGTGGCGCCGGCGTTCGCCGCTGCGACGCACACGATCGCTCCGACGCAGAGCGCGACGGCCTGGTAGACGTCGCCGCGCCAGCCGATCACGACGAAGACGACGCACGTCGCCATCAGGGTCGCGATCGTCATTCCCGAGATCGGGTTCGAGGACGTCCCGATGATCCCCACGATCCGCGAAGAGACGGTCACGAAGAAGAAGCCGAAGACGACGATGAGCAGCGACATGAGGAGAGAGCCGGGGAACGGGCCGTGCGGAAAACCGGGAAGGACCGCCAGTACGAGAACGATCGCGAGCGACCCGATGATGACGACCCCCATCCCGAGGTCTCGCTCGGTCCGCTTGACGCCCGCCGCCTCGCCGACTCCGCCGCGGAAGCTCTTGACCGACTCGCGGAAAGCCGAGACGATGGTCGGCAGCGTCTTGATGAGCGTCATCACGCCCGCGCAGGCGACCGCGCCCGCGCCGATATAACGGATGTACGCCCGGTAGATCCAGTTCGCGTAGGAGTTGTTGGCCATCCACGCGTCGGAGAACCCGAGGTTGTGGAGGTCGTTCACGACCCGGGTCTCGGGCACGAAGATGGCGATCAGCGGGATGAGCGCCATCCACGCGAGCAGGCCTCCCGAAAAGAGCTCCGACGCGATGCGGGGCCCGATGATGTAACCGAGGCCGAGGTATTCGGGGGTCACCGCCATGTCGAGCGTGGCGGCGGGATACGTCGCGTTCTCCTTTTTCGTCCGGAAGAAGATCGGCGTCTCCTGCCAGAGGCCGAGGATGCCGTAGAGGAACTTGTAGAGGAGCGACGCGCCCACGCCGGCGAAGACCATCTTCGCGAGGTTGCCGCCGCGCTCTCCTGCGATGAGGACGTCGGCACAGGCCGTGCCCTCGGGATACGGCAGCTTTCCGTGCTCCTTGACGATGAGCGCCCGGCGCAGCGGGATCATGAAGAGGACGCCGAGAGTCCCGCCGAAGATCGCGAGGATCGTGATCTGGAGGTAGCGGAAGAAGTTCTCGCCGCCCGACAGGAAGAGGAGCGCGGGAACCGTGAAAACGACGCCGGCCGCGACCGACTCGCCGGCGGAGCCGATCGTCTGAACGATGTTGTTCTCGAGGATGGTCGACTTGCCGATCTTCTTGAAGACCGCGATCGCGAGAACCGCGATCGGCACCGACGCGGAGACCGTGAGACCGGCCCTCAGCGCCAGGTAGACCGTCGCCGCGCCGAAGAGAATCCCGAAGAACATGCCGAGCAGGATCGCCTTTGGGGTGAACTCCGGCGGCGACTGCTCCGGAGGAACGTACGGCCGAAACTCGGGGGCGCTCGCCATCGGGGACCTCCTCGTTACTTACGGGGGGCCATCAACTGCGCGGGGATTATATGCAGGCGCCTGTCACTTCCGGTCTGTCATTCCGAGGAGCGAAGCGACGAGGAACATGGCGACGATCGAGCGGCCGAATCCCTCGGTGCGCTCGGGATGACGAATTTCCGTGACGGACCGACCGGCCCGCCTAAACCCCTCACGTCCCGCCGAAGCCGATCGTCACCTTCCCGCCCTCGACGATCACCGGAACACGGCGACCGCCGGAGAGGCGGATCATCCGCTCGAGCTCCTTCGCGTCTCGCTTGACGTCGACGTAGTGGAAAGGAATCTTCCGACGCGCGTAGTCCTCACGGGCCGCGGTCGTGTGCGGTCAAGTGTCTTTGCCGAAAATCTCGACGCGATCGGCTTCCATCGTCGCACTCCCGAAACCGATCTTAAGTCGGTTCCACGTTATGATTGAAAACACCGATGGGACCGCGGTTTTTCGTCGTCGGGGCGCTGCTTTTCGTCCTTCTGTCGGCGGCGGGAGGGCCGCGCGCCGCGGGCTCCTCCGCGTCCGTTTCCGGCCGCGTCCAGCTCCTCAAGGCAGGCGCCCCGCGTCCGGACGCCTCCAACGCGGTCGTCTGGATCGAGGGACCCCGACGGGAGGGCGCGCTGCGATCGACTCTCGCGATGACCCAGGAGTCGAAGCGGTTCACGCCACGAGTCCTGGTCGTCCCGCGGCAGGGCAGCGTCGAATTCCCGAACCACGATCCCGTGTACCACAACGTGTTCTACGTATCCGGCGCGAACCGTTTCGACCTCGGCCTGTACAGGAGCGGCGCATCCAAGAGCCGTTCGTTCGCCGAGCCCGGCCTCGTCCGCGTGTACTGCAACATCCACCCGCAGATGGTCGGGTTCCTGATGGTCGTGGATTCGGATTTCGCCGCCGTCACCGACAAGGCCGGGAACTTCCGTTTCGAGGGGGTGCCGGCGGGTTCCTGGACGCTCCACGCCTGGCACGAGGAGGGCACCGAGACGAGCGTGCCTCTCGTCGTTCCGGGTGCCGGCGAGGCTCCGCTGACGGTCTCGATCGATACCACCGCGTACCGCCCCGTTCCCCACAAGAACAAGTACGGCCGGGAGTACCCGCCTCCGTCGGGAACGGACGATGAGCGCTACTGAAAGGGCGACTCCGAGGCCGGCGACGAACCCCCCTCCGGTCGGCATCGGGCTGAAGCTCCCCGCTCCGGAGCCGCCCCGGTTCTCGCTGTCGCTCAAGATCTTCTTTGCCGCTGCCCTGCTCATCCTGATCGCCGTCGGCGGCGCAATCGCGATCTCGGCCTCGCGCTCCCGTGCGATCGCCGACGCCAAGATCGCGGACGACCTGAAGAAGGCGGGTCCCGCATGGGAGTCGTTTCAGCGCAATCGATACGAAGAGCTCCACCGCGCGCTCGCGGTCGTCGTCAACAACGCCGGCACCATTTCGATGATGGCGGAAAAGGACGCGGCGACGACCTTCGACACGTTGAAGCGCGAGCAGGCATCGAGCGCGCGCGCCGACTTCCTCATCTCGATCGACGCCGCGGGAACCGCCTTCGCCCGGACGGACAAACCGCTCCCCTACTCCCGGGACATGCGCGGGGTGCCGACGATCGCGGCGGCACTCCAGGGGGAGCCGGACGCGGAGGGGATCTGGCTTTCGGACCGCAAGCTGTACCACGTCGTCGCCGCGCCGGTGCTGCAGGGTGGGAGTCAGACCGTCGGCGTCATCGCGGCGGGCTTCCAGATCGACGACGAGATCGCGTCGAGCTTGAAGTCGCTCGTCAACGCCGAAGTGGTCTTCCTCGCCGACACGGCGCGCCGGGAAGAGCCGGCGAAGCCGGTCGTCGCCGCCTCGACCATGCACGACACGAGCCCCGCCGTGCTGTCGGCCATCCTCGCGACGCCGCGCCTCGTCCCCGCCGTCCTGCGCGAGGGAAAGGCGATCGGTCCGCTCCCGCTCGACGTGTCGGGCGACACGTACCTCGCCTACTTCCTGCCGATCCGCTCCTCGACCGACCAGCTCGTGGGCGCCGCGGTTCCTCTGCGAAGCCGCGACCGCGAGCTCGCCCCATTCCGCCGGATCCAGAACATCCAGATCCTCGTCGGCCTCGCCGCGCTCGTCATCGCGTTCCTGCTCTCGTTCGTTCTCGCGCGCCGGATCACCGGCCCGGTGGACCGACTCGTTCGGGCGACCGAAGCCGTGCGCGTCGGGAACCTGGAGACCGAGCTGCCGGTCGAGTCGAACGACGAGATCGGGATACTCGCCCGATCCTTTCGCGCGATGCTCGAGGAGCTCAAGGAAAAGGCGGCGCTCGAGAAGTACGTCGCGTCCCTGACGTTGTCGCTCGGCAGCGACGAGACGCTCTCGGCAACTCGCGTCGCCGGCGCGGGCGCGACGGGTTCCCAAAACGAACCGCAGATCGGCACGCTCTTCGCCGGGCGGTACGAGATCCAGTCGATCCTCGGCAAGGGCGGGATGGGTATCGTCTACAAGGCGCACGACCGCGAGCTCGACGACCTGGTCGCGATCAAGACTTTGCGGAGCGAAGTGTTGTCGGCGGACCCGTCTCTCCTCGACCGCTTCAAGCAGGAGATCCGCCTCGCGCGACGGATCACGCACCCGAACGTTCTCCGGACTCACGATCTCGGTGAGTCGAACGGGTTACGGTTCCTCTCGATGGAATTCGTGAAGGGCCTCACGTTGAAGCACCTGCTCGAGACCGGCGAGATCCTGCCGACCCCCGTCGGGCTGCGGGTCGCGAAACAAGTCTGTGCGGGGCTGGCGGCGGCGCACGAGGTCGGAGTCATCCACCGTGACGTCAAGCCGCAGAACATCCTCATCGAGCCGACCGGCGGGCTGAAGATCATGGACTTCGGCATCGCCCGCCTGACCGAGGATCGCGGAATGACGGCGACGGGCACCGTCATCGGCACGCCGGACTACATGTCTCCCGAGCAGGCACGCGGGCTTCCCCTCGATTACCGCTCCGACATCTATTCGACCGGCGTCGTCCTCTACGAGGTGTTCACCGGCTCGCTCCCCTTCGAGGGTGACAGCCCGCTCGCGGTCGTGCTGAAGCACGTCAACGACGCGCCGCCGCTTCCCCAGTCGAAGAACCCACGGATCGAGCCCAAGATCGCCACGCTCGTCATGAGGTGCCTGGAGAAGAATCCCGGAGCGCGGTTCCAGAGCGTGGGCGAACTGTACGAGGCGCTTGCGAAGGTGACGGCGCGACAGGCAGCCTGAGTCGGAAAACGGAAAACGGAAACGGAAAAACGTGAGACGGGGAATCCTGCTCCTGGCACTGGCCGTCTGTCGGCCGTCGCCGCTCGGCGCGCAGGAGCCGGAATACTTCGAGCAGCCCCCTCCGAAGCCGAAGTTTTCGCTCCGTTGGGAGGCGCTCTTCCGCTACGACTCGTTCTATCACCTGCGCGTCCGGCCCGACATCCAGCGCGGCCGCTTCGAAGTCCGGCCCGAGCTCACGTTCACGCCGTCGGACCGATTCAAGGTCGCGGTCCGCGCGGTCGGCGACCTCGGGACCGACAACAACTCGCAGAACGCGCGCAACTTCGACAACTACCGGTCCGACGGCGCGATGCTGGACCGCTTCTATCTCGAGGCGCGGCCCGGCGCGTGGACGATCCTCGCGGGCCGATTCGGAATGCCGCTTGCGGCGAGCGAAGTGCTCTGGGACCGCGACATCCAGACGCCCGGTGCGGCGGTCTCGCACCAGTTCGCGACGGGCTCCTCGACTCTGACTGTCACCGGCGGCGGTTTCTACGGTCCGCAGCGCGAGGGCGACCGGTCGAGAATCTTCGCCGGACAGGTCGTCTGGCGCGGGGGCGACGTCGACCGATTCGGCGTCGAGGCGGCCGCCGCGTACTGGGACTTCGACCTCGAAGATCTGAAGTCGCACCTCGTGCGCCAGAACTCGCCGGAGCCGTACGCCGGCGGCCAGCGGCCGGAGAGCGGCTTCCGTCTCGCGGACCTTCTCGTGCGCGTGCGATTTCCCGCGCTCTCGCTTCCGGTGACGGTTTCGATCGACGGGATCCACAACTTCTAGGCGAGGACGCCGAATCGAGACGCGTTCGAAGCCGCGCTCGCCGTCGGATCGGTCGGGACGCCGGGCACCTGGCGAGCCTTCTACATGTATCAGTACGTGCAGCGCGACGCAGTCGTCGGCGCGTACAACACCGACGACTGGTGGTTCCACTCCCGTTACATCGGACATCGTGCCGGCGTCGCCGTGACGATCCTTCCGCAGGTCTATTTCCAGGGAACGTTTCTGGTGCAGCGCCGGCTCGATCTGCACGCGTGGCTGAACCGGATCACGTTCGACCTGGTGAAGATGTTCTGAACGTCACGATAGAATCGATCGCCATGACCCGCTCCCTCGTCGCGTGTGTCGAAGACCTCTTCTTCCGGTCGAAGATCGAGGCAACCGCGCGACACTTGAACGTTCCGGTGCGCTTCGCGGACGCGAAGGACCTGTCGAGCGCCGCCGCGCGGGAGGACACCGCCGCGGTTCTTCTCGAGGTGTCGTCGAACGGGGAGCCGCTGGAAGCCGTTCGAAAGCTTCGGCGGGAACGGTCGACCTCGGAGCTGCCGGTGATCGGCTTCCTCCGCCACACGGACCGGGAGCTTGCAAAGCAGGCGGAGAGCGCCGGATTCACCCGCGTTCTCCCGAGGAGTGAATTCTCCGAGACGCTCCCCGACCTCGTAATGGATCTGCTGGCGCCCGGCACGAAGCGCGAGGTTCAGGAAGAGCCCGAGCTTCCGGACGAGTAGTCTCTTGGGGAAGAGCGGGCCGACGCGGCGTGACCTCATCCGTTCCGCCGCCATTCTCCCGGTCGCCGCGCAACTCAAATCGGGAACGCCGCGCCCCGCGGCTTCTCTTCCGGTCGTGATTGCCTCTGCGAACCTGAAGAGTCCAACGGAGTCGGGCGGCCTCGCCGCGGTCAAGAAGGCGTACGAGATCATCGCCTCGGGTGGGGATCCGCTCGACGCGGTGGTGTCCGGGGTCAACATCGTCGAGAACGACCCGGAGGACGTCACGGTCGGCTACGGCGGGATCCCGAACGAAGAGGGGGTCGTTCAGCTCGACGCCTCCGTGATGGACGGCCGCACGATGAAGGCCGGCGCCGTCGGGGCCCTCGAGCGGATCAAGAACCCTTCGCGGGTCGCGAAGCTCGTCATGGAGCAGACGAACCGCGTATTCATCGTCGGTGAGGGTGCGCTGAAGTTCGCCCGCGCGCACGGTTTTCCGGAGGAGAACCTCCTGACCGAACGGTCCCGCAAGATCTGGCTCTACTGGAAAGAGAAGCTCTCCGGAAAGGACGACTGGCGGGAAGTCGGGACCGAGGAGGAGAAGGATCCCGACATCCGCTGGTACATCGAGAAATACGGCGTGGACGATTTCCGCCCGCAGGGAACGATCAACTGCGACGCGGTGACGGCGAACGGCGAGATCGTCGGGACCACCACGACGTGCGGTCTGTTCTTCAAGATTCCGGGCCGTCTCGGCGACTCGCCGGTCATCGGAGCGGGACTCTACGTGGACGGCGAAGTCGGCGCCGCAGGGTCGACCGGCTGGGGTGAAGGGAACCTGCGCTCCTGCGGCTCTCACACGGTCGTGGAGCTCATGCGTCAGGGAAAGCCGCCCGAGGACGCCGCGCTGGAGACGCTCCGCCGGATCGTCGCGCTCGCGAAAGACAATCGCGAAACGTCCGGGCGCCCGAAGTTCCAGACCGTCTTCTACGCCGTGAACAAGAGGGGGGAATACGCGGGAGCGTCGGTCTACGACGGCACGTACGGAGCGACCGGCCGCTTCAACCGCGCGAAATACGCCGTGGCCGATCGATCGGGGGCGAGGCTCCTCGAGACGGCGTACCTGTACAAGAAGGAGCCGCCCAAGAAATAGGTCCCTCTAAGGGCTCGGGCTCGCCCCCCGTCCGCCGGAGAGGATCGCATTGACCGCGTCGATCCGCCGCTCCAGGATCCGGCGAAGCTTGTTGACCTCGGCGTCGTTCGCGGCGACGCGAACGCTGTCGCCCTGGAACTCGAAGCGCAGGACGGCCTCGCGGTCCTCCCGGGTCATGCCGAGCAGTCCCGCGCGATACGCCCTCATCCACTCGGGCGAGGGCTCCGAGTCGAGCCGCAGGCGGAACCACGTCTTGCCGTCGTTCGTGCGGTCCTCCGACATCGGCGCCTCGTTGGAGAGATAGACCCGGTGCGTCGGCGGGGCCTCGCCCGGGCGTCGGCGGTTCGGCTTGCGATACTGCGGTCGTCGGGGAATGAGCGCCTCCTCGAGGCAGGGATTCTATCCTCTCCCGCCTGTCATTCCGAGGAGCGAAGCGACGAGGAACCTGGCAGCTCGTGTGCGGTCAGATCCCTCGCTTCGCTCGGGATGACTCAAGGTGCGAACGACCCCGCGGACACGATCGTGAAGCTCTCGGGATCGACGCGCCGGGCGAAGGCGGCATCCGCCTCTTCCTTGGTCACGGCGGCGACGCGCGCGGGGAACTCGTCCAGGTAGGAGATCCCGAGGCCGTAGTAGACCGCCGCGTCGATCGCGTGCGCCATCCCGGCGTTCGAGCCCAGGTCGACCTTGAAATGACCGGCATAAGAACTCTTCTCGTCGGCAAACTCCTTCGGGGTCATGCCACCCGCGAGGAAGCGACGGATCTCCTCGAGGGTCGCGGCGACTGCGGCGTCGCGGCTCTCGGGCTTCACGGTGAGGCTGACGGCGAACGGCCCCGCGAGATGGGTCGCAGAGAAGCCGGAGTGGATCCCGTACGTCAACCCTTCCGTGTCGCGGACCCGGACGCCCAGGCGCGACGTCAACGACGACTGCCCGAGGGCGGAATTGGCGAGCACGCACGGAAGGTAGTCGGGATCCGGCCGCTCGAGAGTCCCCGGCTGCGCGAGCACCACGTCCGCGCTCGCCTTGTCGGCCATGACGACCGTCTCTTCACCCGGCGAGGGGGCGACGGGCGGCGGCCGGGGGATCTCGACGGCGGGTCCCGCGCGCCACGAGGCGAGCCGACGCTCGAGACCGTCGAGAATCCGGTCGGAATCCACGTCTCCGACGACGCCGAGGATCAACGTCCCCGCGCCATAACGCTCCTCGTAGAAGCGGTGGAGCTCCTCTCGGGTGAGTGACTCCAGGGTCGCGATCCGCTCGTCGGCGCTGCGCCGGTGGAACGGATGGCCCTCGGGATAGAGCCGCCGCGACATCGTCTCGAACGCGCGGACCGACGGCTGGTCCTGCTGCTCGCGGATGACGCCCACGAGACGCATGCGCTCCTTTTCGAGCTCTTCCGGGGGAAAAACCGGCGTCAGGAGGACCTCCGACAGCACGTCGAAGAGGACTTCGACGTCGCGCGAGAGCGCCGCGCCCGCGACGTCCACGCCAACCGGGTCCGACGAGCCCGTCGAGATCGAGAAACTTGCGCCGCGGCTCTCGAGCGCTTCGGCGATCTCGAGCTTCGTCCGCCGCTGCGTCCCCTTCGCGAGCTCGCCGGCCGTTACCGCCGCGACCATCCGACGGTCGGGCGGCGCGTAGAGAGATCCGGCGTTGAGCGAGCCGGACACCGCGACCGTCGGATTGAACCGGTTCTCCAGGACGAAGAGCCGCGCGCCGTTGGCGAGCGTGCGAGACCGCACCGCTTCCGCGAACGGGACCTTGCCGCGCCGCGCGGCGGTCGCGACCGGGGCCGATGCGGGGCTCATGCGGCGCGGGACTCCTTCGGAAGGTAGAGCCCGGCCGTCAGCCCGTCGTCGACGAAGTACGTCGCCGCGACCCGATGGAGGTCGTCGGCGGTCACGCGCCGGACCAGCTCGGGATAGTCGGCGTACCACTCCCAGTCCGCGACGGCGATGGCCTCGGAGAGCGACGCCGCCACCTGATCGGTGGAGTCGCGCTCGAAAACGACCTCCGCCTCGATCTGCGTGCGCGCTTTCTCCGTCTCCGCCTCGGTGACACCCTCGCGCGCGACTCGGGCCAGCTCCCCGCGGATCGTCTGCTCGACGACGTCCGGCTCGACGCCCGGCCGCACCGGTGCGAAGACCGAGAACAGCGCGGGATCCCGCAGTTGCCAGGGCACGACGGTCACCGAAAGGGCCAGGCTCCTCTCCACGAGCGCCAGGTGCAAACGCGAGGTCAACCCTCCCCCCAGGACGTTGCCGAGCACGGCGAGCGCCGGGGTGTCCGGATGACGCGCCGCGACCGTCCGCCAGGAAAGCGCGAGCCATCCGACCTGCGCGGCGCGGCGGACGACGAACCGGCGCTCCCCTTCCTGCGGCGGCTCGACCGTGTAGACCTGCGGAATCGCGCGCGAGGAGCGGGGAATCCTCCCGAACTGATCGGCGATCGTCGCGAGCGCGTCCGCCTCTTCGAAGTCTCCGATCAGCATCGCAGTCGCGTTGTTCGGGTGGTAGAAGACGTCGTAGAACTCCTTCAGCCGCTCGGTCGAGACGCCTTCGATGTCCGTCCTCCACCCGATCGTCGGGTGGTGGTACGGGTGCTCGCGAAAGGCGGTCGCGAACGTTTCCTTATAGAGCACCTGGAACGGCGAGTTCTCGCCGCGCTCGTACTCGTTTCGGACGACGGTCATCTCCGGAACGCGGTCCGAATCGCGCAGGTACGCGCCGCGCATCCGGGACGCCTCGATCCGCACCGCCACCTCGATCCGGTCGGACGGGACGGTCTCGTAGTAGTTCGTGCGGTCGAACCAGGTCGTGGCGTTGAAACGGGCGCCGAGCGCCTCGAGCACGGCGGCGACGGCCGTGCCGTCGTCGCGGTTGAACTCGGCCGTGCCCTTGAACATCAGGTGCTCGAGGAGATGCGTCGCCCCCGTATGACCGACCGCCTCGTTGCGGCTGCCGACGCAGTAGACGACGCAGAAAGAGGCGACCGGAGCGACCGTGTTGCGGAGAAGGAGCACGCGGAGGTCGTTCGAGCGCAGGCGAAACTCCCGGATTCCCGCCCGTTCCCGGACGAAGTCGAACTCCTCGGGAACTCCGGTTTCCGTCGGGTTTCTTTCTTCTTGGAACTTGGAACTTGGAACCGGGAACTCCACCGTTACCGTCCGCCCGCGACGTCCTCGCCGCCGTCCACGCCGATGACGTTGCCGCTCACCCATGCGGCCCCGTCGGCGCACAGCGCGACGAGCGCCCCTGCAACGTCCGCGGGCGTGGTGAGTCGCCCGGCCGGATGCATTGCCTGGACCCTCTCGATCATCTTTTCGTTACCCGGGATCTTTCGCAGAGCCGGCGTGTCCGTGACCCCCGCGCGCAACGCGTTCACCGCAACCCGGTGGGGCGCGAGCTCGACGGCGAGCTGGCGGACGTGCGACTCGAGCGCCGCCTTGGCCGCCGAGACGGCGCCGTACGCCGGCCACACGATGTGGTCCCCGGCCGACGTCATCGCGAAGATCCGCGCGCCCGGAGCCAGGAGCCCCGAGAAGAAGAGGTCCTGTGTCCAGTACACGATCGAGTGGCCCATCACGTCGACGGTCATTTCGAGCTGCGCCTTCGTGATCGCGTTCTCGCGGGGCTGGCCGAAGAGGGGCTTGAGGGTCCCGAACGCGAGGGAGTGCAGCATCACCGAGACGCGGCTCTCCGGCGGCGCGCCCTCGCAGGCTCGGGCGATGGCGGCCACGACTTCCGCGCGCTTGTCGTCGTCCGCCGCGTTGACGTTGAAGAATTCCGCCTTCCGGCCGGTCGCGGCGATCTCGGCGACGATCCGATCGACGTTCGGCTGCGTCGACTTCCGGTCGAGGTGGACCCCGAAGATGTTCCAGCCCGCCCGGGCGAGCGCGATCGAGCAGGCCTCGCCGAAACCGGACGAGGCGCCCAGCACGAGGGCCCAACGCGTGCGCGTTTCGCCGGCCAAAGCGGCGCGGATGTTAGCACGGTGAAACGCTTTCATCCGTCTCCGAAGGTGAGCACGCCGCGCGCTGTAAACTCCGCGCCTGGAGGGTTTAGGATGCGCGCTCGCCCGATGTTCCCCCTGCTCCTTCTCGTCCTCGCGGGCCTCGCCGCCGCACAGGAGTCGCCGCGCGCGACCGGCGCCGGCGGTCGCCAGGACCTGGTCGTGACGAACCAGAACCTCGCGCTCGTGACCGAGGCGCGGACGTTCTCACTTCCGGGCGGGCGCGCCGAGGTCCTCTGGGAAGGCGCGCCCGCGTCGGCGCGGACGGAGACCTGGAGCGTCCTCGACGCCCCGGGCGCCGGTGTCCGGTATCTCGGCCTCGTCGCGCCGCTGCCGGGGCAGGGCGCGGGCGACGCCGACTGGCTCGCGGGCCTCGTCGGCAAGCGGGTCCGAATCCAGCGGCCGGGCGGAGCGGTCGTCGAAGGAGAGGTCCTCGCGGTGCACGGTCCGACTCCGCAGCACGTCGTGTTCCGTGAGGGCGGGGAGATCGTCTACGGGGAGCCGGACGCCCGGATCTCCCTCTCCGGAGATGCGGCGGCCGCCGCGAGGCCCTCCGGGGTGACGTTGAAGCTCGAAAGTAACCGCTCCGGAAGCCGCGCGCTGACGTCGCGCTACCTCGTGGGGGACGTGACGTGGGATGCGAGCTATTCACTCTCGCTCGCGCCCGACGAGAAACGCGCCCGGCTCGAAGGATTTTTCGTCGTCGACAATCGGAGCGGCTCGGACTTCGCGCCGTCCCGGCTGCGGCTCCTC